>Ga0073906_1000818_pt1 | contig 53958 bp, 53 predicted proteins | sample Inofromicrocosms_FD_65485 | JGI IMG/M metagenome (GOLD analysis project Ga0073906, IMG submission 65485) | Mouse cecum microbial communities from Vienna, Austria - Inoculum for glucosamine and mucus D2O microcosms | ecosystem: Host-associated > Mammals > Digestive system > Large intestine >...
AAAAACATTCAGTATATCCTCCTGCGGTTGATGAATATTGTGCAAGAATTAAATCCCATCCGTAAAGAGCTACAATACCTGAGGTTTCTTTAACAGCTTGGCTTGATAAGTCTTTTTCAGTGTTTGCGCCAAAATAAACCTGACTTGCGACAGAATCTACTACATCATAATTCGGATTGGCTTTTACCCGTGGTGATAGAACATAATTTCTTGCTGCAACACTTTGGGCTTTTAAGGCTTCTAAACCGAAACGCACAGGCATCTCATTAGGAACAACTCCTTTTAAGTATTCTTCAACTTCAAGAACATTTACTATATGAAATTTCCCTTCTTTTGCAGCAGGTACAAGTTCTATTTGACCACGATATATTGCATCTTTTCCTGCTCGTTTGAGGTTCTGAACTCCGAAATACCCGAAATCTGTTTTGAAAATAATAGGCCCTGAAACCTTTGCTATTACTTTATTATCAGAATTCTTCAGAATAAAAATATTTCCTGACATTGAAACTTTAATTGAATTTGAACTGTCGTATGTATTTATATAGGTTTTGTTATTATATAGCTCAAATTCTCCTGTACCGTAGATTTCGGCGTTATCCCAATCGTATGTGGAAAAGCTTGTTGAACCTATTCCGACACGTACAATTTTTGATTTCGGAGTTTCAATATCAATTTTCGCTTCTTTCTTTATTTCTATAGGTGAAACAGGCTGAATATCTTTTAAGAAAGAACCATATGACGGTAAACTCAAAGATAATACAGTCAAAACAGATATTGTTTTTAAGATATTAACCTTTAGCTTCAATTGTTGTTCCTTCTTTAGTATCTTTTAGGATTACTCCGGATTCATCCAGTGCGATTCTGATTTTGTCTGCAATGTCCCAGTTTTTTTCAGCGCGGGCTTGTTTACGAAGTTCAATAATTTCCTCCATTGAAGAAAATTCCTGTCCTAGAACTTCAGAAACGTGAGAAATTGCTTTTGTTAAATCTTCATCAGATAAAGATGCTTTTTCAAATGTAAAACCAAGTGCAGAACCAAGTTTAAATAGTATTGTATAAGCATCTTTTTCATCTTTGTTTGCTCTTGTTGCAAGGTCAAACAGAATTGCAAGAGCTTTTGAGGTATTGAGGTCTTCATCCATAGCTTCAACAAACGCTTTATATTCATCAGTTGTTGTAATATCAAGTTCTTCATTAATTGGAGTTTGTTTTGCATTGGTTAAACGTTTTGCACCTGCTTGAGCTGATGTTAAAGCTTCGTCCGAAAATTCTACAGGCATTCTGTAGTGGTTTGTTAAAATAAATAATCTTAATGTGTTCGCATCATAATTTTTTAACATATCATCAATTGTTAAGAAATTACCTAAAGATTTTGACATTTTTTCTTTATTTATGGTTACGAAACCGTTGTGAAGCCAGTAATTAACGAATTTGCATCCGTTTGCACATTCTGATTGTGCGATTTCGTTTTCGTGGTGCGGGAAGATTAAATCTGCTCCGCCTGCGTGTATGTCAATGGTTTTGCCTAAGTATTTTCTGCTCATAGCAGAACATTCAATGTGCCAGCCTGGTCTGCCAACACCCCATGGTGAATTGTATCCGAATTTTTCGTCTTTTTTCCACAATGCAAAATCAAGCGGATCTTCTTTTAAATCACCGACTTCAATTCTTGCACCGCTTTCTAATTGGTCAATCGGCTGTTTTGAAAGGTAACCGTATTGAGGGAATTTTTTAACTCTGAAATAAACATCACCACCGGCTTCATAGGCATATCCGTTTGCGATTAAATCTTTAGTAATTGAAATCATTTCGCCTAAAGTTTTTGTAGCGAACGGTTCAATATCAGGGCATAAAGTATTTAGCGATTTCATTGAATTTGTAAATTGTTTATACCAATATTGAGAAACTTCTGTTGGTGATTTCCCTTCTTTTTCTGCTTTTTTAAGGATTTTATCATCAACATCTGTTACGTTGCGGCAATATGTAACATCATATCCGCGGAATTTTAAATATCTGTATAAAACATCCCATGTTATATAACATCTTGCGTGTCCAAGGTGAGCGTAATCATATACGGTAGGACCGCAGACATACATTTTTACTTTGTTACCGTCAATCGGTTTAAATTCTTCAACAGTGTTTGTGTAAGAGTTAAATAATTTCATAATAAATCCTCATTTCGTTAAAATTTTAACATAAAAATGAGGATTTATCTTTATAAATTAATATACAATATCCATTATGTTTCTACGGAAAAAGCCAATTGGAGAATCTTTTATTTCGACTTTATCTAAAGGAAGAATAACGCTGTCTCCTTTTTGCATTTCTTTGTTTAAGTCACTTTGCGGGTGCCCGGCATCATCGGTGCAATGATAACCATCAAAAACGCCTGGATTATATTGTTTTATTGTGCCATCATTAACTTTTTTCAAGTAATCTCCTGCCAGTATTCCGTATGTTTGTTTGGTTTTTGCGGTTACTTTTAAATAAAAATTACCGTCTTTTTGAAAAACTTCAGTTTTATAGTATTTGTCGTAACCATTATGAGCAGCTAAATCTTTTGCTTCTGCAGCGTTAAAATATTGCGGCTTAAGTTGAGTTCCGTTTTGTGCATAATAGTTAATTGTGATTGTTTTATTGATGTTATTTGTTTTCGTAGATGTAACAGTGTAACGTCCGGTAACACGATTAACTTGCTTTTGACCAACTGGTTCTGTCATAATAATTTTCTCCTTTTATCCCCTGTATATTTATTAAGTATTTTTAGGTTAAAAAAGTGCGTAAAATGTAACAAATGTTAAGTGGATAATAAGTTGAAAATTTCAAATACCTGTTCAATCAGTTCTTCTACCGGTATTTCTTCATCAAGTTCAAGTGTTATAGTTGGAATATTTTTTTCTACTCCGCAATAAGTTCCGAAGCTTCCAGGAGTAGGGTATCCAATACTTGCTTCAATCGGATATTTGATTATGTCTGAAATCTTTTGTGCAATATCTTCTGCAGGTCCATCATAATTTACAACTTTGTATGGCGCGTGAAGTGTTAAAATAAGAGACGGTTGGTATTTTTCTATAACATCTATGACAAATTTTGTTTCAGTTTCACTTGCCGGGGATTTTCCGCCGTAGTATGCAGTGGTTTCATCATCGCAAGTCGCATTGTCCCCTTTATTTACCCCCCAGTTTTTTGTAGGGAAATTTCGGTTTAAATCAACACCGTTTGCGTTGCATCTTGTGTTTTTCAAAAGCCCGTCAGGGTTTAGGCAAGGAATAAAAAGTAATTTCCCTCTTGATTCCTCAAGGGGAGGACATGGATGGTTTTGTATATATTTTTCAATCAAATATTTTCCTTGGGGTTCATCTCCGTGGAAAACACCGATAATTAAAACTTTTCCTTTTTCAGGTGTTCCGATTAATTCTATTTTATTACCGGATTTTGTAGCCGCAGATTCTAAAATGTTAAGCATCTTGCTCCCCTTTTAACTGTTGAGATGACTTGGAAATGATCGGTAGCACCAAATTTACCCCTTTACCCCTTTGCCCTTTTACCCCTCAAATAGTGCACTTATAAATTCGTCTGGATTGAAAGCTTTCAGGTCTGTCATTTTTTCACCCACACCTACAAGTTTTACAGGAAGTTTCATCTCTTTTGCAATAGCAATAATTATTGCACCTTTAGCGCTTCCATCCAATTTTGTTAAAGCAGCAGACGTTAAATTTACGGCATCAGTGAAAACTTTTGCCTGCTGTAAACCGTTTTGACCTGTATTTGCATCAATTACAAGAATGCTTTCACGCAGTGATTCAGGTGCTTGTTTATCAATTACTGTTTTAATCTTTTTTAATTCTTCCATTAAGTTGAATTTATTTTGCAAACGCCCTGCGGTATCAATCAAAATCACGTCATAATTATCTTTTTTAGCTTTTTGAATGGCTTCATAAACAACAGATGCAGGATCAGCCTTGTCGCGGCGGACAATATCAGCACCTGCGCGTTCAGACCAGATATTTAATTGTTCTTCAGCGGCAGCTCGGAATGTATCACCTGCTGCTATTAAAACTTTTTTACCTTCCTGTTTGAAACGGTAAGCCATTTTGGCAATAAGAGTTGTTTTGCCGGCTCCGTTTACGCCTGCAATAAAATATATATTTAATTCGTTTTCTTTATAATTAAGTTCGGTTGAACCGGCGTTTGCTAATGTATTTTTGAATTCTTCTTTAAGATAGTTTTTAAGTTCAGAGGGTTTTGCATTTTTTTTATTTCTAAGATTATCGACAAGTTCTGCCGCGTAATTTACACCTAAATCCGCGCTGATAAGTGTATCTTCAATATCATCAAGTGCGAATTCTGAATATTCTTCTTCGGAGTTATCAACATTTGATAAAACGTCACCAACCAAAGATTTTGCAGTATTCGAAACTGCATCTTTCAGGTTTTCAAATTTATCTTTAAAGAATCCAAACATATGAAAATAATATCATAAAATTATTTGTTTTTCAGCCATATTATGTATATTGTAAATTGTCTTTTAAGGTTAAAAATTTCTTTTTTTCGTTCGTCAGGGTTCTTGATGATATACTTAATCATAAACCAAATAAAGCGAATTTCGCCCAAAATGGTTTCTGGTAGGGGTAAATCTTCATTTTCATCGAAAACGTAATCTGTGTTACTTGTTAATATTTGTTTCTTATTAGAGAGCATAGATATTAATATTATATCAAAGTTTTATATATTTGTCAATTGCAAAGAATAAAATTACACTTATATTATGATAGATATCAAACTTGAATTAGAAATATTGTTGCTTAGAAAAGGATTATCAATGAGAAAACTTATTTCTCGTTTAAGAGAAAAAGGTTGTGATATTCCTAAATCTGGTTCAATGTCTGTTCAATTGAAAAATAAACGAGTAAGGTTCCAAACAGTACAAGAAATTTTGGATTATCTAGGTTATGAAATAGTTATCAAAGAAAAACAAAAATAAGAACCGACCTAATCAGGTCGGTTCTTATTTTATGTGAAAATTTCTATGCAATACCATTTTCAACAATAACTTTTGCTAATACACCGTTAATAAATGATGAACTGTCATCTGTTGAGTATTTTTTAGCAAGTTCAACTGCTTCATCTACGATAACTTTCATCGGAGCTTCTTTAATGTATATTAGTTCTGAGATTGCAATTCTTAAGATATCTTTATCCATTTTTACCAATCTGTCAAAATCCCAGCCTGTTGAATATTTTTTAATAATATTATCAATTTCTTCGTGATTTTTTTGGAATGCTTCTGCTATAGTAATTGCGTAATTTTTAACTTCAGATTGTGATTCTAGTGTTGTGAATTCTGCAATTTCTAATGCCAATAATGCTTTTTCCGCAACTTCAATCATTTCATCAATTCTGCCTGTTATATCTGATGTCGTAGGCATAGGAACAGGAATGTTTGCTGCATCAAGCGGTCTGTTTAAGTTGATTTCGTGTTCTGCTTCATAATCATCAATTTTATTTTTCATATCAATTAATGCACCAAGTGAAATTTTCAAATCATCTTGAGCACTACTTGAAAGAATTCTTACTGATTTTAATATAATATCGTCTAAGTTTTCTTTTGAATAGTTTGTAATCTTTTTATCGAATTGAGAAAATAGAATAAATGCTAATTCTCTTGCTGCTCTGCGCGCTTGCATATTTTTACCTCATAATCTTTCATATCTTGCCTGAGATTATGCTAACACGAAAAAAATCTTGCGTAAAGTTTATTAACTTGATATAAAAAATCACCGAACTTTTGTCCGGTGATTTTTTATGAATTGATTTATTAATTAACCTTCATTATTGATATCTTTGATGCTCAATGCAATTCTGTGTTCTTGAGGTGTGAATTTTTTGATTAAAACTTCAACACTGTCGCCAACTTTGAATTTGTTGAACGGATTAACGTTTTCTTCTGCCATTTCTGAAACAGGTAGTAATGCTTCAACACCAGGGAAGATGTTGATAAATGCACCAAATCCTGTAACTTTATTTACAGTACCTGTGATTACTTGACCTTCTGAGAATTGGCCTTCGATTTGTTGCCATGGATCTTCGCCCATTCTTTTTAGTGATAATGAAATTCTTTTTAGTTCGTTATCAATTTTGATAATTTTAACTTCTAAAGTTTCGCCTAAAGAAATAACATCTGACGGATGTTTAATTCTTTGCCAAGAAATTTCTGAAATAGGAAGTAAACCGTCAATACCGTTGATGTCAACGAATGCACCGAAATCAGCAATTCTTACAACTTCACCTTTAACGATTTGATCTTCTTCTAATGAAGCTAGGATGTTATCAACAACTTGATCTCTTTGTTCAGCAACAGCTTGTCTTTGAGATAAGATAAGTTTATTTTTCTTAGGATCAGCTTCAAGAACTTTAACTTCGATTTTTTGATCTAGAAGACCATCAAACGGAGTTCCTGTTCTAAGTTGAGATGAAGGAATGAAACCTTTAAGGTCTGCAACATCAACTAATACACCGCCTTTAACAACTGAAACAACTTTAGCAAGGATTGTATCGCCTTGAACTTTTGCATCGTTAAGTTGAGCCCAAGCTTGAGCAAATGCAAGTCTTTTTAGTGATAATAACATACCATCTTCATCGTGTTCTTCTTTAAGAACGTAGAATTCTCTAACGTCGCCGATTTCTAACGGAGTTTCTTCTTCTAATGAAGAAATTTCTTTGTTAGGTAAGAAAGCTTCTGTTTTTGCACCGCGAACGCTGATTAAATAACCGTCTTGGTCTTTTCTCAATACAGAACCTTCAACGATATCTGCAACTGAGTGTCCGTTTGAAAAACTTTCTTCTAATAGTTTTTCGAATTCGTCTAATACTTGTGTCATTTTTATTCTCCTTTTCTTTGTATGTTTTCAATGACTTTATCTATTACGTTTTGCGGGGTTGATGCTCCTGCCGTAATAGAAATTTTTTGTGATTTTTCAATCAACTCTTTATAAATTTTTAATTCTTCGTTTGTTTCTATATGTATAGTTGAAGTTATAGTTTTTAAAATTTCAGCTAAATGAGTTGTATTTGCGCTTTTTTTAGAGCCGACAACAATCATTAAGTCGCTTTGTTTTGCCAGTTCAATTGCTTCTGATTGGCGCATTGATGTGCTTTGGCATATTGTATTGGCAATTTTTAATTCTTTAGAAAGCGGTGTTAAATAAGTTATTATCTCGTTTAATGTAGAAAGCATTTGTGTAGTTTGAACAACTACACCGATTTTTTTATGCGATTTAAATTCCGCATCAAAAGGCTGAAGTTGTTTTATATTGTCGGTAACGATAACCTTATCACTGAATTGTTGGGCATTTGCTTTGATAGCAATTACTTCAGGGTGTTCTGCTTTTCCTACAATTACTACATAATAACCTTCTTTTGCCAGTTCAATGGCTTGCTGTTGGACTTTTTTTACATCAGGGCAGGTAAGATCATAAACTTCAAACCCAGCGTCTTCAATTTTTTTAAAGACCTCAGGGCTTTCGCCGTGACTTCTGACAACACAAATACCGTTACCTTTTTCAGGTAATTCTTTTAAGGAGTGAATTCCCAGTGCACTTAACTCTTCAATAACTTGAGAATTGTGTATAAGTTCTCCTAATACACAAATATTGCGTTCAGGGTTTTCTGCTTTTAGTTTTTTTACAGTTTCAACGGCTCTTTTTACACCGTAACAAAAACCTGCAAATTTTGCTAATTTAATTTCTTTCGGCAATTTATAATTGTCTTCTTTCTAATGAACTCGCAAAGGGTAAATCCCTCTGCTGTAAAAAGATTACAACATAAAAAGAACCGGTTGTCAAATTTTGTTTACCGGTTCTTTATGCGTTAAATTTCATACCTTTTGGAAATTTTTTGTTGATTTTTGTACCCATTCCAACTTTATTTGAGCCAAATGGCATTCCAAAATCGTCTTCATCTTCATCCATAGAAGCCATAGTAAATGCTGTTTTTGGCGGTTCTTGTTGTTTATTATATTTAAGTTTCCATTCTTCTGAACCAGGAGTAAGGATTTCATCGTTCATTCCAATAGGAGCACCTTCTTTTTGTTTAGGTTTTTCAATAACTCTAAAGGTGTCGTCTGAAACATTATTGCTTATACCTGCAAAAGTAGTGCCTTGGTTTGTAATTACAGTCCCGTCAGATAATGTTTTAACGGTTTCACCTGCTTTGAATCTGGTATCTGGAATATCTTCGGCTTGCTGTTTGGTTGGTTGAACTTCTTGTGTTGCATTATTAAGCTGCATTGGATTTTGAGCATAAGCATCTGTTTGTTCCGGTGCATTTTCGGATTTTTTCGTTTGTGCTGAAGTTATTCCTCTATTTGTATTTCTTTCGTCAAGGATTTTTGTCCAATCATCAAGTGAGAAATATTTTCTATAACTTGCAAATTTTGAGTTGCTCATTATAGAACCGTTTTTTAGCAAAAATTTCTTTAATATTTTGGTATCTATGTCATTCAGATTCGCAATAATTCCGTCAGAAATCATTTGGTAGATAGTATCTTCAGGAAGCATACGGAGTAATTCTGATTTTACCATTTGATTTGTACATTTTAAGTATAATGTTTTAAGTATTGTAATATCATTTTTTCTATCATTTGCAAAAGAGCTTACGGATTCTGATGAACCGTATTTTGCAAGTGCTTCCAAGAATTTTTCTTTCGCATTTCCGCCAAACTTGGATGTAATGATATCATAAATTGCATTTATATTATTTTTGGCTATAATTTGTTTGAATTTTTCACGAACTTCAGCAGGTATATTGCTATCTTTTGCTGCGATAACATTTTCTATAATTTGAGATTCGCTTGCTGAAAGATATTCGTTTAGGATTCTATCAATATTCGATTCTTTTACGTGTTCTTGATATGCAAGAATTTTTTCACCAACAGCATCTCTTTTTGCTTCAAGGGCTGCAGTTTCAGCTCGGTTTTGCACTGAGGAAGTTTTTGGAACAGATGAAGCTTTTATACCGTAATCGGTATTGATTTCTGGAGTATAAGCTTTTGAAACAGGAGTGGTTGAAACTGTTTTTAAACCTGCAGTTTTTTCCGGTAAATTCGGTATTTGTGTACTTCTTGGATTTGGTGAAGATTGATTTACAGGAGTTTTACCCGGTAATGTTTGGTTAGTTCCGGATTTGTTCGGATTTTGTTGTGCTGATTTTGTAGAATCTTGACTGCTACTTGCTGTTTTTGTTGAACTTTCAGAAGGCGGAGTTGTTCTTGATAAAGTTTCTTGAGAAACCTTACCTGTTTTTATAGCATTTTTAATTACATTTTGTGTTTCGGGAGGAAAATTATTTGCCGCAATTTGAATGTTTGACTCATATTGAGTTTTATAGTTAGGCTCTGTTACGTATTTAGAACCTGCTGCCAAACCTTCAAGATAAGAAGCACTGGTTTCTTTTGACAGTTCTTCACTATATTTAACTCTAATTTCGTCATTTTTTGCGGTTTCAATAATTGTTTCTGCAGCTATAGCTTTACCGGCATCGGAAACATCATCACTTTTTGCAATATTTTTTTGGATTTGGATAACTGTTTCAGGTTCAAAAACGTTGTTCAAGCAAAGTGAAGTATCTTTGGAATATTCTTTATCTGCACGATTGTAAGCTTTTAATGTGATTTCTTGTGTAGTTGATAGTTCTACAGATTTGAAGATTAATTCTCTTCTTTGTATTACGCCTTCTCTGTCGCCGCAATAATTATTTTGACAGTGTAATTCTTCTTCAATTTCTGCACCATCTTCATTTACCATAGCAACAGCAAGGTTGTGGTTTCGTGAAGAACTTAGTGTTTTAGTAATAAATTTTTCATCAAAACCAAGTTTTTCTAATTGAGCTTTTAAAATTAAGATTTCTTTAGATGAAATATTTTGAGCTAATTGTGTTATTTCTTCAATACTGGTTTCTTTAGTAACGTATTTGGTTATAAATTCTTCAATATTATCGCAGTTATTTTGTCGAGCTATTTTATGGTAATTCTTCTTTTCATATACAATGCACTTAGAATCTAAGTTTTCAAGGTGTCTTAAAGTTTTAAGCATAGCATTTTTTTGACTTCCAGAAATTGAATCATTTTTTCTAACTGCTTGTTTTAGCTCCTTAATACTAGCATTCGGATTTTCTGCAATAATATCGTTGAATGCTTCTACAGTTTCATGGTCCATTTCTTTAGCCATAGTACTGTATGTTATATTATCCAGTTCTTTTTTTGTTAGTTTACCTTGTTCTGCTAATTCTAAACATTGTGCTGCAATTTCTACTAATTTTTCTTTTTCTTTTTTTAGATCGTTTGTACTAAGTTCTTTTGACAGGTCACCAAGTACCAAATCTAAAAAGTCATTTGATTTTGTTTTAATATATTCTTTTTTTCCTTCAGGTGACAGTTTTGCATATTCAGGGTCTTTTTTAGTTAGAATTGCATCAGTGTAAATATATAATTTTTCGTTTTTAGAAAGTTTTTTCCATTCTTCGCTGTTGCGTCTTTCTTCCGGGATTAACTCTTTTATATTGTTGGCTTTATCAATAACGTTGTTTAATGAAGTGTCATGAATTGTCTCTTTTATAAATTTTTCTTGTCTTCTGAGATTAAATGTCAAAAATTTATCAAGTGATAATTCTTTTTTATTTAATGTTTCCAATATGTTGATATATTTTGAAAGCATCGTAAATTGTTTAGAGCCTGATGCATTATCTAAGCCAATTCCTTTATTTATCTTTTTAAAATATTTATCTAATTTTAATATTTCTTTTTGTCTATAAGCTGCTTTTTCTTCATCGCTTAATTTAGCATATCCCTCATCATTTCTTTCAAGGTGTAATGCCATATATGTATCTATTTTTTCATCAAAGCTTTTGTTTTTCCACTCAGGAGATGTTAATTCTTCATCCGTTACAAGCGGTTGCTCCGGAGCTTTTTTGGAGGTTTTTCCCGCACCTGAATTTATGTAAGTTTTATAATCTTTTTCTGCTTCTGTTTTTGTTTTACCGGAACGAATTAATGCATCTACATATACAGCTTCATTAAGTCGTTCATTGGCAATTTCTTTTGAATGTTCAATAATTTTACCAACATAGTTGTTTATTTGTTTTTCTACGTGGGCTTTTATTGATAGCATTTCTGCTTGTCTTATAATGTCAGCTATTTCTTTTTTATCTTTTATCGCAAAATGTTTTTTTAATAATTTTATTTTTTCTTTTTCCGGTAGTGATTTGTCTAAAGAATTAACAAAATCAATAAGTTCTTTTTCTGTAAAATCTTTCTCTTTTTTATGCTTTTTCTTTGTATTAACGTTATTATTGGTTGCGGATTCTGTAGTGTTTGTTTGATTTTTTGCATCAGTAAACACAGAACCTGAACCGGATGTTTTAGTTTGAGATTGTGAAGCTTGAGCTGTTTCTTGTTCATTTATAAAAACTGAACCGGTACTTGAACTTGATGTACTTACGCCACCTGTTTGGGGTGTCGCTTGTTGAGTTACTGTACCGGTTTGTGTATCCAGTTTATTTATATTATTTTCTAATGTCATGTTATTTTCTCAAAACTATATATGCTAATTCATGAAAAAATTTTTTTTAAGCTCAATTTCACACATTCTAAAAATGTTTACAATTTTTAATGTTGTAAAGCTGCACTTTTAGTTTTTTCGAATTTTATATCTGTAAAGTTTACATAATCACTATCATTCGCAAGTATACTCATAATAAGATTTGCTGCGATAGTAGGTAATTTAATTTCAAAAGTTTCAGTGCTCCAGTTAGTACCATTTCTTTTAGTGCGTTGTACAAGAGCACCACAAAATTCATTTTCTTCTCCGATATCATGATAAATAAATTTTGTTATTTCAGGGGCTTCCTGGAAATTACCTTTATTATCACGGTTAACTTGTTTGTGAGGAAGCATAATTATTCTGTCACAGCAATCAGCTTCGCCTTCACCCAAAGGTTCGTCTCTTAATAATATCATTGTATAAGGTTCTTTACCCGGGATTTCTAAAGCTTTAGCTACACGACCTGCTTTGTATAAATTATTAAAATAGATATAATAATCATCAGTTTTTACAGATTTTGTCGGTGTATAATCATCTGTTTGTGCTGCGTAAGCTAATAATTCTGTCTGATCAATATTTTTATCAAAATTTTGATTTGCCGGAGCTTTTGCATTAAGTGAGGATGTTGCAAGTGCCATTAGAACTGCTACCGGTACTGTAACCATTTTTCCTGCGGTATTAGGTTGATTATTTTTCCCTTCATCTGCGTTTAATACAGAAGTTTTTTTTCTACCTTGAAAACTTACTGTATGATTTTTTGTATTAACGCTGCTAATTGGTAATACTGCCATACGAGACTCCTTTTTTGTTATTTAATTTTTCTATTTTTAGGTTAACCCCTTAACCTATTCTTAACTCTAATTGACTGCATTATATCAGTTTTTTGGGTCTTTGTAAAGATATGTTGAATTTTCTACACTCTAAACTGGAGTTTTGTATTATAAAATCCGAAATTTAAAAATTTTGCTATTTTGTAAATAAATTTTAATACTCCCCTGACGATGGAGTTATACCAAGCTTTTTGTTATTATCAATATCAATAACTTGTTTTATTATAGTATGTGCCATCAAAAGTAAGTACGGATTGATTTCTGTGGTTTGAGATGAATTTATATTTGCGCTTTGTGCTTGTATACCTGACGGCTTTGTATTAGTTAAACTATAAGAAATAACAGAATTCATGGTATAAAATTTCTGTTCGTTGTTAATTCTTAGGTTAAGTTCATTTTGGGGAAATTCTTCGCAGCATTCGATTATAGTCTGAACAGAATTTGAAGTTTCAAGTATTAATGTCGCTTTTACAATGCCGAAGTTAATTGTAGAAATTGTAATTACTAATATACTATCACTTTCTTCTTTTGATTCATTTTTTTGCTGTATTTCAAGATCAAATCCAACACCATCTTCTAACGGAAGCCACGGAAGATATAGCATTAAAAGTAATTTTAATGTTTTTTGAGGGTTGTTTTCAGATGCAATAGAAACGCTTGCATTAATAAATTTTGCCATTTCTTTAATTTGTGACAAATCTGTTAAGCCTGATTTTGAGGCTTCAGTCATTGACATTATGAGTTTTGTAATTCCATCTTTGCCGTTTTTTTGAAGCAGCATTGAAATTTGGTTAAGATCAATCATCCCGCCTGAGAGGATTTCAAGTGTTCGTAATGAGGATTGGACTTGACTTGAAAGCTGGAGATTAACCATTTCTTTAGCGGCAGATGTACTCAAACCTTGAAGCTGGGCTAGAATTTGTGCTTGAAGCTGTGAAAGATTATTTCTTTGAGCTGCCATTTGGTTGGCAAACATTTGGTTAAATTGAGTTTGAGTCATCCCGCGTTGAATCATATAAATAAATTCGTTTACATTTTTTGGTATTCCCATAACTTCTTTTGCATAAATTGCTCTGTCCATATTTTGAAGATTATTTAATTGCATATTTTGAGCAATTTGAACATTTTGTGTAAAATTTTGAGATAAGTTAACATTTTGTGTTGTTTGCTGCGGTGTTGTTGAAGATTGCGGCTGAGATGGAGTAGAAGAATTAAACGTTCCTTTTGCTTGAAACGTTTGTCCTTTATAATTTTGAGTGAAATTGTTCAGAAATCTTTTTACATCAATGCCAGCCATACAACTAATTTAACTGATTTTTTGTTAAAAGTCCAGGTTTTACATTTATATTGGCATATAAGATTGCGGATAACTGTAATCTTCGATGAATCCCAGATTTTTATATAGTCTTAATGCTTGAAGATTATTGGTTTCAGTGGTTGTATTGATTTCTGTAATAGGTGTTCCGTAAAGCTTAATTGCATTCATAATATAATCCATTGAATGTTTAAGCATAATTGTAGAAAGCCCTTTACCTTGATGAGCTTCTTTTATTCCAACAAGCGGAATATTTACAATCGAACCGCCTGTAAGGTTCATGAAAGCAAAGCCTACCGGTTTCCCTTTATATAGAAGTACGCTTGTTGAATTTGGCATAAATTCTGCATAAACGTCTTTTACAACTTTTATTATAATATCGCGTGTACCTTCTTTTGTTGTAAATCTCGGGTCAAATAACGCATCAGAGCTTTCTTTGAATGATTCATTGATAACATCTATTGCATCTTCAAAATACTCTTCCTTCCAAGATACAACTTCATAATCTTCCGGAAGTTTTACAACTCTGGCTCTGTCGAACATTTCTTTTGAAGCCTCAGAGTTGAATTTGAATCTTAAAACTTCAATTCCAATAAATTTAAAATTAAGTTTAGCGATAATATTTATTAATTCTTTTTGGCTTCCAAGCATTGGATAGCATACAATCTTTTCTTTGCGAAGAGTTTTGGTTATATCTAAAAACTTTGTTAAAAGTTCTTTAGCTCTAAGGCCGTAATCTGTCTTATCGGCACTGTGAATTATATTTAACTCTATTGCTTCAGAAATTGCTGTAGTGTATACCAAAAATGCAACAGGTTCGTTTTCTTCATATAGCACGATACACTTGATTAAATCTTTATCTATTGCGTCTAGAAAACCATCATAATCAAGAGGCTCAAGCTCAAAATTATATTCTGTGGCTGCTTTTTTGCGAAAATCTTCATATAAATCTTCAAAGTTTCCAAATTCTTCTGCTGTTAAAATTCTTGTGTTATACATCTTAATTCTTTTCCTTATAAGTAATGGTGCATTTTTTCTTTTTTAGTATCAATATATTTTTGATTATATTGTGTAATTTCAGATGATATTTTTATAATATCATTTACTTTCAGCCCGTATCCTTCCAGTCCTATGATTTTTTTAGGGTTGTTTGTAATAAGATTAAATGTATTATACCCTAAATCAACCAGAATCTGTGCACCTGTTCCGTAATCTCTTAAATCTGATTTAAAACCGAGTGAAATATTTGCTTCTATTGTATCTTGACCTTCTTCTTGAAGTTTGTAAGCTTTTATTTTATTACAAAGTCCTATACCTCTGCCTTCATGGTCTGTGAGATAGATAAGTGCTCCTTTGCCGTACTGGTTTATATAATCAAGTGCATTATTTAGCTGAGAATTGCAATCGCATTTTAAGCTGTGGAAAACATCTCCTGTCAGGCACATACTGTGAACTCTTACTGCCGGAATTTTATCAGAGCCGTCATCTTTAACAAGTGCGACGTGTTCAGTTCCGTTAATTTGGTTTTTGTAAGCGTAAAGCTTAAATTCTCCGTGTGGTGTCGGGAGGATTGTTTCTGCTTCTCTAGTGACAAGTTTTTCTGATTTTAAGCGGTATGCAATCAATTCTGCGACTGATATAAATTTCATACCATGCTCATCTGCAAATTTTCTTAAATAATCTCGTCTTGCCATATGACCGTCAGGTGCCATAACCTCACACATTACACCTGCAGGTCTGTGATTGCAAAGTCTTGCAAGATCAACAACCGCTTCGGTGTGTCCTGTACGTTCTAAAACCCCGCCGCGTCTTGCAACACAAGGAAATAAGTGACCCGGGCGTCTCAAATCTGACGGTACTGCATCACGTGCTGTTGCAACTTCAACGGTTTTTGCTCTGTCATATGCTGAAATTCCTGTTGTTACCCCGTATTTTTCAGCTGCATCAATACTTACTGTAAATGCAGTTTTCATACCTTCTGAGTTCTGTTCAACCATTTGCGGCAATTCAAGCTGTCTTGCTATATCGTCTGAAATCGCAAGACAAATTAATCCTTTAACTTCTGTTGCAAGAAAGTTTATAAGTTCAGGTGTAACTTTTTCTGCTGAAATAATGACATCGCCTTCATTTTCTCTGTCTTCATCATCTGCAACTACTATAGGTTTACCTGCGGCAAAATCTATCAATGCTTCTTCTATACTGTCAAATTTAAAAGTTTTATTTTCCATTTTATACGAATCCGTTCTCCTGTAAAAAACTCATACTAATGCTGCTTTTATTATCTTTTACGGATAATAATTTTTCAACATATTTGCCCAAGATGTCTGTTTCTATATTAACATAATCTCCGCAGTTCAGGTTTTTCAAGTTTGTATTATTAAATGTATGCGGGATTATTGCGGTTTTTATTATATTGTTTTTGATATTTGCAACGGTAAGACTAATGCCGTTAATGGTTACAGAACCTTTATTAACAATGTATTTTTCTTGTTCTTGCGGAACTTCAAACTCAAGATTATAAAAATCTGTAAGCTTTTCAACTGATAATAATTTTCCTGTACAGTCAATATGCCCGGATACAATGTGTCCGCCAAGTCTTGAATTAAGTGTAAGTGCACGCTCAAGATTTACGCTGTCACCGTTTTTTAGATTGTCGAAATTTGTGACGGCAAGGGTTTCATCGCTAACGTTTGCGCAAAAACTGTTTGTACTTATCTTTGTTGCAGTCTGGCAAACCCCGTTTATTGCAATACTGTCTCCTATTTTGGTGTCTTGAAGAACTGTTTTACATTTAACTTCAATAATTGCACCGTTATTTTCTTTTTTAAAGGATTTAATTTTGCCGATTTCTTCTACAATTCCCGTAAACATACCTTTAGTTTACCATATTTTTATTTTCTTTAGAAGAAAAATAAAGAAAGCGTTACATTTTAATAAACAAAAGCTTCATTCTGCAATTTTAATTCAAAACTACTGCCTGCAGGGATAGAAATATTTCCGCCCTTGTTGTTTAACCCCGTAATAGGTGATAAAACTGTACATACTGCGTATCCTGCATATCCGACAATAACAGGTATAGGTGAAAGTATTACAAGTATAGGGTTATCTGACATTTTATTTGCGGTGTTTTTTGTTTTTTTGTAGAAGGCTTCCCCTTTATCTATTTGTTTTCCGACACCTGCAAGATATTGTCTTTTGCCTTTTATGTTATTAAAAAATATTTTTTTAGCGTTGGCTTTTGTTACTTTTCCTGTTGCGGCGTATGTTTTTCCGTTATATGAAAGCCCTGTTACTTTAATAACGACAAGTCCGCCGTTTCCGGTTTTTTGCGGAAGGTGAGAATCCGTAACCGTACCGTAAATCGTTGTTCCGGCAGGAATTGACACGCCGCCTTTTTTAAATACCGGCGCTGTGGTTTTAAATGAAACTGTCGACCCTTCTTTTAACCAATTTGATACTGTCTGGTTAGATTTTACCTGAAACTTTGTTCTGTTAGGAATTCTTATAGCATCAGATCTGTCGATTTTTGTGATAGTTGGCGGTTTTGTTGTCGTAGAATATACAGGAGTTGTTTTCGGAACTGAGGTTTGAGAATTTGAAGGACTGACTTTTGGTAAATTAGGCAGTACATCGTATTCAAGTTTTGATGAATCGTATTTTCTTTTGATTTCATCATCTACAGACATATCAAGTTCAAGCGAAAATGCAGGCAATATTCCTGTAAATAGTATTAAACCTGTAATAAATGCTTTTTTAATCATAACTATTCTTGTGTTGAATCTTTTTCATCTGTGATTTCAGGTAATTTTGGCAGTAATAAACAAATGCCCAAAATTACTACAGAAATTACGACACTAACATATCTTAAAACCGGAATAAAGCTCATTGCAATATTTGCAACAAACCAGGCTGAAACATAAAATATTGCTTTTTGTTTGTCTTGGATTAAATCCCAAACTCTTTTTACATAATTTACCCAGTTTATATAAATAAGGATTAATAATGAAAGTAATGCAAATACGGTAATGGCGATTGCTGTAATTTGATTTATGTCAAAAAAGTATCTTGCACAGATAGATATAATTGTTGCAAACACAGTGTAAAATAACAAAACACCTAATGTAATAATAAATTGTTTGCGTCCTATTGGTTCATCAAGTTTAAAAATATTAGCCATTCTTTCATCCTTATACTTATTTTAGTAATTCGTTAATTGCTTTTGCAGCTTTTTTCCCTGCACCCATAGCATTAATTGCGTTAGATTCTCCGACAGGTGCAACATCACCGCCGGCGTATATGCAAGGGATATTTGTTGAACGGTTTTCTGGGTCAACTTCAATATAGCCTTTTGAATCTGTTATAATTTCAAGCCCTTCACTTTGTGCTGATCTTTGGATAATAGGGTTTGGTCCAGTGCCTAAGGCTACAATAACGGTATCAACATCTTCAGTTACGTATTCTCCTGTACCAACAGGTCTTCTTCTGCCGGAAGCGTCAGGTTCGCCAAGTTCCATTATTTCAAATTTCATTCCGTCGACATAACCGTCTTTTTCTAAGATTTCAACAGGTGCGTGTAAGAATTTGAACTTAACACCTTCTTCTTTAGCGTGTCTAATTTCTTCTAAACGTGCAGGAAGTTCTTTTTCTGTACGTCTGTATAATATTGAAACTTCTTCAAAACCTACTCTTACTGCCGTTCTGGCTGCATCCATAGCAACGTTTCCACCGCCGATAATAGCAGCTTTTTTGCCAATTTTAAGAGGAGTTGCGCAATTTTCTCTGCCTGCTCCCATAAGGTTAACACGGGTTAGAAATTCGTTTGCCGAAAATACTCCGTTTAAGTTTTCACCCGGGATTCTCATCATTTTAGGAAGTCCGGCTCCGGAACAAATAAATATTGCATCAAATCCGTCCTCTTTTAACTGTTTTAGGGTGATTGATTTACCTACGATTACGTTTGTTTTAAAATCAACTCCCATAGATTTAAGGTTTGTGATTTCTCTGTCAAGAATCGTTCTTGGAAGTCTGAATGGCGGTATGCCGTAGCGTAAAACGCCGCCAAGTTTGTGCAATGCTTCAAAAACAACAACTTCGTGTCCTGCTTTTCTCAAATCTGCTGCGGCAGTGATTCCTGCGCATCCAGAACCGATAACTGCAACTTTTTTCCCTGAGGGTTTAATTTCAGGTGCTTCAGCTTTTGTATTATCGCCGACATATCTTTCTAAAGCCCCAATCGCTACTGCTTGACCTTTAATTCCTAATATGCAGTTGCCTTCGCATTGTCTTTCCTGTGGACAAACTCTTCCGCAAACTGAGGGTAGCATACTTGTTTCACGGATTATTCTTCCAGCTTCTTCAAGGTTATCTTCTTTTAATGCTTTTATAAAATCCGGTATTTGAATATTTACCGGGCAGCCTTGTACACAGCGCGGATTTTTACAATTTAAACATCTTGAGGCTTCTAATTTTACTTGCTCAGGTGTTAAGTTGTTTTCTACCGGTTCAAAATTTGAACGTCTTTCTATTTTATCCTGTTCTTGTACTTTTTGTCTTTCTGCTGCCATAATAATTTATCTCTTCTTTTTGTATAAACATAAATATTTTAATTGAAAATATTGAATTTTACAAGAGTTTTTTGCATTAATGAAAATCCCCGGTAATAATTTTTAATTATTATAGGGATTTTGGTTTGCAGGTAAGGAAAAATATCTTTAGTAGTTTTAACGCTTTTTAATAAACATTGCTGCCAAAAATTCCAATTATTTCCATTTAAATACAAGAGACTCAACAGTGCCAATCGACAGTCGACTATTGTCATATAATTGCATACATTATAAGAAATGTCAAGTAAAATACTAATTAAATTCGCTGAAAAATTAAAGAAGTTACGTAAAGAACGGGGCTTGTCACAAGAAGCTTTAGCTTTGCTGTGTGATATTGACCGAACTTATATCGGCAGAATAGAGAATATGAAAAGAAATCCTAGTTTGGAAATCCTTAATAAAATTGCAAAAGGTTTAGGTATTAAACTTATTGAATTATTAGATTTTGAATAAAGGATGCAAAACTGTTTCGAAGCTAATAATCTTTACATATCCTAACAAATACTAATAATATACTTAAATGTATGTTATCATTGTTTGGTAATCAGTTTAGAGGTTAGGATGATATGGGTTTGGAAATAATAATATTATTAATGTCGATAATTATTACAGGGCTTGCTGTTTGGTTGTTTGCGTCAAAATATTACCGGAAAGCTTTGGCTGAATTAACTGAAGAAAATCTTAAGCTTAAAAGTCAGGTCGGGCTTAATGAAAATATTGTGAACGAAGTTAAAGTTGCTTTTTCAAAAATTGCTCAGGATTCTTTAAAAAATCAGCAGGAAGCACTTTTAACAGAACATGCTAATGATTTGAAAAACAGAATCGAGCTTTTTAAGGCAGAAGAAATTACCCCTGTTAATCGTTTGTTAAAGGAATTTAAAGAAACTATTGATAACTATCAAAAATCTCATCAAAATGAATCTTTAGAGATAAAAAATGCAATTGCAACAGCTGAAAAATATGCCCGCGCTTTAACTATGAACCAGAATTCAAAAGGTGAATTTGGAGAAGAATGGCTTGAACAGATTTTTAAATTTGCAAATTTGGAGGAAAATGTTCATTATTCAAAACAGTTTACGTCAGAAGGCGTAAAACCTGATTTTGTTGTGAATCTTCCAAACAGTAAAAACATTATCATTGATTCTAAAGTAATCTTAAAAAATTATATAGAATATCAGCAATCAGAAGGTAGTGAAGTCCTTAAAAAAGCATTTATTACAGATATTACAAACTGTATAACAAGTCTTGCCAAAAAGAATTATGAAGAGATTGATTCGCTATATCAGCCGGGATTTATTTTGATGTATGTTCCTGTTGAAACCTGTGTGAATATGATTTATACGGATTATGATTGCAGAAAAATTTTAGAACTCGCAAATTCCAGAAATATAATAATAATCGGAACAGCATCGCTTCTTGTGACTTTACGCCTTGTTAACCAGTTGTGGGCTTCTCAGGTTCAGTATGATAATGTCCAGAATATTATTACTGTCGGTGAAAATTTGTATAATAATATAGCATCACATGCTCAAAATCTTATAAATATACAACAAACTATTGATAAAGCCGCAGCAAGTGTCAAAACTGAACTTAACAGGTTTACAGCACGTAAAAATGGCAGTATATTTAAAGAAGCGGAAAAGTTAAGACAGTTCGGAATCTCATCAAAAGAAGTGAAATCCGGTAAGAAAATTGTCGAAAATACGATTCCACAAGAGTTTTTAACAGATTCAAATGACGAAAATATAGTAGAAGAAGTTCAAGTATAGGAGAGTTTATATGAGTGATTATTTTGTAGAAAACAACAAATTTCTTAGTTTAAAAGGAGTTTTGGGCAGGAGAGATTTTATCGTAAACTGCTTGATTATTGATGTTTTAGAATTAGTTTTATGGATTACGCCACTAATGGTGATGTCATTTATTGAACCTGAATTCTTCTCAGTTTTAAGCGGAGCATCAAGACCGTTGTGGTTGTCAATTGCAATTGTTATAGTTGGTTTAGTTTCTTGCAGTTTGTATTTCCCAAGTATTGTAAGACGAGTTAGAGATATAATTGGCGAAGAAGATGATAACAGAATTTTTCTTGTATCATCTGTAATTGCAGTAATTTTATTTGCGGGTTATACACCTGTCGGCGCATTATCATGGGGTCGATGGATTGTTTTGTTTGTTCTTTTATTACTTGTATTTAAGAAAGGAAAAATTACAGGCGAAAAACCTAAAAGTGAAGTTATTCAATTTAACTGGGGAGCTTTTGTAGGAACCTGGTTCTGGGGGCTAGTTAATAAAGCACCTGTGACATTGTTAATGATTCCGCTTTTGTTTACCTGCGGATGGTTTCCGTTTATGCTTATCTGTGGTTTGAAAGGTAATGAATGGGCTTATAAAAATAAAGAAAAATACGATAATCCTGAAAAATTACACGAATCTCAAGCTAAACAATCTATAGTATTTTTAATTTTAACTCCTGTATTGTTCCTGCTTACATCAATCGGAGCATCTTTTATTGTGGGAGCTTCTGTTTTGAAATACTCTAAATCTCACCCTGAATTCAAATCAAAAATTGAATCAAAATTCAAAGAATATCAAGCTGAGGCTGTAGAAGCTTCTTTTGATAAAATTGAGCTTACTGATAATGAATATAAATTCTATGTTGATCCTGAAGATTGGGTTGAAACATCCGAAAACTTACAAAAAGCGTTGTTTAAAAATGCAATAAACTATGTTTTGATTAAAAAAGATAAAGAGTATTTAACTGTAGAAAATGCACTAAATTCTATGGATGTAGTTAATAATGTAAAGATATACAGTATGTTTAATAATGAGCTTCTGGGAGAATTTCATTTGTTGCCGGAAACAGTAAAAGAGATGAAGGAAAAAATAAAAAATAAAGATTTAAAATCTGTAAAAGAACTATGGGATAGCGGGTATAAATTAAACAATCATCCGACATTACCGTAAAAGTTAAAAACGGCGGATATTTTATCCGCCGTTTTTTATAACAAATTCATCAATAATTTTGCAGGCTTCTGCTATAAATTCCTCGCACGGACGCTCTTTATAATATTGTTCTGTACGTTTAGACGGAATTGGATTGTCATCAGCATCTGCTCCTAAAAGTTCGCGGCAAATTATTGTTCCGTGTTTTTTCTTAAATTCATTTGCAAGATTTTGAATCCTGGTATAATGTTCGGCTTTTATTTCATCGTTGTTGTTTTCAATATAACCTGATTCAAGTCCAGCTATCATAAACATAGCACTTATAGCCCCACAAACTTCGCGTAACCTTCCCATTCCGCCGCCAAATGAGGAAGATAATTTTAACGCGGTTTCTTTGTTAAAACCGTATTTATGTGCGTAAGTTAAAAACACCGATTGGGCACAGTTATAGCCTGATTTAAAATTTTGTCTTGCAGTTGTTTCGTTATCCATAATTCCCTTTACACAAATAATTCATATAATATTACAGAAACTGATGTAGCCAGATTAAGAGATTCAACGGTTTGTGCCATCTCAATTTTAACAGAATCTGTTGAAAAATTTACCAGTTCATCTGATAATCCATCAGCTTCACTTCCAAACATAATAAGACTTGGAGTCTTTATTTTGAAAGTCTTAAGCATATTTTTTGAACGCGGTAATGTCGCAATTCTTTCAAAATTTGCAAAAATTTCTTTTAATTCATCTAAATCTTTGATATGAATAATCGGGATTTTCCATAGGTTACCGACAGATGCGCGTACTGATTTCGGGTTATAGATATCAACGCTTTCGCCAAATAATACAATAGCTTCTGCACCAAACGCTACAGATGAACGGATTATTGTGCCAAGGTTGCCTAAGTCTTTAATATTTTCTAATAATAAAACTTTTTTGACAGCTTTTAGTATGTTTATATCATAAACTTTCTGAAATCCGACTGCAATGGCTTCCGGTGCTGATTCAGTTGTACCAAGCTTTTTTAGTACAGCTTCATTTGTTTCAATAATTATATCTTTTGCAAAATCGTATTCAGATATTTTATTTTTATTTACAAAAATTTTTTCAAGTTTAATCCCGCAATCAAATGCTTCTTTTATAGCTTTATACCCTTCTAGTAAAAATTTACCCTTGCGGTATTTCTTTTGTTGAAGTTTTACGGTTTCTTTAACTAATTCATTATTTACGCTTGTAATTTCCATTACTTAACCTCAAATTCCTTAAGCCATTCTTTTTCTTGTTCATCTAAAAGATCAAAATTTATCAGTTTTTTCTCATAATTCATATTAACAAAAGAATGAATTTTGTTATCTTTAAAATAACATGAATTTTCAAGTCTTATACCAAAAAATCCCTGCTTGTATAATCCCGGTTCTATCGAAAAACACATTCCGTCTTTTAACGGAGTTTTTGCGATTTCACCTGAACTCAGATTCGGCGGGTATTCGTGAACATTTATTCCAATTCCGTGTCCTAAACCGTGATTAAATACGAATCCGTCAAGTTCTTGTGAATCAAAAAACTCATGTACCATTTTATCTATATCATAGCCGTTTTGCGGATTTTTGAAGTTATAAGCACGTAAGAATGCTTTTAAAACCATAGTATAGATTTTTTTATGTAAGTCTGTCGGGTTTCTTTTTACAAAAACTCTTGTAATATCAGTTGCCAGACCGCCTTCGAAATACGCGCCGCAATCAATTAAAATAAGGCTTCCGTCTTGTATAATTTCTTCTTTTGATGATTTTGAATAGTGTGCAAGTGCTGAATTCTCATCTTTTGCAACTATTGAACTGAAACTTAATCCGAGCGCACCCTGTTTTTTGAATTCTTTTGCAAGTTGTACGGCGATATCAAATTCTGAGATGTTATCATTTGTTTCAATGAAGTCCCGAATAGCACAAACAGCATTGTCTGTACGGGCAAAAGCTTCTTTCAAGTGTTCAAGTTCAGCGTTTGTTTTTTGGGATTTCATTATTTGAACAGGATTTTGTTCAAGCGATTTTGTATTTCTTAATAGTGCAAAATCATAGGCGTTTATTGTAGATTTATCAATAAAAACTTCTTTATCAATTTTTTTAAGAAATTCTTTTAAATGCAGTAATCTTTCACCGGTAAAAAGAATAGCATTACTGTTAAAAATAAGACATTTTCCCCTGATTTTTGCGCTGTAATTTTGGGAAAAATTCCGCATGTTAAAAAGGTACGAAACCTCGTCAAGGTCAGTGATATAAAACGCCTGATTATCGGATAGTTTTTGTGAAATTTTTGCTATTTTTTCTTCGCTAGCAGCTCCTGTAAGTTCAAATGGCAGTGTAATGTTTTCACTGTTAACTTTACGGCTGTTATTATCTAACGGATCAGAATCCAATAATTTTATATCGCGATCGGCTGCTAATATTTCAACTTTTTTTTGTGAATTTTTTTTTGCAAAAAGTCCCAGAATTTGGTTTTCAGGAATTCGTTTTAGAAGCTCATCGATATATTTTTGTCCCTGTTGAAGTTTTACAACGGTGACATTTTCGTGATTAACTTCTAAATCTGCCTGAATATGGTATCTTCCGTCAACAAAAAGAAAAATTGTTTCAGGTGTAACAAGGGCTTCTCCGGTAGAGCCGGAAAAGCCTGTTAGTTTATATCTTGAATTTTCTTCCAACGTATTATATTCAACTAAAAATTCATTAGTTGAATTAACGAGCAGATAATTAAGCTTATTATCTGACATAAAATTTCTTATTGTTGGAATGTAATTCATTTTTTAGTTTTTGCTGGTTAATTCGATTAAGTGCCATCCGAATTGAGTTTGGACCGGTTGAGAAATTTCACCGACTTCAAGATTAAAAGCTGCATCTTCGAACGGTTTAACCATCATTCCTCTTCCGAAAAATCCTAAATCACCGCCATTTTGACCTGATGGACAAAGAGATTTTTCTTGTGCGATTTTTGCAAACGGTGTGCCGTTTTTGATTTCATTGTATAATTCTTGAGCTTCTTGTTCAGTTTTAACAAGGATGTGGCTTGCTCTAACTTCTGTTGTCATAATTTTACTCCTGTTTTTACTACAGGTGGATTATAAAATAAAAAGGTTTGTCTTGCAAGGTTGCAATCCAAACCGGAAGTTATAAAACATGAAAAATTTTTGAAATAAAGCGTAAGTTCAAATCATTTTAAACCAAACCGCTAAAAGAAAAAATCTTATCGCAACCCCGAAAAAGTGCCTGGACGAAATGAACTTACATTAATATAATACGCTGTCATGGGGGTATATTTCACCATTCCGGAGAATAGAATTTTTGTTTTGGAATTGGATATATTATACTAGTTAAAAAGAATTAGAATGAAAAATCAAAAGCGGCTTGATTTTAAAAAATGTTTATAGTAATATTTTTTTGTAAAACTGAAAATACCTCTGCGGAAGTAGCTCAGTTGGTAGAGTATCTGCCTTCCAAGCAGACTGTCGCGAGTTCGAGTCTCGTCTTCCGCTAATTAAAAAAGTCTCAAGTTTGCAGCTTGAGACTTTTTTAATTTTTATATAAATAAAACTTATAATAAAATATCAAATAAATTGCTTGAGTTTTTATTTTGCAAATTTAGAAATTATATTATCCAGCCAGGAGTTTTTTAATCCCATAGCTTCTTCAATATGAGAATTTGGTAGTTTTGAAGCCATTTCAAATGAGTCGATTTCTGATTCGTTTCCAAAAAGACTAATGTTTTTTTTGTTGTCTTTTTTTCTTCCGCGCATCATAAATCCGGTATTTCCGCCGCTTCCGCCATCATTGTTCATGTTGGCTGCCGCTTTAATTACCGGTTGTGATCTGCCTATGTTTACATCGAAACTCATTGTTCCAATCCTTATATTTTTCCCTTACTTATATAAAGTATATATTTTCTGAAGTTTTGTTACAATGCTGATAAAACTTTTACAAAAGTTTACAAATTTAAAGGGCTAGAACTCGTGTAAATTGGACACTTTAGGGTTTATTACTTTTTGTTACAAATTTCAATGCGTTTGAAATAATGTAAAATTATATACGTTAATATATAAAAGAGAGTTTTTGAGGTCAATTAATGTCAATAGTAATTAATACAGATTTAGATTACATAAGGTCGCGGTTAAATATTCCCGAATCGCGGATGGCGATTTATGCCGAGAAAACTGTTGATGAAATTTTAAAAGCAGAAGCAGCTGCAGGTAATCAGGAAGCAATTCAGCTTGCTGCTGATATGTTTACTGATGTAAATCAGCTTATTGAACTTTTCCGTCTTGCAGATCCTCAAAACAAACTTGTTATAATGCAGGCTATGACCTCTTCTCAATTGGAAAAACTTGTGCCTATGCTTGAAGTAGATGATTTACTTCAAGGATTTAGCTTTTTTACTCAAGATAGCTTGCTTGATTTAATGAAAGATATACCGAAAGAAGAACTTGTGAAAGCTGTATTTGAGATGTTTTCACAGCGTCAGGTTATTGAATTTATGCCTGAAAAAGAGCTTGATAAACTTTTAACCGGTACTGATATGGATAAAGAAATGCTTTTACAAGGGTTGCAATATATTCCGGAGATGTACTTGCAGCAGGTTGTTGAAAGTGTTACCGGAGAAGAAACTCAAGGAACATCTTCTGAATTGATTTTACAAATTAGTCAATTTGGAGATATGGATTATAAAAATGCGTTAACTAATCTTCAACCTGCTCAAAAACAGCAGCTGGCATTCATTTTGGCTAATCAGGAAAATAAACTTTTTGAAAAGTTTGATACGGATGCTTATACTCATATAATTAATCGTGAACGAAATAAGGAAGAAACGATTAAATCTATGCAGGTAATTAAGCCTGAGTATTTGCAGAAAATGATAACAGAACTTCCGCAAGATTTACTTTCTGTTGTTGTAACCCAAATTGATACAGAAAAATTTGCTGATGCTTTAATTAACAAATTTCCTCAGCTTCTGGCACAGTTTGTTGCCGGGTAGGGGTAAATATTGTCTCAATTATTTAGAGATTAGGGTAAATATTGTTCCAATTCTTTAGATTCTGTCTGTTGTTAATATAGATAGTGCAAAGTTAAGTGCCTGATTTACAAATTCTTCTTTCATTTGAATACGCGGCAGATCTGATGAAAGTTTTACTTCTCTGACTGTTGTAATGTTGTTGAATCTTAATCCGATATAAATAAGTCCAACAGGTTTGTTTTCGCTTCCGCCTGTAGGACCGGCGATTCCGGTTGTACAAAGTGCAATATCTGCTCCTGTTATTTTTTGTAAGCCTTCTGCCATTGCTTCTGCGCATTCTTCGCTTACCGCACCATATGTATTTAAAATATCATTGCTAACATTTAAAATTTTATGTTTAGCTTCATTTGAGTAAGTGACAAAATTTAAATGTATATATGCCGAGCTTCCTGAAACATCAGTAAGTTTTGAACTTAATAAGCCACCGGTACAAGATTCTGCTGTTGCAATAGTAAGTTTATTATCTAACAAAAATTTTCCAAGTTTTTCTTCAGGTTTCATAAACCAATTATAGTATATAAAATCTAAAATGTATATTCATTAAGTAGTTATTTTTCCGGACTAATACAGGCAGTGATAGCATCAATCAATCGTTTTACCGGTACGATTTGGATTTTATCATTTTGTACCGTGCGGTTGGCATATGGAATTATTGCCTTTTTAAAACCTGAAGTTACTGCCTCGTTAAGCCTTTTTTCAATGTTATTTACTGGGTGAATCTCGCCAGATAAACCGATTTCACCGATAATGACTGTTTGCGGATCGACAACAACATCTCTTGCGCAGGTTGCAATTGATATTGCAATACCTAAATCAGCACTTGGTTCATCAATTTCAATTCCGCCCATTACGTTTACGTAGACATCTTGTTTTGAAAGGTTAAGTCCGACACGTTTTTCAAGAACTGCTAAAATTTGTAATAATCTGCTGTTATCAACGCCGTTTGTAACCCTTCTTGGTGTAGGGTATGGAGTTGTACCGACAAGAGCTTGAATTTCCACTAAAAGAGGGCGTGTTCCTTCGTTTGTGACAATAATTGCACTGCCTGGGATTGCATCCTGAGAACGTTCATTTAAAAACAGTTCGTTCGGATTTTTTACTTCAACCAGCCCGTGGCTTTGCATTTCAAATATTCCGACTTCAGAGGTGTTTCCGAAACGATTTTTCATAGAACGAAGCATTCTATAAGATTTATACTTATCGCCTTCAAAAGAAATAACTGCATCAACCATATGTTCAAGAATCTTAGGGCCTGCAATATTTCCGTCTTTTGTAACGTGTCCGATTACTATTACAGTAATATTTTGGGTTTTAGCTATCTGCATTAAAATATTACAACATTCTCGTATTTGAGAAACGCTTCCGGCAGAGCTTGAAATTGTTTGTGAATAAATTGCCTGAATACTATCTATTACAATTGTATCCGGTTGAATTTCTGTTATTTGCTGACGAATACTTTCAAGATTTGTTTGGGGATAAATATATAAACTTTCTGAGTTAATTCCTAAGCGGTTTGCTCTAAGTTTTAATTGGCTTGCTGATTCTTCTGCTGAAACATAAAGGATTTTTTGTCCGTTTTTGCAAAGTTCACCGCTTGTTTGGAGAAGTATTGTAGATTTTCCTATGCCCGGATCTCCGGCTATTAGGACAAGCGAACCCTGTACGAGTCCGCCGCCTAATATTCTGTCAAATTCCGAGATGTTTGTACTTACTCTTACTTCTTCGCCAATATGGATATCATTAATCAATGAGGGTTTTGTATCATTTGCAATACCTTGAGGTGAAATGTTTTGCGGTTTTAAGCTGTTTTGAACTTCTTCTACAAAGCTTGCCCAGCTTCCGCATTCAGGGCATTTGCCAAGGTAACCCGCAGTTTCATAACCGCATTGTTGGCATATCCATTTTGACTTAACTTTTGCCATTATTCTCTTCCTGTTTTATTTAAGGTTTCTACGTCATTGACTCTCATTGCATAATATGGAGTTTTTTGACCTTTTTCAATCAGGAATAATACAAAATTATCAGTGAACATAAAGTTTCTTCCGCGTTCGATTGGAAGTGACATACATTTCATCATAATTGCGGCTTCACTTTTAAGTTTTACACCTTCGTTGTTCATTCTAAAGTCAACTGTTTCGATAGTTTTGTCGATTTTGAAGTTTGTACCTTTAATTTGGTGACCTTCTACATCTTTGAAACTTGCTTCTTGATATAACTTGATATCAGGAACAGTTAATTTGTCATCTTTTTCAAATTTTTTGTTACCTTCATATCTTTTTGCTTTTTTGTTTACATTTTCAAAGTATTTGTCAAATGTTGTATCTTCATTTGTACGATATAGTATGACTTCATCTTTTCCTTTTGTGAATAATTTAACTGCGAAGTCTTCACGTGAATTATAGAATAAAACATTTACATTTTTATGTAATTTTTGTTTACTGTCTTCATTGATACCAAAGTAGCTTACTGGGGTGTTGTTTTTAGCAAATACACCGTCTGATAGTTTATCAAAAGCTTCTAAAAATTTAAAATCTTTTTTCAACATTGCATAGATAAAGATTTTATCCGGCTGGTATGAAAAATCAAACATATTAAGGATATCGCTTGTTTCATTAAATTTTGTTTTGATACCTTTTTCAATTTCTGCTTTCAAGTCAGGAGAAACGATACCTGTTTTTGTATAGTATGAATCCTCACTGATATTTGATTTTTTGAATTCTTTTTTGTTAAGTTGTTTTGCAATAATTGAATCATAACCAATAAATTTAATAGGTTTATGAACAACATTGTCAATAGCTTCATTCCAAACAATCTGGAATGTTCCAACCCAAATTCTGTTAGGGGCAGAACTTTCAGTTTTCATAGTTGGCAAAACCTCAATTGCCTCTGCATTTGCAGCATTCATAAATCCTGTTACAATACCTAAGAGTAATGCTAAACTGATTAATAACTTTTTCATCTAGTTCTCCTTTTTAATCCTATGTTTAGTGTTTTCCAAAAGCTTTTAAAAAAGCCTTGAGGATTGTTTTTGTGAAGTATCGGAGCTGAATCATAGTATTTTTTATAATTTGCTATAATATTTTCCGGTAAGTCTTCTCCTCTATCTAAAATATACGACAAAAATTCTATATAGTCATCCTGTTCTTCTTTATAAAGTAAATCACGATGTCTTATATCTTCATCTGCTTCATAATGAATAAGCGCATGATAAGCAGCAATAAGGCTTTCATCTGTTGTATCCTTCGGATATAATAGTAAAGCTTCTCTTACGCTGCAAACTCCGAGCAAAACTCTGCGCAGCAAATCTGCGACCTTTTTTCTATCTGAAATATTTTCGGTCATGATTATTTTACTAAAATTTCAACCATTTCTTTTTCAACAAAACGCATCATTTCGGCGTGATTTCCATTAAAGAAGTTATTAGTAAATTCATTAAGCATATCAAGAGCCATTTCGCGTTTGTCCATTGTTGCTTTGTAGAAGAATTTTTTGCCAACTTTATATCTTACAAGGATGCTTTTTGTAACAAGTCTGTCCATGACAGTTTTAATTGTTGTGTAAGCTCTTTCAGTACCGTTTTTGGATAATTCGTTGACAACATCCTGAATGGAAATATCAATATCTTCATTAGATGAAGTTAAGTTCCAGAATGTGTTTAAAATTTCAATTTCGAGAGATCCGCAAACCATATTTTCCTCCTATAATCTTTAATTACTATAATTGTAATATAAAATAAATTTTTTACAAGGTCAATATTAAAAAAAGTTACAAAAATATAGAATTATTCAGACAAAAATATTTATGTTTGAATTTTATATTTTATCTAACTTGGGCGGAATACACTGCGCTTCAAGTGAAATTTGTTAAAAATCCATGTCCATAAAATCATCATCTTTTTTGTAGGTTTTTCGTTTTGAACGAACTTTTTCGTTTTTCTTTCTGGTGCGCTCGGAAACATTGCGGTAAGCGTTATCAACTGAAACCTTTGTTATAACCTGATTATTTTTTCTGTCGTAAAATGTCAGCCAGAATTTTCGGTTAATATTATCCACTGCAAAAGAAACTTCGCCTGCAATTTTATCACCAGGTTTTATTTGACGGAACATAAGTTTTGTGTTGCCAAAAATTGACGGACTGAATTTCGCGTTATAATCGTTTACAAGCGCCATATCAAAGCTTGAAAGAGTTTTGTCAGACATGTTTGAAATCAGAACAGATAAAGTTATTGTGTTTACTTCTCCAAACGGGTCTTTTTCATGTTTTACATCATTTATGTTTATTGTAAGTCCTTCATAAAGAACTTCTTCTTGTTTTAGGGCATCTTCACGGTATACAGGAAGATCAAGCGGGGTGTTAATTCTAACTTTTATTTCATCACCGGGTGCAATAAGTACGTGGTTACCTTTTCTGATAAGTGCTACGGTTAACCCTGCAACTCCGCCGACTGCCGCGCCTCCTGCTATTGTGTAGCCTTGAGATGCGATAGCAGCCCCTAATCCCATCCAGTTAAGCGCCATCAGTCCGCCAACAGCACCGCCTGCTACTGTGTAACCTAAGTCTTGAGCTACAACTTTTGCGCCTTGGCTTATCGGATGAAGCTTTGTTGTCATTGAACCTTCAATTGGAATTTCTCTGCCATCAGGGGTTACAAGATAATCAAAGGTTAAATCCATTGTAGCTTCTTTACCAAATCTTCCCGGCGCTGTGGTGTTGGAAAGCTTTCCGTGTGCAAATGAGCCTTTTGGAATTACGATACCTTTGTCGCCGTATACATCATCGGTAACTTCGGCAAAAAATTCATCACCTTCTATTGAAAAAGAAGAATCCAAAACTTGTGAAACTGTCATATTGATAATTTCTTTACGGTTTAGAGTTTCGATTTTACCTGTAAATATTTCATCTTGTTTCTGCTGATACTCTCCTGTCTCCGTTACAGAACCTTTTAACGGCTCTGCGGCTTGAACATAGGAAGATAACAGCATTGATATTATTATAAAGCTCAATATTTTTTTCATACTTAAATTATACTCTTTTGGCTGCTTTGTTTCAAATTAATCTTGTTGATTTTCAACTTCACGTGCCATTTCTTCAACTATACTGCATGCTTTTGCGGCTTCAAAACTAGAACAGGTATTCCAAATTAATGTTGGTCTTGGCTCATTTAAAAGTGGACTTGGAAATTCATTATGACATTCGCCTTTTAACATGTTTTTAGAACCATCAACGCAGGATGTAAAGTTTTGACAGCAGCTGCAGATTTTTAATGTTAATCCGTAATCTTCCATTTTTGATTTTAATTGCTGCAGAGCATCAATCATTCGTAGATGCGGCGCTGTGGTGTATTTTTTGTTTTTATAGATAAATCTAATTTTTGAAAGACCGCTTTCTGTTGAAATAAATTCAAGTTTTGCGCTTCTGTCTCCATTTCTTGTCATTACAATAACATCAATTATAAGTTTATCTGTTTCTTTATCAGAACCTGCGCCAAGTTTTTTAAGTATATATCTAACTGGCGGGAAGTTTCTGATAATATGGCATATTGAATAAATCGGATGTAAAAGAAGAAGTAAAATTTCTTGAGTGTTCATCTTTGCATTGATTAAACTTACGCCAAATATTGCAAGAAGAATGATTGCTGAAAATATTACAACATTGCATTTTACAATGAACGGATAATTATAAGAATATCCGATAAGCAGTGCATAAATTGCTGTAAGTGTCCAGAAATTCGGGTTTATTAATGAACAAATGTGTTCTATAAACGGGAAATTTATGGTTTTTAAGTGTTTGAAGTTATTTTTTAACAGGTTAAATCTTTTTGTCAATCTAGGTTTTTTAAATGTACAATCCTGTCCTAAAACATAAGATTGGATATTAGGGTTATACACGCATTTGTGACCTGTTTGAGAAAGCAAAAGACTGAATTCAAGTTCTGAATTTATATCGTTAAAATTAATACCTTCTGTTACTTCAAGAACTGATTTTTTTATTATAAATAAACCGGAATCAATTTGGGTTGATAACCCCAATAAAGTTCTTGCCTGTTTGAAAAAGTTTGCTTGATATTTTTTGTGAACGGCTTTAATTTTATCGACAATATCAAGGTGTTCTCTATTAATATTCAATTCTCCTGTTACAGCATCTGCATTATTTAAAACCGCATTGGCAAGAGTTAGGAAATCAGGATCAATTTTTCTAATTCCGTCAATAAATACATAGGCATCAATGGATTCATCTTTTTTGAGTTCTTCCAAAAGCATAGAAATTGCCTGATTTTTGCCTAATGTTCCAACATCTTGAATATTTAATACGTGGATAAAATTGTCGTGTTCAAAAAGTTTTTCAGAGCCATCGTTGCAATCATCCAGGATTGCATAAACCCTAAAGTTAGCAAGAGGATAATCCTGCATTTTTATTTGTTCAATTAGCTGCCATAAACAATCTTTGTGGTTATGGGAGTATATAATTACTGCAAAATTTCTTTTTACTTCATCGTGTCTTGAGTATTTTCGCTGGATGTAAAACTGATTATCTTTCAGGTTTCTGACAGATAAAATTAAGAAATATATTGTGTAAATAATTACATACAAATAAAGAATGTATAAAATAAAATCCATAAATTAATCCTCGTTTTTATATTAATTTACTAGAAACTTAAATAAATATCAAATTTTTACAATTCAATGTTAATTTCACCTTGTCTGAATATTCGGAGTTCTTCGTTCATAACTCCTGCTACAGTGGATTCTAAGCCTTTTGCTTTGTGTCCGTAATCTTCTATAATTAAATCAGCCAGTCCTGTCATATTTTCTAAAGCTTGTTCATAGGTTTTTGCAGAAGGTTGATGTGAAAGGTTTGCACTTGTGGTTGCAAGGACATGCCCGGGGGTGATTTCACAAATTTGTCTGAATACTTCATTGTCAGGAATTCTAATCCCGACTGTCTGCATTCCTGATGTTATGTAATCAGGTGTTTTTTCGCTTTTATCTGTTACTATAGTTAATGCTCCCGGGAAATATTTTTTTATAAGTTTTTGTCCAATTTTTGGTATAGGTTTTACATAATCCAAAAGATTATAAATTTCGTTAGACATTAAAATTAGTGGTTTTTGAGCTTCACGTTTTTTTATATCATAAATTTTTTTAACGGCTTTTTCATTACCAGGCAGGCAGCCTAACCCCCAGACTGTATCTGTTACATAAACTATAACACCGCCGTTTTCTAATACTTTAATTATTTCATTTTTATTCTTTAACATACTTACCTCTTGTTATATTTTAGCATATAAATTTAACTTATTGACAATTTTGAAAACATCATTATTATTATGATAGGTAGAAGATTTTAACAAAAAGGATTTATATTATGTCATCAGGTTCATCTATTATAGCAAGTATTTCGTCAAATTTATCAAATACATATTCATACCTTGCGTCACTTTACCCGGAAGATGGTGTGACTTATAAAAATATCACAGCAGCAAGAAATGATAATACTAATTATTTAACTTTAAATCAGCCGTTTGCTACTTATTTGCAAAATAATTTCCAAACACTTGATAAAGACGGAGATGGTGTAATTAGTGCTGATGAGATGAATAATTTAACGAATACTATTTCCACTTCAGGAGTATCAAGAACAGAATTAACTCAGCTTATGATGTCAGGAGCTTATTCAACAGATATGGTAAATAAGATTCTTGAACACTTTGATGAAATGGACACAAACCACGATGGCAGAATTACAAGCGCTGAAATTTCATCCTTTACGCATTCTTGTAATAAGCAGGAAAAACTTGATGAAGAAAATTACAGAAAAGCAACCCAAACATCTGTTTTTTACGGTGATGATAATGCATCAACCGATGTTTCAAGCTACAGCATTTTGAGCTATAAATATAAGAATTTTAATTCAAAGTAGGTCATTCTGACCGACGAGCACCTTTGCGGAGTGCAATTGTTGAGATGACTTGGAAATAATTGGTACATCCGACCGATGACCTATTTACCTATACAGAAGTGGTCGAAGATGTTATTTAAAATATCATCTGTAATTACTTCACCTGTAATTTCATCCAACGCAAGCAGGGCTGATTTTAAATCAATGTAAATCATATCTTGAAGCTCTTCGGTTTGAGCGGCAGCTAATGCTTGCTGTAGCGCTTCACGGCTTCGTTTCAGGCATTCTTGCTGACGTTTGTTTGTGATGTATTCTGTGTCTTCCGGTGAAATTTGACATACAAAAGTTCTCATTTTTTCTTTAAGATCTTCAAGACCGTCTTTTGAATATGTGGAAAGTTTTGCGGTATTTGGAATTTCTTCGATGAAATTTTCAACTAAATCTATTTTGTTTGCTACAACAATGTGGGTTTTGTCTTTTATAATTTCATAGATTTCGTTATCTTCATCTGTTAATCCTGCGTTTGCATCATATAAGAACAAAATTAAATCGGCTTCTTGAGCGGATTGTTTTGAATATTCGATTCCGATTTCTTCAACTTTATCAATATTTTCATCTTCTCTTATGCCTGCTGTATCAATTAAAGTTACGGCGACACCAAGGTCAAGGTTTTCTTTTATAATATCTCTTGTAGTACCTGCAATATCTGTAACAATTGCTCTGTCAAGGTTTAATAGTGCGTTAAACAGTGAAGATTTACCGACATTCGGACGCCCTACGATTGCAACTTTTATACCCTGACGCAAGATATCAGAGGATTTTGCACTTGCTAAAATTTTATCTATTTCGTTTAAACTTGCGGTGAATCTTTCGATAAGATATGAATATTCCGGTTCTGCAACATCTTCAGGAAAATCTATTCCGGCAACAATTCTTGAGGTCGTTTCAAAAATTTCGCCTTTAATTTCGGTGATTTTTGATGCAAGAACACCTGAAAGGTTTTTTGCTGATTGGATTGCGAAATTTGAAGTTTTAGCGTGGATTAAATCATCAACGGCTTCGGCTTGAGATAAATCAAGTTTTTTGTTTAAGAAAGCACGTTTTGTGAATTCTCCGCGTTCTGCAATTCTTGCACCGTTTTTTAAAACCACATCAAGAATGTTTCTTACAACGTTAACCCCGCCGTGACATTGGATTTCAACAACATCTTCTCCTGTGTAGCTGTTAGGATTCTTAAACGGTAAAATCACGACTTCATCAATTTTTACACCATCATCTAAAATCCAGCCGTGACAAATTTTTCCCGCAGGCAGAGTTTGTCTGTCTGAAATTTTTAATGCGATATCAAAACTCTTTTCGCCTGAAATCCTAATTACACCAACACCGCCTGTTCCCAGTGGGGTTGATATTGCAGCTATTGTTTCAAATTCCTGTAAAATATTCATATGATGATTATACTATAAATTAAAAAATATGTTTATTATATAATTAAGTTCAGGAAAAGATTTGATAATATTTGTAATGAATGGATTTTGTATGATGTTGAAAAATTTATTTGATAAAATTTTTGAGGTTGTTGAAACCCCGGAAAGAAAAACTTTTAGGTTTTTATTTCTAAAATTTTCATTAAAGACAATAAGTGATAACAGACCTTGTGTTGTTGTCGTAGACGCTGGCGGAATTGGTGATTATATGTTTAATCGTCCATATTTTAAATATTTGACTCAGTGTGAGAAATTTAAAGGCTGTAAGTTCATATACGTTGGAATGGCACATTATGCCGATATGACAACCAGTTATGATGATGAGTATTTTTCTGAAGTTATTCCTTATGATACGAAACTTTATCATAAAAGTTATTTTTATCGTCAAAATATTTTAAAAAATATAAATAGAAATAATGTAATTGCTGTTATAAATTTGAGATGCTTTGTTCATGGAAATAATGATTTTAAGAATAGAGCGCATATTGTAAAAAATATAAAATGCAAAGATAAATATATTGGAATAGTTTCTGTAAATAAGAATTTATCAGAAAAACATACCAAAAGATATGAAAAAGTTTATAATCATATTTTTTATTCCAAAGATTTGGTCTTCGAATCAGAAGGAAGACGAAGATTTTTTGAGTATATTTTGGAAACACCAATCCCTCATGAATTTGATAAAATTACCCCAATATATGATTACACAAAAAAGCATATTGCAATTTCAATTTCTGCCTCAATGAAGGAAAGAATTTATCCTTATGAAAAATGGGTTGAAATTATTAATGCGATTACAGATAAGATTGATTCAAATACAGAAATTTTATTTTTGGGAACCGCTAAAGAAAAAGAAACTATTAATAATATAATTTCAAAATTAAAGCATCCTCAATACTGCAATAATGTTGCTGGTAAATTGCCAATATCAATTATTCCAACGCTTTTGGCAAGTTGTGAATTTTTGATATCTGTTGAAACCGGTACTGTTCATATTGCACAAAGTGTAAATTGTAAAACGGTTTGTATCTGTCAGGGTGAATATTGGGGCAGGTATCAACCTTACAAAAATGAAAATATAATTTATGTGTATCCTAAAGAATTTAGAGATTTTATAAAAAATGCAACCGAAGATGAACTTATAGCTTTTTATAAATATAATACTACTTTTAATATTGCAGATATAGAACAACAAGATATAATTGATGCAGCAGCTATGTTTATGAATAGGGTTTAAAAATAATATTATAAGTATGATGAGATTTAAAATTTTAAATCTCATCATTTTGTATGATTTCAAAATTTTTAGAGGTGCTAATATAAAAATATACTCCTTAGAGACTAAGATACACATATCCCTAATCAACAGCTATGCACCTCAGTACATAGCTTTTTTTTGTCTGCCGAGCAGAGGCACGAACGAAGTGAGAGACGAACACACGTCAACGTAAATGTTGAGTTTTCGTTGCAAGTGTGAGTGATGCCGTTTTATGCGAGGCAGGTGTCCTGTGAGGACTTTACTAAATTGGAATTTCTGTTATAATGTAGTAAAATAATTATGAAGGGGGAAGGAATGAAAAAATCTACTGTTTTAGGACTTGTTTCAGCTGTAATTTTGACTTCTGTTTTTAGCTGCGCGTTGGCTGCTACATTTACAAAATTTTCAAATAAGTTTATTAAAAATTTTCAAGACTGTGATAAATATGAGGAAACAATAACTTCTGAGTTTGAAAATAAAACTTTTACGACTACTCGTAAGATTTTGGGATGGAAAAACGGATTTTGTAAATATGAAGAAACAATTACATCACCAGAAGATAAATACCAATTAAGATGTTCTTTTTCAGCAATACAAATGGATGAGTTGTATCAGGCAATGAAGTCAAAATCTAAAGAAAATGAGAGATACGAGCTTGATATGTATGCAGAACAAAAGAATGTTAAAAACGGAGCACCTAAGTATGCAGTAGTTGGTACAACAACTATTAAAGGCAATAAAGCATATGTTACTTGGGCAAAGTATCAAAATAACCCTTATTTTTGTACACCTGTAAAACTTAAATAATAGATGTATATTTGAAACGGGGCGAAAGATTTATCTTTCGCCCCGTTTGTTATTATATGTAATATGTGCAGAAATTAAGCTTTTTGAGTAGTTTCATTATTTTGTGCTGCTTTTTTATTATGAATGTACTGACCAATCCAGTTTGCCGGTTTCATAACAAGTACAGGAACAACGTATCTGTATACCATACCGAATACGAATAATGATTTTAGAACACCCATACCATCAATAAGTGTTGTAAGTTTTCTGTTTTTCAATACATCAAGGTTGAAATCTCTGACACTTGTGTATGCTTGTTTTTCAACTTTTTGAATTAATTTTCTACCGCCTTTATATTCAGGGGATTTTATTTTTTCGTTAATTTTATCGATTCTTGCATTAACCAGTTCAGACCAGTTTCCCATCATGAAACGAATGTCTTTAGGATTCCAATCTCCAAGTGTTGAGACACGTTTAGCTTTTTGATTATCTAACAAGTAGTTTGCGGTGAATCTTGTAGTAACATTTTCCCATCTGTCAGCAAGTTTTGCATCAAGGAAATATGCACCTAATGTAGAGATACCCCAGGTTAATACATCGTTAATAGCTAATGTTTTACGTTTTTCTTGGTCTAGTTTATCATTTTCCAAAGTTTTTACAACGTACATACCTGAAATTAGCGTAGAACCTAATGCTGACATGTGGGTTGTCATGTTGTTCCAAGCTTTACCTTTTGTATGTTCAATAAAGCTTTTAGCGAATTTACTGTTATAGAATTTTTTATAATAATTATTTGCAATCCATTCAGTGAAGTTGTCATATTTATTAGATATAACGCTGCTTGCTTTAGAGCTTACACCTGAGAATTGAGGTTGGTAAGTTCTTTGTGTATTTGAAGCAGATTTATAATATCTGATGTTTGCATTATTTAAAAATTGAGGTTGCTGAGTTACTAACATTATTTAACACCTCCTTTAATCATAGAAAATGCCGGATTGTTTTTTACAGCATTGTTACTTACGTCAAGGTTCTGGGTTTGGGCAGCTTGAGTGGCTGCACCTTTTTTCTTACCTTTTTCCAAATGGAATACGTATTTTAGAATTGGTGGAATCAAAGCGATAGTTAACATTGCTTTTGGAATACCTAATACAAGAGTATCCGGAATCATTTGAGCAACTTTACTGATTTTTTTGTAAGGTTTTGATTTTTCCAATTTACGTTTACCAATTTCTTTAACATCAAGTAATTCTTCAAGACCTTGTAAGTATTTTTTAGGATCTTCTTTAATCTTTCTGAAGGCTTTATCAAACGGAGCCATTACAATAGATGAAATAACAAATCCGATTACAGCTGAAGAAATAGCGTGAGCTGCAGCGTACATACTGTCTTCTTTATCTTTTTCACCTGCCATTGCAATGTTTGTCAAAGGTCTAGCAACACCTGCGACGACTAAAGCGACTAAAGTTGAGGCTACAACTGTTTTGTTTTCGAAGATTTCAACAATGTTTTGAAACTTGTTTGATCTGAAGATTTTGTCTGTGAAAGTATTACCGAGGTTCTTAAAATCGTTAGCGGCAGCCCGGTTTATTCCTATACCCGTAAAGCTGCCGCTATATCCTCTGTTTATACTCTTTTTGTCACATAATTCCGCACTCTCTTGTCTGTACTCAAGCGCATTTGTAATCTTTCGCTTGTGTTTGACCGATGAGCCGGTGGGATAATTTTTAATTGAGTCTATATTCATTTCGCACCACTTAAATTATTAACTGCTACACAATTATTTTAAATCAAAGAAAAAATATTTTTGTCATATAATTACGAAAATGTTACAATTAAATGTTAAAAATACGCTTATAGCTGTTGTTTATTGAAATTCAAACATATTTATTATAATATATACCTAAAACGAGAGGGTTGGCAGTGGGCAGCGGAACAGGTCTTGATTTAAAATTAATAGCTCAAAATTGCGGTATATTTGGGAATTTTGATTCTGCTTTCGTGATTTCCGGTATTGATTCGCTAAAAGATACTTATAATTCTGTTGAACTTATTAATATATATAATTACATGTTAATTCATGCTCAAGAACCTGAAGTTATTATGTATTTAATTCGATGTGTTGATATGTATCGGGATTCGTCAAGTCTTGAGTATCTTGTAGATATTTTATTATTAAAAAATGCAAGCGCATCAGATAATGAAACTCGTGAAAAGTATAATAATGTTAGGGTAATGTGCGCTAAAGCTATTGCGAATCAAAAAAATACTGATGTAGTTTCTTCATTATTATATTGTTTAAATAATAAGGATGAAAACTACAGGGTAAGATTGGCATGCGCGGATGCATTAGGAAGAATTGGTGACAGGTTTGCGGTTGCACCTTTGATTGAGGTTGTAACTGATGAGGATGAAAAATCTGTTTATTTACGTGAATCAGCGGTTTCAGCTCTCGGACTTTTGGGTGATACCAGAGCAATAGACCCTCTAGTCAGTATTTTGGAAACAAAACAGGGCATTATGGATAAGTTTTCGTTTCTGAAAGAACGTGCAATTGAAGCGCTCTCCAAGATGGGTTTTAACGATAATGAAAGAGTTTTCAAGGCTTTAAAAAACTCTTTATCAGATGAATCAACTCAGGTAAGAATCAATGCAATTGAGGCTTTGATGGATAGTGAGCATCCGAAAGCATTTGAAACAATCAAGCACTGTCTTGAAACGGATTCTGATGTTGAAGTTAAGAAAAATGCCATGATTGCTTTATATAACATGTCAGACAGAATTATCTTAGATGAAGTTATAAATTCTCCAAATTATCCGGATGCCTTGAAGGTTGAAGCTGTTTCAATTATAGAAGAATATGAAGAAGATGAGGAAACAGAATAATGACAAAATCAATTATTCTTTTATCAGGCGGATTGGATTCTCTGGTAAGTTTAGGTTTAAAAAGAGACGAACTTAATATCGAGCTTGGCTTGACTTTTGATTATGGACAAAAGTCCGTATTAAAAGAAATTGAAGCTTCTCGAAAAATCTGTGAACATTATAATATTGAACATAAAATTATAAAGCTTGATTGGTTAAAAAATATTACCCAAACTTCACTTGTTTCAGATAAAGAGATTCCTACAGGCATGGAACTTGATGATTCTGTAAATTCAGCAAAATCAGTATGGATTCCAAATCGTAACGGGTTGTTTTTAAATATTGCCGGATGTTTTGCAGATTCTTACGGATATAACAATATATTAATCGGTGCAAATAGAGAAGAAGCTCAAACTTTTTCTGATAATACGCAAGAATTTATTGATGCAGTAAACCGTGAATTTGAATTTTCTACACAGGTTAAGCCAAAAGTCGTAGCACCCTTGATAAATTGTGATAAAAATGATATAGTCATGTTAGCTTTAAAAAACAATGTTCCGTTAGAATTGACTATGAGCTGTTATCAAGACGGAGAGGGACATTGCGGGATATGTGAGTCATGCTCAAGACTTAAAGGTGCGCTTGAAGCAAATCATGACAATTATTATATAAGGGTATTATTTAACAAATAAGATGAAGACATTATTTATAGACGAAGAAATTAAATACATTGGTTCACAGCTTGCGCCGCACTGGATTTACAAAAATTTCAAAATTCAGGGGGATGCAATTGTTGCATTTTGCGGAGAGTGCGAAGTTAAGTTAACTGAAATGGTTGATATAGAAGATGTTATTAATAATGAACCGATTTATAGTAAGTACATGCTGAGTTTTATAACTGAACAGTTTAATGTTGAACTTGTTGAAGGCGTATTCAGGCAAAGACTTTTGATGTGCTGTATTAAAGAAGCTCTTGAAAAACGCGGGTTTGTTGTTCGCCGCAGCGGTGACGACTTGTTTGTGAATGATAGGAAATTATCTGTTTCTATTGCCACAAAATCAATGACATCTGTTCTTATTCATACTGGTGTGAATATACTTTCTGACGGTGCGCCAATTCCTGTTTCCGGATTGAAAAGTGATTTAAATATTGATGATATAAAAGAGTTTGCACTTGAAGTTATGAAAAATTACAGTGAAGAACTTGAAGATATAGTTTTAGCAAGTACGAAAGTGAGGGGTGTATAATGTTAAAAGATACTAATAAGTACGAAACTTCATCCCATTTTTCATACAATGAATACAAAAGAAAAACAAAAAAAGGACCAAATAAAGATGTTTTGGTTTTTGTATCGGTATTTGTTGCTGCATTGCTTGTAATTTTAGGTTTTGCAAAAATCTTATCTCCGGATGTGGATGTTGCAATATCAGTGAATAATGAAACTACAATAAGTGAAGATAGTGACAATGAAAGTTTGTCTTCAGCTATTGATGAACGCTTGAGAAAGCTTAAAATGGAAGATGAAGGTAAAAAAGAAGGTGAAGAAGAAATGTTTTCACCGGAGCTTGATGAAAAAGTTGTTCTCCCTCATCAAAAGCGAAAAACTGTTGGTGAAATTGAAGCAGAAAAATCTGATATTAAACAATTAACAGTAAATGATTTAAATAATGCACAAGATAATAATAAACAGCCTGAACATCACGAAGCTGCGCCAAAACCTGTACAAAAACCGGTAACGGTTTCAATGCCTGAGCAAATTGTGAATGCAAAAGTTGTTGTCGGATATTATGCATCAGAAAAACAAGCTGAAGTTGCAAAAAGTATTATTCAGGATGCAGGATTGGGAGTTACTCCGCTTGTGAAAAATCTTAATGGATATTATACTTTGCAAGTAGGTTCTTATTCTTCGCGTGAAAAAGCTCAGCAAGCCGCAAACAGTTTATTAAAAAGTAATTTCCCGGCAAGGGTAATTGTTGAATAAATAATATAGCATAAGTTATAGATTGAACGGGGTAATTGTACAAGTTTTAAGGCAGATAGAGTGTATTTTACCCTCTTGTAATTTTAATATATTTTACATATAATTTGCGTATGGAAAATATAAAAGAAATTAAACTAAGGGATTTTGTGATTGGTGGGGATAAGTTGACTATTCTTGCCGGTCCGTGTGCTATTGAAAGCAGAGAAATTTTAGATGAAACCGCAAAAGGTTTGAAACAGATTACAAAAGAATTGGATATAAATTTTGTATTCAAATCTTCTTTTGATAAGGCTAATCGTTCATCTATCACATCATTTAGAGGTCCGGGGCTTGAAAAAGGGCTTGAGATGCTTCAAGAAGTGAAAGATAAGTATGATTTACCGATTGTAACAGATATTCATACACCGGAACAGGCAGAAATTGCGGCTCAGGTTGCTGATATTATACAAATTCCTGCTTTTTTGTGCAGGCAGACTGATCTACTTGTAGCTGCAGCTAAAACAGGTAAGATTGTTAATATCAAAAAAGGTCAATTCTTAGCTCCCGAACAGATGAGAAGCCTTATTAAAAAGGTTGAAGATGTCGGAAATTCTAATATTATGCTTACAGATAGAGGAACATCTTTTGGATATAATAATTTAGTTGTTGATTTTCGCGGAATCCCTATTATGCAATCTTTCGGATATCCTGTTGTATTTGATGCAACACACAGTGTTCAGTTACCTGGTGCGAACGGAGTGTGCTCAGGCGGAGATAGAAGGTTTGTTCCGGTGTTAGCAAAAGCCGCTATGGCAGTTGGAGCGAATGTTTTATTCTTTGAAGTTCATCCTGACCCTGATAAAGCATTATGTGACGGACCTAATATGGTTGCATTAAAAGATGCAAAAGAACTTTTTGCAATGTGTAAGAAATTGTTTGAGGCTGTCAGATAATGGAAATAAAAACTTTTGTTGAGGGGCCTATTGATGCTAATAATTACCTTATAATTGATGAAAAAACCAAAGAAGCGGTGCTTATTGACTGCTCTTCGGCTCGTCCGGAATTTATCAAGGCAGTAGAAGATTCTGGAGTAAAGTTAAAGTATATCTTATTAACTCACGGACATTTTGATCATTTACTGGGTATTGATGCTTTTAAAGAAGCTTTTGGTGTAGATACTTATGTGGCAGAAGAAGATTTAACTCAGGTCAAGCTTGTTCCTGATATGATGCAAATGTTTTTAGGAATGCCGCCTGTGCCAATACCTGCAATCGTTAATTTTGTGAATGACGGAGATGAGTTTAAAATCGGTGATACTGTGCTAAAAGCTATTTCTACTCCGGGACATACAAAAGGCGGAATGTGCTATCTTGTTGAAAATAATTTATTTTCAGGGGACACGCTTTTCCAGGGAAGTGTCGGAAGATGTGATTTACTTGAAGGTGATTTGAAAGCAATTGTAAAAAGTATTAAAGAAAAACTCTTTACCCTACCTGATGATACAAGAGTTTATCCTGGGCACGGAGCTTCAACTACAGTTGGTTATGAAAAGAAATATAATGAAATTTTAAATATATAGAGGTATAAAGATGAAGGAACAATTAGAAAAAATTTATTCAAGTGCTGCAGCTGATATTGAAAAAGCAGCTACAGTAAAAGATTTGGAAGATATAAAATTTAAGTATTTAAGCCGTAAAGGTGAATTTAATGAGATTAAAAAAGGCTTAAAAGACTTATCACCTGAAGATAAAAGAGTGGTTGGTTCATTGGCAAATGAAATTACACAAAAGCTTGAATCTTCAATTTCTGAAAAGTTCCGTATCTTTTATGAACAAGAATTAAATAAAAAACTGGAAAAAGAAAGAATTGATGTAACTTTACCGGGACAATATATTCCGCGCGGACACGTACATCCGCTTACATCAACTACAAATGAGATTGTTTCTATTTTCCAAAGTTTAGGTTTCTCTGTAGTTTCTAATGAAAATTCACCTGAAGTAGAAACAGAATACTTTAACTTTGATATGTTAAATGTTCCAAAAGACCATCCCGCACGTGATATGCAGGATACTTTTTATACAAATATCGCATCAAATGTAATTCTAAGAAGCCAAACATCAGGTGCACAAATTCACGCAATGGAAGGTAAAAACCCGCCAATCAGAGTAATTGCACCGGGTAGAGTTTACAGAAACGAAAACATAAATTCACGTAAAAATAATTTCTTCCACCAAATAGAAGGTCTTTATGTTGATAAAGATATTACATTTGGAGATTTAAAAGGTGTTTTGAACGAATTTATCAGAATTTATTTTGGCGCAAGTCGTCCGACACGTTTTAGAAACAGCTTTTTCCCATTCACAGAACCGTCAGCAGAAATTGATGTTCAATGTATTATGTGTGAAGGTAAAGGCTGCAGAACATGTTCCGGTACAGGTTGGTTAGAAATCTTAGGTGCAGGCATGGTTGACCCTAATGTACTTCGTGGTGTCGGTATTGACCCTGATGTATATTCAGGTTTTGCATTCGGTATGGGAGTTGAAAGACTTGCTATGCTTAAGTATGCAGTTGACGATATAAGATTGTTCTTCAATAATGATGTAAGATTCTTAGAACAGTTTAAATAAGATTAAGGGAACAGCCCCTTTAAATAAAAGAGAGGATAACAATGTCAATAATTATAATGATTTTATTACTCAGTTTTTTGGTTCTGGTACACGAAGCAGGGCACTTCTTAGCAGCACGTGCATTGGGTATTAAGGTATCAAAATTCGGGTTTGGACTTCCTATCGGACCTACTTTGTGGAGTAAAAAAGTAGGTGATGTTGATGTTGTTGTACACGCGTTTTTATTAGGCGGATATGTTTCTTTCCCTGACGATGAGAAGGATTCCAAAGAACAAGTTGCGCCGGAAGACAGATTTATGAACAAACCTGTATGGCAGAGAATGATTGTAATCTCTGCAGGTGTTATTGCAAATATTATTACAGCATTTGTATTTGTTCTTATTACTGCATTTGTCTGGGGAAAATTGCCGTCAGGGCAATATGAAGTATATATAAATAAAATTGCCGCAGAAAAAGACGCATCTGTTTGGACAAGCGGACTTCAAGCAGGAGATAGAGTTATTAATGTCAACGGTTCTGATATAAATTCAAGCTACGCTTTAACTTTATACTCAAAAAGCAGCAAACCGTATGATGGTAAAGTTGATGAAGATTTTGTTCAATCTAATCTTGAAAAAATAAAAAAACTAAACCCTTCATTAAATGATACAGATATAATTGAAGCAAAAACGGTTATTGTGCTTCCTGAAAGACAGGATGAACCGCAGATAAAAATTGAAGATGAAGTTTTAAAAGGTTATGCGCTTTATAAAGATAATCAAAAGTCCTTAATCGGTGTTCAAGTCAAATTAAGAGATTTATTGAAAGATAAAACCTCTTTTGTTGCAGATGGGAAAGTTACATTATCTGATTTGGCTTACGCTATATCTGATACCAAAAGACCGTTAAATTTAAAAGTTTTAAGAGATGGTAAAGAGGTTACTTTAAAATCTATTTATCCTAATGATAAAGGTATGATTGGTGTTATGATTGAAGCTCGTGAAGTTTTAAGACCGACAAAAAGTATACCGTCAGCTATAAAAGGTACATTCAGCTATCTCTGGGAACAGACTTATATGCTTGTTTACGGTTTATGGCAGTTGTTTACCGGTAAAATTCCTGTTAAAGATTTGCACGGAATCGTTGTTATTACAAAAATCGGCGGGGATGTTATTCAAAATAGCGGATTTTTCTCAGGGTTGCTTTTAACAGCTATGATTTCGCTTGATTTAGCGTTAATTAATTTCCTTCCGATACCGGCACTTGACGGCGGACACTTTATGTTTCTTTTAATCGAAAAACTCAGAGGAAAACCGCTTGATGAAGAAACAATTAATAAGATAAGTTCAGCGTTTTTCTTGTTACTTATAATATTTATGGTGCTTGTTGTGTTTAACGATGTATATGCACTTATTAAACATAAATTCTAGGGGTAAATGTTATTACCAATTGTTTCCAAGTCATCTCAACAGTTGAACTCAGCAGGAGGAAATGTTGTTATCAAATATTTAAATTGGGGCGCGGCGATTTATCGCCGCGCCATTTACTTTTTGTTTGTGTTATAATCAACCTTGTATAAAGGGAGAAATAAAGAGATGTTAGATTTTATTCACACGCATGGCATGATTATTTCAGGTGCAATTCTTTTAATTGCATATATCTTTATTGCCAGCGAAAAAATTCAAAAATCCGTAGTAGCTCTTGTTGGTGCATCGTTAACAATGTTACTTGGATTAATTCCGTTACACCTTCATATTGAAGATAACGTAAAAGGTGTATTTGAATACGTTGATTTTGAAGTGATTTTCTTACTTATCGGTATGATGATTATTGTAAATATCGCAAGCCGAAGCGGCGTATTTAAATGGATGGCATTGAATCTGTTGAAAGCAACAAAAGGTCATCCAAAAACTGTTTTATTTGCACTTGCTGCATTTACTGCAATTGCATCAGCATTTTTGGATAACGTAACAACTGTTGTTCTTATGATGCCTATTACTTTTGTTATTGCCAAAGAATTTGATACTGATCCTATTCCGTTTTTGATTACAGAAGTATTGGCATCAAACATTGGTGGTACTGCAACATTGATTGGTGACCCGCCAAATATTATTATCGGGACAAGAGCTGGCTTAAGTTTTATGGATTTCGTAAAAGAGCTTACTCCTGTTATCTTTGTAATATTCGTAATCGCAATAGGAACATTAATTTTCTTATTCAGAAAAGGGCTAAAAGCAACTCCGGAAAAAATGGAGCATATTGCCAATCTCGACAATTCAAAAACAATTACAGACAAAGCTTTAATGATTCGTTCAGTTGCAACATTAGCACTTGTAATTTTAGGGTTTGTTACTCATGATATTACACATATTTCAGCGTTTGTATTTGCAGTTGCAGGTGCTTCTTTCTTGCTGTTATTTGAAAAACCAAAAGAAATTTACCGTGATGTCGAATGGTTAACAATTTTCTTCTTTATCGGATTATTTATTATAATCGGCGGTTTTGAAGCGAACGGCGGTATTAAATTTTTAGCAGATCAATTAATTGTTCTAACTCACGGAAGCTTAAATGCTGCAACTATGATTATACTTTGGGCATCAGGTATTTTATCAGGTATTATTGATAATATTCCATATACAGCAACAATGGCTCCGTTGATTTCTGAGCTTGTAAATCCGGCAAATCCAAATGCGATTACAGGTAATTCACACGCTTTATGGTGGGCGCTTTCATTAGGTGCTTGTCTTGGCGGAAACCTTACAATTATTGGGGCTGCGGCAAATGTTCTGGTTAGTGAAACAGCAGCATCGAAAGGACATAAAATTTCATTCTTACGATTTATGAAATACGGTGCACTTGTTACGTTTATATCATTGACTATAAGTTCAGTTTATTTATACGTAAAATATTTACACTAATAAAATTAAAAAGCCCTTCATTAATGAAGGGCTTTTTGTTATAATACAATATGTTGTTTAATAAAAGGAGAGAAATTATGAAATTAACAAACGAATTAAGAAAGCGGGGGGGGGTAACTGCTTAAAGCTTATTTTAGGCGTTTTTGAGCTATCTCCTAAAAAAGCATTTACCTTGTCAGAAATTTTAATTACCCTTGGTATCATCGGTGTTGTTGCCGCAATAACTATACCTGGGCTTATGACAGCTTATAGAAGAATCGCTTATCCTATACAATTAAAAGCTATTTATAGTAAACTTCTTGTGGCTCAAAAGACTTTAAATGATGAATATGGAAATCCGGAAGATTGGACATTTACCAATTATGTTACAGATTCTGATGATAGATATAATCTTGAAATTTTTAAAAGATATGCAACAGAACTTTCGGCGATATCTACTAGAGACAGAGGAAATTATGACTATTTTGAAAATGGTTTATCTCCATCTGCTATACTTTTGAATGGGCAACCTGCGAAAAATATTTCAGGCTGGGCTTCAGGTGCATATCTTTTTGAAGGACATCATTGCCGTAGTATGCAGCTAAAAAATGGAGCAGTAATAGTTATGTATTTTGCTCAGGGGACAGCAGGTGCAGTAATGTGGCCGTTGATTAAGAAAAAAATGTATGCGGCGTTTTTGATAGATATTAATGGTGCAGCTAAGCCTAATATTGTAGGACGTGATATATTTGCTTTTGGCTTGAAAGGTGGCTCTACATCAATAGTTCCATATATGGATGATACATCAGATTGTAATAAGCAAGGTGCGGGGTTATCGTGTTCAAGAAAAATTATTCAAGATGAATGGAAAATGAATTATTAAATATAAAAAAGAGTATTTTGATAAAAATCAAAATACTCTTTTTGTAATGAAGTTACTTATTATTCATTACATCCAAATGCGATAGTAACGTGTTCTCTTGGATTAACTGCAGATATTTTGTATCCGCGAGGATCAACAAGGTAAGCAAATTCATCACCGGTAGTTTGGAATAAGCCCATAGTACCAGATAATGCTGTTCTTGTAATATCAATTGGAGCTTTAACAGTTTCGAAGATACCATCTCCTAAGTTTCTTGCAGCAGCACCAAATTGACCTTGGAATGCGTGACCTAACATATAACCAGCATCATTTGATACGTTTTCAACAGCGTTACCTAAGTTAGTAACGATACCGCCTGCTGTTCTACCTACGATACCAACTAGTGAACCAGCCCAAGTGAATGGTAATTCAACAAGTCTTGCTACAGGGTTAACGTTTTTAGATTTGTTAACTTGAGCTTGAAGGATTTGTTTAGGTAATTTAGTTTTGCAATCACCGTTTTTGATTTCTGTAAATGCAAGTTTTAAAGCACCTTTTTCGCATCCTGAAGGTCTGATAACTTCAACAACTTGACCAGTTACAGTTGAACCGCAAGGGTAAGTTACACCGTTGATTGTAATATCTTCAAGAGTGTTTGCTCTGAAGTATTGTCCGGTGTGAGAAGATTTTGCTGTCAATTGGTCTATCATTGACAATTTCAATGTAGGGATTTTTACGATTTCTTCGTGTTCAATCAACGCGTTCTTCTCTACAGGACATGCCGGACAAATGTTGTTTGCAGTTTTAGGGTTAGTATCGTATCCTAAAGCTACACGAACAGTTTGCATCATAGAAGCTACGTCAGCACGTGAAGCATCTTTGTTAGGTAAAATCATGTTTGGTGTTGGTGAATCTTTTAAAGCACCGTTTTCTAATGATTTAGCAACAGGGATTCTTGCCCATTCTGGAACTTTGTTACCGTCAGCGTAACGGCTTAAAATTTCATCAGCTTTACATTTGTCGATGTCGCAAGTCATACCTTTTGCAATTGAAGTAAGTGCTTCAACACGAGTTACGTTAGCTTTTGGTTTGAAAGTTTTGTTAGGGTAACCTGTTAATAAGTTTTCATCTACTGCTTTAGCAATAGCTGCGTTAGCCCAATTGTTTCTAGGAACGTCTGTGAACATAGTTTGTTTGTCTAAATCACAGTTTAAGTTGAAACCTTTAACTAACATTGTTGCAAATTCTGCACGTGAAATGTTTCTGTTTGGTTTGAACATACCATCAGGGTAACCTACAACAACATCATTTACTGCAAGTTTATCAATATCACATGCTGCCCAGTGGCTGTTTGGAACGTCCGGGAACATACATCCACCAAACGGAGCCGCAGCACCAGTAATGTTATTTTGGATTTGTTGCGGAATTTCGTATGGGATTAATGTCTTTTTTACAGCATTAATAGAATTTGCAGATTGGATGTCTATGGGACAAGAGTTGCCATCCATTTGACATTCATTTCTATTAATCATAATGCCGTTATATTTGTTAGGGCATTCATTTAAGCAAGGCATTTGAGTAGCTGCACCTGTGATTTGACCTTCAGTAGCAACTGTAGCTCCACTGATTGCAGAAGACATTCTTCCTGCAGGGCAGCCTTTCATAGCTGTTTCAGTAGAGAAAATTGAGTTAGCAGGTTCACCTACATAGTTGTTTGAACCATAAACACCTTGAGGGTAACCATAAACCTGTTTCATTTCTGCTCTGTCAGGTTTTCCTGTTTGAGGGCAAAGTGCAGTTGATGGTACTGCCGGTTTGTCGCAGCTGATTTCATCAGAACAACCGCAGTCTGTTTTAACAGGACAAGGTTGTTTTTTTGCACATGGATCTTTCTTTTTGCAACCGCAATCTGTTTTAAGTTTTTTGCATTTGTTGCAAGTTGGCGCTTGTGGTGCTTCAAGCGGGCATGCAGGACCTGTAACTACAGGTAATGGCTCTGCCGGTGCCGGTTGATTGCACGGGCAAGCTGCCATTACTGAATTCAAGGAACACGTTGCTATTCCAACGGCAATCGCAGCTGCCACAGTTAGTTTTTTAATTGACATTTTTACCTCCTTGTTTGTATGAGTTTTGTTTAAAATAAACAAAAGTTTTATTTAAAAAACAAACTTATACCAGATTATGTACTTTTAGTGAAGTTTAAAACATTAGTAAAACTACTTATTCAACAGGGTAGTATTTCAACTGCTAAGTTTGTAACAAATTGTGTCAAAGTAGCAATAATCTATAGTAATGTGTTTTTATATATATGTGAAGGTCTAAGTAGTTATGTGTGAAGGTGAATATGTATAGCAAAGAATTTATGAAATTTTTATATGGTTATCAAAAAGAAGATTTTAAACCGAAAAATCCGGAAAAACGTGAAATCCGTTTTAAAAATCGTGGTGGCGGAAAACTTGCAGAAGTTTTGCTAACCCAAACTAATAAGTAAACTCATCAATATCCCGTTTTCAAAATATGGAAACGGGTGCAGTATTGCATTATTTTAAATACGTTGTAAAATTGATATATAAATTATAATTATAATAGGAAATTTATATATGAAAAAAATTGAATATTTAGAGAGGGTTAAGGAATTTTTTACATCGTCAAAGGTTGTGAAATTATTCTATCTGATTGTTTTTACAGCATTAGTTACTGCAATTTTAGCTTCTCAAAATTTCTTTTTCCAAAGTATTATTGAAAATGGAATTAGTAAAAAAGATATTATTGCACAGAAAACTTTAACTGTGGAAGATGTCAAACGTACAGAACAGCATAAAAGAGAGGTTTCACAAAAGGTTGACCCTATTTTGGTCCCTGCAGAAGATGATTTTATTAAATCTAACCTTGAAACTCTTCAAAATTCAGTTTTACAGATAAGAAAAAAAACATCATCAAATAAAGAAAAAATTGATGAACTTAATATTTTGTTTGATTTTTCAGATAATCCTAAGCGTGGTTTCATTGTAGATTTTTTATTAAATGTTGATGAACCAAGTTTACATGAAGCTTTTGATAAAGCAACATTGTCACTTGTAAATATATTGAAAAAAGGTATTACAGAAAATGATTATCAAAAGGATAATATTAATAATCTTATAATTAATAACCTAGTTTCAAATGTTTCAAAAAGACAAATAGCAGTAATAACAGTAATGCTAGAGCAAGTTATTGTCCCAAACCTTGTTGTGGATGAAGCAGCTACCGAAATGGCTAAAATAAATGCTCAGGATTCTGTAAAACCTTATAAAGTTACTTTTCAAAAAGGTGAAAAAATTGTCTTTGAAGGTGAACCGGTTACAAGACTTAAAAGAGATGCTTTAAGACAAGCAGGATATAATGTTTACGAACTTAATTGGCAGGGAATTTTATCAATTTATATTCTTGTACTATTAGTTACTTTAATTTTTATTGCTTATTTAAAAGTATTTGAAAAGAAATTCTTAGAACCTAGATATATGTCATTAGCAGGCATGATTGCTGTATTAACTTGTTTAACAGCTGTGGTATTGCCTACAGGAACATCTCCATATGTACTTCCAATACCGGGAGTTATAATGATTTCGGCAATATTTTTAAGCCCGAGAATTTCATTTTTGTTGTCTGCATTGTTATTAATAATTCTTACGGTTGGTATGCAGTTTGATGTGCAATTTATGATAATTTTCATAATATTATCACTAATCGGAATGATAACTATTTCTAAAATACATTATACAAGAAGGTTTGATCTTATTAAAGTCGGTTTTAATCTTGGTATTGCCGGTGTTTTAATCATGCTGAGCTTGTATTTTATTGATAAATGTTTGATTGATGTAAGTAATTATTTAATTTTGAAAAATTGTGTGTATATTTTCTTGAACGGAATTATAAATTCTATTATCGTACTTGGGGCATCACCATTGTTGGAAGGTGTTTTCCATATAATTACACCATACGGCTTAGCAGAACTTGGAGACCA
>Ga0073906_1000827_pt1 | contig 53472 bp, 49 predicted proteins | sample Inofromicrocosms_FD_65485 | JGI IMG/M metagenome (GOLD analysis project Ga0073906, IMG submission 65485) | Mouse cecum microbial communities from Vienna, Austria - Inoculum for glucosamine and mucus D2O microcosms | ecosystem: Host-associated > Mammals > Digestive system > Large intestine >...
CGTTTAATTCGTTGGCGAACCTTCTCGTTGGAGGTCGTGCGGAACGCGATAACCTGCTCCTTGAATTTGGCAGTCTTACACCACTTTATCAGGTCAACATCGCCGAGTGGTTTCTGTGCGAAGTAGTTCTCGAACACGGAGACCCTGATCTGAGGGAGTTCCGGGGGATTCGAACTGACTGTTTGTCTTTCTATGTACCCATTGTCATATTCGTTTTCTTTCATGTTAGAATTATCTTTTAGGAGCGACCTATTCATATTGTATATCGTTGAGTATTCGTAGATTGTCATTTTCTTTGTCTTCGGTTTTTGTGAAAAATTCGTTGAGTTCTTCGTCGTTATTCTTTTTGATTGCCTTCTTTTTGTACTTTGCTTGCCGTTTCCGTTCGTTGGCATCCAGCTGGGGACGGATCAGTATGAAGGTTCGCATCTGCTCCCCGTTGAGATCCGTCGGTTCCTCGCCGTAGAGAGCATATCTCATAATCACATCATAGAGGTGTAATCTTGCCCTGTTCTTCATCGAGGCCAACGCTTCATAAAAGGTACGGTAGAAGATGAACCCTTCACGGGGCGGAACCTCCGGGTCGAATGCGGGCTTGGTCGTTGTTGTTTCAGTTTTCATGGTTAATGTTTTTTTAATTGTTTTATTTTCCGGATGTTTTCCTGTTCGATCGTCGGGTGTGATTCGCTCTGCAACCAGTCGAGAATCTCCTCACGGTTAAAGTAAAGTTTGCGGCCTTTATGCTCCGGTTTGTGGAACGGTATCTTTCGTTCACTTGTGAGCTTATAGACCGTAGAGATACTGTACCCTGTAAGCCGGGCAACGTCGGCAACTGTCAGCACCTCTTTGTCCGGAGCGCGGCTCGGAGTTAGATGCCCCATAATTTTGTCGATTGATAAGATCTCTTTCAATTGTCCTACCGTCAGCATGGCGATCGGAGTGTCGTCGGTAATGTTATTCATATTCTTGTAAATAATTTAAAAGTTTACAACCTAATTTACCGGCCGAACTATTTAATAGCTCTTAATATTATATAATCCGCTGTTAAACAGCGGATTATATAATATTATTTTTTCCTATATGGGTTCATGTTATGGGAAATCTTCATAAATGGCAGGAATATGTTGAATATTAGTAACATATCGACCTTGTTTTGGCTCTTGAATAATTTGTACAGGACATCGTATATATGATAGATCGTAGCGTTTGAGGGTGCATGAGTTTCTCGGATTATTTGTGTTCGAGAAATTTTGTCCACATTAAAAAAGACGTGGTGGTAGTAGAACATACAATAGCCTATATACATCCAAATTCGGAAATCGGCCTTGGATTTGTCGAAGATGCTATTTCTGAATATAGAGAAAGTCCTTCCGCATCTTTTACATAAGCGTAATTTTTCATTATTCTTTCTGAAAGGGCCGTTTTGGCAGCTGCCGCAATGCGCGCATCGTCGCTTTTTGGGCTTTGATTCAATATCAAAATCAACACAAGTCTTGGCGTACAGTTTTATAAGACTATTTTCGGTGGGGAACCGTTTGATGAACCTTTTATAACTGACAGGCGATGATTGGAAAAAATACATATTCGGTTGATTTTAAATCGTATATTTGTGCTAATAGCGTAAAAAGGCGAGCAGAATTAAACCGTGACGGCCGTTAGAGCACTTTCGCCGCCTCGTTGATCACGCCGTTGTCGAAGCTGTCGAGGTATATGTTCGTGGTCTCCAGATCGGTATGGCCGAGCATCTGTGAAATCACCTCGCGCGGGATGTGGTTGCGCTGCAAGGTCATGGCCGCCGTATGGCGGGAAACGTAGCTCGTCAGGTGGAAATCGATTCCGAGTTCCTCGGCGAGCAGGCGCAGGTATTTCTGGTATTTGCTGTAACGGGTTCGAATGTGCATGTAGAGCCGCTCTCCCGTATAGCCGGAGCGGGTGACGACCGGCAGCAGGAAATCGTCCACGGTCGGTGAGCCCGCTTGCAGGCTCCCGATCAGTTGCCGGATTGCGGGCGTGATTTTGATCGAAATCGGTTTGACCCCTTTCTGCCGCTTGATCTTCTGCCGCTTGTAGACGATATAGTCGCCGTCCTCCATCTGTTTGATATGGGCGCCATGTCGATGAACGATATGCCGTAACAATAATAGGAGAATAGAAACAGCTTGCGAGCGTATTCGCATTGCGGATTGCTGGCCGTGGTGCTTTTGAGTTTCGATAACTCGGCGACAGGCAGGTAGCGTTTGGCGGTCGCCTCTTCGAGATTGGAGACCTCGAATCCGCCCCGTCCGAACGGATAGGTCGCCACCGAGCCGATGCCCTCCGCATTGGCCCGGTTCAGAATGGCCCGTAACGCCTTGAAATAGAATTTGCGCGTATTGCCGCAACAGCCCCGCTTTTGAAGAAACATATCGAATCCCCGGACATAACGCAGGTCGATGTCGGAAAAGAGCCGTTGATCCAGCTTCCGGTCATAGCTTCTCAACATATCCTGCGTCTGCTTATAGGTTTGGGAATTGCCGATATGTCCCGTCGCGTGCAGTTCCGCGATACGATCGGTGAAATAGGCGTTGAATTTTCCCTGTTTGGAGGTGTTTAGAAAGGCGTCCTCGAACTGGTTCAGTGTCCAGTCGATACCTTCGATCTCGAAGCGTTCGACGATCTCGCGGGCGCGAACCTTGTACTTCGCCAGCAGCGCATTGTCGGCTTCGCGTTGTTTATTCTCGGCCTTCTGCTCGGCTCCTTTCAGGTTGCGCAGGATGATGAATTGCTCGCCGGCCTCGTCCCAATATGCGGGATCGGCGTAGAGATCGAGCGCGATGTATTTGCGTCGCTTGTTTTTGGTGATACACAGCCTGACCGCGTAACGACCGCTGCGGTCGGCCTTGTCGTGGCGACGTGGAAATCGGATGGAATGTGCCATTCTATCTGCATTCGTGTTGATAAAAAGATGATTGCGCCACCGACATTGCGTTACGAGTTATGAGTTACTTGCAATAGAATGGCAACAAACTATCTCAGCACTAATCGTATACGCGGGATTATCGATTCCATTTATACGATTACAGAATAACTCGCACGTGGCATTGCAAAAATAGAACGGCAATTAAGGGATTCCAAGTATTTTAAAATTTTGTATCTTGAATTTTGAAATTATATGCTGTTTAATCGCAATATATACAGATAGTTATGTGTTCTTAATTTGCCGTTGAATCTGAATAATTCGGATGTGTCAATTTTGATTTTGGATGAAAATAATTGCAATTTGTGGATAAAATTATAGTGTGTCGGCTTTTGGCGAATACATCCGAAATAATGAATTGAATTAGTATTTTTGTATGGAATGAACAGCCGAAATTTTATAAGGTGTAGATATGAATCCTAATACGGAACATGAGAAGTTTGCCCAAGAAATTTATCAGGGGTTACTGAACGAAGAAAGTATTAAAGCAATCCAAGTACAGCACAATGTGAAATTGCGCGGTAAATCGGGGCAATTGCATCAGGTTGATGTCTATTGGGAATATGAACTTGCGGGAGTGAATCATAAAGTTGCAATCGAATGCAAGAATTATAATAAACCGGTCTCTGTGGGTAAGGTTCGGGATTTTTATGGCGTTTTATCCGACTTGAATAATGTTAATGGAATTATGGTCACCAAAGTGGGATATCAAAAAGGTGCAAAAGAATTTGCGGCCCACTATGGTATTAACCTGAAGGAGTTAAGACTGCCAAATAAAGAGGAAAGCATAATCGGGCGGTTAGAACTTAATCTTAATATATCCATTACACGACGTTTATTCTTACTGGATGATGAATGGGCCAAATCCAGCATAAATTTGGAGGGTTATAGGAAATATCTTATTTTTTTTTAGTGGGGATAATGATTGGACAACAACTGATTATTTCCCTTTAGAAACATTGCCAGACGCTAAAATATGTGATAAAAATGGCATCCCAATTGTGTCTTTTGATAAGCTTGAGGATAAATTGCCGTCCGAAAATACAGAACCAGAGTATATTTTCAATTTTGAAGATGCTTATGTCGATACTCGGAATATGGGGCGTGTTAAAATCAAAAAGGTGAAATATGTTTTTATACAGGAACGAGAGAAGAAAGTGTTTGATATTGATGCCCGATATTTCATAAAAGCAATTCTAAAAGATGTCTTGAACGGAGAAATAAAAGTTATTGCACCCGGACTGAAATCTACAAAGTAACCCAAAGATTGTTTTAGCAAAAGATTGTCCGGAAATTATTATCTTTGACCTTGTCGAGGTACTCCGCCTCGACAAAATGCAAATAAAATTTGCTTTTATGTGCGGCTTGTTCGTACCTTTGTTACGAAGTATGCCGAAACTCTATATCATAGCGGGTTGCAACGGTGCAGGGAAAATGACTGCATCTATACCGTGTTGCCCGAAATGCTGGGATGCCGGGAGTTCGTCAATGCCGACGAAATAGCAAAAGGGCTGTCGCCGTTCAACCCCGAAAGCGTGGCGATCGAGGCAGGACGGTTGATGCTGCAACGAATGGATGATCTTTTGTCCGAAGGCGAGAATTTTGCGTTTGAAACGACGTTGGCGACCCGTTCCTATGTGAAATTCGTGGAGCGGGCGCAGGCGAAAGGCTATTTTGTGTCGTTGCTCTTCTTTTGGTTGCCGACACCCGAACTGGCCGTCGAGCGTGTTGCGACACGAGTAAGCGAGGGCGGACACAATATTCCGTCGGATGTGATTCGGCGACGTTACGCGAACGGTATTAAGAATTTAACGACCCTTTATACTCCGATTTGTGACTATTGGACAATCTATGATAATAGAGCTGCCGATGGTATTCACAAGGTTGCTTGGGGTGTCAAGGATGAAATAAAAGAGATTGTCGATCCGTTATCTTATCAAAAGATCGTAGGCTATGAGCGAGATTGAGATTAAGCAAATGCAGGAGAAAATCGATGCAGGCATTTTGCTTGCCCAAAAGCGTCTGATTGAAAAGACCAAGAAGGAGGACGGAGAACTGGTTGTCGTGCGCGACGGAAAGGTCGTGCGCATCAAGGCCCGCGATCTGAAATAGGAATTTTGGGTCGGTTGTCCGAATGAATAATCCCCGGCATTTTTGGATGTCGGGGATTCACTTTTCAATTTTGATCGGGTAGGCGGACGGCGTGTGGTACACAAGTGGAACACGCAAAATCGCAACAACTCCCGATAATGGCAAACTGCAACTCTTTGAGTGCGTGGAAAATCCGCTGGAATATAGTTCGTTAAATTTATTGGAAAAAGTAAAATTTAATTCTGGGGGGGGGTGTCGCAAGTTCGAATCTTGTCATCCCGACTAACCAAAAGCCTTGATATTCAGCTGAATATCAAGGCTTTATTCTTACATCACAAACACCCCTATCCGACTTATTCTTTCTCGACAATCGGATTCAGCAAATCGATAGCATTCACGATATGACTCCAGTACGCTCCACGATAACGGTCATAATTATAGTTGATAGCCTTAGCCAATCTAGCATTATCGACATAATCGATATCGAAAGTCAGCTTGATTTCATCCGGAGTCCGCCCCTCCGATATGATCTCCAACGAGCGTCCCGTCCGTTCAAAACTTTGGGCATAACAATAAAATATCTCCGCCAACCCCCAAAGAGCTGCTTTTTGAGCATATCGAGTCGGCTCCTGAAACATTTCCGTCGGAAATATTTGAGGAATACGATCCGCTATCTCCTGAACAGAAAGTTGTTTTCTGGTAATTTGGAAATAAAATCGAGGATCGACCGATCTGATATAGACAAGCATGAGCATTGACTGAGGAAATACATACTGATTGCAGGCGCATGATGACAGCACCAACCGAGCATGTACAAACAACTTCTCGACCTGCCGCAAGGAAAGATTCTTCGCCTTGACGATCTCTTTAGCACATTTTAAAAAACGATCCGAATCATCCAGAAATTCAGCATACGGACGACGGTCTATATCTTCAAGAAACAGCTGGAAACCGAAATATTCATAGAGATATTTGCAATACGATTCGACATCGGGCTCCGGCAGCAGGTATTCTACGTCGATAAACCGGCGCAGATACTCCTCCGCATCAATTAAGTCGCTGCCATAATGCCCTCGTATTGCATTACATAGCTGCACCTTGTCAATGGACAATACAAAAACGATCCCTTTTATAGAGAAAAAGTGCTTGATCCGCTCCAAGATCTCGACCGCATAATCCGGACGACATCTATCCAATTCATCCACGATGAAAACGAGCGGCTTATTCGGGACAGACGCCTCAATAAAATCGGACAGTTCCTTTTTGAAAGCTACGAGTTTGTTTCTTTTATTTTCATACTCGGCAACTTCTGTCTTGAATATCTCCGCACCTACCTCAAGAACATCTTTAGCGACTTCCGCCACTGCCTCTCCGCAGTAATGCTTCACGATCCCTTTGGTTAACGCCGGAATAGCCTTGACGGCAATCTTGCTTCCTATATCCAATATCGAATCTAACGTTTTGGCGGTCTCGGTCGTCTTCAGCCGTTGCAACTCTCCCAGCAATGCGACCATCGGATCGGATATAAAATCGTTCTCCCAAGCATTGAAATAGATCGACTTTATATTCTGCTGTTTCAAATATGCCGCCCACATTTTCACAAATGTGGATTTTCCAGTCCCCCACGCACCGTTAACAGATAAAACGAAGCCATCCGCATAATTTTTTACAATCTGCGTCAATATCTCCGCATTGGGTTTGCGGTTCAATCGGCAATTGACAAATGGATTATCCGTAGGAACGGAAAGGTCGGAATGTCTGTATTTCATATTGCATCATATTTTAAACAAAGATAATGGAATATATTGCAACTTAACATGTTTTTTTAAAAAAAATACCTGAGAAATTGATAGCATGGCATCTCCCTTACGGTTTGAGCAACAACGAAAATGCGGAAAAAGCGTCCAGAAAATCTGAACGCTTTTTAAGGGGGTGGAAGATGGGATTCGAACCCACGACCTTCGGAACCACAATCCGTCACTCTAACCGACTGAGCTACATCCACCATATCGATCGGCTTCGCCAACCGAGGTGCAAATGTAAGGCATTTTTTCGTTCCGTGCAAAAAAATCGCAAGAAAAATGAACCGAACAGGCGAAAAATGACAAAATGTCAGGCTTCGCGCGGGATTTCTGACAGAAAATCCTGCCAAAAGGACCGATAAACCGTTTGGCATATCTCTTGATAAAATGGGAGGTGTCGGCTCTCGTAAGAACCACACAGCGAACAGAAAAGAGATATTCAACAATAACTAAAAAGAAAAGCTATGAACGTAAAACCGTTAGCAGACCGGGTGTTGATCCTGCCCAACCCCGCAGAGGAGAAGACCGCAGGAGGTCTGTTCATTCCCGACACCGCCAAGGAGAAGCCGCTGGCAGGCAAGGTAATCGCCGCAGGTCCCGGCACCTCGGAGGTGAAGATGGAGGTAAAGGCCGGCGATCAGGTGCTCTACGGCAAGTATGCCGGCACGGAGATTCAGATCGATGGGGTGGACTACCTCATCATGAAGCAGAGCGACATTCTGGCAATCATCTAATTCGAAACTTTTCAAGCGTAAACGACAATGGCAAAAGAGATCAAATATAACGTAGAGGCGCGCGAAGCCCTCAAGGAGGGTGTGGATGCGCTGAGCAACGCCGTGAAGGTAACCCTGGGCCCGAAAGGCCGCAACGTGATTATCGACAAGAAGTTCGGAGCTCCTCAGGTCACCAAGGACGGTGTGACCGTAGCCAAGGAGATCGAGCTGGAGGACGCCTTCGCCAACATGGGCGCCCAGATGGTCAAGGAGGTAGCCTCGAAGACCAACGACGACGCCGGAGACGGCACGACGACGGCCACGGTGCTGGCACAGGCCATCATCGGCGTGGGTCTGAAGAACGTGACGGCCGGTGCCAATCCGATGGATCTGAAGCGCGGCATCGACAAGGCCGTATCGAAGGTCGTCGAGTCGCTCCGCTCGCAGAGCGAGGAGGTGGGCGCCGACAATGCCAAGATCGAGCAGGTAGCCACCATCTCGGCCAACAACGACAACAACATCGGCAAACTGATCGCCGAGGCGATGGCAAAGGTCAAGAACGAAGGCGTGATTACGGTCGAGGAGGCCAAGGGTACCGAAACCCACGTAGAAGTGGTCGAGGGCATGCAGTTCGACCGCGGCTATATTTCGGCCTACTTCATCACCGATCCCGAGAAGATGGAGGCCCAGCTGGAGAAGCCCTACATTCTGATTACCGACAAGAAGGTATCGACGATGAAGGAGCTGATGGGCGTTTTGGAGCCCGTAGCCCAGAGCGGCCGTTCGCTGCTCATCATCGCCGAGGATGTCGACGGCGAGGCGCTGTCGGCCCTGGTAGTCAACAAGCTGCGCGGCACCCTGAAGATCGCCGCCTGCAAGGCTCCGGGATTCGGCGACCGCCGCAAGGAGATGCTGGAGGATATCGCCGTACTGACCGGCGCCACGGTCATCTCGACCGACAAGGGCATGAAGATCGAGGACGCCTCTCTCGCCATGCTGGGTACGGCCGACAAGGTTACGCTCAACAAGGAGAACACCACCATCGTGGACGGTGCCGGCGATAAGGCCGCCATCGCAGCCCGCGTGGCCCAGATCCGCGCGTCGATCGAGAAGTCGACCTCGGACTACGACAAGGAGAAGCTCCAGGAGCGTCTGGCGAAGTTGGCCGGCGGTGTGGCCGTCCTCTACGTGGGCGCCGCCACCGAGGTGGAGATGAAGGAGAAGAAGGACCGCGTAGACGATGCGCTGGCCGCCACCCGCGCAGCCGTCGAGGAGGGTATCGTACCGGGCGGCGGTGTCGCCTACATCCGCGCCACGGCCGCACTCGAAGGGATGAAGGGCGACAACGAGGACCAGACCACGGGTATCCAGATCGTGAAGCGCGCCATCGAGGAGCCGCTGCGTCAGATTGTATCGAACGCCGGCGGCGAGGGCTCGGTAGTCGTGAACAAGGTGAAGGAGGGCCAGGGCGCCTTCGGTTACAACGCTCGCGACGACCGCTACGAGGATATGCTCAAGGCCGGTATCATCGACCCGACGAAGGTGTCGCGCGTCGCTCTGGAGAACGCCGCATCCATCGCCTCGATGTTCCTGACGACCGAGTGCGTGCTGGCCGAGAAGAAGAGCGAGCAGCCCGCCATGCCCCCGATGCCTGCCGGCGGAATGGGTGGCATGATGTAATGAATTCCGATTTATAAGCGGTCTCTTCCGCACATCATTCGCGCGGGGTGAATGGGACGTACGCAAGTACTACCCATCCACCCCGCTCTTCGTGATGCACGAAATAGCCTCGCCTAAAATCAAAATTCACACATCCGGTTTAACAAAATCTATCCCGAGATCATTCGAAATTTTTCTCGCGAAGATAGCCACGCCTAAAATCAGAATTCGATCAATACGTCATCCCGAGCGAAGTCGGGGGATCTCGACGTATCACGGCGCACGCCCATCGGAAGCCGCAAGATTACCCATCCCGAACAGAACCGGCGTATATAATAAGGAGCTGTCCGAAATTCATCGGACAGCTCCTTGTCGTATTTCGGCCGAAGATCAGAATCCGCCGTCGACGACCCAGCTCTTTTCGGAGTTGTCGTTGCGCAGGGCCATCATCAGCCGGTCGGACTTGCCGTCGGCGCGCAGGATCTCGCAGGGGACGAAGACACCGGCGTAGTCGCCCGAACGGACCGGCTTGTCTACGGAGAGGATCACGGCCCCCTTGTAGACCGACTTCAGGAGTTCGCGCACCTGGGCGCCGTAGTAACAGAACGCCTCGTCGAGCAAGGTCTCGTCCCAGCTGTTCATCGCCTTCAGGATGCGGGTCGCAGCCTCCCGCGCAGAGATTCCGGCCAGGCGGTTGCCCGACGGCCCGCAGGAGAGATCGATCCACTCGATCCCGCCGGGCACGGCCGTCAGCGCGGCCCGGTCGACCGGTTCGTCGTAAGCGATGCGGTCGCTCTCCAATAGGACGACCCGATCTCCGCCAGGCAGGAGCGCCGTGATGCGAACCTCCGTCAGCCGGCCGCTCGCCTTGTCGAAGCGGTACTCCCGAAGGGTGTTGGATTCGCTGATCGAACTATTGAGCGCATAATCGCTCTGCCGGAAATCGCCCTGTGCTGGCATTACCACCCGCAGGCGGACCGTCGGACCCTCTTCATCGACCTCATAGGCCGCCCCCTTCGTGCGGGCGGCGAGACGCTGTTCAGAGAGCATCAGCAAGCGGGGATCGAGCAGGATCTCCAACTCCTCCACGGCGTTGAGCCCACCGGTCGGGGCGAAGAAGCCCTGCCCGGCCTCGGGGCACCACATCCGGATTGTCCTACCGTCGTCGACCACGATCCGGCCCGGCTTTTCCACACGCCAGCGGAGCGTGTCGCCGTATTCGACCGTCACGGTGTGCGGTACGAAATCGAGCCTCGGATCGGTAAAGGAGAAGTTCTCGTGCGGCCGGGTGCGGACCCACAGCTCCATCCGGAAGGTGCGCAGGTCGCTCATGGCGGCCACAGCATTGCCGAAATACTTGCGGGCGGCATAGGCCGGAGTGCGGAGCGAGAGGGTGACGGCCACGACCACCACAGCGGCTGCGGCGATGGAGCCGACCCAGCGGAGGATGCGGCGGGGTGACGGACGCGAGGGGGCCGTGCGGGCCGCAGCGAGGATCCGAGCATCGAAGTCGGGCGACGGTTCCACGACGCTGCGGGGCGTCACGGCATCCAGCACCCTGCGGGCGGTCTGAAGTTCGGCGGCGCAGACAGGACACGAGGCAAGGTGTTTACGCATCGGCTCGGACATGGGCTCGCCACCGGCGAAATCGGCTATTCTCTCTTTGAAATCGTTGCAATTCATCGTTTTTTCGTTTTTACAGATTCAACATCTTTTTCAGATTTCCAATACCGGCAGCGAAGCGGGACTTGACAGTCGTCGCAGGGCAGTCGAGCACCTCGGCGATCTCGGTAAAGCGGAGCGAGGAGTAGACATGCAGGCGGATCGCCTCGGCCTGAGCGGCAGGAAGGTCGCCCAGCAGCGCTTCGATCCGGGCAGCCTCCTCAAGCGCCTCCCGATCCTCGGCAGGATAAGCCCCGTTCGGATCGATCGGTTCGAGACGGGGTGCGCTCCGCCTGCGGCGCAAACGGTCGTTGCAGCCGTTCACCGTGATCCGGAAGAGGTAGGCTTCGGGCTGACGAACCGAGCCGGACGCCAGCGCGGCGAACCGCAGAAAGGCCTCCGACACGACATCCTCCGCCTCCTCGCGGGAACCCAACCGGAAAAAGGCGAAGCGGAAAAGTCGTCCGCGACACTGCTCCACCAGTCGCTCAAGCTCCACGCAAAAATCTGTTCTCTGGTATTCCATGTTTTTCAAGTTTTGGTTTTAACGCGCGTTTCGATTCTAAAGACGCAAGACCGAAGGAAACGACGACGAAAACGATAAAAAAAAGCGTGAAAAAAATTCACGCTTTCATCTCTACGGCTCTTTATCCTCACCCCTTCAGCAGGATCTGCGCCTGCTCCAGGGCTGCGGCGGTCACCTCGGCACCGGACAGCATCTTGGCAATCTCTTGGGTGCGCTCCTCGGCCGAGAGCCTGCGCAGCCGGGTGCGGCCCTGCTCCTTGTAGACCACGAAATGAGAACGGCCCTTCGATGCGACCTGCGGCAGATGGGTGATATCGACCACCTGCATGGATTCGGACAAACTGCTGATGATCTGCCCCATCGCATCGGCGATACGCCCCGACACGCCCGTGTCTATCTCGTCGAAAAGGATGGTCGGCAGCTGCATCCGCTTCGCCAGCAGCACCTTGATGGCCAACATGACACGCGACAGCTCACCGCCCGAAGCGATTCTCTCGACCGGCTGCGGGGCTGCTGTCCGGTTCGAAGAGAAGAGATAGCGCACCTCGTCGCCTCCGGAAGGGGTCAGCGACCCGCTCTCCGTGAGCGAAATCCGGAAAACCGTCTCGGCCATCCCCAGCGACTGCAAGGTCGCAAGGACGCTCTTCTCGAAAACCGGCACCACCTTCGCCCGGGCATCGTGCAGGCGGTCAGCCAGTTCCCGGGCCCTCCGCTCCGCCGCCGCCAGCGCCTCGCGGGCCGCATCGAGCGCCTCGTCGCCGTGGACGATCGCATCCAGCTGCGCCGCATAGCGGTCGCGCACGGCAATCAGTTCCTCCAGATCAGCGGCCCGGTGCTTCCGGATCAGCGAATAGAGCGTAGCCAGCCGGTCGTCCACCGTCTGCAACCGGGCGGGGTCGGCCTCCACGCGCTCGCAGGCCACGGCGACCGTACTCTGTATGTCCTTCAGCTCCTGCAAGGCGGAATGCAGCCTCTCGCCCCACTCTGCCGCCGCCGGATACTGCTCCCGAATATGCGACAAGGCCGTCTCCGAGGCCTTCAGCTGCGGCAGGATACCCGTCTGCTCGTCGTCCAGCGCCCGCTGGAGAGTTCCCAGCGCCTCGCCGATCCGGTCGGCATGGGCCAGCACGGCCTGCTCCTGCTCCAGTTCGGCGACCTCCCCTTCGCGGAGCTTCGCCGACACCAGCTCTTCGACCTGAAAACGAAGCCACTCTTCGTCGCGGCGCCCCGCCTCGGCCGCTTCGCACAGCACTTCCAGTTCGCGCCTCGTCCGCCCCGCCTCGGCATAGGCCCCGGCATATTCGGCACGCAGCGCCCCGTTGCCGCCCAGCGTATCGAGCGCCTCGGTGCGGAACGCCTCCGACGAGAGGATCAGGTTCTGATGCTGGGAGTGGATATCGAGCAGGCGCCCGCCCAGCTCCTTCACCGTGGCGAGCGGTGCGGGCAGGTCGCCCACGAACGAACGGCTCTTGCCGGCCGGCGTGATGATGCGTCGCAGGACGACCTCTTCGTCGTAGTCCAGCTCGTGCTCCTCGAAAAAAGGCTCCAGACCGAGCCCCCGGAGCGAGAACAGCCCCTCCACGACGCAGTTTTTCGCAGCATCCTTCATGGCCGAACCGTCGTTCTTGTTACCCAGCAGCAACCCCAGTGCCCCCAGCAGAATCGACTTGCCGGCACCCGTTTCACCCGTTATGATGTTCAGATGCTCGTCCAGCTCCAGTTCGAGGTGGTCGATCAGCGCGTAATTTTCAACCGTCAGACGTCGTAACATAATCCGATCATTTCAACAACAGGGACTCCATCCGGTCGACGATCCGCGCCGCCACCTCGCTCTTCGGCATCAGGGGAAGCCGCTCGGCGCCCGACCGGTCGATCAGCGTCACCCGGTTCGTATCCACACCGAAGCCGGCACCGGCATCGCGCAACGAATTCAATACGATGAAGTCCAGATTTTTCTTTTCCAGTTTCGCGGCGGCATGCTCCCCCTCGTGGTCGGTCTCCAGCGCGAAGCCCACCAGCAGACGTCCGCCCTTGCGGCGTCCCAGCTCGGTGGCGATATCGCGCGTGCGCTTCAGGGGAATCGACAGATCGTCGTCGCTCTTCTTGATCTTTCGGTCGGCCACCGCCGCCGGGGTATAGTCGGCCACGGCTGCGCACATCACGCCGCCGTCGGCTCCTTCGAAAGCCGCCACGGCAGCCTCGTACATCTCGGCCGCGGTCTCCACCTCCACCCGCTCGACCCCCTGCGGGACGGACAACTGCGTCCGTCCGCTGACAAGCGTCACGCCGGCACCCCGCCGGGCCAATTCCGCCGCCAGGGCATACCCCATCTTGCCGGTCGACCGGTTGGTGATGTAGCGCACGGGGTCTATCGGCTCGATGGTCGCCCCCGCCGTCACGACGAAGCGTTTACCGCTCAGGCTCTTTTTTTTTTCGTCGAAGAGCCCTTCGACGAAGGCTGCGATCCGCTCGGGCTCGGCCATGCGGCCCTTGCCCTCCAGCCCGCTCGCCAACTCGCCGCTGTCGGGCTCGACCACGGCGACGCCGCGCCGGCGCAGCGTCTGCAGATTCTCCTGCGTCGCCGTATGAGCATACATGTCCAGGTCCATCGCCGGAGCGACCGCCACCGGACAACGGGCCGAAAGATAGCTCGTCAGCAGCAGGTTGTCGGCGATGCCGTGCGTCATCTTCGCCAGCGTATTGGCCGTAGCCGGAGCGATGAGCATCAGATCGGCCCACTCGCCCAGCTTGACGTGCGAATTCCAGGCTCCGTTCTCCGGGTCGAAGAACTCCACCAAAATGGGACGGCGCGACAGGGTCGCCATCGTCAGGGGGGTGATGAATTGTTTGGCCAGCGGGGTCATGACGACCTGCACCTCGGCGCCGGCCTTTACCAGCAGACGGCAGAGCGCCGCCGCCTTATAGGCCGCGATGCCCCCCGTGATTCCCAGCAGAATGTGTTTTCCCGATAACATGATTCGGCATTTTTAACGGCGATATCCGGCAGTCGGAAAAACGGCCGGATATTTACCTTCGGATGAAAGCTCGCGGCTACTGGTTGGGAGCAGCCATCTTATAGTCGATCTCGCCGTCGAGGAACTCCTCGGTAGCGATGATGACGGGCTTCGGCAGACGCTCGTAGTAACGGGAAATTTCGATCTGCTCGCGGTTCTCGAAGGTCTCCTCCATGGTGTCCGTAGGCGACGAGAAGTCGGACAACTTCCGGGTAAGCTCGGTCTTGAGCTCGGTCGAAATCTGGTTGGCACGACGTGCGATGATGTTCACCGTCTCGTAGATATTGCCGGTGTCCTTGTCCAAATCCACCAGCTTGCGGGTAATGGTGTTGTTGGGAATGTTCTTCTTGATCTCCATGATTTATAAATCGTTGTCTTTATTGTTCCTGTCCTGGTAGTCCTTTGCCTCCTTCGCCATGCGGTCCAGCTCGCGCAGATGGGGGGAGTCGGGGAATTCGTACTTGAAGGTGTAGTACGAGTCGAGCATCGAGAGATAGCGGTCGGCCTGCTTCGACTCGATCGAGTTGTGGGCCAGCTTGTACCCCGACGAGACGATCAGATACATGATCTCCTCGCGATGCTTCGAGTCGGGGTATTTCTTCAGGGCCCCCTTCAGGGCTACGATCGCCGACTTGTGGCGCCCGATCTTATAATAGGTATAGGCGTTCAGGTACGCCTTGTCGTGCAACCGTTCGGTCAACTCCTGATTGATGAGCCTGAACCGGGGCGTGTACTCGCTGTCGGGATAGTGGGAGATGAACTCCGTAATGGCGATGATCGCCTGCGAGGTCATGGTCTGATCGCGCTTCGGACCGGGCGAGAGGTAGTAGTAGCACATGGCGTGAAAACCCTCGGCATCCTCGATGAAGACGCTTCGGCCGAACTTGCGGCGGAACTGGTCGAACAGCTCGACGGCCGTATCGTAGTCGCGGTTCTTGTACTTGCAGTGGGCGTTGTAGAAGAGGATGCTGTCTTCGCGCGGCGTTCCCGGGTAGTAGGGCAGCGCCCCCTCGAACAGGGTCGAGGCGCGGCTCCACTTCTTGGCCTCGTAGAGCTCCAGCGCCTTGGCATAGATCAGATCCGGCTTGCCGCTCTTGAGAATATTGCTCGTTCCGGCACATCCGGTCAGGAGTGCCGCCAGGAGAATCACCCCTGCGAAATATGACGATAGCTGCTTCATCGATAAAAATTTTCCCGTACCCTGTTCAATGCGCATAAGCGCACAAAGTTACGCATATTTTTTTTATTTCGAACGAGATTCCGCCGGATTTATTACATTTTTCGCCTTTTTTACCGGCCCGCCCCGCCCGAGCGGCAGCCGGCAGCACAAAAAAACGAGGAGCCCGACCTGTCGCCGGGCTCTCTCGCGTGCGTCCGATTCGGACAAGCGGACTATTTCGTCGCCTTGACGAAAGTGCCGTCCTTGTCGAAATCCAGATAGGTATTGTCGGCCAGACGCAACCGGTAGCCGTCGGAGGTGGTCTCCATCATAACGACCGACTGACCGGGGTACTTACCGCTGGTGTAGCTGCGCACCTTGTTCGGGATCAGCGACATAGGGATCGACCCGTTCTTCATGATGATCTGCGAGCAATCGCCGCTGCCACCCTCGAACGACACCTGGTTACCGCTGTTGAAGTAAACGGTGTACTTGTCCCACGATGCCTCGCGGTCCATCTCCACGCGCTTGATCTTCTCGGAGGAGAAGTTGCGACGGATGAACTCCTGCGAGTTCTGGGGCAACTTGTCGAAATTTACCTCCTTCGGTGCGGCGGTTACGCCCAGGGCAGTCGCAACGCAAGCGACAAACAAGAAAAATTTTTTCATGACTTTTAGTATTTAAGTGAATAAACCATACTCCGAACCCTGCAAATCGTATTCCATTTCGAACTTCTTCATACGAAAAGCTCGGATCGGAGCGTTGCTCAGGGGCGTAAGTAGCGGATTCGTTTGGCAGTTCGGAAAATTATCCTTACCTTTGTGGGCTTTCGCGCACGCGCGGAGGCAATCCCCTATTTATTAACTTTTTAACGAGCGATTGCATCGCAACCAAATTTTTCCGCAATGGAAGAGAACAAAACTGTAGTTTCGAACGAGAATTTCGACTGGAATGCGTTCGAAAATGATCTGGGCGTTTACAACCAGTCCAAGGACGAAATCGCCGAGGAGTACAACAAAACCCTGTCGAACGTAGCCGTAGGCGAAGTCGTAGAGGGTACCGTCATCGGAATCACCAAGCGCGAGGTGGTCGTAAACATCGGTTACAAGTCGGAGGGTATCATCCCCGTGGCCGAGTTCCGCTACAACCCCGATCTTCAGATCGGCGACAAGGTGGAGGTTTACGTCGAGTCCGCCGAGGACAAGAACGGCCAGCTGGCCCTCTCGCACAAGAAGGCCCGTCAGCTCAAGAGCTGGGATCGTGTCAACGAGGCTCTGGAGAACGACGAAATCATCAAGGGTTACATCAAGTGCCGCACGAAGGGCGGTATGATCGTCGACGTATTCGGTATCGAGGCCTTCCTGCCCGGTTCGCAGATCGACGTGAAGCCCATCCGCGACTACGACATCTACGTAGACAAGACCATGGAGTTCAAGGTCGTGAAGATCAACCAGGAGTTCCGCAACGTGGTCGTATCGCACAAGGCCCTCATCGAGGCCGAGCTCGAGGCGCAGAAGCAGATCATCATGTCGAAGCTCGAGAAGGGTCAGATCCTGGAGGGTACCGTCAAGAACATCACCTCCTACGGCGTATTCGTAGACCTGGGCGGCGTGGACGGTCTGATCCACATCACCGACCTGTCGTGGGGCCGCGTAAGCCACCCCGAGGAGATCGTGGCGCTGGACCAGAAGATTCAGGTCGTCATCCTCGATTTCGACGATGCCAAGAAGCGTATCGCACTGGGTCTGAAGCAGCTGACCGCACACCCCTGGGAGGCGCTGGACGCCAGCCTGAAGGTGGGCGACATCGTGAAGGGCAAGGTGGTCGTCATGGCCGACTACGGCGCATTCGTAGAGATCGCCGCCGGCGTCGAGGGTCTGATCCACGTGTCGGAGATGTCCTGGAGCCAGCACCTGCGCTCGGCACAGGAATTCATGAAGGTAGGCGACGAGGTAGAGGCCGTCGTGCTGACGCTCGACCGCGAGGAGCGCAAGATGTCGCTGGGTATCAAGCAGCTCACTCCCGATCCCTGGGCCGACATCGAGACCAAATATCCCGTCGGCACCCGCTGCAACGCCAAGGTGCGTAACTTCACCAACTTCGGCGTATTCGTCGAGATCGAGGAGGGCATCGACGGTCTGATCCACATCTCCGACCTGAGCTGGACGAAGAAGGTGAAGCACCCGGGCGAGTTCACCCAGATCGGCGCTCCCATCGAGGTCGTCGTGCTGGAGATCGACAAGGACAACCGTCGTCTGTCGCTGGGCCACAAGCAGCTGGAGGAGAACCCCTGGAACGGCTTCGAGAGCCAGTTCACGGTCGACAGCGTGCACGAGGGCACCATCACCGAGCTGACCGAGAAGGGCGCCGTCGTATCGCTGGGCGAGAACATCGAGGGCTTCTGCCCCGCCCGTCACCTCACCAAGGAGGACGGCTCCACCCCGAAGGCCGGCGACAAGCTGGAGTTCAAGGTGATCGAGTTCTCGAAGGGCACCAAGCGCATCACCCTGTCGCACGTCCGCGTGTACGAGGAGGTGAAGCGCGCCGAGGTCGCTGCCGAGAAGGCCGAAAAGAAGGCTGCCGCCGAGGCTACCAAGTCTTCGGTCAAGAAGATCAACGCTTCGGTAGAGAAGACCACGCTGGGCGACATCGCCGGTCTGGCCGCTCTGAAGGAAGCCATGGAGGCCGCCAGCAAGGAGGAGTAATCCCCCCCGGCACCGCATAGCCGCGCGGGCCGTCCGAATCGGACGGCCCGTGTTTTTTTCGTGGAAATTTCCGCCCGATGCGGAGGCTGCCGCGACTGTTGATGATGAAATTCCGCCCGTTGGTTGATTTCGTTTTTTAATTGGACGAACTATTTCTATTTTTGCCGTATATTCTCTTCGGAGCGGTACGCTCCGGGAGCCTCGAACGAAAACGAAACAAACGGATAACATGAAAAAAGCAGAGTACACGGAACCCCGTATGGAGGAGTTTTTACTCGTCGTCGAAACGGGTTTCGCCGGATCGTACCAGATTCCGGAACAGGGAGAAGACGACGGATTCGAAGATACGTATTAACAGAAAGGGTGAAAGCGAAATGAAGAAGAGACTTTTATGGATCGCCGCGCTGCTGATGGCGGCCGGCTGTTCCGATACGAACGAAGAGCTGCTCGCCCCGAACGGGGAGACCGAGCCTGAATTTACGCCCGAAATCCATTACGTGCGGGTCGGTGCCGCAACGGACGGCGACGTGCGCGCCTCTTACGATGAAAACCTGAGAACCTACTGGGAGACGGGCGACCGGATGCTGGCGCTGATGGGCCTCACCCCTCAGACGCTGTGGAGCGGTTACAACAGAACCTACACGGCCGGCACGATCGCGCTGGAGTCCGGAGCCGGCACGAACGAGGGTATCTTCGCAGGCAGCTTGGAGACTCCGTGGACCGACAAGGGCGACCAGTATTTCCACTTCGCCTACCCGGCCGAAGCGGGCACGCTCACGCTGCGGGCCAATTCGGGATTCAATGCGAAGCACCCGGCCACCTGCTCGATCACGATCCCTGCAGAGCAGAGCGGTCGCTGGGTCCCCTACATGTGGGCGACGACCGGCGAGAAGAGCTCGTGGGACAAACTCGCACACGTTAAATTCAACATCCTGAACGGATCGCTGGCCATCCGGGCCTACGAGAACGACCGGACGACCACCAAGCAGTTGAGTGCCGTCACAATCCGCGTAACGGGCTCAGGCTCGCTGGTCGGTACCTACACCGCCACGACGAACGACAGCTTCGCGAATGCGGAGTTTCAGCTGACGAACGCCGGCCAGACCCTTACGGCCACCGGGCTGGAGCGTCTGGAAAAGGTCGGCGGCCTGTACGAATACCGGCTGAACGTCGTGCCGGGAGAGGTCGATGGGCTGGAGCTGACCCTTACGGGTGCCGACGGCACGGTCGTCACGCGCCGCGCGAACGCCAAGACCTTCCGAGCCAACACCCGCAGCGGACTGAACGTCTACTGGGACGACGCCACGATCACGATGGACCGCGCGACCTCGTGGTTCGAGGATCAATCGCTCGAAGGCGGCCTGCTCTACCTGCAGGCAACGGTAGCGGGCACGACGGCGGTCGAGGAGATCGGCTACACGCTCGACGGCACGGACCACCCCGTTTCCGCCGCCACCGCACTGGACGAGCGCATCGCCCTCCCCGCCGGAAAATACGTTGTCGGCGCCTACGCAAAAGTGAACGGCAAAACGATCCGCTCCGAATCGAAAGAGACGATCGTCACACCGGTACCCACCCTGACGAACGCCATCCGCTCCTCCTGCACGAACAACGGCCTCTACCGGACAACGAACTCGCTCGAAGGCAACAGGATTGAGGTCTCCTACACCCTCTCCGACCCGTTCTTCACCGAGGTGCTCGCCTCCGTCGAATTGGTATGCGACGAAGGGACGCTGCTCGACCTGCTGAAGGAGTCGGTCTATGTCTCCTCGGACCTGCGCACCTGCAAAGGTTGCCGCGCTGTCGCCGAGCTGCAGAACGGCTACCGAATCGAAGGCACCCCCTACGACACGACCCTCTCCGGCATCCCTTGCGACTATCAGTTCTACGGGAAGAACGATAGCAGTCTGGGGCAGGAGGGCTGGATTACCAGCCGCACCAAATGGAACTCCTCCTATCTGGATCTCATCAACAACGACGCCACCACGGCCAAGAGATTCTGCATGCCGGAACAGGACGAGATCTCATATGAACTGAATCTCAAGTACTATTATTACGTCTGGAACTTCAAGAAGCGTTCCGCCACGATCTATGCAGGCGCCTCCGCCTCGCAGAACGGTCCGTCCGACAACGCCTCGGCCCACACCATCGAGAGCAATGCCAACGCCGGGCAGCTCGGCCGGACGAATCTGAACGGATCGGTCCTGCTGGAGCCCGGAAAAGCATGGTTCATGATTTCGCACAACAATCCGGACGCATCGGGTAACACCTATTTGGGATTGCACACCCTCCACCTGCAGTACGCCCATCCGGACGAGTAAACTTCCGAAGTACGAACATTTTAAAGGGAGTGTGCCGAAAATCATATTCCGGCACACTTCCTTTAAAATGTCCAAGCCCCCGGGATAACGCACCTGCGAGCAATGAAGGGGGTATATCGTTATCTCCGGAACAGGCACCGTTTTTGCGACGGCGGAAGGAAAATCATACGACGATGCATGCAACCCCCGCGACCGCCCGCTCCTATTGGCCGCATATCCTGCTGCTGATCTGCAACCTGATCTGGGCGATGGACTATCCGTTCTACCACATTCTGGCGCCCGACTACCTCCATCCGATGACCCTGCTGACGCTCTCGCTGCTGGTGACGGCCCTGCTCTCGCTCACCCCGCTGATCCGCCAGCGGGCCGAACGGGTCGATCCGCACGACATTCCGAAGCTGGCCGCAGCCGCCCTGCTGATCGGCGTGATGCGCAAAGGATTTCTGATGTTCGGTCTGTCGCGCACCTCGCCTATCGACGGATCGATCATCAACACGCTGGGGCCGCTGCTGATTCTGGTGCTCTCGGTTGCGATAGGAATCGACCGTTTCACCAAACTCAAGGTCGCCGGACTGGCGCTCGGGCTCTCCGGAGCCATTGCCGTCATCCTCTGGGGCGGCAGCGCCTCGCACGAACACTCGGGGCTCGCCGGCAACCTGATGATTCTGGGCGGCGTGGCAGCAACGGCCGTCTATACCGTCTGGTTCAAGAAACTGCTGACGAAATACCGGGCGACGACCGTCCTGATGTGGGTCTACTGCATAGCTGCCGCCGTCACGCTTCCCTTCGGCATCGGCCCCGCCCTGCACACCGACTTCTCAGCCTGGGACACCCGGGCCATCGTCGCCTTCCTCTTCGCCATGTGCTTTCTGACCTACCTGCCCAACTACCTCTTCAACCGGGCGCTGCAAGGGGTGAAGCCCGCCGTCACGGGCATCTACAACTACCTGCAGCCCATAGCGGCCATCGCCGTGTCGGTCGCCATGGGGCTCGACCGCCTGCATGCGGATACAATCTTCTTCGCTCTGCTGACCTTCACCGGCATCGGGCTCGTGATCGGCTCCTACACCCGCGAACGGAGTTAGCGGCAACGAAAAAGGGCTGTCCGGATTCGGACAGCCCCATCACTTCTAAAGGTATCGGAGGAACTACTCCTCTGCGGCAACTACGCTGAACTTGATGGCAGCCTTCACCTCGCGGTGCAGTTTGGCTACGGCCTCGTACTCGCCTACGGTCTTCACGCCCTCTACGGCAATCGCCTTGCGATCCACCTCCACGCCCTTGGCGGCCAGCGCCTCGGCCAGGTCGGTCGACGTTACGGCACCGAAGATCTTGCCCTCCTCGGCCTTCACCGTGATAACGAGAGGCAGGTTGGCGATCTTCTCGGCCAGCGCCTGGGCGTCGGCCAGGATCTTGGCGTCCTTGTGGGCGCGCTGCTTCAGGTTCTCGGCCAGCACCTTCTTGGCGGCAGCCGTTGCGGCCTTGGCATAACCCTGAGGAATGAGGTAGTTGTTGGCATAACCGGGCTTCACGTTCACGATGTCGTTGGCGTAGCCCAAATTCTCGATGTCTTTGATCAGAATGACTTCCATAATACTCTCCTCCTCTTAATTATTTCATACAATCGGTTACGAAGGGCAGGATGGCGAGGTGACGGGCACGCTTCACGGCCTGAGCCACCTTCTTCTGGAACTTCTGCGAGGTACCGGTCAGACGACGGGGCAGAATCTTGCCCTGCTCGTTGAGGAACTTCTTCAGGAACTCTCCGTCCTTGTAATCTACATACTTGATACCCAACTTCTTGAAACGGCAATACTTCTTCTTCTTGACGTCAACCGAAACGGGATTGAGATAGCGAATCTCAGACTGCTGTGCATTGTTCTCCTGTGCCATAGCTTACTCCTCCGACTTGTTAGAAAGTTTCGCACGACGCTTCTCCGAGTACTCTACGGCGAACTTGTCCTGCTTGAAAGTTAAGAACCGGATGATGCGCTCATCGCGGCGATACTGGGTTTCGAGGGTGTTGATGATCGAACCCTCGCCGGTGAATTCCACCAGGAAGTAAAAACCGGTGGTCTTCTTCTGAATGGGATAAGCGAGCTTCTTGAGGCCCCACGACTCCTTGTTCACAATCTGACCGCCGTTCTCGGTAATGACACCCTGGAATTTGTCAGCGACCTCCTGAACCTGTGCATCGGACAGGACCGGCGTGACGATGAAAACGGTTTCGTAATTGTTCATGACGTTTAATAAATTAAATTCATTCGCTTTATTAGCGGCGCAAAGGTAGGAATAAAAAATCGATTTCACAACTCCCCTCCGGATTATTTCGCTCGCGGACAAAGGAAAAGGGGACGATTATAGGAATCGTCCCCCTGTTTGCGGGCAACCGCACGCCGTCAGCGGTCGATATCGATCAGGTTGAACTGCAGATCGAACTTCAGGTCGGTGCCGTCGTCGAGCTCCACCTCCCAGTCGCGGCGGTCGCGCTCGATCTTCACGACCTTGCGCTCGGGAAAGCGCTTTTCGATCAGGCGGGCGATCCCGGAGGGAACCAGTCCGGCAGGCAGGGCGCGCGGCGTGCAGTCGATCTCCTTCCACTCGCCGTTACCCAGGAAATCGATCTCCGTACCGTCGTAGAATTTCACCTCGTAGACCGACCCCAGCCACTCGTACTCCTGTTTCACCGAGGCTACCTGGTCGGCATCGAAATAGCGGTTCACCGTCGCACGGGCCGCCTCGGGCAGCTCTTCGAACCGGATCAGTTTGTCGCCCGCGGCCCACGACGCCGCCCAGACGACCAGTCCCATGAGGGACAAAACGATTTTTTTCATAGACGCAATCTTTTACTATTCACAATCCTTTCCGCAAATATAATACAAAAGCGGCTGCCCCGGAGCGGCGGCGGCAAAAAAACGGCAGGCACAATCGACCAAAGATATACTTATAATACCAATTTTCAAGAATTCGGGTACAAAAAATTTGGCCGACGGGGTTTATTACTTTACTTTTGCACCGATTTTTTGTACCAAATGCCGGTTTCCCGATCCGGGTGCGGCCGGCAGAACAAACTAAAAACGAAATTGATTATGAAGAAATTTTTCCTCGCCGTCGCAGCCGTCGCATGCAGCCTGTCGGCCGCTGCCGAAGGGTATCAGGTCAACAACCTCTCCTCGCGTCAGAACGGTATGGGCCACGTAGGCACGGCCATGAAGCTGGGCTCCGAATCGGTCTGGTTCAACCCCGCTGCCGCCGCCTTCCAGCAGTCGAAGTTCGACATCTCGTTCGGCGTGACGGGCATCGCAGCGAAGGCCACCTACACCTCGCTGCCCGACTACCGGGGCGGCGAACTCTCGCGCGCGGTCTCCGACAACAAAATCTCCACGCCGCTCTACTTCTACGCCAACTACAAGCCGACGGAGTGGATGTCGGTCGGTCTGGCTTTCAACACCCCCTTCGGCTCCTCGATGAACTGGGGCAACGACTGGCAGGGGGCCCACCTGATCCAGCAGATCGATCTGGCGTCCTATAACTTCCAGCCCACCGTGTCGTTCCGCATCGGCAAGCACCTCTCTGTCGGTGCCGGCCTGATGGTTACCTGGGGCAGCTTCGACCTCTCCAAATCGCTACTGCCCGTGGGCGCCTCCACGAACGCCACCCTCAACGCGCTGGCCGGACGGTTGAACCCCGCCCTGGCGGGCACCACCCTCTTCGATGCCGCCGGCAACCGGGCCATCGCCTCGGTCGACCTGGAGGGCAAGGCGAAGGCCGGCGTAGGTGTCAACGTGGGCATCATGTGGGACATCAACGAGCAGTGGTCGCTGGGCTTCACCTACCGTTCGCGCATCGACATGAAGGTGGACGACGGTTCCATCGGCCTGCGTCTGATCGATAATCCCCAGATCGCCGCCGTCGTATCGCAGGCCCTGCCTATGGTCATGGACGGACTCACCCCCGAGGTGGTCGCCGCCTCGAAAATCAAGACCGAACTGCCCCTGCCCGGCTCGCTGACGTGGGGCGTCAGCTTCCGCCCCGTGCAGAAGTGGGAGTTCGCCGTCGACCTGCAATACGTGCTGTGGAGCGCCTACGATCGGCTCGATGTCGACCTGATTCTGCCGACCGGCGTGACGGTCCCCCTCCAGCAGAGCGAAAAGAACTACTCCAACACGCTGGCCTTCCGCTTCGGCGGCCAGTACCACGCCCTGCCCTGGCTCACGGCCCGCATGGGTATGTACGTGGACGAGAGCCCCGTCAGCAGCGACTACCTCAACCCCGAGACCCCCTCGATGACCAAGCTCGCCTACACGGCCGGACTGACATTCCGCCCTGCGAAATTCTGCTCGCTCGACGTGGCCTACGGATTCGTGAAATCGGCCGATCCCGAGCGCACGGGCTCGACCCCCGCCACCAACATCATCACGGGCGACATCTCGGCCTTCTCGGGCAACTACACGGCCCGCGCGCACACCTTTTCGATCGGAGCGCGGTTCTCGTTCTGATATTTGAAAAAAATTCGTATATTTGCGGTGCGGTTCTTCGGAATCGCACCGTTTTTGTCCGTTGCAGGACAAAACAACCGTTACGAAACAGAGCATGAAAATCGAATTCGACATCCGGCTCGACAAGAGCCCGCAGCCTACGACAGACGACGAACGCTTCATGCGCATGGCCATCGACCTCTCGAAACGAAGCGTCGAAAAGGGCGGCGGTCCGTTCGGGGCCGTCATCGTGCGCGACGGCGAGGTCATCGCCTCCGGCTCGAACAGCGTCACCCTGCTGAACGACCCCACGGCCCACGCCGAGGTGTGCGCCATCCGCGAGGCCTGCCGCCGCGAAGGGACCTTCAGCCTGAAGGGCTGCACCATCTACACCTCCTGCGAGCCCTGCCCCATGTGCCTGAGCTCGATCTACTGGGCCGGGATCGACCGTATTTTCTACGCCAACACGCGCGGCGATGCCGCAGCCATCGACTTCGACGACTCGTTCATCTACGACCAGATTCCGATGGATCCGGCCGACCGGACCATCCCCTCCGTACAACTGCTGCACAAGGAGGCGCTGGAGGCTTTCCGCCTCTGGGACGAAAAGAGCGACAAGGTGGAATATTGACGATACCGAACCGCACGCATGGCGGTCCGCAACGGCTCCATAGTTCAAGGGATAGAACGAGAGTTTCCTAAACTCTAAATTCGCGTTCGAGTCGCGGTGGAGCTACTTGAAACCGGGGAAGACGATGTCTCCCCCGGTTTATTTTGCCCGGACCCGAATCAATCCAGCAGCCCGTGCGCGTCGGCATAGCGGACCGCCTCCATCGAATTGCCGGCATTCAGCTTCTCCAGAATCCGCTGCGTATCCAGAAGAGCTTCGAACTGTTGCTGAGAGACTTCAGTTTACATTGTCCCGGCAAAACCCCAGATACGCTATCCCCCTATATTTTCGCGACATACGCCCATAAAAAAAGGAGGCGGCCGATGTTTCGGCCGCCTCCCTCCAGCATCGAACCGCTATCGATGCAGCTTGCACTTGGGCATTTGAGCCGCCGAGGCGGATTCGGTGATATCCAGCACGAGCATCGGACCGTTCCACTCGCCGCGAATGGCATGACCGCCATCGTCGGTCGCATCCACGACCACCTTGTAATCGTCACCGCTCTTCGTAATGGTGAAGCTGCCGCTGTCGATGGGCGCCATGTCATAGGGCGTACCATCGGGATCGAGGCGCGAGAAGTCGGCAAACCAGGAATAGAGCGTATCGCCCGTGTAGAGCATGAAGCCGGGGAATGCGACGCAGTTGCCCGGAGTCCAGCCCATCGTGTAGGTTCCCGAAGGAACCGATGCAGCGCCCTGCCCCTTGGCTACCAATATCTCGAGAGTCATATAATGACCGGCGATAGGAGCCTGGGTATTCGGATCGAGATTGATCCAGATCATCCACGAATCGTAGTCGGGATAGAGATAGGAGCCCATGTAGAAGGCCACGCAGCTGGTTCCGGGTGCGAACGACAGATCGACATCCTTCGTCAGGGTCGACAGCGGACGCTGCGGCAGCGGGAAGTTCTGCGAAGTATCATTGTCGTTGTAGTTCTTCATGCGGAACTCGCCCTCGTAACGGCCCGTTACGGGTACGCCCTCCTCGGTCTTGAAGTCGAAATCGAACCGGTAGGTGTCGGCACCCGTCTTGGTTACGGTCATCGTTCCCTCCGTGAGCAGGCCGCGGGTACGGATGCCCGTTCCGCTGTCGATGTAGGTGATATGGGTATCGACCGGATAGACGGTGCCCAGGAAATCCATCATCTGACCCGGATCCAGCGTCATCGGGATGGCGGTCGACGAACTCGCCTTACCGGCCGTAATCGTGTAGACGCCCTCCTCGAGCGGTGCGGGATCCTGATTGTAGTCGACGAGCTTGTGCATGTAGGGAGAGAGCTTGAGCATATAGCCGTCGGTCTGGAAATCCTCGCCCGACACATCGCCCGTGTAGAAGGTAAGGCTCATGTCATCGGCATGGGGCATCCACCAGCAGCCGTAGTAGCGGGTCGAGAAGGCACTATAGTGCTCGAAGGTCACGTCCACCGGCTCGGTGAACACGCCCGCATTCGACGAACCGGCGAATACGAACGAGATGCGGCCCTCGTAGGTCGCCTTGATCGGACGGCCGTCCAGCAGCACCATTACAGCGGTGATCTTATACCCGTCGGCATCCTCCTCGACCGTCACCACGCCGTCCAGCATGGGCTGAGGGGAGACCTTGTTGTCCTCGCGCGTGTAGAAAACCGAATAGGTATTGGTCCAGGTACCCGGCACACCCTCTTCGCCGCTCACGGTGTACTCGCCAACCGGAAGATGGATATCCGACTGGTCGGGAGCCATCTCGCCGTAGAGGTCGAGCACGATCATCACGTCGCCGTTCTGCGCGGGTTCGCCGTTGGAATCGGGGCGGGCATTACCGATCGTCACCACGTAATTGGCTACCTGGGTGTTGCTGTCGAAGGAGTACTCCGCGAAGGAGAGGTAGTTGAGCTTCATATCCTCCAGCGACCCCATTCCGGAGTCGGTCGTCGACATCTCCAGCGGCTCGGAGAGCTTCGTCGAACCGTCCCCGCCCTTCACGGCCGCAACGATCCGATATTCCGTATTCGACTCCAGACCGGTGATCTTCTCTGCCGAAGCGGCATTGAGCGTAGCCACCGCCGTTCCCGATGCAAGAATCTCATCCGCCGCAGGCAGCGTCTCCCCCTCCTTCATACATACATAGGAGCAGGCCACGGCACCCTTCGTAGTCACCGTAAAGTTCAGTTCGTAGTATCCGGCGGCACCTTTCGTCAGGTTCACCGAGAGTCCGGAAACAGGTACGGGCGGCACTTCGGGTTCGCTGTCGGAGCAGGCGGGCAGGAAACCGCAGCAAAGAACGACCGCACCCAGGAGCGCAACCGTCCGCAACAAGAAATTCTTCATCGTCATTTTAGTTGTTAAGTGAAACATTTTTCTGTCCGGCGCCGCCGCATCCGCGGAAAACCTCTGTCCGGCGGAGCGATTGCCGTCAACGTAAAGATAGAATATATTTTCGAATCATGCAAGCATTTTCGTCCATCGGAAGCATTTTTTTCGCCGACAGGTTCGCCGACCCGAAAAAAAATGCGGATCCGGCTTTGGCCGGATCCGCAGATAGCATTGCCGCACGGGCGGCAGGCGAACGGACTACAGGTTCTTAATCACCACCGTAAACTGGGTGCCGTAAGAGTTCCCGTTCACGGGGCCCAGGTTCACGGCGCTCCCGTCCTCCGCACGGGCAATCACGTTCTCGAACTGGAACATGTAGCCGTTGCCCGATTTGGATATGCCGATGCGGCCCGACTCGATTTCGAAATCCTTATCAGGATCGGTCACCTCGACACCCCAACGAAGATACCGTCCACTGAACGTATTGTTCGTACCGCCGTTTGCGTCGAAAGTATATACGCCTGCACCGAAGGGGTCGGCATAAAAATCGATCGTAAGCGGACCGTTCAAGGTGTGGAAGACGATCTGATAGTGATTGCCGTCGTGGGCCTTCAGTTCCGCCTCATTAATACCGTAGAGGGGATATTCGATCGGCTCGGTAGAAATGCCGCCACCGTAGCACGGGCCCTGATAGGAACCGACGAATATCTTCGTCTCCTCGTCGGACATAGTCACAAGTTGGAAAGCGATCTCGTTGATATCCTGATCGGGCATTGCCGACAAGACACTGATCCAGCTCTTTTCAGGAACGATCATCCCATATGCAGGCTCGATGCCCGGAGTATCCCGATACATGACGACACTATTTGAAAAATCGATCACGCCATCACTTTCGGCAGGCATGCCCGAGAAGAATCCGTTCAGGTAATCCATGCTCGTCTCGGTTTCGAGGAACAAGGATCCGCACCATGTAAACTCCTCCATCATCAACTCCATATTCGTAGCGGGCACGTCGGCAAGAACAACCATACCGGACGTATCCATCCAGGAAATCTGCGGATAGATCTGCCCCAGCTGAACCACTTCGGGCATATTCTCGATAGGACCTTCGTAAACGATATGGAATTTCGTACCGTTGTCACCGACTGCATTGGCATCGATATGATAGATATTGTTCTCCAACATCACATCGATCTCGCATGCGGTCAGGACATCGGCGGTAGGATTGCCGTAATAGCCCGAAATCGAGGTTTTCGGAAGCAGCGTGCCCCACTCCAGCGAATAGTTATTCGACGGGAGGTAAGCAGCTTCGGCACCGGCCTGGAAATCGAATACGATTTCGTAGCTCCAGTCGGCATTGTTCAGCTTCACGTAGAATTCGCCGGGCTGCGGGTCTCTGATATCCATCAGAATAGCCTGCGAAATGACGATCTCCACGGCTTCGGCAGCAGCTTTGGTACCGGCCACCTCACCGTCGAAGAGAATGCTGAACAAACGTCCACCGGCCGTCAGCTGACCTTCGATATGGTAGAACACACCGCCCATTTCGGTCGTCTCCTCCAGGTCGGCCTCGACAAACAGTTCGCCCTCCTCGATGGCGAGCGTCTCGCCGCCGATCTTCAGATAGCTGTACTCGTTTTTGCGCAGTGTGCCGGGAGTAGTGCCATCTGCCACCGTAAACTCGTACGAAGGCAGGTAGTCGCTGCCGGCCGACTCGATATAGAGATCGAAAGCAGCTTCGTTACCCTCGGCATCGGTCAGAGTCAGGCCCCAGTTGTTCGCCGCAGAAAATTCAGCCTGAGCCGCCTCGGCCCAGAACTCCTCGATCTCGACCACCTCGCCGGTGGTCTTGGCCTTCAGCGGCTCGGAGAGCACGGCCTTTCCGTCCTCGCCCTCCACGGCAGCGTAGATCACATACTCGGTTCCGGGGGTAAGCGGCTCGGCAACCAGCGTCTGCGCGCCTTTGGGATCAGCAGAGGTGCAGCCCAGCACCTGTTCGGCGGTCACCTCGCGACCGTTATCCTCGAAGTAGACCCAGGCAGCCTTGACGGCATTCACGGGAGTGAGCGTGAACTCGATGGCCTCGTCGGACACCTTTCCGAGCTCCAGCGTCACCGACGCCTCCTTCACGGAAGGTTCGGGCTGGGGAACGGGATCCGGCTCATCGTTGTCCGAACAAGCGGTGAACGCAACAGCGGTAGCCAGTAACGACACCATCAGAGAAAAAAGTCTCAAATTTTTCATCTGCAATCTGAATTTAAGTTAAAAATAAGGTTTCCGACCCGAATCCGACCGATTTGTCAGGCGACCCGATCGGGGTTTCGTTTGACAAGATAAGAATTTTTTCTCTAAATCCAACACCCCGCAGCAGAAAAAGCGGTGAATAACAACCAAATCCGCCTTTCGAACCGCAATCCTGCCGGCCCCGAAACGAAAAATCGAAGCCCGGAACGCCCCCTCCGACTTTCAATTCGTCAGTTCCTGAGGCATTCCAGGCCCTTTTTATTTTTTATTAAAAATTTTCCCTGCCGGGGAAAAATCGCATGTACTGACGCCGTTGGGCGAGCGGATCGTCCGAATCCCCGTAGTCCATGCGGGCGCGAAACTCTTCGATCCGCCCGAAGCCGTGCCGCTCGGCCCAGCCGTCCAGATAGCGGTTCATGCGGCCGATCGCCTCGAAGCCGGAGCGGTGGATGGCCGTACAGACCTCCACGGCGCAGGCCCCGGCCAGCAGGGACTTCACTACGGCCTCGCCGTCGTGCACCCCGGTCGTGACCGCGACATCCAGCTGCGGCAGCGCCCGGACCGCAAGCGCTGCGCTGCGCAGCACGTTCCGCAGTTCGGTGGGCTGGCTGTAGGGGTCTCCCGGCGTGAAAACCATCCGCTCCACGTCGATATCGGGTTCGAAGAAACGGTTGAAGAGCACCACACCGCGGGCTCCACGGGCCAGCAGCGCGTCGGCGAGGTGGAGGAAATTCGTCAGGCGCATCGGGAGCTTCACCGACACGGGAATGGCGACGGCCTCCGTCACAGCCTTGACGATCCCGGCGTAGGAGCGCTCGACCTCCGCGGCGGAGAGATCCCGGTCCGTCGGTTGCAGAAAGATATTGAGCTCCAGCGCATCCGCACCGGCACGCTCGATGTCGGCGGCATAGTCGACCCACGACGACGCCTCGCCGATGCAATTCAGGCTGGCGATGATCGGAATCCCCGCCCGGCGCACCCGCTCGATCAGCCGCAGGTGCTCGGCCCGGTAGGCGTCGTCCAGATAGCGTTCGAGATATTCGCCGGCATCGGTGGTCGGAACGGCCGGATCGGCCATCGACGCGGCCTGATGCAGGATCTGCTCCTCGAAAATCGATTTCAGCACCACGGCGCCCGCCCCCTCGGCGGCACACCGTTCGATCGTGTCGGCATGAGCCGTCCAGGGCGAACTGGCAACGATCACGGGGCTCGGCAGCTCCAGCCCCAGATAGAAGGTTTTCATAATGCGGCAGATTTTCCCCATCCCGAACCAATTTCGTGCCGAACTGCCTCCGCCGTTATACCCTATTATTTAAGGTATTATATGGATAGCCGTCGCCCGCCTACCTTTTGTAGCCGATGGGACGGCGACAAGAGGGAACCTGCTGCGGCTTCACCGAGAGGGCCGCAATGGCTTCGTAGATGTCGTCGAGCTCCCTGCGCATATCCTCCGAGAGGTCGTTCACAGCCTCGGCATTCTCCTCATCGTTCCGCTCCAGCAAAGCCAGCTTCGCCCGTATCTCCGCCAGCTCGGCCGTGACGGTCGAGGTTGTGGCGATGTAGTTCCGCATAGTCACGAACGCACGCATAATGGCTCGATTGGCAAGTATGGCCGATCGCTATGCAACACGCTCGACAGCATGGCGACGCCCGTTTCCGTGAATGCGACCGGCTGTCACCTTGAGCGGAGCGACAGCGGAGTCGAAAGGTCTCGAGTTCGCCGAACATTCGCCGGTGCGGTTCGCAAGGGCTCTTGCCAATCCACCCTCGAGACCCCTCGACTGCGCTCGGGGTGACAGCCTTTGCCGTCATGTTGAGCGGAGGGGCGACCAGCCCCGAAGTCGAAACATCTCGACTTGACGGAGCATCCACCATTGCGACCCGCACGGGTTCACGTCCGTCCGACCGTCGAGATTCCTCGACTACGCCTGCGGCTTCGCTCGGAATGACAGCACTCTGTCACCTTGAGCGGAGCGACAGCGAAGTCGAAAGGTCTCGACCTATCGGCGCATTCACCCTCACGACCCATCCCCGCAGTGCGCCGAATCGGCCGGCTGAAACCCTCGGAAAAACCGGCGTGACAACTTTTTGCAAAAAAAAGTCGTTTTATTATTGCATTTAGAAAAATTTGTACTATTTTTGAATCGCGATCCGCCGATAGGCGGGCGCCTTCGTTCGGAAAATCTTGGAGGATTTTATAAGTGACGAAGTGAAAAGCAGCCCGGCGGGTCGTGGTCCCACGCCCCGGATGTGGTTCGACATGCTGCAATTTGCGGGCGTGGGCATTTTCACTTATATCACTTAGGGCCTCCTCCAAGAGCCTTTCCGAATATAAGGGGTCCATTGCTCGCTTTTTTATCTCGGCAGGTCGCATAACTTGAAAAACGAAAAAAGTTATGCTATCTTTGCAGTCGAGAACGGTTCCGTAGAACCGACATATATCTAAAGGTTAGGACAAACCTTTATACCTTACCGGTAAAACTCGCGACAATCCTTTGGGTTGGTTTTAAGTCTGGTGTAAATTTTGTCTGAAACCCTTGTCATGTCTGCGGCTTTATGCCGCAGGCAGACTGGGGCGCAGGGCAGTTACCAGACAAAGGCTCGCGAGGCCGACCGGAAGGGCTGCTTCTGCGCCTCTTCTTTTTTATAGGCGCAATCAAAACAACCAAACACCCCCAAACGTTATACGCCGGCACCGAGAAGACATATTCCATACGACTTGCACAGTCTGCAAGGATTTCGACCGTCGGGATTCCTCGACTACGCCTGCGGCTTCGCTCGGAATGACAATCACTTCTGTCACCTTGAGCGGAGCGTCAGCGGAGTCGAAAGGTCTCGAGTTCGCCGAACATTCGCCGGTGCGATTCGCAAGGGCTCTCGACATTTCACCGTCAAGACCCCTCGGCTTCGCTCGGGGTGACAGCTTCCGCTGTCATGTTGAGCGAAGGGGCCTCGGCCCCGAAGTCGAAACATCTCGACTTGACGGAGCATCCACCATTGCGACCCGCACGGGTTCACGCCCGTCCGACCGTCGGGATTCCTCGACTGCGCCTGCGCTCGGAATGACAATCACGTCTGTCACCTTGAGCGGAGCGACAGCGGAGTCGAAAGGTCTCGAGTTTGCCGAACATGCACCGGTGCGGTTCGCAAGGGCTCTTGCCATTTCACCCTCGAGACCCCTCGACTTCGCTCGGGGTGACAGCCTTTGCTGTCATGTTGAGCGGAGCGATAGCGAAGTCGAAACATCCCGACTTGACGGAACATTCACCTTCACGAACCATACACGCAATGCGCATAACGCCGAAACGAACATAAATGACCGGTCCCGGTGCTGCATAATACCAAGATTAGAAAGAGGAACGCCTGCCGTCGATGGCTTCGTAACATATCACTCTACATTTAGTAGCCTCGACGGCGGGGCGTTCCACCCTTTGAGAGCCATCCTTCACACGATTGGCCGGCATGCCCTCATCTTATCAGCCATCCCTGGCGGGCATGCCGTTTTCGAAAATTCATCCACCCTACATATCGGAACGTCCGCCGAAGAAGAACTGTGCGCAAGGATTGAGTGCTTGGCATCGGCTGGACGTTCCCCCTTTTATCACACATTTGGGGAGGCATGCCCTGCGCGGGCATGCCATTTTATCCGCGCCTTTCCATGACGGACGGCCTCTGAACGGATTTCACATCAATTCTCTTATTGGTATTACACACAGCTCACTCATCCGTTCATGTCGTCCGGCTTCTTTTCACAGCGGGCCCCGCCGACATCGAAAGTCGGCGGGCCTGCTGTTTGTTCTCGTCGGCATACGCCGCACGTCCGTCAGACGAAAGGCAGCTTGACAACCTCGGCCTTCAGCAGGCGGCCGCGCACCTCGACGGCGATTTCGGTGCCCGCCTTGGCGCAATCGCTCCGCACGTAGCCCATACCCACACCGATCTTCAGGCAGGGGGACATGGTGCCCGAGGTGACGCAGCCGATCTCCTCGCCGGCCGGCGTCGTCAACTTGTATTCGTGGCGCGGAATGCCGCGGTCGATCAGCTTGAAGCCGACCAGCTTGCGGCTGACACCCTCGGCCTTCTGGCGCTCCATCAGGCCGCGGTCGATGAACTCCTTCCCCTCGGCGAACTTGGTGATCCAGCCCAGTCCCGCCTCGATGGGCGAGGTGGTGTCGTCGATATCGTTGCCGTAGAGGCAGAATCCCTTCTCCAGGCGCAGCGTGTCTCGGGCGCCCAGACCGATGTTCTGCAGGCCGAACTCCTCGCCCGCCTGCCACAGCGCCGTCCAGAGGCGTTCGCCGTCCTCGTTAGCTACGTAGATCTCGCAGCCGCCCGCACCGGTATAGCCCGTGATGGAGAGGATGGCGTCGCAGCCGGCCACCTTCATCTTGCGGAACGTATAGTACTCCATCTCCTCGACCGGCTCGTCGCACATCTTCTGCACGATCTTCATCGCCAGGGGACCCTGCACGGCCAGCTGGCAGATCTCGTCGGAGGCGTTGTAGAGCTCCTTGCCGGGGGTCATGCCGAAGGCCTCGCCCTGCGCGCAGATATGCCTCCAGTCCTTCTCCACGTTGGCGGCGTTGACGACCAGCAGGTAGGTCTCGGCATCGATGCGATAGACCAGGATGTCGTCCACGATGCCGCCGCGGCCGTTGAGCATGCAGGAGTACTGCACCTTGCCGTCGTAGAGCTTGGAGACGTCGTTGGAGGTGATGCGCTGCAGCAGGTCGAGCGCCCGGGGACCCTTGACCCAGATTTCGCCCATATGGCTCACGTCGAAGACGCCGGCGCGCTCCCGCACGCAGAGGTGCTCGTCGTTGATGCCGGTGAACTCGATAGGCATATTATAGCCCGCGAATTCGGCCATTCGGGCTCCGTTGGCAATGTGGTACTCGGTAAAAACGGTTGTTTTCATGGTTGCGTATTGGATTTTCGGTTGGTTTCGTTACTCGTCGCGCCGCTTCACGCCCATGCGGGGGCAGCGGCGGAACTCCTTCTCGCGGTCGAACAGATAGCGGTAGGTGGTGTGCATCTTGTGTTTGCGGGCGCAGATATAGCTTTCGACCATGCGGTTCATCACGGGGTTGAAGTCGCCGATCCAGGCGAACTCGATGGACTTGTAGCGGCAGGCCGGCGTGCGCAGGAACCCCTCGAGCATGGCGCGCATGCAGCCCGACTCGACGCCCCGCCCGTGGTACTCGGGAGCAATGCCGAAGATCAGGGCGAAGATGCGGTCGCTCCGGCGAGCCACCTTCAGGTCCCACATCAGCCGCAGCTTGTTCCACCAGCCCAGCTTGCCGTCGAACTTGCCCACAATGCGGTTCAGGTCGGGCAGCATGACGAAGAAGCCGACCGGCTCCCCGTTGAAATAGGCGAACCAGATCAGGTGGGGGTCGACGATGGGTTTCATCGTCCGCATGAGCGCCTGCGCCTGCTCGCGGGTCATGGGTTTCACGCCCGAGAAGAGCGCCCAAGCCTTGTTATAGATCAGGCGCAGGTTCTCGGCCGCCTCCTCGAGCTCCGACATGTCGATATGGCGGAACTTGTAGCCCGCCGAGAAGACCCGCTCGGCCCGTTCATAGGCGCTGGGGGTGATATCGTCGTTCGCGATGTCCCAGACGTAGGTGTTCTGGTCGAAGTAGTTCCGGAATCCGTAGTTCTCGAACAGCTCCCGGTAGTAGGGCGGGTTGTAGGGGTTTTCATAAAGAGGCTGGAACTCGTACCCCTTCACCAGCAGGCCCCACCACGAGTCGCGGGGGCCGAAGTTGATGGGTCCGTCCATCGCCTCCATGCCCCGGCTCGAGAGCCACAGCCGGGCGGCGTCGAAGAGCTTGTCGGCCAGCGCCTGGTCGTCGATCGCCTCGAAGAAGCCGCAGCCGCCCGTGGGCTGCTCCTCGAGCGCGGCCTGCTCGCGGTTGTAGAAGGCCGCGATGCGGCCCACCGTCTCGCCCTGCTCGTTGCGGGCGATCCAGCGAATCGCCTCGCCGTCGGCGAACATGTCGTTGCGGGCGGGATCGAAGACCTTGCGGAGCGACTCCTCGATGGGGCAGACCCAGTTGCGGTTTCCTGCATAGATTCGGCGGGGCAAATCGAAAAAGGCCCGCTCCGTGGCGGCATCGTTCACCTCCTGTAGGGTATACGTATGTGCTTTCATTATTCGAAATAGTGGGATGACAAGAGCAAAGATAACAAAATTTTCCTATTTTTGTATGCGAGACCAATCATTTACCGCCATGAACCGAAATTTCGGAACCGAGACCCGGCCCAAAAGCCCCCTGATGCAGCGCCGCATACACAAGATCCTGCTCGTCTGCTGCAGCTACGACGGCTACATCCTCGAGGAGGACGGACACATCGAGCAGCAGATCAACCGGGAGTACCTCGATCTGAACATGTCGAACCCGCCCTCCTTCACGCGGGTAAGCTCGACCGGCGAGGCGCTCGAACGGCTGGAGCGGGAGCCCGGGTTCGACTTCATCCTGACCATGTACAACGTGGGCGAACCCGACGTGTTCCGGTTCGGGAGGATCGTCCGCGAACGGTGGCCCGAGATTCCCGTGGCGCTGCTGACCAGCTTCTCGAAGGACATCTACCGCCGCATCGAGGAGCAGGACTGCTCGGGGCTCGACTCCATATTCTGCTGGCACGGCAACACGGAGCTCATCACGGCCATCATCAAACTCATGGAGGACAAGATGAACGCCGACGAGGACATTCTCGAAGGGGGCGTGCAGGCCATTCTGCTGGTCGAGGATTCGATCCGCTTCTACTCGACCTACCTGCCCGAGCTCTACAAGCTGCTCCTGCTCCAGAACACCCGGTTTCTGCAGGACGCCCTCAACGAACAGCAGCAGGTGCTGCGCAAGCGGGCCCGCCCGAAGGTCCTGCTCGCCACCAGCTACGACGAAGCCCTCGGGCTCTACGAAAAGTACAGGAACAATCTGCTGGGGGTGATCTCCGACGTGGGGTTCGTCCGCCACCGGGGCGACCGCCCCGCCGACGAGCAGACCGACGCCGGCATCGAACTCTGCCGGCGGATCAAAGAGGACAATCCGCTCATGCCCGTGCTGTTGCAGTCCTCCCAAACCGAATACCGCGAAGCGGCCGAGGCGCTGGGCGCCGGCTTCATCGCCAAGAACTCGAAGACCCTCCTCACGCAGATGAGCGACTACATCGCCCGGGAGTTCGCCTTCGGCGACTTCGTATTCAAGGACCCCGGGACAGGCGCCGTCATCGGCCGGGCCAAAGACCTGAAGGAGATGCAGGAGCTGATCGCCGCGGTCCCCGACCCCGTATTCGAATACCACACGTCGCAGAACCACCTCTCGAAATGGCTCTATGCGCGGGGGCTGTTTCCGCTGGCCGCCTCGATCCGCAGCCTCGACGCCAGCCACTTCCGAACCGTGGCATCGCACCGCGCGGCCCTCGTGGCGCTCTTCAAGGACTACCGCGTCCTGCTGGGGCAGGGGGTGATCGCCCGTTTCGACGCCGCGACCTACAGCGATGCCATCGGATTCGCCCGCATGGGCGAGGGCTCGCTCGGCGGCAAGGCGCGCGGGCTGGCCTTTCTGAATGCCCTGTTGCAGAAATACGCCCTCTACGACAAATATCCGAACGTGCGGATCCGAATCCCCCGCTCGGTCGTCATCGCCACCGACTACTTCGACGAATTCATCCGCACGAACGGGCTGGAATACGTCATCGGCCGGGAGATGAGCGACGAGGAGCTGCTGACCGAATTCGTCTCGTCGCACCTGCCCGAACGGCTGCTGGCCGACCTGAAGGTCTTCGTGTCGACCGTGAAGCGCCCGCTGGCGATCCGCTCCTCGTCCAAGCTCGAGGATTCGCACTACCAGCCCTTCGCCGGCATCTATTCCACCTACATGATTCCCCGCACCGACGACGAGGACCAGACCCTGCGCCTGTTGCTCAAGGCCGTCAAGAGCGTCTACGCCTCGGTCTACTTCGCCGCCTCGCGCGCCTACATCCAGACCTCGCAGAACCTCCTCTCGGAGGAGAAGATGGCGGTGATCGTGCAGGAGGTGTGCGGCACCGGACAGGAGGGCTTTTTCCTGCCCACCTTCTCGGGCGTGGCCCGCTCGATCAACCATTATCCCATCGGCGACGAGAGGCCGGAGGAGGGGATTTGCAACCTGGCCATGGGGCTGGGCAAGATCGTGGTGGACGGCGGCCGCACGCTGCGCTTCTCGCCCCGCTGGCCGCAGCGCGTCCTGCAAACCTCGACCCCCGGTCTGGCCCTGCGCGAAACGCAGGACGAGGTGATGGTCCTCGACCTGCGGCCCGAGGCGTTCCGCACTTCGAGCGACGATGCGGTCAACGTCCGGCGGCTCGACCTTGCGACGGCGGGCCGGCTTCGCCAGATGCGCTTCGTGGGGTCGGTCTGGGACCGCGAGAACGACCGCATATCGGACTCCCCGACCAATCCGGGACGCAAGCTGATAACCTTCAACAACATTTTGAAATACGGCGCCTTCCCGCTGGCCGACATCGTTGCCGAGATGCTGCGCATGGGGGCCGAAGAGATGCACTGCCCCGTGGAGATCGAGTTCGCCGGGAATATGGACGTCCCCGCCGGCGAACGCTGCCTGATGAATCTGCTCCAGATCCGGCCGATCATCGACAGCCCCGACAACCGCCCGATCGACTGGGCGGGGATCGACCCCGGCGAAACGCTCATCTACGCCGAGAGCGCACTGGGCGTGGGCCGCATGGAGGGGATCACGGAGATCGTCTACGTCAAGCCCGAAAGCTTCGACAAGCTCCGCACCGAGCGGATCGCCGACGAACTGCTCGAGCTGAACCGCCGGATGCGCGACGAAGGCCTCAGCTACGTGCTGGTCGGGCCGGGACGGTGGGGCACCTCGATCCCCACGCTCGGCATTCCGGTGAAGTGGAGCCACATCTCGGAGGCGAAAGTGATCGTCGAATGCGGCATCGAGGGCTTTCATGTCGACCCCTCGCAGGGCACCCACTTCTTCCAGAACGTCACCTCGCTGGGGGTCGGCTACCTCAACGTGGCCCCCTACCGCGGCGAGGGGCGTTTCGACGTCGAGCGCCTGAACGCCCTGCCCGCCGCCTCCGAGACGACCTTTCTGCGCCGCGTCCACTTCGAGCGGCCGCTCGAGGTCTGCGTCGACGGCAAGTCGAACCGGGCCTTCGTCCGGACCGGTTTTCCGGATCCGGATAACGAATCCTGAAAATTATCGCGAAAAACGTTACGGATTATCGAAAAATAACGTATATTTGTGTAAACGGATAACGAAAACCACACTTAAAACTTTCGAATAAAATGAACGTAAGCAAACTGATGGCCGAGCTCGAGCGCAAGCACCCGGGCGAAAGCGAGTACCTGCAGGCCGTGCAGGAGGTACTGGAGTCGATCGAGGAGGTCTACAACCAACACCCCGAATTCGAGCGCGCGAAGATCGTGGAGCGCATCGTGGAACCCGACCGCATCTTCACCTTCCGCGTGACGTGGATCGACGACCGCGGCGAGGTGCAGACCAATCTCGGCTATCGCGTACAATTCAACAGCGCCATCGGCCCCTACAAGGGCGGTCTGCGCTTCCACAAGGCCGTGAATCCCTCGATGCTCAAGTTCCTGGGCTTCGAGCAGACCTTCAAGAACGCCCTCACCACACTGCCGATGGGCGGTGCGAAGGGAGGTTCGGATTTCGACCCCGTGGGCAAGTCCGACGCCGAGATCATGCGTTTCTGCCAGGCCTTCATGCTGGAGTTGTGGCGTAACATCGGCGTGGACACCGACGTTCCCGCCGGCGACGTAGGCGTGGGCGGCCGTGAGATCGGCTTCCTGAACGGCATGTATCAGAAGCTGGCCCGCGAATACCACACGGGCGTGCTGACCGGCAAGGGCATGACCTGGGGCGGCTCCGTGCTGCGTCCCGAGGCCACCGGCTTCGGCGCCCTCTATTTCGTGGAGCACATGCTCAAGCGCGCCGGCAGGAGCCTTCAGGGCGCTACGGTAGCCCTCTCGGGCTTCGGCAACGTAGCGTGGGGCGCCGCCAAGAAGGCCACCGAGCTGGGCGCCCGCGTAATCGCCATTTCGGGTCCCGACGGCGTGATCTACAACCCCAACGGCATGACCCCCGAGAAGATCGACTACCTGCTCGAGCTGCGCGCCTCGAACCGCAACATCGTGGCTCCCTTCGCCGAGAAATTCCCCGACGCCACCTTCACCCCGGGCAAGAAGGCCTGGTCGGTCAAGTGCGACATCGCCCTGCCGTGCGCCTTCCAGAACGAGCTGAACGGCGACGACGCCAAGGAGCTGCTGGCTAACGGCACCTGGTGCTGCGCCGAGGTTTCGAACATGGGCTGCACCCCCGAAGCCATCCACGCATTCCAGCAGGCCGGCATCCTGTTCGCTCCCGGCAAGGCCGTCAACGCCGGCGGCGTGGCTACCTCGGGTCTGGAGATGACGCAGAACTGCATGCACATCTCCTGGTCGGGCAAGGAGGTCGACGAGAAGCTCCATTTCATCATGGAGAGCATCCACGAGGCCTGCGTCCAGTACGGACAGCAGCCCGACGGCTCGGTCAACTACGTGAAGGGCGCCAACATCGCCGGCTTCATGAAGGTGGCCCGCGCCATGCTGGAGCAGGGCATCATCTGATCCCCTCCCAAGCCGAAACGAACAAGCCGAAGCGTATTGCTTCGGCTTGTTTTTTCTCTGCACGGACCGGAAGGCTCAAACCCGGATGAGCGGGTCCAGCCTCTTTCCCGAACGGGAATCAGAACGGATGCACGGCCCGGACCGAGAAGCTGATTCCCCCCTTGAACTCGGGCGAGAGGTAGGGCGGCTCGGTTCCCAGGTGGGTGCAGTAGGCCTTGCGGGCATCCTCCTCCGTCGAGGAGAAATAATAGGTCTTGCCGTCCAGCCGCTTGCCTCCGTGCTCCTTGAGGCTGTCGTTCATCTTCACCCGGGCCTGCCGGTTGTAGATGTGGCGGGTTCCGCCGTTGAAGTTGAAGCCGATAGCCAGCCACTCGTCGATCGAGGGGAGATACCACCCCTCGCCCAGCGAACGGCACCACCCGAAGGCCGGAAACTCCTCCCACGAGGCGCCGTTCTCCACCATGTAGCGAGCCACGGCCTCCATATTTTTCGCCCCGTCGCTCTTGTCGGCCGCGCCGACCGCACGGGCATCCGCCTTCTTCGCCGTATCCCAATGGAGCACCGCCTCGCCGAGCGAGAGGATCAGGCCGTGCCGGCCGTCCTCGGTCACCGTGCAGACGACGCCACGCACCCCGTCGCGGTCGTAATAGTCGCCGACCTCGTAGGTCCTGAGCACATAGTCGGAAGCGGATGCTTGCGCGGAGGTCGCCGAGGATTCGGCAGGTGCCGGAACCGGCTGGGCCGCCGGCTGCCGGCCGGAAAACTCCTCCCGCTCGCCGTTCACGTACTGGATATACCGGATGTCGCCCACGGGAAGGACATAGGTCGGACCGCCGGGGTTGGAGAAACGTTTGTAACGCACCGCCTCGGGTGTAATTTCCAGCACATTGGCCTCGATGGTCGTATCGTCGGTGCGCACGATCCGGTCCTGGGCCGCCGCGCTTCCGCCGAGAGCGATCGCCGAAAAGATCAAAAGAGTTCGTTTCATGGTTCTGAATTTATACAAAGGTAGTGATTTTTCGCGAAAACGCCCACTCCCCCGGCCTTCAAACGCGGAGAGGTCGAAAAAAGTATTATCTTTGCTCCGATAAATCGTTTTTAACGAAAGTTTTTCGACATGGGATTTTTCGATCTTTTCAAAAAGAAGCAGGATAACGCCGCGGCGGCAGCCCCGGCACCCGAAACGGCGGCAGCCGGGCAGACCGACCGGCAGGAGCTGGAGGCCGGACTGGAGAAGACCAAAACGGGGCTTTTCTCGAAGCTGGCGCGGGCCGTGGCCGGACGGTCGACGGTCGACGCCGACGTGCTGGACGACCTGGAGGAGGTGCTGATTACCTCCGACGTCGGCGTGGAGACCACCGTGAAGATCATCCGCAGCCTGGAGGAGCGCGCCGCGCGCGACAAATACATGAACGCCTCGGAGCTGCAGTCGATGCTGCGCGACGAGGTGGCCCGGCTGATGGAGGAGTCACACCGCTCGGAGCGCGACTTCGGCATTGAGGTGAAGCCCGGAACCCCCTACGTGATGATGGTCGTCGGCGTCAACGGCGCCGGCAAGACCACCACCATCGGCAAGCTGGCCGCCCAGCTCTCCAAGGCCGGGCGCAAGGTCTATATCGGTGCGGCCGACACCTTCCGCGCCGCCGCCATCGACCAGCTGGCCGTGTGGGCCGAGCGGGCCGGGGCCACGATGATCCGTCAGGAGATGGGCAGCGACCCCGCGTCGGTGGCCTACGACACCCTGAAGTCGGCCGTGGCGAACGGCGCCGACGTGGTGCTGATCGACACGGCGGGCCGCCTGCACAACAAGATCGGCCTGATGAACGAGCTGACGAAGATCCGCAACGTGATGGCGAAGGTGATTCCCGACGCACCGCACGAGGTGATGCTCGTGCTCGACGGCTCGACGGGGCAGAACGCCTTCGAGCAGGCCCGTCAGTTCACCCAGGCCACGCAGGTCACATCGCTCGCCATCACCAAGCTCGACGGCACGGCCAAAGGGGGCGTCGTGATCGGCATCAGCGACCAGTTCCGCATTCCGGTGCGCTACATCGGCGTCGGAGAAGGGATCGACCAGTTGAAGATGTTCGACCGCAGGGAGTTCGTAAAGGCACTGTTCGGCGATGAAAAAAATTAACGTCATCACCCTCGGCTGTTCGAAAAACACGGTGGACAGCGAACACCTGATGGCCCAGCTGCGGGCCTCGGGTTATGAAGTGGCGGCCGACAGCGACCGCACCGACGCCAAAGTGGTGGTCATCAACACCTGCGGATTCATCGGCGACGCCAAGCAGGAGTCCGTCGACCTGATCCTGCGGGCCGCGGCCGCCAAGACGGCGGGCAGGATCGAGCGCCTTTTCGTGATCGGCTGCCTCGCGGAGCGCTACGCCGACGAGCTGCGCAGCGAGCTGCCCGAGGTCGACGAATTCTTCGGCGTGCACGACTGGGCGGGCATCGCCCGGGCGCTGGGGGCCGAGCACCGTGCGGAGTGCGAAACCCGCCGCGTGCTGACGACCCCGAAGCACTACGCCTACCTGAAGATCTCCGAAGGGTGCAACTGGAAATGCGGCTACTGCGCCATCCCGCTCATCCGGGGCGAGCACCTCTCCGTACCGATGGAGACCCTGCTCGAAGAGGCGCGCGGACTGGCCGCCGCCGGCGTGAAGGAGTTGATGGTTATCGCACAGGACACCACCTACTACGGCATCGACCTCTACGGCCGGCGCCGGCTGGCCGAACTGCTCGCCGAGCTCTGCCGCATCGAGGGGCTGGAGTGGATCCGCCTGCACTACGCCTACCCCGCGGGATTCCCCGACGATGTGATCGAGACGATGGCCCGCGAGCCCAAGATCTGCAAATACCTCGACATCCCCTTCCAGCATATCTCCGACGCCCAGCTCACGGCCATGAAGCGCCGTCACACGAAGGCCGAGGCGATGGAGCTGATCCGCCGCCTGCGGAGCGCCGTGCCCGACATCGCGCTGCGCACCACGCTGCTGGTGGGCTATCCCGGCGAGACGGAGGCCGACTTCGAGGAGCTGGCCGACTTCGTGCGCGAAGTGCGGTTCGACCGGCTGGGAGTGTTCGCCTACTCGGAGGAGGAGGGAACCTACTCGGCCGAGAAGCTGCACGACGACGTGCCGGAGGAGGTGAAGCAGTCGCGCGTGGACCGGATCATGCGCCTGCAGGGCGAAATCGCGCTTGCGAACAACCTCCGCCGCGTGGGGCGCCGAGAACGGGTGATCATCGACTCGCGCCAGGGCGACTACTACGTCGGCCGGTCGCAATACGACTCGCCCGAGGTGGATCAGGAGATCCTGATCCCGGCGACCGGGCGCCGGCTGCTGCGGGGCCGCTTCTACGACGTGCGGATCACCCGCGCGGAGGAGTACGACCTCTATGCCGAGCCCGTCGGGAAAGCGTGAATTTTGGAATATCGAAAAAAATTCCTACCTTTGGATGGAATTGTAGCATTGCAACGCGAAACATGGCTGTAAAGAGCATCGTCACGGAGTTGGGACAGCGCCAGGCACGGCTGATCGACGACCATCGCAAACTGGTCGCGCTCTGCGGGAAACTGGCCTCCGAACGGGACGCGCTGAAAGAGGAGAAGCGACTCCTCGAACAGAAGATCCGCAATCTGGATCACGAGCTCTCGAAAATGCAGCTCACCGCCGGACTGGCGGGCGGCAGTGCCGACAAGGAGAAGGCGCGGGCACGAGTCAACCGTTTGATGCGGGAGGTAGACAAGTGCATCGCCCTGCTGAACAAACCGCAGTGACTTCGGCCCTATGGAAAAGGCGAAACTGACCATGAATCTCAAGGTAGCGGGCAAACCCTACCGCGTGAATACCCGGCCCGAAAAGGAGGAGATCTACCGTCTGGCCGAACAGGAGGTCAACGACTACATCAACAGTTTCCGCAAGGGGAACTACAAGGGCTTCGAAGATAGAGACTACATCGCACTGGCCGCCCTGCATCTGGCGATATCCAACGTGCAGATGCGCCAGACGCGCGAGGTGGGCAACGAAGATTTGAAGGCTCTGGACGAGCTGAACCGCAATTTGGACGCTTATTTGAACGAAGTGGCGATCGAGCAGGTACAGAAAAAGTGATTTTTCAGACCGCCGCTCCACGAACAGGTTCTTTACATACGAAAGAAATCTACCCGCATAGATTCCTTAAGCTTTGCGAAACTGAACAATTTTTACATTGAGGCAACTCGCGTCTTATCAAAATCAGGCCTTGACCCTTCGGGGTGCCGCTCCGTGCGGCCGTTGGAAGATTGCGAATGGCGGAGCCCTCACACATGACTTATCTTGCAGATTCGTCAAACAAGAAAAGGGATCCGTGCGGGTTTTTTAAGACCATTTTTAACCAACATAATAAAAACCAAACGAAATGGGTACAATTATTTTAACAGCCGGCATCTCCGCCGTTGCGGCTGTCGGAGTGTACGTTCTGATCACCAATCTGGTGTTGAAGAACAGCATCCGGAAGCGCAGCGAGGCCGCCGTCAAGGAGGCCGAAGCCGAAGGCGAGATGATCAAGAAGGAGAAGATCCTTCAGGCGAAGGAGAAGTTCATACAGCTCAAAAGTGAACACGACCGTCAGGTCAACGAACGGAATCAGCGGATCGCCCAGAGCGAGCAGCGCGCCAAGCAGATCGAGAACAACCTGCAGAATCAGCAGCGCGATCTGGAGAACAAGCTCAAGGAGAACGACCGCATCCGCGAGCAGATGCAAAACCAGCTGCAACTGCTGGAGCACAAGAAAGAGGAGGTCGAGCAGCTGCGCCGCGAGCAGAATTCGCGGCTGGAGCAGATCTCCGGCATGAGCTCGGAGGATGCCAAGAACATCTTGATCGAGAACATGAAGGCCGAGGCCAAGACCGACGCCGCAGCCTACATCAACGAGACCATCGAGGAGGCCAAGCTGACCGCCACGAAGGAGGCCAAGCGCATCATCGTCGCCTCGATCCAGCGCGTCGCCACCGAGACCGCCATCGAGAATGCCGTCACGGTGTTCAACATCGACAGCGACGAGGTGAAGGGTCGCATCATCGGCCGCGAGGGACGTAACATCCGCGCCCTGGAGGCTGCGACGGGCATCGAAATCATCGTCGACGACACCCCCGAAGCCATCATCCTGAGCGGCTTCGACCCCGTGCGCCGCGAGATCGCCCGTCTGGCGCTCCACCAGCTGGTGACCGACGGCCGCATCCACCCCGCCCGCATCGAGGAGGTGGTCGCCAAGGTCAAGAAGCAGATCGAGGAGGAGATCGTCGAGGTCGGCAAGCGCACGACCATCGACCTGGGAATCCACGGTCTGCATCCCGAGCTGATCCGTCTGATCGGTAAGATGAAGTACCGCTCCTCCTACGGACAGAACCTGCTGCAACACGCCCGCGAGACGGCCAACCTGGCCGGCATCATGGCCGCCGAGCTGGGGCTGAACCCCAAGACGGCCCGCCGCGCCGGTCTGCTGCACGATATCGGCAAGGTGCCCGACGACGAGCCCGAACTGCCGCACGCCATCATCGGTATGAAGCTGGCCGAGAAATTCAAGGAGAAGGCCGAGGTATGCAACGCCATCGGCGCCCACCACGACGAGACGGAGATGACCTCGCTGATCGCCCCGATCATCCAGGTCTGCGACGCCATCTCGGGTGCCCGTCCCGGCGCCCGCCGTGAAGTGGTGGAGTCCTATATCAAGCGTCTGAAGGAGATGGAGGACATCGCCCTCTCCTACCCCGGCGTGGTGAAGACCTATGCCATTCAGGCCGGCCGCGAGCTGCGCGTCATCGTCGGCGCCGACAAACTCTCGGATCAGGAGTCGGAGAGCCTGTCGCACGATATCGCCAAGAAGATTCAGGACGAGATGACCTACCCGGGTCAGGTGAAGATCACCGTCATCCGAGAAACCCGAGCCGTCTCGTACGCCAAGTAAACGGCTCTTTCCGGGTAGGCCATGAAGGCCATACCCAAATTCCCTCCCCTGCCCCTCCCTTTGACAAAGGGAGGGGTTTTTATTCGGACTCGACAACGTAAAACCGGGCCAAGTCAAGATCACCGTCATCCGAGAAACCCGAGCCGTCTCGTACGCCAAGTAAACGGCTCTTTCCGGGTAGGCCATGAAGGCCATACCCCAATTCCCGCCCCTGCCCCTCCCTTTGACAAAGGGAGGGGTTTTCTTCGGGCCAGACAGCGCAAAACCGGGTCAGGTGAAGATCTCCGTTATCCGAGAACCCGAACTGGCTCCGACACGACATCAGGGGTTGTCCGACAAGCAGACAACCCCTGATCGTATTCTACAAATAACACGTCGCTATTTATCCATTATTTTCGCAATCGGCACCGTTTTTTCAAATTCCGCTTTCGTCATATATTTATAGACACCGATTTGACGCAAACATTTTCCTTCAGGAATTTCTATTATCTGATCGTCGTAATAATATTTCCCTTCGTCGTTTATTAGCAGAACCATCAACTCGGTCGTAGCATTCCAAGAAGCATAGCTTTTATCGATCTCTCTCGCCAACGCTGCTCCATGATCCAAAACCTGAAAGACCTCGAACGGTTGAGTACTCAATATCTCACCGGGTTCATCGAACAAAACGATCCCGTTCTCACCATTATCGTTACGAGAAGAATAGTTGACAGCCAATGCCACAAGAACTAAAAATAATATTCCGGAGAAAAAGCCTCCGATAAAAATCCATAAACTCTTCATCACAGGTTACTTTATACATTACAAATCATCTCCGTTCGCACGGTTATACTCATTGTCGTAAAACATACAGATATAGTACTTTCCGGAATGCTCCGAGATCATAAACCACACGGGTTTCTTCAACTTTCTTTCTAAAAGATAGTCCAGGGCTTTCGAATACATCTCGGTCTTTAGCTCCTCCGTACCATGCTCAATCTGCTCATCCGTATACCTGCTACTTAAAAACATTCGTACAGCCAACGAATCAGGTTCTACAGGAGCCTGATAAAATACAGCCTCATAACGTTTTTTATGAACTGTCATCTCATATGAGATATCCTCGTCCTCCGGAATCACCTGATCATCACGATACGCGACATACCTGGGATTGCTTTCGAACTGGCGACAGAGTTGGTTGAACCGAATCTGAATATCTCTTTCACCAACCAAAGTAGCATCCGCAACCATTAACCGATAAACCTTATTATTATTGGTTACGACATGAATATCGACGTTCCGACCATTAAATTCACCTTCCAATATATTGCTATTATTAGGATCAATTTGATATCCTTTTTCACGCAATTTCCGAATCATCTCCGCCTTGCTTCCGTCAACCGGAATACCGAGGAACTTCGTGACATCCTTTTCCTGTGCGAACGTAACAGAGCATAAGCACAGTGACACAATAAAAAACAGCTTCTTCATAATGAATTCATTTTTTGCCCTCCAGTTCCTCAAGAGCATTCATAAAGCGAGAAGCGTGGAACTGTAATGTCCACATCTTTGTTGAAGGTCCTGAGAAAACCTGAAGAGCAGATGTAGTAATAGCAGTCCACGCGTACGCGAAGAACCACTATGCTCTCTTTGCTCTTTTTGAAAATTTCTCAGGTTTTCAACAACAAGAGTAAGCATAACGCTTCTTAAATGTATAATATGTCAAATCGAGCAACGTCCGATCCGTTACAAAGATAGAGAAAAAATTTCAACGCGGAAACCGAAAACAGAATAAAATGAAAATCCCGCCGAAGTGAACTTCAGCGGGATTTTCTGTGCCCAGGATAGGACTCGAACCTACACGGTATCACTACCACTAGTACCTGAAACTAGCGTGTCTACCATTTCACCACCTGGGCGATTTCGTTGAACACGGATGCAAAGGTAGTATATTTTTTTTAATCTGAAAGCATTTTCGCGGAAAAATATGACAAAAATTCACAGTTCGGCATTCAATAGACACCTTTCACCTATGATAATCAGCAGGATAAATTTTATTAAAAATTCTTGTTGAAAAACCGGTATTGGAACAAAATCAGGTAGACGACCGCCACGCTGATATAGGCGTCGGCCAGATTGAAGATGGCTCCGAAGAAATAGTTCCGGCTGTCGACCAGAAAACTCAACCACGAGGGCACACCGTTCCACTGAAAGAGCGGGAAGTAGAACATGTCGACCACGCGACCCATCATGAAGCCGGCATAATGACCGCCGAACTCGGCGACGGTCGACGGCGTGGAGGCCGAGAAGATCAACCCGTAGAAGGCGCTGTCGAGGATGTTGCCGATAGCGCCGGCCAGAATCAGACAGAGACCGACGACGGCTCCGGTCGGGGCCTTCATCTTCATCAGCCGGTCGATGAACCAAAAGATGAACCCGCACAACCCCACGCGAAACAGGCTGAGGGCGATCTTGCCCCAGTCGACGGCTCCGCCCGACTCGATCCGCATGCCGAAAGCCGCTCCGTTGTTCTCTATGAAGCGGAGCTGAAACCAGTCGGGCACGACGATAATCGCTTCGTCGAGCCTCAGATGGGTCTTGATCCAGATTTTGAGCGCCTGATCCGCCAGCAGAAGGACGAAGAGCAAGACCGATATTTTTTTCCAGTTCATTGTCGCATGATTTTCGTTGCCGTGCAAAGATACGAATAAGCGAGGGCAAAAACAAGTTTACTTGTATTTTGCCGAGCGGGAGTATCTAAGGCGAAGCCAAAGCACGAATAAACGGGGGGGGCTGCAATTTGCCCCGCAGAAACAGCCAAGCCCCGCCGACATGCGTTGTCGGCAGGGCCAGCTGCCGAAAGAAGACGGATGACACGAACGGGTCAAAATAGCTATATTAAGTAATAACCAATTAATTAGGATAATAAATCCGTTCGGAGGCCGTCCGTCATGGAAAGGCGCGGTTAAAACGGCATGCCCGCCAGAGATGGATGACAAGACGAGGGCATGCCGGCCAACCGTGTGAAAGGTAGCACTGAAAAGTTGGAACGCACCGCCGTCGAGATTACTAAATGTAGAGTGATATGGTACGGGGCCATCGACGGCGGGCGTTCCTCTTTCTAATCTTGGTATTATGCTGCACCGGGACCGGTCATTTATGTTCGTTTCGGCGTTCTGCGCATTGCGTGTATGGCTCGTGAAGGTGAATGCGCCGATAGGTCGGGGCCTTTCGACTTTGCTGTCGCTCCGTTCAAGGTGACAGAGTCTGTCATTCCGAGCGAAGCCGCAGGCGCAGTCGAGGAATCTCGACTGTCACGGCCGAACTGGAGAAGTTAAAAATGAGAAAATGGGAGTAGAGTACCAAAATCCCCCGGTTTCTCGTTCGAATTCATGCGGGGAGGAGGAGCCCAGGACCGACCCGTTATCGAAGGGATGCACAAAAAAATCCCACCGAAGATTGATTTTTCCCGAAAAAAAGCTAACTTTGACCCTTGCGTATATATAAATGTATATTTGTTCAATTATGAAAAAGTACTTATCACTCTTCCTGTGTGCAGCCCTGTTCGCAGCTTGTACGAAGGATATCGATGAGCCGACGCCGCTTACCGCCGAGCAGGAGGCCGCCTATTCGAAGATCGTGGCCTCTCCCGCAGGCGCCCTCCCGGGTGTCCTGATGGTGAAGGTCGCTCCCGAAGCGGTCGAGCGCATCGAGGCCGGCACCACCCGCAGCGGCGGCACCCGTTCGGGCATCGAAACGATGGACGAACGGCTGGACCAGATCGGCGTGGAGCGTTTCCACCGTGTATTCCTCTCCGAGCCCGAGTTCGCCGACCGCGAGCGCGCCGCCGGACTGGACCGCTGGTATTACATCACCTTCGCCGAGACCACGGACCTGAGCGTCGCAGCCCGCACCCTGAGCATGGATCCCAGCGTGGCGAGCATCTGCTACGAATATCCCGTCGTCATGATCGGCGACGATCAGGAGAAGGGAAACATCACCTTCGAATTCGGCGACGGATCGACGACCCGCGCTTCGGAGATGCCCTTCGACGACCCCATGCTCTCGAAGATGTGGCACTATAACAACGACGGCACCTCGAACAAATCGGTTGCCGGCGCCGACATCAACCTCTTCGATGCCTGGAAGCTCTGCGCCGGAGAGTCGGGCGGTCGCGATATCGTCGTGGCCGTGATCGACCAGCCCGTGCAGGCCACTCACCCCGATCTGGCCGCCAACATGTGGGTCAACCCCAACAGCGCCGAGGTAGCCAAGGGGCTCACGCACGGCGCCCACTTCGTCTATGTCGACGAGAACGACAAGAACGGAGCCGGCGCAATGCCGCTCGACTGGGGACCGAGCGAGATTTTCCGCAACGGAGTCAGCACGGGTCAATACCAATATCTCGACCACGGTACGCACGTAGCCGGCACCATCGCCGCCGTGAACAACAACGGACTGGGCATTTGCGGTATCGCCGGCGGCAGCACGGCTCAGGGCGGCAACGTGAAGATCATGTCCTGCCAGTGGGAGATTCCCGCCACGCGGGCCAATCAGACCGGCAAATCGATCCTGGGTACGGTACGCGCATTCCAGTGGGCTGCCAACCGCGGTGCCGTCATCGCCCAGAACAGTTGGGGATACGGCATAGGCATCACGACCGATACGGAATTCGCCGCCTGGCCGGTCAAGGATGCAATCGACTACTTCATCACCTACGGCGGCAGCAACTCCCCGCTCAACGGCGGTCTGGTGATCTTCGCGGCCGGCAACGACGGTCCGCTGGACAAGGGTGCCCGGATCTATCCCGCCGCCTACAGCAAGGTAATTGCCGTAGGTGCCATGGCATCCGACTACACCCCCTCCTACTTCACGGACTACGGCGACTGGGTAGACCTCGTGGCTCCCGGCGGAGACGCATACTACGGAACCGAAGGTCAGATTCTCAGCACGGTGCTCGATCCCGGTACGGCCGGCTTCGTCTTCTCGGACGGTCGCAAAACGGGTTACGACTGGTTCCAGGGCACCTCGATGGCCTGTCCGCACGTGTCGGGCATCGCCGCCCTGGGTCTGGCCTACGCCGACAAGCTGGGCAAGAGCTACACGGTCGATCAGTACCGCAGCCTGCTCATGAGCAGCACCTACTCCATCGAGTCCTACCTCAAGGGAACCAAAGACGCGCAATACTCCACCAACATGGGAATTGTCGACACCACCATCGACTGCTCGGACTACCGCCGCAAACTGGGCGCGGGCTGCCTCGACGCCCTGCTTCTGCTGGCTAACATCGGCGGCATTCCAGTCATCACGATGGAGTGCACGGGCGACTACGTGAAGGTCGACCTCGGCAAGGCTCTCGGCGGTGCAGGCAAGCGCGGCATCTACGTAACCGTTTCGCCGGAGGCACAGACGCGCCTCGGCCTGAGCGGCTACAACCAGACGATTCCCTACCAGAACGGTATCTGGGAGGTGAAGTGCACCAACACCGGATCGGCTCTCGTAACGGTATCGGCCAACATCGGCGGTACGGCCGTATCGCAGGATGTCGTTCTGGTCGCCCGGTCGGCAAACGCTTCGAACGGCGGCTGGTTATAAGCCCTCCGCCCCGGATCAAAAAAAGAGTGTTCCCCGAAATTCGGAGGCCTACATTCAGCAAACAACCCCGTAACGCATGTTACGGGGTTGTTTGTTTCGAAGGCAGAGAACCGGCATCCTCTTCACGCGGCATCTTCAGAGAGTACGAAAACTACACGGATGCACCGCCACGGAGGCATCCGTCATCATTTTCGATCGGTTTTTGCAGGGGTTCTTAAAAAAACGATATGGACTCTCAAAAAACGACCTTCGAGGAGCCGGAAGATTTCGCCGCTCTTTACGGAGCTACTCCCGACCGCTGGACGGGGGTGGTGCGACGCATCCTGGACTACCTGAAGCGGCACGCATACCGGATCGCCTCGAATCGGATTCCCCTCCACCTGCTGGCGTGGTGGCAACTGCCCGAAATGCCGCCGATGTCCGAGTGGGCGAAGCCGTGCGGCTGTCTCGTCCGGCGGCGGCGCCGGAACATGCTCCTGAGATACATCGTCTTCGGCAAGCTATTCGACGAGATCTGGTGGCGGCACTATCGGCTGCAACCCGACTACCGCGAGCGGCTCGAGGTTCGCATGGACGCAACCTACGACCATCTGGCAACGGTGAACCGCTACCTGCTCCGGGCCCGCCGGGCCGGAGAGGCCGTACCCGAATTCGATCTGCTGGACGTCGACGCCCTAGACCGTATCGCCGCGAAGCTCCGCCGGAATGACGACCGAGGGACCGAATAACCCGTCATCCGAGCGGAAATGTCGCCTCCGGACACGATTTTCTACGGAAAAGCCGTAGAAAATAATAAAAAACGGTCTGATAATTTTGAGAAAATAAATAGAATCTTTAATTTTGTTCGTGAAGGCTGTACTCGCAGCGTAATACCAACGGAAGATTAAATAGTAAAATGGAAAAACAGCCGGGACCAAGCGCGGATCCTGGTCATTTTACATTCTATTTAATCTTTCATTACTCTGCACCGGGACCGTGCTTTTTATTGAAAAACAAAGAGCGTA
>Ga0073906_1000834_pt1 | contig 53209 bp, 37 predicted proteins | sample Inofromicrocosms_FD_65485 | JGI IMG/M metagenome (GOLD analysis project Ga0073906, IMG submission 65485) | Mouse cecum microbial communities from Vienna, Austria - Inoculum for glucosamine and mucus D2O microcosms | ecosystem: Host-associated > Mammals > Digestive system > Large intestine >...
CCCTTCCGACACTTCAAAATTAGCCGGTGATTCACTCCTGTCAAGATTTTCAATGTTAAATTATGTTTCATGCAATACACCGCCAGAATCGTAATGCATAGTACTTTGATATACAGTATATTAAACACATATTTATTTTGTTACATAATTGTTACACCACAAACACACGCCACACATTGCCACCTGTTTGTAACATGTATGTGTACATTTTGTGCCTATCTTCAGGCCACATATTGCTTTGCGGCTGCTGCTGTCGTTGCCGACATTCAATAATTGCTTACTTTTGCGGGAAATTTTACCGACACTTACCAATTTATGTCAACCAACACCTCTGACAATCTGCGAAAAGTTACCACCAGGCGACTTATCGAGATGAAAGAGCGCGGCGAAAAAATCGCCATGCTCACCTCCTACGACTACTCCATGGCCCGCCTCGTGGATCAGGCAGGTATTGATGTAATACTTGTAGGTGACTCGGCCTCCAACGTCATGGCCGGCAATATCACCACTCTCCCGATAACCCTCGACCAGATGATCTACCACGCCAAAAGCGTGGTAAAAGGTACACAGCGCGCGCTTGTGGTATGCGACATGCCTTTCGGCTCCTACCAGGGCAACTCCAAGGAAGCTCTCGCTTCCGCCATCCGCATAATGAAGGAAAGCCATGCCGAAGCCGTAAAGATCGAAGGCGGCGCCGAAATCCGCGAAAGCATCGAACGCATCCTTTGCGCAGGCATTCCCGTAATGGGACATCTGGGACTCACCCCACAGTCCATCAATAAATTCGGCACCTATGCAGTGCGTGCCCGCAGCGAGCAGGAAGCCGAAAAGCTGGTCGCCGACGCACACCTCCTTGAAGAAATCGGCTGTTTCGCACTGGTACTCGAAAAGATTCCGGCAGAACTCGCCACAAGAGTAGCATCGGAGCTTACTATTCCCGTAATAGGCATCGGAGCCGGCGGAGGTGTCGACGGCCAGGTTCTGGTAGCCCACGACATGCTTGGCATCAACAATGGCTTCTCGCCCAAATTCCTGCGCCGCTATGCCGACCTTTCCTCGATAATAAACAACGCCCTGGGACGCTATATCGACGACGTGAAAACCGGCGATTTCCCCAACGCCTCGGAACAGTATTGATCACAACTGCAACCATAGCCGCCGACGACTATCGGCAGCGATTCTCCACAGGACTCGCTGCCGAAGTCCTTTGCGGCGCCTGCCCCAACTTCGGCTGTTGCTGGAACTGCCCGCCTTTCGAGGAATCACCCTTCGAGAAAGCGGTATCACGCCATAAAACACCGGTCGTTGTTCTGGCTCTCGTAAAAACCGAGAGCCACACATCCGCAGCCGGGCGCGCTTGCCTGGAAGAAGCCCTGCGCACAGCTGCCGGCAACACCGGAGGGACAGCCTTCGGAACCGGCGGATGCCGGCTATGCAACACAACGGATTCGAAAGAGTCGCACATGCAGGCCGACTGCGCACGCGCCCAAGGGCAGCCCTGCCGCCACCCCGGCAAAGCCATACCTTCGCTCGAGGCCTGCGGATTCAATCTCGACGCCACCGCGTCGGAACTCCTGTCCACAACACTGCTCTGGCACCCGGAGGCTCCGGCCACCTTCATCGGCGCGGTTGTCACCGAAGCCGGCAGAGCCGCCGAGGTCGCCAACATTATCACCAGTTTCGCCGTTGATACAACCAGACAACCAAAGCAGAGATGAAATCGAACGTTTACACACGCACCGGCGACAACGGCACCACATCCCTTGTCGGTGGCACACGCATAGCAAAAAACAACATCCGGCTCGAAGCCTACGGCACAGTCGATGAACTAAATTCCTGGCTCGGCCTCCTGGACAGCTCCACCGCCATCCCTCCGGAGCAGCACCAGGTGCTCACCAATGCCATGCACAGACTCTTCGATATCGGCTCGGCCCTGGCCACAGAAGCGGAATCCACCTGGCAGCCGGCCCCCATGCCCGACAGCGTGGTGGAACACCTCGAAGCCACAATCGACAGCCTCGACGCCAACCTGCCAAGACACAACCGGTTCATCCTCCCCGGAGGCCACCCCGACGCCGCGCGGGCCAATATCGCGCGGGCAGTCGCACGACGCGCCGAACGCAACATAATATCGCTGGCGGACACCGCTCCCGTGCAGACAAACATTCTGCGATACATAAACCGCCTTAGCGACTACCTGTTCGTTCTTTCTCGCGCGATAAACATTTATAACAATCGCCACGAAATATTCTGGGAAAAATCCTGCTGAGATTAAGAAAAACATCCTAATTTTGCACACCTTAATCCAAGCATTCGCATACCAAACCATAAATAGTAAATAATCAAACACATACCAATATGTACTGGACTCTCGAACTCGCGTCCAAGCTCGAAGACGCACCCTGGCCCGCAACCAAGGAAGAGCTGATAGACTATGCCATGCGTAGCGGATCTCCAATGGAAGTAATCGAAAACCTTCAGGAAATCGAAGACGAAGGCGAAACCTACGAAAGCATCGAAGACATCTGGCCCGACTACCCCTCCAAAGAAGACTTCCTCTTCAACGAGGACGAGTACTAAGTTGGAGCTTTTTTGCATAAACACCTTACGACCAGTGGCCAAACAAAATATAATTTGTTTGGCCACTGGTGTTTTATAGGGTCAAATGGCGTGGGCTGTTTGGCTGAAATCAGTTTTTTTGAGGATATTGAGGTGTTATTTCAACCATCAGAGGTTGGCCTGATAGTGCCTGTTAACGCCAGATCCGAATTTTCGGGATGGATTTAACGGCTTTCTGGCAAGCTTCATTAACCAATGCCTAAAAACCGGGATAACCTGGATTCTGGGTATAAATGCCTCCAGAGAAGTTATATTGCGCGGTTGGGATGGCGAAGTATTCCTCTCCTGTCTCAAAGGAAGCGTTCTGATAGTATATGCGGTTGTCGCGTTCGGCAGCGAAATAGTTGTTCATTGTCTCCTTGGCGATTCCCCAGCGAACCAAATCATAGAAACGCTCGCCTTCCATAGCTTTCTCAAGTCGCATTTCTGTACGGAGAGCCTTGCGGGCATATTCCTGAGTCCAGCCTTCGGCGGGATATAGACCAATCTTATAGTTGGCAGCATCCTTAGACGGGTCATTGAAGTCTTTGACATATTTGCTGTTCATCGCGCGGGAGCGCACACGGTTGATAAGCTGACGCGCTTCTTCAAGTCCGTTTCCTCCGATTTCGATGAGGGCTTCGGCCTTGTACAGAAGTAAATCGGCATAACGGATAAGCTGCCAGTTGAGGGCAGATGCGCCCCATGGCCATCCTTGCTGTGCGTCGGGCGATTCAGGCGACAGCCAGAAGCGCTTGGTGTTGTTGTAGCCGTAGGTATCCGAATTTCTCACCCATAAGCCGCAGGGGCTGCCCTCGTAGGTTTTATAGGAGATGGTGGGACGGCCGGTAACAAAGTCGAGGCGCGGGTCTACGTTACCGCCTACGTTGGCAAGATGATAGCTGCCGTCTGCATTGAACTCAACAATTCCGTAGTCGGGTCGATTCTGGTAGTCGAACAGAGGAAGACCATTCTCATCTGTCTGATAAGCATTGATAAGATCCTGCGACGGAAGGAAGAATCCGTCGCCCTGCCATGGGCAGCCGGGGCCGGTCATGGAGTTGAGGAGATTGCCCCAGTTGATACGGCCTACACCGCCGGAGCCGTCATCCTTGGAGAACTGTACTGCCAATACGGATTCCACTCCGTTTTCGTATTCGAGCATGTCGAGCTGCTGAAAATCGTCAAGGAGGTCGTAGCCGTCGATTTGATTGATTAGCCCGACCACTTCCTGAAGAAGACCTTTATCGATGTTGACCACGGCATTTGTCGCAGGGTCTTCCTCATATGCCTGATAGAGCTTTACTTTTGCGGCAAGGGCGAGAGCTGCGCGGCGATTGATGCGACCGACTTCCGGCTGACTGTCAGGAAGGTCATTGGCCGCAGCCATCAGCTCGCCGGCTATGCGGGCAAGATGCTGCTCACGGGTGAACTCATCGTTGCGGACACTGGCATATTCGGTTTCGGGCAGGTCGATATCCATGTATGGAATGCGGTTGAACTGACGCACGAGGTCGAAATACCAGAACGAGCGGATTACACTCACCTCCGCGATGCGACTTTTTATATCCTTGTTGACACTTTCGTCAATCCTGCGGAGAGCGCGTATTGCGGAATTGCAACGCGAAATGCCGCAATAGACATTGAACCACTTGCCGTCGAGAAGTCCGTTGTTGGGCTGGAGTTTAGCCGTCTCCATATCGTGAAATTCCCATATGTCCGTTTCTCCGCCTCCTCCTTTGTAGGCGTTGTCGGCTCGGACCTCGCCATGGCTCCAGTTGGTAATGGAGTAGAAATGAGGATCGTTGGAGTCGGCGTAGCGACAGCCGAAAGTGGCGTAAGCGCCCGACACGAGGAGGTCGGCAGCATTGGGGTCGTTCATGTTTGCTTCCGACAGCGACCCTTGCGGTTCGTTGCGGAGGAAATCGTCGCTGCAAGAAGTGATGCAGAATGCGGCTATTGCAAGTGCCGCCATATTATTTAGTTTCATCTGAAATGTCTTATTATGATGTTAGAAACCGAACTGTATGCCGAACGTGTACTGGCGAGGCAGGGCGTAGGGATATCCGAGGCCTTCGGGATCGGCTCCGCTGTACCTGGTGATGGTGAAGAGATTCTGAGCCTGGAAATATATTCTGGCGTTCTTGAGGAACAATTTGTCCTGAATCTTTTTGGGAAGAGTATAACCCACAGTCAGTGTTTTCAGGCGAAGGAACGAGCCGTCCTCGATGTAATACTGAGAACCTTCGTTCTCGCTGTTGGAATTGTCGACCGTCGGAGCGGGAACATCGGATGCATAATACCCGGTCCGGAGATAGTCTTCATAGGCTTTGGCGGCATCGAGAAGCTGGGTGCCGTGATTTCCGGTCCAGAGAGGGAAGAAATCGGTGTAGAATTTTGAATTATTCCAGGCATCGCGGATTATGCTGTTGAAGAAGAGATTCAGGTCAAAGCCTTTCCAGTCGGCACCGATATTGAGCCCGAACTGTGCCTTCGGAAGGTCGGATCCCACCCACTCGCGGTCGCGGTTGTTTATCACTCCGTCGCCGTTGGCGTCCACATATCTTACACGGCCTACTCCGGGCCGGCCGAATTCTACTTTATACTGAGCGTTGTATGCGTCCACCTCTTCCTGTGTGCGGAACACACCGTCGGTCTTGTACACCAGCCAGGAACCGAGGGCGTTGCCCACTATGGACTTGTCGATACCGTTGCCGCCGCCCCATGTGTAGTAAATGTCATCCATCAGATCTGTGACACGGTTCTTCATTGCCGTTACATTCAGACCGATGTTGTAGCTCAGGCCATTGGATAATGTCTGACGCCATTCGGCTGTAACTTCCACGCCTTTGTTCACCATCGAGCCGCCATTGTACCAGCAGTACCCGCCTTCGCCGATTGTGGCGATATAGGGTTTCTCCACAAGCATGTCATTGGTCTTCTTGTGGAAATAATCGAATGTAAGCGACAGTCGGTTGTTGAGGAAGGAAGCGTCGAAACCTATGTTGGTCTGGTATGTCTTTTCCCAGGTGAGGTCCGGGTTTGTCGTGCGATAGCGAAGCGCGCCGGGAGACAGTGTATTTCCACCACCGAGGGCATACGCCGCGCGGTCGAGATCCATGGAGTACTTGGCATAGAAAGCATCGTTGGCAATAAGGTCATTACCGTTAACGCCGTAGGCACCGCGGATTTTAAGGTCATTCAGCCAGTTGCGCGTGTTTTCCATGAATTTTTCCTGAGAAATACGCCAGCCGAGAGATACCGAAGGAAACCAGTCGTAATTATGGCTGTCCGACAGGCGGGATGAAGCATCACGGCGGATGGTGAACGATGCAAGATATTTGTTATCCCATGAATAGTTGACCTTGCCGAAGAATGAGAACATCGAGTAGTTGGAAGCTCCGGAACCGGTATTTTTATTCGATGTCACGTTACCGAGATAAAGATAGTTGGAGTCCTCGATTTCAAGTCCCTTCCCTTCTCCGAACATATCTTCAAAGTGATTACGCTTTGCCTAGATGCCCGCAAGAGCCATCAGAGAGTTTTTGCCGAAGTCTATATTATACTGGGCAGTATTTGTCCACACCCAGTCGACAGTCTTGCTTGAATACTGATAGAGGCTGTTTGTCTTGTCGCGCAGGTTCGCAGGTGTGAAATTCTTGTCGGAACCATTGTGGTAGTTGAGACCGAAGTTGGTTTTGAGGATGAGATTCTTTATCGGCTCGACAGACAGGTAGGCGTTGCCGAACACACGCCAGTATTCATGCTTGTTGGAAGCTTCTTCATTTATGAGTCTTACGAGATTGGGTGTGTCATTAAGGCCGAAAGCGACCTGATCATTGTAATTTCCCTCAGAGTCGTAGACTGTGCGGGCCGGATGCATCTTGATGGCGTTTTCCTCTATCCCTCCGGGAGCATTGTGCTGACGCCACCAGTTGAGAGTAAGATTGCCACCCACTTTCAGACGGTTATTGATAAAGCCATAGTCGGAACTGAAACGGGTATTTGCCTTCTGGAAGTCACTGCCCTTGATAATTCCGTCGTGGTCGAGATAACTTAGCGAGAAAGACGAGGAGCCGTTCTCCGCTCCTTTTGCCAGACCGATGCTGTAGGTCTGCATGAGGGCTGCGCGGTGGATTTCATCCTCCCAGCTGGTATGCCGGGGATTGACCGTCACGCCGTTGAGATTGAGGTATGGCTGAAGTTTAGGTGTGGGTCCGTTGCCATAGAGTTCGGAAGTCGGTGTTGTGCCGTAGGCGTATTTGTAGGCCGACCAATAAGTTTCGCCCCACTGGTCTGCGTTCATCATGTTCAGACCGCTCTGATAAGTCTGCAGGGTGAGTGTAGCATCGAATGTTACACGGCATTCGCCTTTTTTTGCGCGCCTGGTCGTGATGATGATTACACCGTTGGCCGCCTGAGCGCCATATATAGAAGCGGATGCGGCATCTTTGAGTACCTGAATGGATTCAACATCATTGCCGTTAAGAATTGTACCGGGATTTTCACGGGTCATCACTCCGTCTATCACATAGAGCGGACCGTTGGCATCTCCACGGAAAGAGGATGCGCCTCGGATTGATGTTCCGGTGCTGAGACCGCCCGGAGTACCGTCGGTCGTAATATTCATACCGGCCACACGACCCTGTAGCGCCTGAACGACATTGCCTGTAGGAGTGTCTGCCACATCCTTCATCTTCACGACTGATACAGAACCTGTCAGGTCAGCTTTTCTCTCGGAAGAATAACCCACGACAACGACTTCTTCAAGCAACTCTGTGTTTTCAGTGAGATAAATCTTCATTTCCGGAGTTGCCCTGACTTCCGAGTCGTTGAAACCGACATAGGAAACTTTCAGTAATGCCCCTTCGGGAACCGGAATTGTGAAATTACCGTCGATGTCCGTTGTGGCTCCCGCATTTGTTTCCTCACACATTACGGAAGCTCCGATGAGCGGTTCGTCATCGGTTTTGGAAAGCACTGTTCCTCGCACAGTAATATTCTGTGCCTGTGCTATCATTGCCATCAGAATCAGCAATATCGCACTGAGAATGGTTCTTTTCATGTTTTTGATTTTTGGTTAAGTAGGGATATTCAGTTAATGGCTTGATTTATCAAGCTGAATATTCTACTGCAAATTTAGCCTGCAATCTATGACCGGGTCTATAAAGTTTGTTGGTCGGTCTATCAAATTTCAGACAATGCACGTTTTTTGATAGGATAGGCACGATTATTAGTGGTCGTTTGATAATGCCTGTTAAACAACCTCTTAATCGCATGGGATGGACAAAAAAAACGCACCTTCATCAAAAAAAATGATGAGATGCGTTTATGCCGGTATGGTATTAGCGGTCTATTTTACCAGCGTGTTCCTGACTTGTGATGGAGTTTCTCCGTAGGCGTCCCTATAGCATTTTGTGAAATACGCCGGGGTGGAGAAACCTATCTCATAAGCAATCTCGCCGATTGTTTTCTCTGTGGATATCAGTAGTTCACGACCGCGTTGCAGGCGCAACCTGCGTATGAGCTCAACCGGAGCATAATTGGTCAGAGATTTTATCTTACGGTAGAACTGAGAGCGTTCCAATCCCATTTGGGAAGCAATCATATCGACATTCAGATCCTGATTGCCCATCCCCTCATTCAGTATCTTGAGAAAGCGATTGTAGAATTCGGAATCAATATCATTTTTAGGAAGCGCTTCTTTCCGTATGGATTTACCGGTTTCTTCCTTTGGAACGGCTGATGAAGGCGACTGCCAAAGGTTTTTTATGCGCTTGCGGTTCATTATCAGGCTTGAGCACCTGGATTTCAATACGCTGCTGTTAAACGGCTTCGACAGATATCCGTCGGCGCCGCTGTCGTATCCCTGAACACGCTGCTCATCCATCGAACAGGCAGTGAGCATCAACACGGGAATATGGGAAGTCGAGACTTCGTTTTTAATATGTCGGCAACACTCCAAACCGTCCATGACAGGCATCATCACATCGCATACAATCAAATCCGGAACATATCTGGCGGCCATTCTCACTCCCTCTTTGCCATTTGAAGCGGTGATTATATTGTAGTCAGTGTCCAGTATCTCTCCTACGAGCTTCTGTATATCCTTGTTGTCATCAATGATAAGCGCAATAGGCTTGTCGGCATCGAATGAAAGACTGCTTTCAATATTATCGAGTTCGGTTTCCACGTCACGGTCCCCGATTGCCTTCTCTGCTGTTATCGTGGTTTCTGCAATGTGCCGGACAGGAATGGTCACTGTAAAGACAGAGCCCTTATTCAATGTGCTTTCTACGCTGATAGTGCCGTCGTGGAGCTCGACAAAAGCTTTTGCCAGCGACAGACCTATGCCCGAGCCTTTGGGATGAATCCGGTCGACCTGGTAGAATCTGTCGAAAATATTACCCAGATCTCTTTCGCTGATGCCTTCGCCGGTATCGGAGACCTTAAATGTCAGACATCTGTTGTCATATTCATACCACACCGTTATGACTCCGTTATTTGGTGTGTATTTGAATGCGTTGGACAACAGATTGAAGAACACACGTTCTATTTTTTCAGTATCAATGGCCATCGGCATCGGCACATTGGCCGCAGGGCCGTCTATTGTCAGCTTTATATCCCGCTTTCGCGCCACGGAATAGAAGGACTCCATCCAGTCGCGAACCGCCTGGTTGAAGTCTATTTCTGTCAGACGGAGGTTAAGTTTGCCATTCTCGTATTTTCTGAAATCGAGGATTTGGTTTATGAGGCGCTGGAGGATTTTTACATTTTTATTCGCTATCTTAATCAAGGTTTTTTGCGGCGCAGTGAGATTGTCTGCATCGGCAAGCTGCGCTACTGGTTCGGAAATCAAGGTCAGCGGAGTGCGCAGATCATGTGAAACGTTGGTAAAAAATATAAGTTTGGATTGAGTTGCGGCCTCGAGCTGCTCGTTAAGTATCCTTTGCTTGTCACGCTCTTCCTCAAGAAGTCTGTTTTGCACCATAAGTTCCCTATGGTGTTTGCTGCGCTGCCAGAATGCGCGCAGAAGCAGGAATCCAACACCGAAAAGAAGAATGATGATGGCGATACTGGCATAGAACAGGGATGTCTGCGATGAATGCTTGGCCCAATAATCATCTATTTGTGCTTTCAGCAGTCTCATCTTTCCGGCTTCCTCATTTAGCGTTTCATTCTGCAAAAGAAGTATATCCGCGTTGGTCAAATCCACCGCCGAAGAAACCGGCAGTATAGTCTCCCTTTCATATGGCTGACCCTTAAGAATGGCTAAGGCTGTGCGTATGAGCCGATGTCCTTCTGTCGGATATAGGAATGTAGCGTCAATGACACTGTCCGCCACCGCCTTAATACCGATATTTGGTGCCGCATCTATTCCGATAATATGAATACTGTCACGACCATGCCTGCGGGCTACCTCCGATGCGCCGATTGCCATACGGTCATTATGGGCATAAATCAAATCGACATCCTGGTACTCCCTCAGAAGAGAATCAACTACCGTCATTGCATCCTCATTATTCCAATTGCCGGGACCGCTTGCGAGGATTATTCCCCCGTTATCTTCAAATTCCTTTACAAATCCATTATGTCTCCCTTCTGCCGGAGTAGAACCTTTCAACCCGAAAATCTCTATCGCCTTGGCTCCTTCACCTAATATGTGCAGTGCATAATGGGCGGCAGAACGGCCAAGACATTCATCATCGACGCCTATTCGGGCGGTGTAGGTGTTCCCGTTGATGTTCCTGTCAAAAATAACCACCGGCATACCTTGCTCGTACACCTCCTTGACAACAGGCGTAAGAGCCGCCGCTTCATTCGGAGAAACGATTAATATGTCAAATCCGTTCTCAACGAAATACTTTATATCCTCGATCTGTTTTGTATTGCTGTCATCAGCCGAACGGATTTCGACAACAGCATCCTCGTGAAACATAATCTCACGGTTTATCTCGTCGTTCATTTTCATGCGCCAGTCGTCCTGGCTGCACTGCGACACTCCTATCTTGTAGATTCTGCGATCGGAACAGCCGGCCAAAAGGAAGAGAAGTCCCAATAAGACAAAACATGACCAAATGCGTTTCTTTTTCATTGTAATCGTTTAAGGTTTTGCAAAGTTAATCATAATGCCATGAAAAAGAGTGCATAAGGTATTAAAAACTATGCTGTACAACAAATTTGATAGCCGATACACGTTTTTTGATACCTGCCATTTCGCGTTTGTAGTAGTTTTGCATTGTCGAAACGGTAGACTGCCATACATCGCCTGGTGCTACCGGCCTCGTAAAGACAGGTTCATTTCAAGGTGAAAAAATAGACTGTTCAACATAGCTTAAATATCAAAACCATGAATGGAATAACAAAATGTCTCACTTCACTGATGATGCTCTCGACAATAGCGGCAGCATCGACAGTGTCTGCCTCCGACGGGGTGGAAGTGAACCATCTTGGTGTCAACAACACCATCGTCCGAATCAATGGCGACGGCAAATATCTTATGCTCCCCGTACAGGAGTCCAACGACGACGCCAGAATTGTCGTGCTCGTCGACGGCAATATCGACAGGACTGTCAATGTCCGGCTGGCAAAGAGCAAGGTCGATTACTTTGTACCTTTAGACCTTACATCTTATAACGGCCACGACGTGCTGCTGAATGTCATCACAACCCAGAACCGCTCAAACATCCGCGAGGCTAAAGATGATGCCTGCTGGAAAAATCTGTCTTTAACCGACACTTTCGACATTTCAAACAGAGAAAAGTACCGTCCGGCCTACCACCATACCCCCCTGTATGGATGGATGAACGACCCCAACGGCATGTTCTATAAGGACGGCGTATGGCATCTCTATTATCAGTGGAACCCTTACGGCTCCAAATGGCAAAACATGACATGGGGACACTCGTCCTCGACAGATCTCGTTAACTGGAACCATCATCCCGCCGCAATCGAAGCCAACGGACTGGGCGCCGTGTTCAGCGGAAGCTCGGTGGTAGATACTGAAAACACCGCAGGATTCGGAAAAAATGCAGTAGTGGCGCTATACACCTCGGCTGATCTCAGCCAGATTCAGAGCATCGCACACAGCGTCGACCACGGTCATACATTCGAAATCTACCCAGGCAATCCCGTTATCACACTCGAAAGCGAGGCCCGCGATCCGAATATGTTCTGGGACACCGCCAATAATCGGTGGGTGCTCTCTCTGGCTCATGCCCTCGACCATGAGATGCTCTTCTTCACTTCGCCGGACCTGAAGAACTGGACACTGCAAAGCGCGTTTGGAAAAGGAAAAGGCGCACAGGACGGAGTGTGGGAATGTCCCGATTTATTCAAACTGAAAGTCGACGGCACCGACGAAGAGAAATGGGTATTGGTGTGCAATATAAACCCCGGAGGACCTTTCGGCGGCAGTGCGACCCAGTATTTCGTGGGAGATTTCGACGGCACTACATTCAAGGCCGATACCGACGCTGACGGCAACATCCCCACCAAATGGATGGATTACGGCAAGGACCACTATGCGACCGTGAGCTGGAGTGGCGCTCCGGATAACCGGCGGACTCTCATCGGATGGATGAGCAACTGGCAATACGCAGCCGAGGTGCCCACATTGCAATATCGCAGTGCCAATACACTGCCACGTGAAGCCGGGCTGTTCAAAAATGCGGACGGACAAATCTATATGTCCTCGGCACCATCTCCGGAACTTGTAAATATCCGCGATAAAGAAATCGTAAAGGTCAACAACAAGTCAGCAGGCCGGAAAAAACGGGTTTTCTCTCTTCCGGTTTCTAATGATGGCGTGTGCGAGATACTTCTCGACTTAGACTGCCGCAGGGCTGATTCGGTTGACATCAGGATTGCCAACAATGCCGACGAATCCGTAACTTTAAGGTACAATTCCTCGGACCACACACTCTCCTTTGACAGGCGCCACAGCGGAATCGTCGACTTCAGCCAGGATTTTCCGGCGGTGACAGTCGCACCCACATTCGAGAACGACAAAAAGATTTCTTTGCGAATATTCATCGACAAATCGAGCATGGAAGTTTTCGGAAACAACGGCAAGTTCGTTATGACCAATCTCGTATTCCCCACCATGCCATACTCGACCTTGTCGATATCCGCAACGGGAGGGTCTGCCAAAATCGAAAATCTTAAAATCTACTCGATAAAAGAACTATAAACCAATACAACAGAACATTATGGCTATGATACAATCGCTGGTCACAAACCGGAAGTCGTTCATGCTCCAGATAATCCCTGTGATGCTGTGCTTTTTCGCAATGGGGTTTGTCGACCTCGTCGGCACAGCTTCAAACTACGTCCAGAAAGATTTAGCGCTGTCCGACTCTCAGGCCAATCTCTTCCCATCGCTCGTGTTCTTCTGGTTCTTGATTTTCTCAGTGCCCACCGGGATGCTGATGAATAAAATAGGCCGTAAGAAGACCGTCCTGATAAGTCTCATTGTAACAGCAGCATCACTTTTCGTCCCGGCCTTCGGCGACAGCTATGCAGTGATGCTCATCTCCTTCTCGCTTCTGGGAATAGGCAACGCCATCATGCAGACATCTCTTAATCCACTTGTGACCAATCTTATCAGCGGGGACAAACTTGCATCGACTCTCACCTTCGGCCAGTTTGTAAAAGCTATCGCATCATTCCTCGCACCTGTCATAGCCGCGTGGGGAGCCACCACGGCATTCCCGACATTCGGACTTGGCTGGAGAGCCCTGTTTGTAATATACGCCGTAATCAGCCTCCTGTCCATATCGCTATTGGCCGCCACTCCCATCGATGAGGAGAAGCCCGACAGAGCCACCGGCATAGGTGAATGTCTCAGACTGCTCGGCCGCCCGTTCATATTCCTCTGTTTTCTCGGCATAATGTGTCATGTGGGCATTGATGTCGGAACAAACACTACCGCCCCGAAAATCATCATCGAGCGCCTTGGGATTCCCCTGGAAGAAGCCGGATTCGCCACAGGCATCTACTTCATATTCCGAACGGCCGGATGCTTTCTCGGAGCCTTCTTTCTACGCTCCATATCTCCTAAACTCTTCTTCGGCATAAGTGTATCGATGATGCTCGCAGGCATGGCAATACTATTCTTCTGCGATACACTTACCCCGTTGTATTCGGGTATCGGACTTATTGGCTTCGGAAACTCCAACATCTTCTCCGTGGTATTCTCCCAAGCCCTTGTATATACCCCGAACGAGCGCAACGAAGTTTCCGGGCTTATGATTATGGGCTTGTTCGGAGGAACAGTCTTCCCGCTCGCCATGGGATATGCGGCCGATGCGATCGGGCAGGCCGGAGCTGTCGCCATCATGACAATCGGAGTGATATATCTGATGTATTACACCTTTAAAATAAGAAATATATAAAAACCGACAAATACGTTTTCGACATGAATGACATAGTTGTAGGAATGGGCGAAGCCCTGTGGGACGTGCTTCCGGAGGGTAAAAAAATCGGTGGCGCACCGGCCAATTTCGCCTACCATGTTTCGCAGTTCGGCCTGCCGAGTTGTGTAGTGAGTGCGGTCGGCGATGATGCCCTTGGCAAAGAAATAACAGAGAACTTTACTTCAAAAGGACTTAATCAGCTCATCGCTGAAGTTCCCTATCCCACTGGCACAGTTCAGGTCGAAATAGACCCGGCTGGAGTTCCCCAGTACGAAATCAAAGAGAATGTGGCATGGGACAACATTCCCTATACAGCCCGCCTTGAGCAACTGGCCGAAAGGACAAAGGCCGTATGCTTCGGTTCGCTTGCGCAGCGCAATGTGGTATCTCGCAACACAATCAACCGCTTCTTCGACGCAATGCCCCGGACCGCCGACTCTCTTGTGGTCTTCGATGTCAACCTCCGCCAGGGCTTCTATAACAAGGAAATTATCTGCAACTCTATGAAACGTTGCAACATCCTGAAGATAAACGACGAAGAACTTGTGACCGTCAGCCGTATGTTCGGCTATCCCGGCATTGACCTTCAGGACAAATGCTGGATTCTTCTCGGCAAATATAACCTTAAGATGCTTATTCTCACATGCGGCATCAATGGCAGCTACGTATTCACCCCCGGCAACGTATCGTTCCAGCCTACACCGAAAGTCGAAGTTGCAGACACCGTCGGCGCCGGCGACAGCTTTACCGCGGCGTTCATCGCTTCCATACTAAAAGGAAAAAGCGTACAGGAAGCACACTCACTCGCCGTGCAGACCTCCGCGTATGTCTGCACCAAGAAAGGCGCAATGCCAATTCTCCCCCCCGAACTGACCGCGTAATAGTCCACCTATACAGTTCATCAGTTCCTTGCTCCCGACATTACCGGAAGCAAGGAACTGTTATTTTAACAACGATTATTAGAATAAACAAATAAAAATCAATGGGAGACGGCCGCCAATACAGACCGGCAATTCAATTTTATTTGTTACTTTTACTGCGTGATTAAACGACCTCTTAAACGCTGCGAACTTTTTTTCAACTACATTACGCAGTCAACGCATTGCATTAAAAATACCCCAGGCTATTGGCGAGTATGAAACATACTTGTCAATAGCTTTTTCATTGCGGTTCGGCACATAATATAGCACCGATGGCATATTTGCCTTATCTTTGTTTTCCAGCACTCAACACATTCCAACCACGAAAAACCCACTGAGACATTATGATTGAAGACGTATATAAAGCAGCCGCGAACCGCTACGACAGCGGCATGGAATATGCCCGCGCAGGCCGCAGCGGCATCCTGCTCCCCCGCGTATCGCTGGGCTTCTGGCACAATTTCGGCGAACTCGCGCCACTGTCGCGCAGCAAGGAGATAATGCACGCAGCTTTCGACCATGGCATAACTTCCTTCGACCTGGCCAACAACTACGGACCGCGCTACGGCACTGCCGAAGAAACATTCGGACAGGTGTTCCGCCGTTCGTTCGCGCCATATCGCGACGAAATGTTCATAGCCACCAAAGCAGGATATGAGATGTGGCCCGGCCCTTACGGCAACTGGGGATCGCGGAAATATCTCATCACATCTCTCAATCAAAGCCTCCGCCGCATGGGGCTGGACTATGTGGATGTATTCTACTCGCACCGCTACGACCCCGACACTCCCGAAGAAGAGACACTACAGGCTCTTGTCGATATCGTAAAGCAAGGCAAGGCGCTCTACGCCGGCATCTCGCGATGGCCTTTAGAGGCCTCGCGCAGGGCGTTCGCCTATCTGCGCGAGCACGATGTGCCATGCCTACTTTTTCAGGACCGGCTGAACATAATCGACAGAACAGTGGTGGAGAGCGGCGTTCTCGAGGCGGCATCCCGGGCCGGATGCGGCTTCGTGTCATTCTCGCCACTGGCGCAAGGGATACTCACAAACCGCTACCTCGGAGGCATACCGGCCGACTCCCGCGCTGCAATCAACTTCTCACTCAAAACCTCAAGCATAAGCTCAGAGGTGGTTGAACAGCTTCGCATGCTCGACAATATGGCCCGACAGCGCGGACAGACTCTTGCCGAAATGGCTCTCGCATGGGTGCTCCGCGACACCCGTGTGACATCGGTAATAATAGGCTGCAGCAGCAAAGAACAGCTCATGGACTGCATCGGCACAGTCGGCAGCCCGGAATTCACAACTGCCGAACTTGAAGAAATAGACAGCATAGGCGCACGCATAAGGCCTCTCGTTTAGGTCCGAAACGACACAACGACAACCGCGCAAAGTATAAGAAAAAATACAAGCCCCGGAGAAACCATTCCCGCCATAGGAATCAGGCTTCTCCGGGGTCTTCATATTCACTACGGGGGCCTCAGAGTATAATCTGTGCATCTCGCCAAGCCATACACAAAGCATACCATCAGTCAAGTTGTGTTAATTTTAGTTATTAATTATATCTATTTTGCACATTCAAATAAAATAGCTAAATTTGGCGCAAACTTCCAGATTATAACAAAAGCCAGATTAAACCTTAAAATAACACCCTTTATTCAAACCAGGAATTTCACTATGAAAATTCATCTACGATCATTCCATTTCGCGGCGATGCTTCTGCTTTTCGCAGGAATCATCAGTGCCGGCGAAGCGATTCCCTTCCAGTCGCCGCTGACAAGCCAGAGCGACTTCGACCGATGGACAGCCCTGGATATCGATGGCAACATCGAAGGCGAGAAAGCCACATGGTACCTCGGGAACACCGACTGCGGCGGCACATGCGCCACATCCTACACCGATGTATCGACATTCAAACCAACCGACAACCGACTCGTAAGCCCCGCAATCACCCTCACGGCCTCTCAACCATATGTAGTCAATTTCCAGTACTACACCGCATATTACATGGAAGAACACCTGGCCGTATATCTCAGCACCACTCCCACCATCGCCGACGATGCCACCCCGGTAGCAGACCTTCTGATTCGCAATTACTATGGCGGAAAGCAATCGGTTATGCTCCCCGAAATCACCGAATCCGGCGACTACTACATAACACTGCGACACTATTCAAGCGGCCCCGAGGGCATGTTGATTGGCATAAAGGACTTCGTTGTCGACGTCCTCAAAGACGGCTCCGCAGAAGGAAAGGTAACCACCTACATCGACGGCACCTCCACCCCTGTGGAAGGAGTCAAAATAACATTCACCGGACCCAACACATACACCGCCGTTACCGATGCCGAAGGCTTCTACCGCTTCGAGGCGCTGCCTGCCGCCGATTATGTGGTGACATACACCAAATTCGGCTTCGAAGAAGACTCCTACCCGCGCACAGTCACTGTCAACGCATCCGAAACCCTGATTCACAACATATCCATATTCGAGATGTGGAAAACGGCACTCAAAGGCCACGTAACCGATTATGCCGGCAACCCGCTGCCCGGAGCGCGCGTCAGGCTCGAAGGATATGCCGATTATTCGGGAACGACCGACGCCGAAGGCAACTTCACCATTTCCGATGTATATCTCTACAAGGGCTACTACGGCAGCTCCGACTACCGGATGACCATCGCCAAAAACGGTTTCACTACGGTTGAAAAGACCCAGCCGATGAAATACGACTACTACAGCGACCATAATAAAGCCGACGATGTAGCCCTGGCATACAAAGGCATAGCCCCGCATAAAGCATACGCAGCAGAGAACGCCGACGGCACTGCCGACGTAACATGGACTTACCCCACGGATATAACACCCCTGATATTCGACAACAACGAACCCGGCAGCCCCATGGGTTATGAATCCGGACGCGAAGAAAATATCCTCGGCACCGTCTTCCGCACACCCATGAACATCACAAGCGTGAGCTGGTACCGTATGTCCAGCGAATATGAGGCAGCAACACCCCCGGCAGAGGTGATACTCTACATCATATCGCTTGACAACGAAGGCAATCCCGACCCCACCAACTTCCTGTACACAAATTCCGCCATACCGTCTGCCATCGACACATGGACCACATTCGAACTCCCCGAAACCATAGAAGCACCCAATGGATGCCTGATAGCGCTGAGCGCTTTGGGCTATGTATCCCTGGCCCGCGACAACAACTCCGAACCCGCGCCGGCAGGCACTCAGTTATACTCCACAACATACAATGGAGGTTATAAATACTTCGAAGACAGCAACTGGACCGGCGCATGGATGCTGCGCGCAAGCGGTGAGATAATGGAAAGCGGCGACTTCTCGCCCGAACTGGCCTATAACGTCTACCGTTTCGAGGAATCCAAGGCCGCCGACCAGTCAGCATGGACAAATATCGCCGAAGCAGTGACCACTACCGCATATACCGACAACGAATTCGCCAGCATACCACGCGGCAGCTACCAGTACGCTGTAGAAGCTGTCTATGGCGGCAATATAATATCGGAAAGAACAGTCACTGAAACTGTGCACAAAGCACAGCACACAACCCTCAGCGTTGCAGTCACTGCCGATTCCGCCCCGGGCGATGCCGAAGGCGCAACCGTAAAACTCGACGACGGCACCAACTCATACACCGCCACAGTAATCGACGGCACCGCTGAATTCGAAAAAATATGGAAGTCGACCTACGGTGTCACCGTAACCCTCAATGGCTTCGAATGCGATGCCACCACATTCGACCTCTCCGACGCACCATCCTACACCAAGTCGCTGACCATCAGCCAGATTATCCGCCCGGTAAGAAACATCGACATTATCGAAACCAACGAAGGCCTCACTCTCGCCTGGGACCTCTTCGCCGACATTTTCGACGACTTCGATGGCGAAGACCACAACGACTTTGAAATCAATCCTGCAGGCGCCATCGGGTGGCAGTATATCGACAACGACGCTCTCCCGACCTATGGCTTCGGCAGCACATCATTCCCCGGCATGAGGGAACCCATGGCCGCGATTCTTTTCAACGGCAACAACACCGTTCCTCCATTAGGCATCAATCCGGCCTACAGCGGCGACCGCTGCCTGGCATTCTTCGCAGCATACCCCACAGAGTCTGGCGGAGGACTCATACTGAACAAAAGCGACGACTACCTGATCTCACCACTGCTCAGCTATCATAAGGACTTCAAGTTCAGCTTCAGAGCCAAAACCTATGAAATACAGGACGGACGCTTCGAAACCATCCGCGTCGGATACTCCACAACCACACCCGAAGTCGACGCTTTCATATGGCTTACCGACGGATACGTTCCCGTTCCCGACAACGAGCACAGCCTTTTTGAATTCGAAATCCCCGCCGATGCACGCTATGTGGCCATCAACAGCCACTCCGACGACGTGTTCATGCTCTCGGTCGACGACATCAGCATGACCACCGGCATCACACACTCCTACGAACCGGCATCGGTTGGCTCGTTCATCGGATACAACGTATATATCGACGGCGAACTCAAGAAAACTCTGACCGAAAACTCATGGGTACTTCCGCAGCTGCCCGACGGCGTCCACACCGCCGAAGTGAGCAAAATCTATAACGGCGGAGAATCGGAACGCATGGCCATCGACTTCGGCTCTGTTTCCGGAATCGAAAACGTACAGACCGGCGACGTGCTCATAACTATGCTCCGGAACCGCCGCATGCGCATCTCCGGCGATTATGAATCGGCAACCATCTGGAGTGCCGACGGCACCATGGTCGCCCAAGGCATCACCGGCAACGACATCGTGGAACTCGACACCCTGCCCGGCGGAATCTATATTGTCATGGCAACAACCAAGACCGGCCCCGTGACAAAGAAAATAGCTCTTTAACTCCCCCATCCATAATAATATCCTGCCCACCCTGCGCTCCCAGGCACAGGGTGGGCTTTTATATTACTCACGCCCGGCAAAACGCAAATAAATTTGGCTTTGCTCTCGACTTATTTGTAACTTTGACTTCATGAAACGCTGTGTATTTGTCAGCGGGGGCGCCAAAGGCATAGGGCGCGCCTGCGTGGAACTGTTCGCCTCCCGCGGCTGGCAGGTGGCATTCATGGATGTCGACGCCGATGCCGGCCGTGAACTCGCCGGCTCGCTTGCGCCTCTGCCGGTAATCTTCCTCCGGGGAAGCACATGCAGCAGGCAGGATGTCGAATCGGCCATTGCCGAAGCCGCCGCCAACTTCGGAGGCCTTGGCTGCGTGGTTGCCAACGCAGGCATCCACCGCTCCGACACCATACTCGATGTAAGCCCCGAACAGCTGCGCCAGGTCGTCGACACCAATATCTTCGGCACCATAAACACCATGCAGGCCGCGTTGCCGGCCATCATTGCCTCCGGCGGCGGAAGCGCCGTTATCGTGGCCTCCGACCAGAGCACCGTGGGCAAAGCCCACAGTTTCTCCTACGGCCTCACAAAAGGCGCGCTGGGGCAGATGGCACGCCAGACGGCTATCGACATGGCGCCGCACGGCATAAGAGTCAACGCCGTGTGCCCGTCCACAATAGCCACACCCCTGGTCGACGATGTATTCGCCCGCAGCGGAGCATCGCCGGATGCCATAGCAGCAATGTGGGAAGAGGAGAACGCCCTTTTCCTGCGCGGAAGCTGCGGACAGCCCGCCGAAGTGGCCTCAATGGTCTTTTTCCTGGCATCGGAAGAGGCGGGATTCTGCACCGGCGGACTGTACCCCGTCGACGGCGGATACACAGCAATGTAGAACACAAAAACAAACGATTGATACAATGCCAATAAAAGTTGGAGATACAGTGCGCTTCCTCAACGCCGTAGGAGGTGGTGTGGTAGTGAAAATCGACGGTAAAGTGGCCCACGTGCGCGAGGACGACGGTTTCGAGACGCCAGTCCTCGCCTCGGAATGTGTGGCAGTAGCAGCGCCGGCGCCCGCAAAACCGGCTACCGCCCACAGCCCGGCACCGAAAAACCACCCAAAGACAATCCCTTCAAAAGAAAACTACGACCTTGCCGTACCCAAGGCGGCACCCGCTCCCGTGCCTGTGGTGGAAACACCCGGCGGCGATGTGCTCAATCTCGTGATAGGCTTCGAGCCTACCAATATAAAGGCACTCGGCACAAGCGACTTCGAGGCCTATGTAGTGAACGATTCCAACTACTTCGTGATGATGAGTGTGGCCACCCGTGGCCGCAACGACCGCACATGGGCACCACGCTGGCACGGCGTCGTGGAGCCAAACATGCAGGATTTCGCATGGGAACTCGCCCAGTCCGACCTTCCTGCATTCGACCGCATGCTCGTGCAGGCTGTCGCCTTCAAGAGCGACCGCGAATTCGAAGCCATGACTCCGGTGAACGTTGAAATAAAAGTCGACGCCACCAAATTCGCCCGTCTGCACTGCTTCCGCCCCGGCACCTACTTCGACTCTCCGGCAATAGCCTTCGACATAGTGCGCAACGGACACCCGGCAGTGCTGTTCGAACCCGACGCCGAACAGATCCGCAAAGGCATGGCCTCGAAAGAAAACACCCTGCAGGCACTGAAAAAGGAAAGCGAACGCCGGGCCAACCTGCGCAGCTCCCGCCCATCCGACGAGCCCCTGGTCGTAGACCTGCACAGCTCCGAAATCCTCGACTCCACGGCAGGGATGGGGCCGGCCGACATCCTCAACTACCAGATCGAGATTTTCGCACGCACCATGGACGCCAACCTGCGCCAGCCCGGCCGCAAGATAGTGTTCATCCACGGCAAAGGCAACGGAGTGTTGCGGGCGGCCATCGAAAAAGAACTGTCGCACCGCTACAAAGGCCACCGCGTGCAGGACGCATCATTCCGCGAATACGGCTTCGGAGCCACCCAGGTGACAATAAGCGCCAGCGCCGGCAAGACATCAGCCCGACGATGATTCTCTACTTCTCGGGAACAGGCAACACGCGCCTGGCCGCCGACCGCCTGGCACGGCTCACCGGCGACCAGGCCGTGCCCATCGACTTCGATGCTGCCTCCATGCCACTGCAGGGGCGCCGCGACCGCATCGTCTGGTGCTTCCCCACCTACAGCTGGGGGCCGCCGCCTGTCGTGGCCGACTTCATAAGCCGCGTGCGCCTCGAAGCAGGCGGCATTCCACACTTCATGCTCACCACCTGCGGCGACGACATGGCCTACACCGACCGCCGCTGGAAACGCCTCATCGCCGCCCGAGGCTGGCAGGCCGCCGGCGCCTTCGCCGTGGCCATGCCCAACACCTACGTGCTCATGAAAGGCTTCGACGTCGACAGCCCCGAAACAGCAGCCGCAAAACTCGCCGCCATGCCTGCGGCCATGGAGCCAATAGCCGAAGCAATCGGCAGCGGAGGTCCCGACATCCTCATCCGCGGCTCATGGCCGTGGGTTAAGTCGTATGTGATATACCCATGGTTTGTGCGCCACGCCATGTCGCCACGCCCCTTCCACCACACCGGCGCATGCACCGGCTGCGGCGGCTGCGCACGCTCCTGCCCCCTGGGCAACATCGCCATGCAACCCGGCGGCACTCCACACTGGGGAAACCGCTGCGCCATGTGCCTGCGCTGCTACCACTCCTGCCCACGCAACGCCGTGGCCTACGGCAAAGCAACCGCCGGAAAAGGCCGCTACATGGCACCAAAAGACATCTGAACAGAGCCCACCCCTCCAAAGGATATCCAACACTTGCAAATGTGCGTGCAAGTGACTACTTTTGTAACACATACAACAAGAAACCATCAACAGCATCTCCATGCATAAAACAGTCATCGCCACAGCAATGAGCGCAGCAGCACTGGCCGTCCAGGCACAGCCCGCACCGGCAGCTCAGACAAACCTGGCCCCCTACACCATCGACGTTATAGAAAGCCTCGGCAGAGTATCGGCTCCTGCGGTTTCTCCCGACGGCAAGACAGTGCTCTTCGGAATCTCCTACGAAGACCTCGCGGCAAACAGCGCCAACAACGACCTCTACACCATATCCGTCGACGGCGGCGAACCCCTGCGCATCACCGACACACCCAAGAGCGAAAGCGGTGCCGTGTGGTTCGACGGCGGCCGGAGGATAGCATTCCTCTATCCCGCAGCCGACGGAACCATGCAGATGTGGACAATGAACGCCGACGGAACGGACCGCACCCAGGCCACCGAGCACGCCGGAGGCATCGACGGCTTCCTGCTGTCGCCCGACGAAACCAGAATAGTAGTAATAGGAAAAGTGAAATACGCCCGCAGCGCCGGCGACCTCTACCCCGACCTGCCCCTGGCCACAGGACGCGTGATCGACGACCTCATGTACAAGCACTGGGACGAATGGGTTACCGAAATTCCCCATCCATTCATAGGCAGCTTCGACGGCAGCAAAGTCACCGGACTCACCGACATCATGGCCGACGAACCGTTCGAAGCCCCCATGAAACCCTTCGGAGGCTCCGAATCTTTCGCATGGAGCCCCGACAGCAAGATGCTCGTCTACGTTTCCCGCAAGAAAAAGGGCATGGACTACGCGCTGTCCACAAACTCCGACCTCTACCTCTACAACCTCGAGACCGCACAGACCCACAACCTCACCGAAGGAATGATGGGCTACGACACCAAGCCCGCGTTCAGCCCCGACGGCAACTACCTGGCATGGCTGAGCATGGAACACGACGGCTACGAAAGCGACCGCAACCGCCTCTTCCTGCTCGACACACACACCGCCGTGAAACGCGACATAACCGCCGACTGGGACTACACCATCGATGAGTTCACCTGGGCTCCCGACAGCCGCAGCATCTATTTCGTGGCACCCAAGGACGGCGTAATCCCCGTGTTCAACATCCGCCTGGCCGACCGCGTCATAACACAGCTCGTCGATGAGATGGCCGACTTCACCTCCCTTGCCGTCGCCGGCGACAAGCTGGTGACAATGAGCCACTCCATGCTACGTCCAAACGAAATAATGACAATCGACCTCAACCCGCGCAGCCGCCGCAAGGCATTGCGCGGGCTCACCGATGTGAACGGAGCCATATTCGCCGGCATCGACATGCCCACCGTCGAGAAACGCATGGTGCCCACCACCGACGGCAAGCAGATGCTCACATGGGTGGTATATCCCCCGCAGTTCGACCGCAACGCAAAATACCCCGCTCTGCTATACTGCCAGGGAGGCCCGCAGTCGCCGGTAAGCCAGTTCTGGAGCTACCGCTGGAACCTCGCCCTGATGGCCGCCAACGGCTACGTGGTGATAGCCCCCAACCGCCGCGGCCTCCCCGGATTCGGAACAGAGTGGAACGAACAGATAAGCAAGGACTACCCCGGACAGAACATGGCCGACTACCTCGCCGCTGTCGACGACCTAAAACGTGAACCCTACATCGACGGCGACCGCATCGGCGCCACAGGCGCAAGCTACGGCGGATTCTCGGTGTACTACCTCGCCGGCAACCACAACGGACGATTCGCCGCACTTCTGGCCCACGCAGGCATTTTCAACATCGAAGCACAGTACCTCGAGACCGAGGAAATGTGGTTCGCCAACTGGGACATGGGCGGCGCTTTCTGGGAAAAGGACAACCCCGTGGCACAGCGCACATTCGCCAATTCGCCCCACCGCTTCGTCGACCGCTGGGACACACCCATCATGATCTCGCACGGCGAATACGACTTCCGCATCCTCGCATCCCAGGGCATGGCGGCATTCAACGCGGCCAAACTACGCGGCATTCCCGCAGAAATGGTTATCTACCCCGACGAGAACCACTGGATTCTCAAACCCCAGAACGCCGTCCTCTGGCAGCGCCTCTTCTTCCGCTGGTTCGACCGCTGGCTCAAACCGCAACAGCAGCAATAACAACGTGTCGAAGGCAAAACTGCGCAAGGAACTCCAGACCATGACCCATCCACAGCTGGTGGATGTGGTCATGGCTGCCTACGACTCGTCGCCAAAAGCGAAACAGTATTTCGAGTTCTTCCTCAACCCCGACGTAACGAAGCTCTACGATGCCGCCCTGGCGACAGTCGAAAAAGAAATCCGCCGTTCCTCCAGAGGCTACTGCAAGGCACGCATATCGTTTATACGCGCCGAAATCCGCGGATTCGCCGCTTTCGGAGTACCCGCCGACGATGTGGCGCGGCTCATGATAAGCACCCTGCGGATGCTGCTGGCCAATTACCAGAACTATTACTACACCGACGCCCTCACAAAAGGAACCTTGCGCCTCGCCGCCGACTACATGAGATACTGTGCCGAAAACGACATGCTCGGCACCGGAGCGGCCAAAATGCGCGAAACCCTCGACACAACAGCTCCGAAATATTTCCGCCGTGCCATAGAGGAACGGCTCGCCGAAGGAAACTTTCCACAAAACATATTCCAGAACTTATGAAACACATTCTAAGCCTCGCACTCGCCGCAATGCTCACCGCAACAGCAGCAAGCGCACAGTACTATCCCGCGAAAGTAGGCTCAGTGCTCAAATACACCTCGCAGTCCGAGCTTCCCGAACCGACAACACACACCGTGACAGTGACCGCCGACAGCATATGGCAGGACAGCGGAAACACATACGTGCGACTGGAGTCGCACACCGAAACCGGAACACTGAAGACAGTCCCCGACTCATACTCCACAGCCATGTCCAAAACCGGCGACCCGCAGGCGCCAACCGTAATCACCCTCATGTCGCCCGAACAGATGCGAGAACTCATGGTCAACACCATACAGAACGAACTGGCATCGGCCGGACAGATGATAAGCTCCTCCGACCTCGAGCAGATCATGGCGCAGATACGCCCCTCGGGAAAGCTGCAGCTCACCATCGACCCCACGGCGGAACCCGAAACAAAAATCCCCGCGGCAAGCATCCGCGTAAACGTTGCCACGATGAACGTTTCCATTCACATCAGCGGTGGCAAAGTGCTCGGACAGGAACAGATAACAACCCCCGCAGGAACTTTCGACTGCATCAAGATAAGCTATATCATGAAAACGAACATGGCAGCCGACTCACTGAAACTCTACTACACCGCATGGTATGCCCCCGGCATAGGAATGGTGAAAGAGCAGGGATGCGACAAAAAAGGCAAAATCATGGAACAGGAAGAGCTGGTGCAGATGCTCCGTCCCTGAGATACAGTCCTGATTCATATGATACCGACGGCAGCGGCGCACTTCTCATGGCGCCGCTGCCGCTTTTAGAGCTTGTTATAAAACCGTTTTCACATGATTTCCAACAGCCCGCACTGTTAAACTAACACAAAAATCGTGTGGGATTTAAAAATTTTCCATAACTTCGCCTCGATAAAAGCGAAAGAGCGCAAAACCTTGAAATCGAAACCACAACAACTATTATTCATATTATCTTAAACCAATCGCTATGAGAAAAACTCTCTTTTCGGCAGCGTTGGCACTGGCAGCGATAGCAGCCCATGCACAACTTGTCGAAGTAGCTTCTGTGAAGGAAGTAAACCTCCCGCAGAACATGGTTGCCAGCATTCCCACAATAAGCCCCGACGGCTCTTTCGTGGTTATTTCCGATGCCGGCACCGACGCACTCACAAAGGTCAACATCGCCGACGGTGCAACCCAGCTAATCACAACCAACGGTAACGGCCACGACGTTACAATCAGCGCCGACGGCAGCCGCGTGGTATTCCGCCAGAACACCATCGACCGCCGCCACCTGCGTCGCACTGCCCTCAAAAGTGTCGAAGTCGCTACAGGACTCGAAACCGAGATTGTCGCTCCCACACGCCGCCTCAACACAGGCATCGCCATGGCCGGCAACAGCGTGACAGCTGTTGAGAACGGCCGGGTTCGTGCCCGCAGCCTCGACGGCAGCCGCGCACAGCAGACAGCCGTAGTGAGCATCAACTACGGCCACCTCGACTACACAGTCAACGGCCGCACCGTAACCCTCGACCCCCAGGGCCGCGGCAGCTACCTCTGGCCCGCCCTCAGCCCCGACGGCACCAAAGTGGTTTACTACCTCGCTGGCCGTGGCTGCTTCGTATGCGACGTCGACGGCACCAACATCCGCCGTCTCGGCATGCTCCGCGGAGCCAAATGGCTCAACAACGAAATCGTGGTGGGCATGAACGACGTCGACAACGGTGAATTCGTCACCTCCTCGTCCATCATCGCCAGCGACCTCCAAGGCCAGCGCCAGACCCTCACCGCCGACGACACCATCGCCATGTATCCCAGCGCGAGCGCCGACGGCAAAAACATCGCATACGTAACCCCCGAAGGCCGCGTATTCATCATCAACCTCAAATAAGCACCGGAAATGAAAAAGATACTTCTCTTGGCAGCACTGGTGCTCACCTCCATTGCCGCCATGGCAAAAACAGCCGATGAACTCCGCGTCTACATCAACCCGGGCCACGGCTCCTACACTCCCAACGACCGCCCCATGGCCGTCCGCGGACACGGCCCCTACAGCCGCACCAACACCGACACAACAAGCTTCTTCGAGAGCAACACCAACCTGCGCAAAGGCTTCGGCATCCTCGAGAAGCTCCGTGCCATGGGTCTCCGCTTCGACCCCTCACTGAACCAGGAAGGCGAACGCTGGCAGATCGGCGCCGCTCGCGACCTCTCCAACAACATCGTGATGAGCCACGTCAAATGCGGCCCCTACCACGAAGACAACGGCACCGAGAACCAGTTCAAGAACGAGGGCAAACCCATTCCCGAAGACCTCTATTACTACAACCGCTCTCTCCCCGAGATCGACATCGAAGTAGACTCCAACAACTTCGACATGTTCATCTCCATCCACTCCAACGCCCTCGACGGCAGCGGATGGAAAACCACAAACTTCCCCATCGTGCTCTACCGCGGCTACGACGACTGCCACGGCGAGGACGGCGTGGAGGCCGAACACTCCGCTACCTGCAAGGCAATGGCCCAGAAAGTATGGCCATACCACATGGGCAACATCCACGAAGCATGGACCGCATACTCCGCCACCAACCCCAACATCCGCGGCGACATCAACTTCTACGGCTCCTCATCCACAGCCCGCGGATATAAAGGCTACCTCGGCGTGCTCAAGCACGGCGTACCCGGATTCCTCATCGAAGGATACTTCCACCAGTACGCTCCCGCAGCACTCCGCCACATGAACTGGGACGTGAACTACGTGGAAGGCTTCAACTACGCACACGGCATCGCCGACTTCTTCGGAATTGAAAAAGAGAAAGTAGGCGACATCTACGGTATCGTACGCGACCAGCACGAACGCTTCCGCGACGACACATACGTGCCCGTTGCAACACACGACGACGTATACAAACCCCTCGACGGCGTTCTGGTAACCCTCAAGAAAGGCGACAAGACAGTTGACACCTACACCACCGACAACCAGTTCAACGGCGCATTCGTGTTCCGCAACGTAGAACCCGGCGACTACACCCTCGAATTCTCCGTGGAAGGCTACAAGAGCCCCGCTCCCGTTGCCGTTTCCGTTAAAGCTGCCGAGGTTTCCTACCCCACCGCATTCATGGAAAGCGAAAGCTACGTGCCCCCCACAGTAACCTACACCGACTATCCCGACCTTCTCGAAGGCACCGGCTTCGGCGCACGCAGCGAATATGCATTCGACAACACTAAAGCCGACGTTGCAGTCGCAGAACTCGAAGGCTGCACCGTAGCCCGCATGCTCCACCAGAACGGACGCCTCTACATACTGGCGTTCGACGCCGAAAACAACGCCAGAATCGTTGTCCTCGACGCCACAACCCTCGCAACCCTCGCCACTCCCGGCACTGAAGGCTGCGAAGGCACCGCGAAAAACCTCGCCGACATCGCCCTCACCGCCGACGGCATCCTCATCGGCTCCGCAAAAGAGCTCTGCCACTTCAGCGACGGCCAGGTTGAACCCGGCGAAACACGCGGCGAAGCCAACATATACCGCTGGACAAACAACGAGGCCGGAATTCCCGAAGGCAACCCCGAACTCTGGGTCAGCACCAAACTCAGCGCCAACATGTACCGCGCACACACCGGCGAATCCATCGCCTACACCGGCACCATGGCTGAAGGACGCCTGCTCATAAGCTCGGAAAACGCATCCACCGGCGCCGCCAAGCGCGTATGGTTCAACGTCCTCGACATTGTCGACGGAGTCAAAGTGAGCGAAAGCCACAGAAATAAAGTATTCGACAACGCCTATTTCGACTACGCCGCGCTGGGCCACTACCGCCTGAACATATCGCCCCTCGGCTCCAAGTACTTCATGATCGACGGCACCGGCAACGTAGCCGCCACCGCCAACATGGACAACATCCCCGAGGACTACGCCCTCATGAGCGAGGAACTCCTCGACAAACTGTCCAACAACCACGGCTACTTCCGTTACTCCGGCCACAGCTACATGGTAGCTCCCGACAACACCGCCGAGGGTAACGGCGGCGTGCTCCTGTTCGACATCACTGACGGTCTCGACAATGCAACCCTCGTGCCCACTCAGAACAGCTCCCTGGCAATCGCCGAAAACACCTCTGCCGACGGCGTGGCCGCAGCCGGCGCAACCCTGGCCAAAGTCGACGACTTCGGCGAAGTAGTTTCCGCCAACATGGCCCTCTTCCTCGTACGCGGCAACAAGGTCACCCGCTTCACTACCGAAGGCGTGCGCCAGCCCCAGCCCCGCCGCGAATATGCCTACGGAATCACCGTTGCTGAAGACGGCGACCAGTACACAGTATCCTTCAACAGCACCGGCAACGCTCCCGCAGCAGCAATCGTGCTCACCAAAACCGACAATGCCGAAGAAACATTCGTAATCGGCAACCAGGCTGTCACCAAGGGTGCCAACGAACTCTCCTTCGCCAAAGCCGACGTTCCCGCAGGACGCTACAACGTGGCTGTGAAGATCACAAGCGCCCCCATCGCTGAATTCGCCGAATATTACGACGACAACAACGGCGTTGCCAAGCGCGGCGGCGTTATCACAATCACCGACCCCGAAAGCGACAACCTCGGCTACACCGTAGTGGCCACAGGCTCCAACCTGGGTGTGAAAGTCTACGCTCCCGACGGAACCGTCACCGGTCCCTTCCTGGCCGGCGATCCACGACTCGACGGCGGCAACCAGAGCTCCATGTTCCGCGGCGACGACCGCAACGGCATGGCCGTATTCGCCGACTGGAGCGACAAGGGCGCAGGCTACTGGGTAATCGATCCCTCCAACCCCGTCGACATGGCACAGCTCCTCGCCGGCGAGCGTGAAGGAACCAAAGGCGCCTACGCTTTCAACGGCACCATCATCGGCGGCGGCAACTCCTGCGTGGCATTCCAGGGCACCGGCGACAACACCCGCGTGTACTCTTTCATCGAGGACTACCCCAACGGCAACACTCCCGGCAAGGAAAACAAAGTTTATGCCTACAACATCGGTTCCGACGAACAGATTACCCGCATCCCCGACCAGGTTTACGAAAACCTCAACGGAGGCAGCCTGCTGGCTAACCAGAACGTCGACATCACCATCCTCAACGACAACGCATTCATCGCATCGCAGTGCCGTGGCGAAGGCAACAACCTTGCAGGCACCCCGGGCTTCGTTATCGTAAGCAACGAAGGCGAGACCCTCCTGAACAGCTCCTCCATCGAAGCAATCACCGCCACCAGCTCCGGCATTGCCGTAAGCTGCGACGGCAAGCTCATGGCAGTGGGCCAGTACAGCTGCATCACTGTATTCGACATCGAGTACAATGAATACAACGAACCCATCCTCACCAAGAAGTTCAACTACACCCTCCCCAGCACAATCGGCTGGAGCCACATGAAGTTCGACATCGGCGGCAACCTCCATGTCTACATGCGCGAACTCGGCGGCTACCACGCATACTCACTGCCCTCCGAGAACCCCGAAAGCATCGTTCCCGCCAAGGCACAGTACATCGTGGAAGGTATCGGCAGCGGTGTTGAGGACATCACTATCGAAGAAGTGGCCGACGAAGCCGATGCTGTTTACTACAACATCAACGGTGTACGCGTCGACGCCACCAACCTCACCCCCGGCGTTTACGTCAAAGTAGTAGGCACCACCGCCACCAAGGTGATGGTACGCTGACAATACGACAGCACTGATAACAATAAACCCCGACGGTTCGTCCGCCGGGGTTTATTTTTGCGCTGTATGCATCAGGCCAAAATCTCCACCTTCAAAAAAAAGCATCGTAGATGCTTCACCTGTTGAAACCCCGCCTTTACGCAGCGAAGCGGAGTTAGGTGGGGATAGCCAACGGTTAATCAGTAGTTTAGGTCGGAGACCCTGCACTTTCGAGGCGGTGCAAGGTCTCCGACTCTTTAGTACGGACGCACCGAAGACACACCGGCAAATTGCTCTTGCGGTGATAAGTGATGCCCGTAAAACCTATTGATTGGTTATTCCTCCGTGTAGTCCTGGTAGAGAAGGTCGTTGTATGGGAAGCGGGTGAGATGGATTTCACGCGCCATGTCATAGAGCCTCTTCTTGAGCCGGTCGATGTTGGTGCCTTTGCGGGCGCTCACAAACACGCAGTTGCTGTTGAGCTTCGCCATCCACGAGCTTTCAAGCTCCCCGAGGGTGGTATGGCAACGCTGCGCCGGCGTGAGGTCGTCGGCATCGCGCGGCGTGCAGCTGAATGCGTCGACTTTGTTGAAAACAAGCAGCATGGGCTTGTCGGCACCGTTGCACACCTCGCGCAGGGTGCGGTCCACAACCTCTATCTGCTCCTCGAAATTGGGATGCGATATATCCACCACGTGCACCAGGATATCGGCCTCGCGCACCTCGTCGAGAGTGCTCTTGAAGGAATCCACAAGATGCGTGGGCAGCTTGCGGATGAAGCCAACGGTGTCGGTAAGCAGAAACGGCAGATTGTCGATAACCACCTTGCGCACCGTGGTGTCGAGTGTTGCGAACAGCTTGTTCTCGGCAAACACGTCGCTTTTGCTCAGCAGGTTCATCAGAGTACTCTTGCCCACGTTGGTGTAGCCCACAAGAGCCACACGGGTGAGCTTGCCGCGGTTTTTCCGCTGCACGGCTTTCTGGCGGTCGATGGCGCGCAGCTCCTCCTTGAGCAGAGATATCTTGTTGAGAATGATGCGTCGGTCGGTCTCGATCTGAGTCTCGCCGGGACCGCGCATACCTATACCGCCGCGCTGGCGCTCGAGGTGCGTCCACATGCGGGTGAGCCGCGGAAGCAGGTACTGGTACTGCGCCAGCTCCACCTGCGTTTTCGCGCTTGCCGTCTGGGCTCGCTTGGCAAAGATATCGAGAATCAGGTTGGTGCGGTCGAGAATTTTCACTCCAAGCTCGCGCTCTATGTTGAGCACCTGCTTGGTGGAAAGGTCATCGTCGAAAATGGCCATGGCGATGTCGCCATCGTCGTCGATGAATTTCCGTATTTCCTCGAGCTTGCCTTTGCCCACAAAAGTCCTCGGGTTGGGATAGTCCAGGCGCTGGGTGAAGCGAGCCACCTCCTGGGCGCCGGCAGTATCGGCGAGGAAGGCGAGTTCGTCGAGGTATTCGGCCGACCGTTCTTCGTCCTGGGCGGGAGTGATGAGTCCCACAAGTATGGCGCGCTCGGGAGTGGCGCCGCTGGTCACTGTGGCGTGTAGTTTCATGCGTACATTGCCTCTATCTGGTCGGCATAAACTGAATTGATAACCGGCCTGCGTATTTTCAGAGTGTTGGTGAGTTCGCCGTTCTCGATAGTGAACTCCTTGGGGAGCAAGGTGAACCGTTTGATTTTCTCAAAGCCGGCGAACCCGTTCTGCAGGCGCTCGATACGCTCGGCTATGAACCGGCGTATCTCGCTGTTCTCCACAAGCTCCTCCACACTGTCGAAAGCGATGCGGTGTTTCCGGGCATATTCCTTCAGAGCCTCGAAAGCCGGAATAATTATTGCGGTAACATATTTGCGGCTGTCGCCGATCACTGCCACCTGCTCGATATAGCGGTCCTCGCCGAGTCGGCTCTCTATTGCCTGCGGCGCTATGTACTTGCCGTTGGATGTCTTGAACAGATCCTTGAGCCGTTCGGTGAGCACAATGGAACCCGAAGAATCGAACAGACCGGCATCGCCGGTGCGGAACCAGCCGTCGTCGGTGAATGCCCGGGCAGTCTCCTGCTCGCGGCGGTAGTAGCCACGCATAACCGTCGGGCCTTTCACCTGAATCTCGTTGTCCTCGCCAAGGCGCACCTGGAGTTCGGGCAACACCGTGCCAACTGTACCTATCTGGTAGCCCACCGACGGGAAGCAGCTCACTGTGGCCGTGGTCTCGCTGAGGCCGTAGCCTATAACGATATTTATACCACAAGTGTGGAAAAACTCCACGATGCGGCTCGACAGCGGAGCGCCGGCCGTCGGGAATATATTGCCGTTCTCTACACCGATGGCAGCACGGAGTTTGGAAAAGACAGTGCGGTCGTAGAACCGGTAGCGCGCCTCGAGCCACCACGGCGCTTTCAGTCCCAGGCGCGCATATTCGAGATTGCGCTTCGCTCCTATGGCAAGCGCCCGGCGCATCATCAGCGCCGGCACACCGCCGGCACGGCTCATTTTCTCCTGCACGGCGGCATACACCTTCTCCCAGAAGCGGGGCACACTGCACATGCATGTGGGGCGAACCAGAGCCACAGCCTCCTGGATACGACGTGGATCGCGGTTAACAAACACCTTTATGCCCATGGTAAGGCAGAAATATGTCCATGCTTTCTCGAAGATATGGCTCAGAGGCAGAAAGCACACGGAAGTATCGGCACTCGAAAGCATGTCCAGCCGCGCCTTGTGCATATCGATGGCCGCATCGAAGCAGCTGTGGGGAAGAATGGCACCCTTGGGTTCGCCTGTGGTGCCGGAAGTGTATATAAGGGTAGCTATATCGTCGGGACTCGCCGCGGCGGTACGCAGTTCCACTTCCGCACGGCTTTTGGCCGAGGCCATGCGCCCCAGCTCTATCAGCGATGCCACCGAGAGCGACATATTGTCGCCGGCATCAGGCTCGATATCGGAATCGATAGTGAAAATATGCTTCAAGGCAGGACATTCGGCGGCAATCTGCCTCACAGCCCTGTACTGGGCGGCTCCGCCCACTACCACCGCACGCGCCGCCGAATCGTTGAGGATAAAGCGCACCTGCTCGGGGCTGGAAGTAGCATAAATGGCCACGGGCACAGCCCTGTTGCGGAAACAGGCGAAGTCGGTGAGCAGAATCTCGGGACAGTTGGGAGCGAACACCGCCACCATGTCGCCGGGTTCTATTCCTATGGTCTCGAGAGCATAGGCAACGGCGTCGACATCGGCGCTGAAATCGCCCCACGTCGTGGGCTCGGTGCCGGCTCCGCCGGGGCTGTCGAGATCGATACGCGCGAAGACCTCGCGGTCGGCGCCGTAAATTTCCGCGCCGTGGCGTGCAAGATTGGTGAGTATATTGGACATAAATAATTATCAGACATTATGTGGTGTGCGCCCGAAAACCGGCCGGGACAACGGCCATTACCGCTCGGAAACACACTCCCGATTTAGAATGTGTTATATTCCAACACATTCCGGTATATGTACAACGGCTCTAATTGCAGCAAATTTAGTCTATTTGCCTTGTAGGAATAACAATTGTCGGGCCCAAAACGACGTGCGCTTAACATATGTTTCCATCTGGCGCTGCCATTCCATAACAAATGTTAAGCCAAACCCGCAATAAAAAAAAGTGAGGCGCCATACATGCATTCGCATTACGGCGCCTTCCTTGAGGTACCAAGCAGAATCGAACTGCTGTGCTCGGTTTTGCAGACCGATGCCTAACCACTCGGCCATGGTACCCTGTGTGGTTTTCGACTGCAAAGGTAGTGATTATTTTTTATCCACCAAAAAAAATTTGAAAATCGCATGCAAAGAACTGAAATGTTTGGTAGAATGCCGGAAATGTTGTTACTTTGCACTCTGATTTGTGGCGCTACCATAAAAGCGCCCCGGGAAATGATGCGCCCGGGGAGCGATATGAGGATGGGCATGCTATCACAAGTCCCTTAGCTTTAAAGAAATACAAGAACGATAAACCAAACGCAGCCATGTCAAAGATTTGTCAGATTACCGGCAAGAAGGCAATCGTGGGAAACAACGTTTCACACTCGAAGCGTCGTACCAAGCGCAAATTCAACGTTAACCTCTTCAACAAGAAGTTCTATTGGGTAGAACAAGGCGTGTGGATTATGCTCACAATTTCGGCCGCCGGCCTGCGCACCATCAACAAGCTCGGTCTGAATGCCGCCATGGAGGAAGCCGTCCGCAAAGGCAACCTCAACCCCAATGAAATCAAGTTCCTGGCACTCTAACACCTCTAATCTCACTTCAAAATGGCAAAGAAAAGCAAAGACGCCCGCGTGCAGGTGATTCTCGAGTGCACCGAGCATAAGGCAAGCGGAATGCCCGGCACCTCCCGCTACGTGACCACAAAAAACCGCAAGAACACACCCGAACGACTCGAGCTTAAGAAATTCAACCCCATTCTTAAGCGCATGACCATCCATAAAGAAATAAAATAAATACCTCTGAGATATGGCAAAGAAAACCGTTGCATCGCTCCAGAAAGGCGAAGGACGTACCTACAGCAAGGTAATCAAGATGGTGAAGAGCCCCAAAACAGGTGCATACACCTTCAAAGAAGAGATGGTGCCCAACGACGCCGTCAAAGACGCCCTCAAATAAGCACACCACACTCCCCATCCCAAAGGGCATGGCAATGAAATAGCCGGCCGCACAGCCGGAACAAAGCAGCGCCGCGAGCAAAACTCGCGGCGCTGCTTTTGTACTTCATTTAGCATCCCCTGAAAGCTTGTCACATTTACCATCCCAATTTATACTAAACTTTAAACACATAAGTAGGCTTCGGGGATTAGTTTATTTTATATTCGCAGCCATAGGCCGATAAGCTCCAGTCTGACTTTGATGGAGCGTAGCTGTGGTTACGTGACAGAGAAGGAAGGGTGGAGATTGCGGCATAGGGCAAGAAGATGGTATAAACTAATTTTCAAAGACTACTTAATACAATGGACAAGTACCAAATCAAAATAAATGCCTAACTTTGCTATATGGCAAATCATACTGCAAATAAATTCCGCACAGATTTGTGGAAGGAAGATTCCATACATTCCGTTGATTTCTACAACCAGTGGTTTATGGAGTCGGCTCCGGAGGCATATAGAGTAGCAAGAGCCGGTGTTGTATCTCGTGTCATCCTCACATTAAAAGGCCTGGATTATCTATATGGAATAAACCTCAATAGAGTTATAGATAATCCGCAGTTCCTATCCGTGCTTAGAGCATGTACAGCCCCTCCAATTGCAGTAGATAGACTGGCCGGATTATCGGGGACAACCAAGACCTTAATCAAAACATTAGAAAATGGTAAAGTACCCTCTCGAATGGACAAATCGGCAATAGAGGAATCTGTCGCTCGTATTCTAAACATTGTAAACAGACTGTTGGATTTTGAGATTTTCCCATGGCTAAGAAATGGGAATACGCCATCAGCCCAAATGCTAAACAGAAGTTCGGCAATTATTGCCGATAGAATCAGCGGCACATTGGCAGACCCTATTATCCGCAATTCACAAGAAGCCAGGCAATTTAAGGCAATCGACGAGTTTTTACAAAACCTGGGATATATAAAAGTGAACTCCAATGATTTTGATTCATGCACGTTGATGCCCCCAAAATCATATGCGCACCATATGAACGTGCCTGTACGAATATCATCGGCAAAAGAAATAAATATGCCAATAGACGTGGTTATTCAAACTACGGAAACTATTAATAATCAAATGCCAATTTTAGTTGAGTGCAAATCGGCAGGCGATTTCACCAACACAAACAAAAGAAGGAAAGAAGAAGCCATAAAAGTTACACAACTTCGTAACACCTATGGAGTTGACTCCATCAAGTTCGTACTATTCTTATGTGGATACTTCGACACATCATACCTTGGATATGAAGCATCTGAAAATATCGACTGGGTATGGGAACACCGCATTTCAGACTTTTTGATGCTTGGAATATGAATATGTCTATTGAAAATAGAAGATTCGCGCTCCAGCAAGAATTAGACATCAAGAAGACCAATAAGGACAGAAACCATCTGGGGCAATTTTCTACGCCATTCACACTGGCCATGGATATTGCCCGATACGCACTTTCATTATGTGATATTAATGATATACGTTTTTTAGAACCAGCAATTGGAACAGGTGTTTTTTTCTCCGCTCTAAGAATCCTTTCCAAGCCATTATTGGCTGTCGGATATGAGATTGATCCTCATTACGCGCTGCCGTCCATAGAACTATGGAGGGACGAAGCTTTAACAGTCAATAACGACGACTTTTTATGCCAAAAGCCCAATCGCCGGTTCAATCTGATTTTGGCAAATCCACCATATTCACGCCATCACCATATAGACAGTGCTGTCAAACAACGATTACAATATTTAGTTGAATCCAATTATGGACTAAAAATATCAGGGCTTTCTGGACTATATTGTTACTTCTTAATATTATCTACCCTCTGGCTACAAAACGACGGCATCTCCTGCTGGCTAATCCCGTCCGAGTTTATGGATGTAAAATACGGAGAAGCGGTCAAGCGCTTTCTCACTTCCAATGTCGATTTAATATCTATACATCGATTCGACTCTTCTGATCTACAATTTTCCGATGCCCTTGTAAGTTCTTCCATAGTGACATTCAAAAATCGCCAGCCCAGCAATCAAAAAGTACGATTTTCACACGGCGGAACTCTATTTAACCCACATAATATTACTGAATTAGATAAAACAGAATTAAACCCTTCGGAAAAATGGAGTCTGAAATTTGATTCGTCTAACGAGGAATTGCAAGGGCATAGCCTAGGGCATTATTTTAAGGTTTCGAGAGGAATCTCAACGGGAAATAATTCCTTTTTCATACTTTCCACTACCGAAGTTTTGGAAAAAGGGCTGCCAATGGAATTTCTGACACCGATACTGCCTGCACCACGCCATCTTAGCCAGTCAATTATTTTTGAAGATTTTTCTAATTTAGATACCAACGACAAGTATTTTCTCCTATCATGTCCTCTACCAATAGAAGATGTGCAGCACCTCTATCCACAGCTTTATAAATATATAATAGAGGGAGAAAGCAAAGGCGCTAACAACAGCTACAATTGCCAGAAAAGAGTCCCTTGGTATACAACTGAATCACGCCAAGCAGCCCCAATTTACATGACATACATGGGGCGTGGAGAAAACGCCTCACGTATGTTCCGGTTTATTCTCAATGAATCAGAATCAATCGTAACCAACTCCTATCTTATGCTCTACCCCAGGGAAAAATATAAACATTGTATCTCTGACAAGGCAACACTAATACAGGTTTGGAAAACCCTTAACAGCATTCCGAAAGACAGACTCTCCAAGTGCGGGCGTTCTTACGGCGGTGGATTGTTTAAAATTGAACCCAAGGAACTTGAGCTGTTGAAAATCCCGGAGCTGAAGGATGTCTTAAAGCCTATCCAAACCTCACTGTTCGACGTTTAATATATACTACTATGTTGAAAACACCATGTCCTGAAAGAGGATTGCCAACATTAGGCATTACTAATCAGACATGGCATTACGCATTATTATAGTTCTCCAGAGCCTTTGCAAGCTCCTGCCGCACCATGGCCTTGAGCTCGCGAGGCTCGAGCACCCTCACCTTGGAGCCATAGCTCAGGATTTCCGACACAAGGTCGGGACTGATACGCATCCTGTAATAGAAAATACTGTAGCCGTCGTGCACAACCTCCTCCTGGCTGTGGTGCAGCGGAAGGTCGCGGAAATACCGCGCCTGGCGGCTTTCAACCTTCAGGGCAATGCGCTTAACCTCGCCATGGGTGAACACTATGCCGAAACTCGAGCTGAAATATTCCTCGGCGTCGAACTCCGGATCCGGCTCGAAAGTCTCGGGAAGCACAATCAGACGCGTAATGCGGTCCAGCGCGTAAGTCTTCACCTTGCCAGAGGCGGTGTGCCGCCCGGTGACATACCACCGCTGTCGAAAGATTTTCAGAAAATAAGGCTCTACCACCACACCTTCCGAGGGCAGCACGCGCCCGTAGGCATGGTAGTCGAAACGGATAGGCCTGTTGTCGCGCAGCGATTCTATCACAGGCGCCAGAAACTCGCGGGCCGAAGGCACCTGCTCCAGAAAAATCTTGTCGGCCACAGCCCTGGACCCGGCCAGCAGCTCATTGGTTACAGCCGTGTTCAGCAGCCAGTTGGTAACTCCCTCGTTGTGTCTGTCGCCGATGTCGCTTATGTAGTAGTCGAACGTCGCGGAATCGCATTTGATTTCTATGTTGAACAGCTCTTCCACAGCCTGCCGGTAGTTGTAGAACGTCCGCCGGGGCATGGGATTGCCTCCTGAGTACGAAGTGCGCATCCACAGCTGGTCGATCTGACCGCGCGACATCCGGCCGTGGCGCCTTATGGTGTCCACCAGCCAGATGTAGCGTTGCAGAAGATCCTTGGCCATCAGGCTACAGCTTTTCCGGGTGAGGCAACCGGCTTATGGCCTATGGAGAGACACAGCAGACCTGCCATAGTGATTACGGCATTCATAATCAGCAGCTCGAAGCTCGTCTCATAGCCCGTCCATTCCTTAAGGCACCATTGGAGCACCCAGCTGAGAGCAGGCGCCGCGATGCACACCAGAGGCACAAAGCGGTCGCGCACGGGCTTCTTCCAGAACATGCCGTACACAAACAGGCCGAGGATGGGACCGTAGGTATAGGAAGCCAGTGTGTACACCGCGGAAATGGCATCCTGGTTGCTTATGTAATAGAAAGCTATGATGATGATGCCCATGAGCGCCGACATCATCAGATGCACACGCTTGCGGGTGCGTGTCAGCGCGGCTTCGTCCTTGGTTTTGTGCGCGCCAAGAAGGTCGACGGTAAACGAGGTCGTAAGCGAAGTCAGCGCCGAACCTGCGGCGGAATAGGCGGCAGCGATTAGTCCGAGCACAAAGAGTATGCCCACGATTACAGGCATTTCGCTGTGGAAAGCTATCATGCCGAAAATCTCGTCGGATTTCTCGGGGCGCCGCACTCCCTTGCTGTCCATGTAGATGAGCATCAGCGTGCCCAGGAGAAGGAACAAGGCAATCACGAAAAACTGCACCACGCCGCTCACAATCATGTTCTTCTGGCTCTGGCCGGAATTGCGGCAGGCAAGATTGCGCTGCATCATGTCCTGGTCCAGACCGTTGGTGGCTATGGCCATGAACACACCAGCGAGGAACTGCTTCCAGAAATAGGTGGAAGCCTTGGGATCGTCGAAGAAGAACATCCGCGAGCTTTCATGCGAAGCTATGGCCGTGCTCATCGCCGAAAAATCCATACCTAAATTGGTTGCCACAAAGTAGATGCACAGCACCACCGACATAATCAGGCAGAAACTCTTCATGGTATCGGTCCAGATAAGCGTCTTCACACCGCCCTGCACGGTGTAGAGCCATATAAGCGCTATGGCAACGATTACCGTGAATACAAACGGGATATGCAGCGGATCGAACACCAGCCCCTGGAGCACGACGCACACAACCAGAAAGCGCACGGAGGCACCGAGCATCTTGCTCACGAAGAAGAACCATGCGCCGGTGCGGTAGGTCCGCTGTCCGAAGCGATCCTCGAGGTACCCGTAGATGGATATAAGGTTGCGGCGGTAGAACATGGGCACAAGCAGGAATGCTATCACGAAATAGCCCACGATGAAGCCGAGCACCATCTGGAGGTAGGCATAGCCCTTGTCCACCACCATGCCGGGCACGGAAATGAATGTAACGCCAGAAATGGCGGCGCCGATCATGGCGAAAGCCACCAGAGGCCAGGGGGTCTGGCGCTTGCCGGTGAAGAATGTGGAGTTGTCGCTGCCCCGCGAGGCAAAGTGGGAAATCAGCATCAGCAGCACGAAATATCCTGCGATGGTGCCGATGACAATAAGTGCGTCGTTCATTGCTTGAAGGGTATTACTTCACAGAGTACCATACTCTTGGAAACTGTTTGAATTTATATGAGGATATTGGTTCCAGACAGTTTCTTATTCGGGATATATAAGATAGGGCGCACGCCGGGCGCGGAAGCGCTTCACGTCGTCGGCCCAGGTGGCCTTGATTTCATCGGCGCTCTTGCCGCTCTCGATCATCGCGCGGATATCGCCGCGGCCGATAAGCTTCTCGAAGAAGCTGCGGAAAAAGTTCTCGCCGCCCACATCGCCATAGGCATCGATAAGATACTCCAGATTGATTCCTTTGGCTATCACTTCCTCCTCGTCGAGCCCGCTGAGGTCCACACCGTGGCAAAGCACATCCAGTTGCGGAGGATTCTTGGCTCCGGGAACGCTGCGGGGAGTGAACTCGAAGTCGCGGTTCTTCATGTCGGGGTGCCCGTATATTTCAAACGGCTTGTCGGTGCCGCGACCGAGGCTCACGGGAGTGGCCTCGAAGTAGCATATCGACGGGTAGAGATAGATGCTGAGCATGCTCCGGAGATTTGGCGAGGGAGCCACCGGAAGGCGGTAGCGGGTCTGGTGGGTATAATCCAGACAGGGCACCACCTTCAGAGGCACTGTGGCGCCGTTCTTGAGCCATCCCTCGCCCACGGCCATGCGGGCAAGCTCGCCGAGAGTCATGCCATGGACCACGGGAATGGGCAGGCGGCCAACACCGCTCTGGTAGGTCATGTCGAGCACGGGGCCGTCCACATACATGCCGTTGGGGTTGGGGCGGTCGAGCACCACCACCTCCTTGCCGTACTGGGCGGCGGCATTCATCAGGTCGATCATCGTGCAGTAATAGGTGTAGTAGCGCAGACCCACGTCCTGGATATCCACAACGATAACATCAAGGCCGTTCATAACCTCGGGAGCAGGAATACGCTTGCCGGTGCCGTCGTAAAGCGACGCTATGGGTATTCCGGTGGGTTCGTCCACACCGCTGCCCACGTGCTCGCCGGCATCGGCCGTGCCGCGGAAACCGTGTTCGGGCGAAAAAAGAGTTACTACATCAAGCCCGTTCTCAAGCATGATATCCAGAGTGTGGCGGTCGCCCACCATGCCGGTATGGTTGGAAAACAGAGCCACACGCTTGCCGCGCAGGCCGGGCACATACTCGCCGGTGCGTGCCGCACCCACCGTTACCTCCGCTGCCGCCGTGGCCACCGAGGCCAGAAGGCACAGCACTATTACCGCTGATTTCAGTGTTATTTTCATGTTAATAGACTGGTGGCGCCATAAACCTGCGCCTGGTTGTTGATTAGTGCAGAAATAGCTGTCTTATATATCACAAAAGTAGTGCAAACCCGTGGAATGGCAAAACAAAACAAAGTATAAAACATAAAATATCTGTTAACGGAACAGTTGACGCTTTGTCACCTGTTAACATTTATTTGCTGGAACCGAGCGGCCAAAATTGCTATATTTGCCTGAAATTAAAAACACCTCCCGCAAATGGACCAATATATCGTATCCGCGCGGAAATATCGGCCTTCGACTTTCGAAAGTGTGGTGGGGCAGCAATCGCTCACCGCCACGCTCAAGAACGCCATAGCCAGCCAACGGCTGGCTCACGCCTATCTCTTCTGCGGAGGCAGGGGGGTGGGAAAGACGTCCTGTGCCAGAATTTTTGCAAAGACTATCAACTGCAGCTCGCGCACACCACAGGGCGAGGCTTGCGGTCACTGCGACTCTTGCCGCCAGTTCGACCAGGGACGCTCCCTGAACATAATAGAACTCGATGCCGCCTCTCATAACGGCGTCGAAGACATCAAGGACCTCATCGCCCAGGTGATGGTGCCTCCGGTAACCGGCAGATACCGCGTGTTCATCATCGACGAGGTGCACATGCTAAGCCAGGCGGCCTTCAACGCATTCCTCAAAACCCTCGAGGAGCCGCCGGCTCACGCCATCTTCATTCTCGCAACAACCGAGAAACACAAGATTCTGCCGACCATTCTCTCGCGTTGCCAGATTTTTGACTTCAACCGCATCAGCGTTGCCGACATGTGCGCGCACCTCGGCAACGTGGCCTCGCGCGAAGGCATAACCACCGAACCGGCGGCACTGGCGATGATTGCCCGGAAGGCCGACGGCGCCATGCGCGACGCACTGTCCATTTTCGACCAGGTGGCGGCATGCACCCGGGGCAACATCACATACGAGGCCACCATAGCCAACCTGAACGTACTCGACAGCACCTACTACAACCGGCTCCTCGATGCCTTCCTGGCACAGGATGTCCCGGCGGCGCTGCTCATCTACAAGGAGGTGCGCGACAAAGGTTTCGACTCCCAGTTCTTCATCAACGGCCTGGGACTGTACTTGCGCGACCTCATGGCAGCCGCCAATCCGGCAACGATATCGCTGGTGGAACTCCCCGACGACATGCGGGCCCAGATGGCCGAACGCGGAGCGAAACTGCATCCCACGTTCATCTACAAAGCCATGGAGCTGTGCAACAGCGCGGACTTCAATTTCCGCGCCGCCTCCAACAAGCAATTCCTAATAGAGCTCACGCTCATCAGGCTGTGCCAATTACTCAGCCCCTCGCCGGAAGATAAGGGAGACGACGAGGGGCGGATCCTGCCGCTGAAAGCGGCTTCTCCTGCGGCAACCACGAATTCCACCACATCCGTGCCAACTGCCGCTCCGTCCAACGATACATATCCGGCAATCGCCAGCCCAACGCCCACGGCAATGCCGGCAACGAAACCTCCGGCTCCCAGACAGCCAACGGCAAAGCAACCCGCGGCAACATATTCCAGCGGAGCCTTTTCCATCAGCGCCGGACTGGCGGCTCGCCCCGCGCCCAAGCCCGAGCCACAGAAACCCGCCGACACCGTGGCCGGCGACACCGTGCAACACGCCAGACGCGATTTCACCGACGCCGAACTGGCCACGGCCTGGCGCCGGTTCGCGGCATCGCCCGGCATCGAAGCCCTGCCGGCAAGCGTTATGGGTGAGTTCATGCCCGTGCGCAACCCCGGCGGAGACTTCCGTATGGTCGTGGGCGCCCCTCTGCAGGCCGACACCATAGCTGCCATAAAGCCGCGGATTGTGCAGGCGCTGAGAAAAGAACTGCAGAACGACGATTTCGACTTCGAGATAACCGTGGACGACAGCGACCTGCCACCGACATACTGGTCGGAGCAAAGGGTGCTCGAGCACATGGTGGAACACAACCCGGGACTGGCCAAACTGATTCAGAAGTACAGGATGCGCCTCTGCTGAGACATAGAAAGATTGTACCTGAACGGATAAACTCAACGATTACAGAGCCGTAAAAAGCCACTGCGGTGAACAACTGCCCTTCACAGGTAGTTTAGAATATAACAGGTTGCTCAACAATCATTGATAGACAACCTCCAAGCCCACACAATCCTTTCCAAGTAAGTTCCGTACATCACATGTCCGACATAATGCATAACACCCTGCCCGCATGCCGGGCTGCCGCCGACACTCTCGCTGCCGCAACGCCCGAAAAAATCGACAACGCACTTATTGCCGTGGCAGATGCCGTGGAGGCAGCCGCAGATGAAATCATCGCCGCCAATGCGGCCGACTGCGAGGCCATGGACAGCTCCGCTTCCAGTTGCGGACGCCTGCGGCTCGACCGCTCGCGGATAGCCGACATCGTGTCGGCTATCCGGCAGATTGCCGCACTGCCCTCCCCCGTAGGTGTGGAGCTTGCATCTGCGAAACGACCCAACGGCATGCTCATCCGCAGGATATCGGTCCCATTCGGAATAATCGGCGTAATTTTCGAAGACCGCCCCGATGTGGCCTTCGATGCGTTCGCACTGTGCTTCAAGGCCGGCAGCGCCTGCGTGCTCAATCCCGAGCACGAAGCCACACACACCGTCGAAAAAGCCGTGGAAGTAATCCGGCGCGGACTGCTCGCGCAGGGCTTCGCACCCGGGTGCATCGCCATGCTCGATGGCGGTCATGATGCCACCCTCGAATTACTCCGGGCACGCGGAACAGTCGACCTGATCATTCCCCGCGGCAGCCGGCGACTTATCGATTTCGTGCGCGACAATGCCAGGGTGCCGGTAATCGAGACCGGTGCCGGCGTATGCCACACATTCTTCCACGCCGCCGGCGACATCGCAACAGGGCGCGACATCATCTACAATGCGAAGACCCGCCGTGTGGATGCATGCAACGCCCTGGACTGCCTGCTGGTCGACCGCTCAAGGCTGACCGACCTTCCGGCACTATGCTACCGGCTGTCCGAAAAGAACGTGACCATCTATGCCGACAACGAGGCATTCCACGCCCTCGAAGGCGCATATCCCCTGCTGGAGAAAGCCACCGAAGACCACTATGAACACGAATGGCTGGATTATAAACTCACTGTCCGTGTTGTCGACGGTATCGACGAGGCCATCGAACACATCGCACGCCATGGTTCACACCACAGCGAATGCATAATAACCGAAAACCGCCCCGCCGCCGAACAGTTCCTGCGCAGAGTCGATGCCGCATGTGTATATTCCAATGTGAGCACGGCCTTCACCGACGGCGCCCAGTTCGGATTCGGTGCCGAAATGGGCATCAGCACACAGAAACTGCATGCCCGCGGCCCAATAGGACTCAGCGGACTGTGCACCTACAAGTTCCTGGTCACCGGAGCCGGACAAACCCGACCCTGAAACCATCTCCCCCTCTCAAAACAGAATCGCTCCTGCCTGAACCCGGCCGGAGCGATTACATATGTCAGAGAAAAGTGTCTGCTTCATATAGCCACTTTGCACACAGCCTTGCCGCTGCGGAGAATATACACTCCGGCGGGCATTCCGGCGGTCTCGACACTGTCGCCGGCGGTCTCGGCCACAAGACGGCCATCGGCGGCGAACAGACTCAGACCGTTGCAACCGGGAGCGGTCAGCAACGTGCCGTTGCGTAGCACGGTGAGTTTCTCGGAAACCTCGGTTGCCGGAGCCTCCACACCGCTGAGTTCGGGAGAATACAGGCGATAGCAGGCAATGCCGTTCGAAGGGCAGTAGAGATACACCGTATAATCGGCATAGCCGTTGCGCTCAACGGTGAGCCAGTTGAAAGTCGAACGGTTACCGCCGTCCACATATCCCAGTGTGCCTATCGGATCCACCGAGCAGTAGACCTTGTCCATGGTCAGGTCGCGCACGCTGAAACCACCCATGTAGTTGGAGCCGGAATTATGAAGCAGCACACGGTTGCCGCCCTCCACAATCAGGGCGCAGCCGCCGGTGCCGTTGCGGCCGGGAGCCGTGGTGGTGGCGCGGGAGGTAAGCACATTGTGGTTGCTGCCGCCGCTATAGCCATGGATGCCCTGCGAGCGCACGGTGTACAGCCAGTTCTCGGTGTCGTCGGCGATAGGGCACACATAACCCGCGGTCGATCCGTTGTAGTTAAGCTCTTCAGAGGCATGGACACGGGCAACAGCGCCGGAGGCTACTGTGATTATATTCACCCGGTTGCACTTGTTGGGAAAGAGATAGATATGGCCACCTTCCTGCGAAAGAAGGTTGCCCGAGGCATTGATAAAGTTGGTCTGGCCGACCATGGGAACTTCCACCTCGAAACGCACAGCCTCGGCAGTAGTGCCTGGAAGCACGTCGGCAGGATATATCATAAAGGAATGCTTGCCATTGGTATTCTTGTCGTCGCGCACAACGATATTGCCGGCGTCGTCGCGGGCGCAGCCCCATCCGGCACCGCCGGGAATAGAACCCAGATGCCCGCTGTTGTCGAAAATATGAATCAGCTTCTCTTCGCAGTTGTTGACATAGAACTTGCCGCGGCAGGCAGTGCCCTGCTGCGCGTTGTTGCCGTCGATATTGCCGGGATGGTTATCGGTTGTATTGGAAAAAATCCACTGGCGCTCGATTTTCAGTCCGAGGTCGACCGGCTGCTGTGCCGCAGCGGGCACGCCGAAGGACACCTGTATGAAACCTATGCTCTGGAAGAAACCATACATGGTGGCACCGTCGGCTGCTGTGGCACCTGCCTGGAAGCCGGATGCGAGACACGGAACTACGGTGGTGACGGTCACTCCGGGATTCAACGTATTTGTAACCGCATACATATCCCCTGTGTTGGCACCCACATCGGCAAGTTCAAACCACACTTTCCTGCTTTCGGCAGAAGTGTAGGGGCACACAGCATAAAGTTTGGACCCGTATCGGCCGAACGATATCCCTGCCGATGGCCCTGCGAGCTGGGCTACGGTCGCATAGGGACGCATCTCACCATCGGTGGATGCCCATGGAAATGTGAGCTCGACTCCCGGCTCGATAACCTGGTTGTCGAAAATTATGTTGTCGCGCGAAAAGGGCGATACTGTCATGCCCACAGGATAATCCTCATTCAGTTCAAACGCATCTGTGGTTGCCGCAACATCCTTGACCACAGCACCGGATTTTACCTCCAGACCATGCACTGCAACCTTCTCGCCTGCCATGCCCAGAACGTACACCTTCATTGCATCGCTGCGGCCGGTGGCGGCAAGCGACAGGCCTGTAAGACCGGCGGCATTCTGCTCCAGAAGTTTCTCAGCCGTTGCCTCTGGAGTCTCCCACATATAGAGAGTCCATGCTTCGCCGGCATTCGCCTTGTTGCAGGCCAGAAGTCTGCCGTCGGCACTCACCGCAATGGCTTCCGGCACAAATCCTGCAGGAACAGACACCGTGCCTACCGTCTGCGTTGCTGGATTGGCGGCGAGAATGCTCCGTTGCGACCGGGCATCTTCGCCGAGCAGATACCATATACCCGTATTGGCGAATACAGCAAAATGGATTTTAGACAGCGAGGCAACCTCCTGCGGGTTCCATGCTTCCGGAGCCTCAAGGGTATAGTGTCCGCGCACCAGAGGGGTGTAGTCGGTCACGGGATAGTCCACATAGTTCAGCTCGCGGGTACTCGCGGGATCAAGTTCGGGAAGATTGTGGCCGTCGAGACGGTCGGTGGTTATGAAGTCGCAGCCCATGTTGCCGTAGCTAATGTAGCCGTCCTCGCTGTTAGTGGTCCACATGTTCACTTTCAGACCCTTGGTGTGATAGCGGGTGACGGCGGCCTTGTCGAAGTATCCGGCCTGGATGTCGACATCGATACCGTGCTCCACGCACCAGTCGAAATGGTTGGCCCAGTACTCGCCGGTCAGGAACTGGAGGGTGATGTCGGGATAGTTCTTTCGGATATATTCCAGACAGGGCTTCATCGAAGTGAGGATAATCACCTTGTCGCGCATGCCGGCCTGTTCGATTTCCTGGATAAGCAGCGGAATGTTGCTTTGGTCGTTGCTGTTCACACCGGCGGTCCACTTAAGCTCCACCACGGCGCCTACACCGCCTTCCTTGCATATCTGCAGATACTCCTGCATCGAGCACAGACGGCCTGTGTAATCCACGCCGTTGCGCCGCTGGTGCAGCTCTTCGGCCTGCAGCTCGGCGAGAGTGGACGTGGCAATATCCAGAGTACCGCCCAGGCGGGTAGTGTTGTCGTCGTGGGTGCACACGAACTTAAGGTCCTTGGTGAGCTTCACATCCGTTTCGAGGTAGTGGTAGCCGAGTTCGATTCCTTTTCGGAACGATTCCTCGGAATTCTCCAGCCCGAATCCGCTGCCGCGGTGCCCTACAAGCAATGGCTGGGCGTAAACGCCTAATGCCATGGCGAGCACCAGGAAAGCTGTCGCGAGTCTTTTCATGTAATTAGAATGGATTAAATAGTATTAGGATAGATAATGGTATTAGCGGCGCCGGGGTTTCCGGCGCCGCTAAATTACTAATTTTTCGTAAATAATCCACACTTCCGCCCCAGGCATCTGCCGGAATCAGAGAATGGCATCGGTCTGTACGCTGGACATGGACCACCGGCCATACTCAGCCCACGCCGAGCAGCTCGATGTCGAACACCAGCGTCGAACCGCCGGGAATACCCGGCTGGCTGAAACGGCCATAACCCTGTTCGGCGGGAATGTATATCTCCCAGCGGTCGCCCACGCGCATCTGCTGCAGGGCGATAATCCACCCCGCTATTAGCTCGCGCAGGCGGAAAGCCGGAGCAACGCCGCCACGGCTGCTGTCGAAAGTCTTGCCGTTGATAGTGCGCCCTGTGTAGTGCACCGTAACCACACTCGACCGCCCCGGCTGCGCTCCACCCGGAGCGCCGCTGCGAAGCACTTTATAATAAATGCCCTTGTCGAGAGCCCTCACACCGCTCTCTGTAGCCTTCTCCTGAAGCCACCGGCGGTTCTTTTCAATATATTCCTGCTTTGCCATAAATATTTTTCAGCACAATCCATCAGCCATAAATCATCTGTTTTGTCTCATCGAGTTCTTCTTTGAAATATGGATTCTTGACTGATGACGCTTCTACCAAATCAACTTCTCTGCCGAAAAGGTTGCGTAGTGCGCGTTGTTATGAAATCACGTTGGATTTTCAGAATGCGGTTTATGGCTTCTCCCATTATTTCCGCTTTCCTCTCAACGGCACTTCTGCGCAGATAATCTTTCTCGAAGATATCGTAACGCATTGGATAATCCACAAAGAAACTTTCCACTTCATCAATGGCTTTCTTGATATCGTAGAGATAAACGGCTATGTAATCATCCATAAATCAATCGTTTCTTCTTATCAACCAATGCTTTGAATATGGGATTAAGGTTTGTGCCGTATTCTATCAAATCCACCTTGCGGCCGAAAAGACTCTCCAAGGCTTCCCGGAAATCGAAGTAGTTGGTAACGTAATCCCACTTCTCATGGTCGGTAGTATCGAAGTTGACAAGCAGGTCCACATCGCTCTGGTCGCTGAACCTATCGGTGAGGATAGAGCCAAAGACAGCCAATGTCTTGACCCTGTGCTTCCGGCAAAGGTCGATAATCCGTTGCATATTCAGTTCAATCAACTTCATAGACTGGTGTATTACATGTGCAAAAATAACGATTCGTTTTGATATATAAACGATTGGACGCTGAAAATCGTTTGTACCTCTTATCCGGACACACCTCACATCTTATGCGGATGAAAAATCCACAGATATGCAGAATCCGCGAGACTTTAATAAATGAAGTCTCGCGGATTTATCTAAGACACGCGTGCCATGACAGCACGTGTGTATGCCTGCGGAATCGTCTTATCGGAGGTACACCTTGGTGGTGTTGACTATATACAGACCCGGTTCATACTCGATGTAGTTGAGACCAGGTTCCACGGCTACAGTCTCGGAACGTCCGTCGATGCTGGCCACGGTAACGAATGTATGGAGCGGCGAATACACCACGATAGTGGTACCGCGAGCGTGGATTCTGAGGCCTGTCTCCTCGGCAACATCGTTGATACCCGACTGGTCGATACCGTTGCGGGTATATGTGGCGTTATTTACAGCTACAAGGTCTGCGGTCTGGTCTCCGCTTCCGTTGTTGAAGATAATCATCGGAGAAGCGATGTCGTCGGTTGTCGTGAACGAGATTTTGTAAAGGTCGCCTTCGCGGGTCATTGCCTTGCCGGGCCATGCGCCGAGGTACTTTTTGCCGCTTGCATTATCCCAGAAGTACGCGTTTACAGCATCCCAGGAAGAGGAGTTGCGGTTGTCGTAGTAGATAGTCCAGGTTGTGGCGGCCGAGGGATCCTGCTTGGTGTAGGTCACCTTTCCGGTACGTGTGCCCGTGGCGCCGGTGGCGCTCCAGTCAACGGAAATCGTGCTGCCGTACTGCACATCCCCGCCGATAGTGAAAGTTGCGGAGGAACCTGAGATGTTCACCTGGGCGCCGCCGTCGATGCGGTACCAAGCCGATGTGGCGTTGGCCACCGTTGCGGTCACATCAAGTGTCTCTGTCTTGAAGATGCCGCCGTTGGGTGAGAACTTTACCACAGGTTCGTCGGAGGAAATCTCGATCTGTCTGGCGTTGGAACCGCCGTCATATTCGAAGTATGTATCCTCGGTGATACCCTTGATGTCGGGGGTCTGTCCGCTTCCGCTGTTGAAAATCACGTTCACAGCCTCCACATCGGCAAAAGTCGAGTAATAGAATTCCTCTCCTGCGATTGTTTTCTTGTCGAGAGCCGACGAAGCCTTGCCCGGCCATGCGCCAAGCAGCTTGTTGTTGACGGAGTCCCATGCATACATGTTGAATGCGCCGGGAGCCTTCACATACACGGTGATTGTGGCATTGGGGTCCACCTTCTTGTACTTCACTGTACCGTTGAAGTTTGTACCTTCGCTATTGGCCGCGCCCCAGCTCACGGTCACGGTCTGACCGTAGTCCATACCTTCACCGATGGTGAATTCCTTGCTCTGGCCCTGGGTGAGATTCACCTTGGCGCCGGAGCCGACCTGATACCATCCGGAAACAGCTTCCTCATTGAGAGTTGCGGTGACATTCAGGGTCTCGGTATTGAACGAACCTCCGGCAGGAGAGAATTCCACTCCGGGATTTCCTACAGCGTCATCAGCAGTGTAGAACTGGTCGGCGGGCACGTCGGGGAATACGGGGTTGCCTCCGTGGGCCACAGGAGAAGTGGTGTAGATGAACTTGCCATCCTCGCCTACCTTGCCGCCGGTCCAGTCTTTCACAAGCACTCGGAGCTGACCCTTGGTTGCGGGAGCCTCCACTGTGATTGTGGACCCGCTGTAGGTCTTGCCGGTAACGATATCGGTATATATACCTGCAGGCACATTCGAGAATGTCGCACCGCCGTTGATGGCCACGAGTACATAGCTCTCGTTCTTGTAGGCGCGTTTGAACGCCCAGCCGCCCTTGGCGGAACATCCGTCGAAGGAGTACTGACCCTTGCGCAGGGCGGGCACGGCGGCGCGGATCTGGTTGAGGCGGCGCAGGTGCTGTGCCAGGTCGCCATCAAGAGTGGAGGCCACATTACCCGATGCGGTGTATTGGCCGAAGTCCGATGCGGTCACATCTCCTTCAAGGTAAGCGCCAAAGTATGCGCGGCCGGAGTCTTTGCGGGGTGTCTTGTTGTTTTCGCCGCCCACATCGATGGGTTTACCCTTCTTGAACTCGACTTCCGAACCGTAATAGATACAGGGGATGCCACGGAATGTGAACATCAGCGAGAGGTTCTCGGCCCATTGTGCGGTTCCGCCGTTGAAGCGGGTACCGTCGTTGGGGCCGGGACCGTAGTCGTGCGAGTCTACGTAGACCACATTGAATGAAGCGTCGTTGTACTTCTTGTCACCACCCTTGGCGAGGTCGACAACATAGGCCGCATTGTTGAAGCCATAGTGCGAGGGAAAGTCGATGATTGAGAAGCCGGAATACTGGGAGTAGTCAGGTTCGTGCCATTGTCCGTTTTTCAGAAACACATTGTCGCTATCGGGAGTGTCGGCAGTCTCCTTTTCGCAGACAGCCATAGGACCTACAGGAGTGTCGTGTCCCTCGGGAAGCACCTGTGCGCGCCACCATTCGGGATTGCCGTCGAATTCATCGAGGAGATTCTGGGGAGATTTCCAGGTGTAGAAATAGCTCGAGAGATTGGGCTGGTCGCGGTATACCACCGAACCCTGGAAGCGCTGGCAGCATTCGCCGAACATGAAGAAAGGAGTGCCCCCGCGTTTGGCTTTGTGGGTCTCTGCGATTGCGAGGAACTGCGGGATGAACTGCTTGTTGAAGGTCAGACGCGAGATATGGCCGGTAGTGTCTATACGGAAGCCGTCGACACCCATCTCGATGAACTTGCCGTAGCAGTTCACGATGTATTCGGCTACATAGTCGTTCTCGGTGTTGAGGTCCACGCAGTCACCTGCAATCTGTCCCCACCAGCGGTTGGGAAGGTCCCAGTTCCAGCCCGTGCCGTAATGGTGGTAATAGTTGTTGGGCTCGTATTCGGGATTCTTGAAATATTTCCAGCGCTCCGCGTACTGCGCTTTGGGGTCCTGGTCGAAATAGTTCGAGCTCAGCCTCTCGGGGTTGGGAATCATCGATGCGGACACCGATGCCTGGTTCTTGATATTCTGGTCGCGGGTGAAGAGAGGGTTGAGATAAACCTCGCCGAAGTTTCCGGTATGCTGAAGCACGATGTCGAGGATAATCTTCATCCCTTTCGCATGGGCAGCGTCTATGAGGTCCTGGAATTTCACATCCTCCGATGCGCCCCATGCTTTGCGGCTCTCATAGCGGAGATCCACATTCGAGAAGTCCATGGCATGGTAGCCGTGGTAGTCTTCGCCCGAAGA
>Ga0073906_1000835_pt1 | contig 53150 bp, 48 predicted proteins | sample Inofromicrocosms_FD_65485 | JGI IMG/M metagenome (GOLD analysis project Ga0073906, IMG submission 65485) | Mouse cecum microbial communities from Vienna, Austria - Inoculum for glucosamine and mucus D2O microcosms | ecosystem: Host-associated > Mammals > Digestive system > Large intestine >...
TCTCATATAAATATTCTTCTTTTATAAAACTACCGTTCTTTTTTAGTTCATTGCCAAGAAACTGACGCTAACACTCAAAAGCGTAAATCAATGAAAAACTGTCCTATCATTTCTAAAGTTCATCAAATCATCCCAAAATGCTCCAACGCCTTCCTTATCGCCATTTCTTTCTCTGGCGGGCATTTCGGCTGTCTGGAATTTTCCGATTTCGGCAGGTTATAATTTGCCCTCTCAATAATACCGCATTTCTGCTTTACCTGTGCAATATACAAGTTGCTGACTGTCAATCCGCTTTGTTTCAGAATATAATCCTTGATTTCCTCATAAGTTGCTTTACTCTCCGCCGCCGTCAAATCAAGTTCATCCATCTCTAATTCCACATTAATATGCTTCAACTTATTTGATTTAAGTTTGGAAAGCAACACGATACTTTCGACTGTGTTTTGTTTGAGCAACCGAATTGTATCACCCTCAGAACCCTCATAAAACACCGGAAATCCTAAATGCAGCTGCTTTAAGATGCGTCCGTCTTCCTGTCTTTCAGGGTACAACTCAATCTCGTCAATGAAATCTCTCATGAACCTCTTCTTTTCGAGATCGGTCATCTTAAAGTACATTCTATCAAAACTCAGGAGAACTTTATAGAGCTCATCTGCAGTAATTTTCTCTCCGTAGGCTCCGCTGATCTTCTCTTCGATTTCGGCTATCGTGTCCTCCAGCTCTGATATCCGGTCGTACAGGATATCCAGTCTATCGTGCATATCCTGATACTTTCTGTCATAGTGCTTGTCGTTTACATCCAGCCTGTCCAGCATCTCCGCCAGCTTCTTCTTCGCTCCCACGACCTGACGAAGCTGTTCCCTGACCTGATCCCTCTCGGCTTCCAGTGATGAGACATCCACCTTCTCGTCCATCTTCATCACCATGTAATCCTTGAACTGCGGATCCGCCACCATGTCCAGGATGATCTGCTCTACCTGACTATTAAGCTCTACCTGACTCAGCACCAATCGAAAATCACAGAAATGCGTTTCGTCTATCTTTGTACGGTGCAGGCACTTATAATACCAGTCATCCTTGTACTCGCCGGACTTCTTGTTCTTACGCCTTCTGACGGTTCCCACAAGACTCCGGCCGCAGATCGGACATTTGATGATACCAGTCAGAATGTGCTCATGATCCATGCTGTGCGTCTTATTCCATTTGACGCCGGTATCTTTTCGCCTGAGCCTTGTCGCTTCCCATAAATCCCGGTCTATGATTGCCTCATGCATCCCGTCAACAACCATATAATCATCAGCCATGACTCGCTTATATTCATCCCTGCTGCCTTTGACCTTTTCGGTCTTATGCCTTCCGTAAACGATCTTACCGGTATAAACGGGATTATCAAGGATCTTCATTATAAAGCTTCTGGCGAAATAATTCAGTTCCTTTTTCTTTACTTTCTTTTTCGTATATCCGTGCTGATTCAGATAATCACAGATCCGGTCAGCTCCTAGCCCTTCATGAGCAAACTTTGTAAAGATGATCTTTACGATCTCCGCCTCTTCCGGATTGACGATCAGCGTGCTGTTCTTGGAATCCAGCGTGTACCCGAATGGAGCCTGCCCGCCGTTCCACTTCCCCTCTCTGGCTTTCTGGCGGCGTCCTTCCATCGTCTGTACCAGAATGTTTTCTCTTTCTATTTCGGCAACAGCGGATAGAACCGTAATAGTCAGCTTACCGGAATCTTTGGAAGAATCAATCCCGTCCTCCACACAGATCAGGTTTACACCGAAATCCTGTATATACTGAAGGGAATTGAGGACATCCGCCGCATTTCTTCCGAATCTTGAAAGTTTGAATACCAGGATGAAATCCACACCGTCACGATCCTCAGCCACATCATTCAGCATCTGGGAAAACTCTGGTCTGCCAGTGATATTCTTACCGGACTTTCCTGCATCGCAGTATTCCCTGACTATCTCAATGTCTTGGAAATCCGCGAACTTCGTCAGCCTCTCCCTCTGGGCTTCAAGGCTGTAGCCCTCCACCTGCATTGAGGTGGATACCCTTATGTAGATATAACACTTCAGCTTTTTCTTCTTCATACTGCCGCCTCCATATACTCTGTGTCTTCTGTCAGCATCCTGAATGCCTTCAGCGCATCCATGATAGCCAGTTCCTTTTCAACCGGGCATACCGGCACGTGATTCTTGTTCTGTTCCGGCTTGTTGTAAGCAATCCCGACATCAATGCCGTATTTCCGTTTTATCTGAGCGATATATAATGATGAAACCTTCATTCCCGTATGCTCCAGTACATATGCCCTGATTTCGGCATAGGTCGCTTTCGCTTCCGCTGCCGTCACCTGTACCTCGCTGCAATCCAACACAAAGGAAATCTCATCATCAGGCTCACCCTCGGCTCCCATCCAGGTCTCAATTGTATCCGTTTCACCGTACCGTACAGGAAATCTGAAATGAATGCTCTTCAGTACCCTTCCGTCTTCCTGCTCTTCCGGATAAACCTCTATCCGTTCGATGAACTGACGGTACAGCTCCCTTTGTTCCTCAGAAGTCAGTTTTTCATAGAACCTCCCGAAATTCTTCAGGATCTTCTTTATCCCTTCAATAGAGCTGACACCCTGCCTGGCTTCGTTGCACTTCTTCTTTATCTTCTTAAGAGAAAGCTCCAGGGATTCTATCCTGTCATAGATATCATCCATCTCTGCCTGGATCCGTTCATATTCCGTATCGTAGTCATCAGACAGAACATCCAGATTATCAAGCTCCGCTCCGACGCGGTTCTTCTCATGTTCCTGATGATACAGATCCTTGCGGATTTCCTTCATCCGCTTCTCATAAGCATCTACTGATTCATCACCGCCTGCAGCCATCGCCATTGCCTTTTCAAATGCCGGATGAGCCGCCAGATTGCTGACAATCTCAAATACCGCAGAATCGATCTTCGCCTGATTATAAGTATGTTTGAACTCGCAGGTTCTTCCGGCTGATTTCCTGTAGTATCGGCAGGAATAATAATGAATGGTCTTATAATGACCGCCACGGTTCCTGTTAACGTGCTTGCTCTTCGTAGCGATAAGACCGTTCCCGCAGGCGGGGCATTTGATCAGACCGGACAGTAGGCTCATGCGATCAGGTTCATCCACCTTTTCCTGTCTCCCGGAAGAAGCCTCCCGCTTTTCCCGTGCCTGCTGCCACAGATTTTCATCTATGATTACCTCATGGATCCCGTCAACCTCAACCGCATCTTTCGGATTTTTCCTTATGCCCTTGATATTTGTCCTGCGGAAGTAATTGATCTTTCCGTGATAAGTCGGATTATCAAGGACATTCACGATGAAGTCATATGTGAACGGCTTTACTTCGCCTTTGCTGATTCGGCTGTATCCGTTGTTGTTCAGCCAGATCGCAACTCCGTTCAGTGTTCCGTCATCCTGTATATACCTGTCAAAGATCAACTTCACAATCTCCGCCTCTTCCGGTTCTACTACCAGTTCCTTATTTACACTGCGGTATCCATAGGGAGCAGGTCCTCCCGGCCATCCACCGTTAAGAATCTTCTGCATTTTTCCAGCCATGAACTGAACATTGATGTTCTCACGCTCAATCTCTGCCACGGCAGACAGAATTGTCAGCGTCAGCTTTCCGCCCGGTGTAGAACTGTCAATGGCGTCTTCCACACAGATCAGATCCACCTCATAATCTTCCAGCAACTGCAGAGACTTCAGTATGTCCGCCGCATTCCGTCCGAACCTGGACAACTTGAATACCAGCACAAAAGAGATATTGTCCTTCTCGCTGGATATATCGTCCAGCATCTGCAGGAATGCCGGTCTTCCGACTATGCTCTTGCCGGATTTTCCTGCATCACAGTATTCTCCGGCTATTTCAAGGTTCTTATAATCCGCATACTCGCGGAGGCGTTCCTGTTGTGCCTCCAGGCTGTACCCTTCCGTCTGAGCTGCCGTAGAGACTCGCGTGTAGATATAGCATTTCTTCTTTCTCACCGTATCCCTCCCTTCGGTTGCTCATCGTCACACAGTACCTCGGAACTTCATTATGTCGGGCTTTGACAGGTTTGTCAGCGCCCCTTCTGAAGTTTTTTCACCACCCAAAAATCGCCGGATCACAGATCTGTGTCCGACGATTCCTGTTCCTGCTTCTCCACTGCCGCACGTTCCTCAGCCTCTATCTCTTCCAGAACTTCTTTTCCGTACTTTTCAATCATCTTCACCAGAAAATTCGCGCAGCGTTCCATATTGGCCTTTGCCTTCGGACTAAGCTCTGCAGGTTTAACTCCATCCTTATACTCCAGGATAAACATTGTTCGGAACCTCCTTCATCTCTTTGGAAGGCATAAGTTCCCAAAACGACCCGATTCCGATTTTTAAGCAAAAAAAGACGGCCAGCAGAGAAATCAATCTCCACCAGCCGTCATTCTTAAACTCTCTTCACATGATCCAACGAGATCCATCCGATCCCGCTTTTCAGCCTTCCCCATGCGGAAGCGCCCTTCCCAGACTTCACTTCCACAATGGTATAAACACCAATCGGAATAAACTGCACTCTGTCATAATCCGTCCCCGGACCCTTCCTGATATTCAGATCAGAGAGACTGACCTTCACCAGAAACGACACCTTCTTCGCTGGCTCCGCCGACTTCGGCTCATACACCACATTGCCGTCCGCATCGAACACTTTATATCCCGGATTCTGATCCGCGCATTTCTTCGCATTATCCAGAATCTTAAAAGCACCCTTCTGGCTCTTGCTGTCAGCCCAGCTCTTGCGGACACGGTACCACCGGATCACTTCACCGCCGCCGGAATCCTTAACGTCATACTGAGTCAAGTTCCACTTCTCGATGATGGAGCAAAGTTTCTCCACATAAGTCAGGCTTGTCGCATATCCGCCATCCTTGATAATCTGAACCGCCTTCTTATAATCCGTGCATCCCTTCAACCCATCATACCTGAGCTTGCTGCCGTTCTTCGCTCCAAGCAGATAAGCAGAATGATCGGCGATAGAATCCTCAATGCAGGGATACTTGCGGAAATCAGCCGTGATCGTCTCATAGCTTCCGTCCGTGTGCTGTTCCTGCGTTTTCTTCGTGTACTTGCTCTTGCCATCCCATGCGGAACCGCTCCATGTATTTCCGGACAGGCTGCACTTCATCCCAAAGATATTGTTGGCATTCTGCGCAAGCTCACTCTTGCCGTATCCCGATTCCAGAATGAACTGAGCCAGCGATACCGATGCCAGGATGTCGCTCTTCTTCATATCAGCCGTAAAAAGAGCACCGACCTTCTTGATCGCATCCGCCTCGGACAGATCCTTCAGCACAGCCGCCTGCGTACCCTTTGAACCGGAACCTGAATCCGATCCCTGCAGCGCTGCCGTCACCTTCTCAGCCAGATCACCCATCCTCGCATACATCCAGTTGCCCGGACAGCTTTTATTCGCAAACCACCTGTGAACCGTCAGGATCATCTCCCCGCTCTTCGGAGAATAGTTCAGCGTCTTGTCCTTATCTCCGAACCAAATCAGCTTATTCTTTCCATTCCTTTTGCAGATATCGATGCAGAGCTTGATCAGAGTCTGATACACCACATCCCTGAAAGCGTATGGCTCCGTGGTATCAGACGCGCACTCAATCGTGATCGCCCTCTGATCATTGGCGCTTGAAGAAGAACACCACGAACGGTTCTTTTCTTCCACATACATTCCGACACGCCCGTCCTTGTCGATGCCGTAATTGCTGGATGCCTGTGTGCTGCTCTTATAAAACCAGTCGCCCAGACCTTCCGCCGTGCACTGACCGACCACACAATGAGGCGTGATCCTGTCAATCGCCATCGTCCTCTGCCCGGAATGGTTCGGACTCAGCTTCGTATAAACTACCATCGGACTATTGGTATATCCCATTACTCGTCACCTTCCTTTTTCTCTTCGACAGCTTCCTTGCCGTCATCTTCCTTCTCGCTCCTGTCATGTAGCTGTTCCAGCACCTTCCTGAGCTTCACAGGAATCGGCAAACCCAGATAAGCGGCGTTCTCCACCAGCGACAATCCTTCATTGCTCAGATAGAAGAAAATGATCGCCGTTCTCAGCACGCCAGCCTCACCGAAAATCTGAGTGTCCAAAATATGCCCGATCCCCACCAGCGCAAAGATCAGCACCTTCCGGCAGATTCCTTTAAAGCCCACGGCAGACGAAAGTTTCTTGTCCGCCACCGCGCACATGATTCCGGTGATGTAGTCCAGAACCACGAACGCCAGAAGCGCGTACAAAAGCCCGTCACATCCCCCAAGGAAATAACCAAGCCATCCGCCGATCACCGCAAAGATTCCCTGGATCACATTCCAAAACTCTTTCATCGCAAATCCCTCCATTCTTCATTGCAAAATAAAAGGGACAGCCGAAGCCATCCCTTAGAAACCATTATTCAGTTGCCCGAAGCCTTATACCGTCTGCTCCGTCAGCGTATAGGTGATCTTCATGGTCTTATCCGCATTCTTCACCACCGCCTGCGACAAATTGCAGATCGTAGCCAGATACGGCGTAAGGATCCATGTGTACCTGTACTGATTTAGATAAGCGCCGCCCCAGGCGAAAACATATTCCTTATACCGGAAGAACGGCGTGGAAACATTGCCGCACCTCGTTCCTGCATAAGTCGCAAGCACGTTGTCACTAACATCGATTTCAAAATCATAAGCAACGATGATGTCATTAATGAGCGCCATGCAGCAATCGCAGCTTCCTGTCTCTCCAAGACATCTCATCGCGGAAGTAAAGCCCAGGGAAATCAGCGTAACATCCGTGCTGTTGGTAATATTGATCTTATAAACACCGGTCTTGTCATAAGACGGCGCGTACAGATATCCGTTTCTCACCACCGCACTTCTGTTCCCGGAAGGATAACTCGAACCTTCCTTGAAGCTTCCCATTATCATCAGCGTGGCATTGGAAAGCGTCCAGCTTCCTTCCGTGAATGTGTAATCGCTCTGCTTGATCTTGATCCACAATACCGTAGCGCTGCCGGATGAATTGCCCTGATTGGAAAAACCATACCAGTACCCATCGCCGCCATCCATGAAGATTCCATACGGCGTGTAACTTCCGTAGAAACGGAAGGTCGAACACTGCAGAACCGTCGTATCCTCCAAAGTAAGCGTGCTGTCATCCAGCTTCTCATTCAGCCCGATATCAAACACCGGAATCCTGTACTTCTTGATTGTGACGGTATTGCTCGCATAAGACAGGGAATACAGCTTCGCATTCGCAAAATCCACGGTCACACACCGATACAGATCATTGATAAATCCATCCTCATCGTCCAGGCTGACCTTCTTGATCTGAAGAAGCGTACTGTCCACAGCCACCTCAGACCCATAGGCATTCGCCCCGCCATGCTTGGAAGTCAGACCGACCGCCGCGATCGTGCCGTTTCCCTGCGAAGGCGTGAACTCCCAAACGAATTTATACCCATTCGACAGCTTCATGCTCTCCGTAAGGTTCATGCTGCCCCTCTTCGTATTCGCCGTGGCATTGACATCATTGCTGGCATACGCCACCGGCAGATTCGTTGAAGGCAGATAAAGATTATCCGCCTGCTCCGTAATGGAACTCGGAAAGAGAAGGATGCCTCCGATCATATTCGGACAGATCGGAAGCAGTTCATCATTCCATGTCAGGGAATCATCGTACTGACCGCCCGCCTTATACATGACACCCATAGGATTTACTCCCAGAATGTCGTTGACGGCATTGGTAACCATATTGGTCTCCGATACCGTCTCCACAACACCCGTATTCACATCTTCCAGTTCCAAGACCAGATTTCCTGTATATCTCTTCATAAAAGCCTCCTAACTATTGCTTCCCGGCACATCCACCGGCATAGCGAATCCGCCGACAGCCGTCCTTCCTGATTTCACATCGGAATAGAACCGCTTCACGGTCTCCTTGATCTCCCAGATATCGCTCTCGATAAATGCCTTCACCTGCAGCCTGTCTGTCTGCGAACCGTTGCCGATCCTGAACAGGTCAATATATTCCTCAACATCGATCCTGCCGTCCCATGCCGCAGAAGCGCCCATGCTCTGACCGGAAATGGAAGCAATACACATCCCGGTATCCACCTCCGCCGTGCCGCCTTCACACCTCATATAGACATTGAAGATGTTCGTGAAATTCGGAATCACATCCTCAATCGGATAATACAGAAGGATCGTATGCCGCCCTGAGTGCCAGTTTTCCTGCGGATAATGAACCGGGATCATCTGGTTATTGAACTCAAAGGAAAAGATCACATCCGCGTGACCGTCCTCCGTCCAGCTCACCGGAAGGGATACCGTTACCGTCTGTTCTTCCGTATTTCCGATCACTTCCGGATTATCAGGATCCAGCGGCTCCGGCTCATCCACCGCAACCGACGGGATCACCACATCCCCGGAAGCCGTTGCACTCTTAGTCACTTGCAGAGCCGTCACATCCACAATTACCTGCCCGAAAAACTGAGCGTGATTCGCTTCCGTTGTAGCAAACTCGATGGAAATGATCTTTGTGTCCACATTTCCCACGGTAAATGCGGAAGCATTTGTGAAAGTATGGATACCAATCTTTCCCGCCTCGATCTGAGCAAGAAGCCCGGAGATATTCTTGTCATTCTTGCTCTTTGCCTGTGACAGCTTCGGATTCTTTCCCACGCACTTGATCGTCTGTCTGCCGCCGATCTTGATACCGTTAGACGTAATACAGGCAATCTTCGTTGCGTCAGCCTGCCCGCCGGTAAAGGAAAGAATGTCACCAACATCTAGCGCCGGATTCCCAATCGTGTCAGAATCAAACGGCACATAATTCACCACGGACAGGTCATTAAGGATATTCTCGCAAAGCTGCCGCCTTGTCTCTTCCAGACCAAACTGCAGAAGCGGATTCACGCCCAGATTCATTGTCAGCCCATCATCCGGATCCAATGCGTAATACTCCGCGATCTGCGTCCTTAAGTTTGTGGAACTGACCGCCGTGTACCTTGTAATAAAATCCGAAAAGCTGGAAGTGAACCTGTGCTTCCGCTCCACCACAAGCACCGGCTGATTCCCGTACTTCCTCAGTTCCAGTTCCCCGGCACGGTTGATCACAAAGAACCCGCCCAGCACCTGACCGACATAAAACAGGATATCCCTGTAGGTCTCAATGTCATTGTCAGAGTATATGGAAAGATTTTCTGATCCGTTCGGCATCGCCTCGATCGTCGCTCTGCTCTGAGCCAGAACCACATCACAGGCCGTAGAACACAGCACCATGAAATCATAGGCGTTGCCGATAGCTTCCAGGGAAGTGAAAGCCTTCTCGAACCGCACCATATAGTCATACGCCTTGATCTCCAGGCACTTCGCTTTCCTGTTCGCCTCGGATACTTCAAATATCCCCATCGGGATCGTCTCATAAGAGCCGCCCGCCACCTGAAGGTGATAGAACAGTTCCACCTTGGCATCTTCCAGCGTGTACCTGTTGATCTCGGAGAAAAGCGAAATCCCCATCTCAGCGGCGTACACCGTACCAAGCTCGATCTCCGTACTTCCGCAGCACTGGCTTGTGATATATCCGCTTCCCTTGACCATATCTTCCTGGTCGAAGTTATAAACCGTCCCGGCAGTCGTCGTGATCTTACCGGTCCAGTAGTATTTTCTGTTGTTCGCCTTCACCGCATTCAGGAAGGCGCTGCTCACTGGATACATAGCCGCCCTCCTTAAAACTCTTTCAATGTGAAGGAAACCTCCCAAAGTGAACCATACGACGTATCGGAAACCAGCTTCACCTGATACCCGTCAATGTACATCTGCGTATCCACGGTATTCATGGTCTCCATATCCAGATATCCTACCGTGATACTTGCCAGTTTCTTATACGCCGAAAACTTATTCAGCCACTTCTTCGATACCCTGAAAGTGACCCCGATCTGCACCACGCCTTCCCGGACAACATCCCTCTGCGTGGTACCTGCCTCTGTCACACCGCCGCTGTCCGCCTCTATATCCGATAAACTCACAGAATAAGAGGCAGGCTTCGGGATGTTCTCATTGTTAAAAACAAGATACTGCATATGAGCCATCTTACCTGCCTCCACTTCTTAGATTCATTCTCTGCTGAGCCGTGACAACAATCTCATCGATCATGTCACCGCCGATATAAACAGGGATCACGATATCCCCGGCAGCGCCTCCACCGGCAAGAGCCGTATTCAGCGCCGTATTGATGCCGGAGATCAGATCACCGCCCGAAACACCAGCTCCGGAATAACCGCCGGAAGCCGCCATTACTCTCGGATTGATGACCATATCAGAAGTCACACCCTGCATCGCCTGTTCGATCATTCCCCGGCTCTTCTCAATGCCCTTCGCCAGTCCGCCGATAAAGTCCGGCATCCAGCTTTCATAATCCGTCAAAGGACCCGTATCCGGCACGGAGAAATGCAGGAACTCCCTGATCTTCGACGCCACGCTGCTTGCCGCCTCACCGACCTTGCTGATCACGGACTTGATACCGTTCACGATACCCATGATCAGATCCTTGCCCCAGTTGAACGCCTGGGAAGCCAGACCAGTGATATGTTCCTTCACACTGGCAAATCCGCTCTTTACCGCATTGAACACATTGGACATCGCATTCTTCACGGCGGAAGTCACATTATTCCACATGGTCGTAACCGCGTTCTTTATGGCATTTCCGATAGAAGTCACGGTATTCTTGATATTATTCCAGGCTGTCGTCACCGTATTCTTGATCGCATTTACGGCATTTGTAACCCCTGGCTTGATCCCATTCCAGCAAGTCGTAAAGAATCCGGATATGGCATTCCAGATCGTAGTCGCGGTATTCTTAATGCCGTTCCACGCATTCGTCAGGAATGTCGAAACCGCATTGACCGCCGTTGTGAACACATTCTTGATACCTTCCCAGATAGTCGTGAAGAAGGTTTTTATCGCGTTCCACACCGTCGTCACGGTATTCTTAATCGCATTCCAGGCATTCGTCAGGAACGTGCTGATCGCATTTACCACAGTCGTGAAGATATTCTTGATACCATTCCAAAGCCCGGTAAAGAAATCCTTGATCGCATTCCAGACCGTAACAGCCGTGTTCTTTATCGCTTCCCACGCCGCCGTGAAGAACTCTTTCAGAGCCTCCCATACGGCAACGGCAATCTCTTTGATACTCTCCCACAAATCAATCCAGAACTGACGGAACTCTTCGCAGTTATTCCAGAGATAAATGAACGCCGCCACCAAAGCCACGATCGCCGCTATGATCAGCACATACGGATTCGCCGCACACACCGCATTGAAAGCCGCAAATACACCCTTCGCCGCATTGATCACACCCGCCAATTTCGGGATGATCGTCATGATCGTACCGATAGCAGAAATGACTTTTCCGACTATGATCAGCACCGGACCGATAGCAGCCGCCACCAAAGCAACCGTGACAATGACCTTCCTTGTGCCTTCGTCCATCGAATTGAGCCAGTCCACGAACTTCTGGATCCATCCCACGATCGTCCTGATCGCGGGCATAAGCAGTTCACCGAAAGAGATAGCCAGTTCTTCCAGCTGTGACTTCAATATCTGAAGCTGACCGGCAAGGTTATCCTGCATGGTCTCAGCCATCCCGGCAGCACAGCCGTCACAGTTATCAATCGCAGATGACAGCTTCTCAATGTCGCCTTCCCCGGCATTCATCAGAGCCAGGAAGCCTGACATCGCATTCTTTCCAACAAGGCTTTCCGCTGCAGCTGCCTTCTCAGATTCTGATAATCCTGAAAACGCGGTTCTGCAGTCAGCCAAAATATCCGAAAGATCCCTCATGGAACCGTCAGCGTTCGTAGTCGCAACCGTAACCTCTCCGATAGAAGATCCGCAGATCGTCACATCCCCGGACAGGTTATTCATGATCGTCCTTAAAGCGGTACCGGCCTGTGAACCCTTGATACCTGCATTGGCCATCAAGCCTATCGCTTCCGCCGTATCCTCCGCGGAGAATCCCAAAGCACCGGCAATAGGAGCGCAATACTTGAAGGTCTCACCCATCATGGAGACATTCGTATTCGCATTACTGGAAGCCGCCGCAAGGATATCCGCAAAATGCCCGGAATCAGCCGCAGTCAGACCAAAAGCCGTGAGAGCATCCGTCACGATATCGGAAGTGGTCGCCAGATCCTCACCGGATGCTGCCGCAAGATTCATCACGCCCTCGATACCGGAAAGCATATCCTCAGTCTTCCAGCCAGCCATCGCCATATAGTTCATGGCTTCCGCCGCCTCGGATGCGGAGAACTTCGTCTTCGCACCCATCTCACGGGCTTTATCCCTGAGTGCTTCCAGATCAGAGCCGGTCGCGCCGGACACCGCCGATACCTTGCTCATCGCCGTATCGAAATCAGCCGCCACCTTCACAGCGGCAGTTCCAAGTCCCACAACAGCACCGGTAACAGGAAGAAGCTTTGTACCGACATTGCTGATATTGTCACCGACCGTCTTAAGCTTCTCACCCTTCGCGGCGATACTCTGAAGAGCCGTTGCAGACTGATTTGCCTGTTCTTCAAGAGACTTCAGCTTTGCCTCGGTCTCAGCAATTTCCCTCTGTAGGCCGTCATACTGTTCCTGCGTGATCGTGCCGTTCTTTAACGCTTCATCCGCCTGCTCAGCCGCCGTTTTCAAGGTTTCCAGCTTTTCCTTTGTTTCCTTGACGGCATCGCCCAGGAGCCTGTGCTTCTGAGCAAGCAATTCCGTATTCCCCGGATCCAGTTTCAGGAGCTTATCGACATCTTTCAGCTGGCTCTGCGTATTCCTGATCTCTGTATTTACGCCCTTTAAGGCAGTTTGTAGTTTGGTGGTATCGCCGCCGATCTCAACGGTGATACCCTGGATTCTGCCAGCCATGTCTCAACCTCCTTCCCATTAGAATCGATCCATATCATCCTGGCTTGCGATCTGATCATGAGGCTCGTCATCCCTCTGAAGTTCCGTGTACATATCAAGCACGGTTCCGATCGTCAACAGTTCCAATTCGCTGATATGGATTCCCAACTGCACACACCTCAGCAACAAAAGAGGCGTTGTCATTTCCCGGTCAGTCGCTCGAAGTTTTTTTTACTCTCCACCTGCGTCTGCACATTCAAGCCCCAAAGCTCGATGATCTCAGGAAGCACCTGGTAAATGGAAAAAGTCCCGAACTGGTCAAGCCATTCATCCGGCGTATCCGGAACATTTTGCGGATCCGCGTGTTTCGCCATGATATAGCTGATATCCTCGAACAGCTCCAGCGAAAAGGAATCCAGCGCGGAATTTTCCGGATCATTCTCGTCAATGCTTTTCTGAAGGTCATGAAGATCCTTATAGATATCCCTGTGGAACTTGTTCCTGTATATTCTCGGAATGGCCGCTGATGCCCTGAAAGTCACATCATTGCCATCAATATTCACTGTCTTTGTAAGTGCCATAATATAATCCTCCAATCACGATAAAGGGCAGAGCCGAAGCCCTGCCCTAAACACTTATCAACCCTGTCCGTTCTTCGTTACCGTTACGGTATATGCCGTACTTACTGCTCCGGTCTTGCTCGCGATCACCGTCACGGTATTGGTTCCACTCTCCCATGTCGCATCATCGTCGCTGGTATGAGCAACACCATTTACCAGAATCGTAACCGCCGTTCCGCTTGCCGCCGTCGCAGATACCGCATCCTCATCATTCACGGTTTCAGCCGTGTAAGAAGTGGTACCGGCATCAAAAGCAGGCGTAAGCTGAAGGCTTCCGATCGTGATACCTGTAAGAACCGCCGACACCTGAGCGCTCTCCGTCTGATAGACATTGGAATACCATCCGTTGTAAACCGCGTCGGAAGTATTCGCGCCGGTCTTCACCTTTACAAGCCCGTTCGGAAGCGGAGTCGCCGTGATCTCCAGCTTCTCCGTCTGGACTTCCTTGGAATCCTCATTAGTCTTGCCCTCGATCGTAGGCCTTGCCGCGGTACAGTAATACATGCAGTGCCTGATCTTTTTCTTGTCCCCGGAAAACTCGAAGAGCAGCGCAAAATGCTCAGGCTCCACCGTGGAATCCTCCACCATAACGCCGTTCGCATCCTCAGTCTCTTTCAGGATATCCTTCCTGAAGCTTTCAGGGATCAGCGCGATTTCCAGATCGCCGGAATAACCGTTGTTCGCAACCGTGGTGTAATACACCATATCATCCGCGTAAAACGGCTCCGTATCACCCTCCGGATCCAGCGACAGATTCACCGCGCCCGGAATAGCGACAGGCGTACCAAATATCACGGCATTGGTATCCGGATCAAGGGTAGCCTTCGCATAATGGCAGTTCTTAAGGCCGAACTTCACCTTGTTGTTTGTATTCGACATAATCAACCTCTCTTTCCGCTATACCGTCATCTGGTACAGCACTTCGTATAGTTTTTCTGATTCGATCCATACCTCCGATTTATTCCAGAAAATCTCATGCGCGTTCAGCACCGCTTCCACGCGATCTTCCAGTTCCGGATCCTTCTCATCGGTATAAAGTTCAATGTTCAGGTTGGAAAACTCCATGTAAACCACATCATCAGCGGCGAAGTTCTCCGAACCCGGAAACAAAAAGCAGATGAACGGCGGATCAGGCGATTCACCTTCCGCGAAATGGTCATACGCGAAGGGGATCTTCATTTCCTCCATCATCTGCATCACTTCTTCATGCGTCATCCTTCTTCCTCCCGATCTCTATGATGCATTCGGCAGCATGACGGCAGACCGGACAGTTATAGGGATACCCTCGGCATTTCTCGCCCCGCCGTGTGCCGTAATAGATCAGCACCCCAAACACGGAAATCCCGACAGCAATAACGAATAACAAAAGAATGATCTCCATATCACTAACCGCCCTTCTGTAAATCCCTCTCGATATCCCTTGTCAGCTGCTCGATACCCGCCTGCTCCGCAGGAGCGATATGAGGAAAAGCCCTCGTTCTTCCGCCGCCCCTCTTCGCATGGCCGAACTCCAAAAGATGCGTCAGCTGATACCTCTTGGAATGCACCACGATCTGTATGGAATTGGATGTTTCCCTGGTCTTCTTGATCGCCCAGCTTTTGGAATACTTGCCAGTCTTCTTAGGAGCCGTGGATTCGATCTGCTGCTTTACCGTCTTCCCGGCTTTCTGGACATCCGCTTTCAGGTCGTCCACCGCAAGCTTCGCGTAATCCTCCATGCCCTTCATCACGGTATCCGCAAGCTGATCGATCTTTATCGTCTGACTCATCGCCGCTCCTTCCTGCAGGTAAACTTCAGCGACCGTTTCCTGAAATTCATGTGGTCAATGTTCTCGATGTTATAAAGCTCACCCATGAACACCACCCGGAACCCCGTGGAAGTAATAGCCGCTGATTTCTGGCAATACCGGACCGTAACGGTCATGGAAGCTTCTTCCACCGTAGTACCGGCGACCTGCTCTTCCTTGGAACTTGCCAGACCTTCGCCGCCGATCGTCGCAAAGCAGGTATAATAATCCGTCCAAGCATTCTTATGATTCCCGTACTTGTCCGTAACGGTCTCATTCTTCTGGAACGTCACCTTTGACCTTAAAGCCGCCACATCCATCAGAATCCCTCCTTCCGGCTTCCAAACAGTAAAGCCCTCAGAGTCAGATCCATCGCATGATGGTCAGCCTCTTCCCGGTGTTCATACAGATAAGCCACCGTGAACATCACGGCGATCTTTCCGTTCGGACAGTCAGCCAGATCATTCTCATGATCCGTCCGCAGGATATCCATACACTGCTTCACGCCTGCCGTTATGAAGTTTTCCAGCAAAGAATCATCATCCTCGAAATCGATCCTCAGATAATTCTTCATCTCATCCACAGTAACGATCATCTGACATCACCTCACAATAAAGGCGGCAGATTACTCCACCGCCTTACTCTTACTCTCAGCTTTCGCTTGTAGGCTCCACAATCTTGATCCTGTAAGCCGTTTCAGCATATCCGTCAGCCCACAGAGTGAAGTTATCAACGGATTTCTCCGTATTATCACCTGCAAGCACCAGATCAGCTGCAACCCAGCGGACAAAATATCCTGCTGAAAGATCACAGGCCGTTGCCTCAGCGACATCCTCATCGCCCAGGGAAGAACCGTTGTAGTACAATCCAGTAATCGGAGAAATGCCGACACCCAGACCGATACCAAGCCACTTGTGAACGCCCCAGCCATTGCCGCCGTCAAAATCCTTAAGGTTCTTCACCTTATCGGACAAAGTGATCGTGATCTCATGGGTATCATCGTCCACCGCCACACTGGAAATCTTTCCGGTGTTATACTGACGATCCGCATGGCCGGAAACACTGTCCGTTACCGCCGCATACTGCATGGCGAAAGCATCGCCCACCATAAGCCCGGCATTCTTCAGATTCGTAATCAGCGTGTTCAAAGTTGTGCGGACTTTCGCAGCCGAATCACTGGTTACGTCAGCTGGACTCATATTCGGAAGCAGGCCGTTGTCATATACGATCTTCCCGCCGATATGGGTGACCTCGCCGCCCTGCTCCGTATAATTCTTTGCGTTATATTCGCTCATCTCTTACCTCCATATCCGGACTGCCGCTTTTTACACGGCAGCCCCATTGTCTGCTAACCTTACGCCTTCATCTTCAGGAGCTTGATGCCTTCAGGAAGGATTACCTTGCCGTCAACACGCTCGGTTGCGACAAAACCAACCTGTCCGTTAGTGCTGTAAAGCTCATTGAGTCTCTGTACGGTCCTGCCGGAACGGTCAGCGATCCAGTAATTCTTGAAATCACCGAACGCAACAGAGAAAGCACCGGCTTCCATCTGCGGTACATAAGGACTGGTATAAAGGTCATAGCCCAGAAGCTTGTCAGGCTCGCCCGCCTGAAGGGAAGGCTGCCACAGATACACTCCGTTGCCGTCCTTCAGCTTCCTGATTGCGGAAATAGTCGCGTCATTCGCAAGGAACTTCGCGTTTCTGCGGTAAGGGCTCTTCAGCGCATACACAAGGCTGATAAGCTCATCCGCTGTCACAGCGGTAGAAGATGCGGCAGTCACGCCCACCTGTCCGCCGTTCGCGGTAAAGATACCCGTAGGCTGTCCGGTTCCGGTACCGACGCAGAACGCCTCTTCCTCAGCAATACCGAACGCCCTCGCAAACTCATTGGCGATATAGCTTTCCAGATCGAACATGGAATCCTGAAGAAGCTCGATGGAAACCTTCACGAGATCCGTAAGCTTAAACGCATCAATGGTCTTCTGGTCGAAAGAAGGATCACTCTCGGTATAAGCGCCGTTCTCAGCCGTCCACTTTGCCTCGGAATGGGTAGCGGCAACCGGGATCTTTCTCTCAGCGCTTGTGGTAATGACCTTCGCAAGACCTCTCACCACGTTCGCCTCATCCAGCCCCGTCACGATCTGTCTCTCAAACTCTTCCGGCACAAGATAGCCGCCGTCCGCCTGCACGCCCTCGGAAAGAACATTATGCACAAGCCTCTTTCCACGGAGATGCGCACCGAAATCTTCCTTGTAAGCATTGGAAGCACGCCCGGTCTTCTCATCCGGCTTCTGCATTGCAGGTCTTCCGGTAAGGGGCATATTCACAGGCTTGTTGAACTCAGCCTCCCTTGCCTCGGCTCTCTGCTGACGGTCGATAGCCGCGGTCAGATCCTCGATCTCCTGCTCCATACGGCTGTAAGTCGCATTATCTTCCGCAGACAGAACGCCGTTCTCATTCTCGTGGGTATCCACAAAGTTCTTCGCGGTCTCCCACACCTTCGCTCTCTTCTCGATCATTTCTTTGATAGTCATAGGTTTTATCCTCCCTTAAATGAATCTCTTGATAAAATTCAAGCGTTCCCTGATCTCATCGCAGGAACGCCCGTTATCAGTTACCTGTTCAGTTGCCACACCCTCATCAGGTGCCTTGATATGACACTTCGCCGCAATCTTGTCCATCAGCGAATTTGTCACCGCCGCCCTGGAATAGAGCATCGACACATCCGGCACTTCCAGATCCTCGACAGCATCCTGCCTCTGCAGAATGTCGTCCGCGAAACCAAGCTCAACCGCCTTGTGCGCGTCCATCCAGGTCTCCGCATCCATCAAGTGCGAAATCTTTGTCCGGCTCATGCCGGTCTTGATCTCATAAGCGTTCATGATGGATTCCTTCACCTCAGCCAGCATGTTGATCGCCTTTTGCATCTCCGCCGTATCGCCGAACGCGATAGTCGCCGGATTATGAATCATCATCATGGACACGGGGCTCATAAGAACCTTCGTCCCCGCCATCGCGATCACGCTTGCCGCCGATGCCGCAATGCCATCGATCTTCACCGTGACATCGCCCTTATAATCCATAAGCATGTTGTAGATCTGAGCCGCCGCCACGCAGTCGCCGCCCGGACTGTTGATCCAGACCGTGATATTGCCTGACCCAGAATCCAGTTCCTGCTTAAAAAGAGCCGGTGTGACATCATCGTCAAACCAGCTCTCTTCCGCGATTGTTCCATTCAGGAAAAGCACCCGCTCAGTTACTTCTTCGCCTGAAGCCTGGTCTCTGATCTTCCTGCTTTTCCAGTTCCAAAACTTCTTCATCGGAATCTTCATCCTCCTTCCTGTTATCTGCTTCCATATCGTATGCAGCACCCGCCGATACCAAAGGAACCATGTTTCCGTTTACCAGATACAGATCACCGCCGTCCTCTTCAGGAATGCGGTCAAGGTTTTCAAGCTCACGGATATCATTTGCCGACATCCAGCCATTCTGCCTTGCCGTGGCGTAACCGTTCATCCTGCTCTGGTAATCACCCCTGAGCAATCCGTCCACATTGAACTTGAAGAAATACTTCTTCTTTTCATCCGGTGTCAGAAGCGCCCTTACCATTGCCTGTTCCCAGCGGCTCACCCAGGGATCCAGCGTGTACTTCACGAACTCCAAGCTCTGCTGCTCAATGTTATTGAAGCTGCTCTTTTCAAGATCACCAATCATATGAGGCGGAACGCGGAATATCCTTGCGATCTCATCAATCTGGAACTTCCTTGTCTCCAAAAACTGAGCCTGCTCCGGTGAAATGGAAATCGGCGTGTACTTCATGCCTTCTTCTAAGACCGCGATCTTATTGGAATTGCCGGAACCGCCGAAAGTAGCCTGCCAGCTTTCCCTGACCTTGCTCGGATCCTTTATGGTTCCCGGATGTTCCAGAACACCACTCGGAGCCGCACCGTTCGCAAAGAACTTGCTGCCGTATTCTTCCGTGGCAATCGCCAGACCGATAGCATTCTTTGCCATCGCGATCGGTGAATACCCGACTAAACCGTCAAATCCTAATCCCGGAATGTGCAGCACATCATGAGGCTGAAGCCTTACCGTCCTTCCAACCTTGTCCGTACCCTTCCTTCCGTCCACATCATCCGAATCGTAAACGGTGTATTCGTAATAGAGCCGTCCATGCTCATCACGGTCCACCTTCATCCGATCCGGCATCAGCGGATACAGAGCCACGACTTCACCCTTACCATTGCGGATGATCTGCGAATACGCATTTCCCCACAAAAGCAGGTGTGTCATCAAGGTCTCCCGGAATATGAAGGAAGTCATCTCCGGATTCGGCTCATCATGGAGCAAAAAATAAAGCGGATGATCCACCGCTTTTTCCTTACCGCCATCGTCGGTATATCTATAAAATTGTAATGGCAGGCTCGCCACCGCTTCCGACAGGATCCTCACGCAGCAATACACCGCCGTCATCTGCATCGCAGACCGTTCCGTCACATACTTGCCGCTTGCGGTACCGCCCAGAAAGAAGCTGTAGCTGCTTCCTGCCGTCCTGTCCGTGGGCTTATCCCTGCTCCGAAATAAACCGCTCAGTATTCCCATAACCACGCCCTCCATTCGTTAGAAAACAAGTAAACCTCTTGTGTCATAAACTGATTCTTCCTTCTCATTGCCGCACCGGATCGCCCTGTCCAGAGCCATGATCATCGCAATGGCACCATCAATCTTCTCCGTGGACTTTGCCTTATCCGCCTTGATGTTGCCTGCCGGATCCGTCCGGATATAAATGTTATCCATGTTCCACCTGAGAACCGGATGACCGCCATGTGCGATCTTCTGCTCCAGCACCAGCCGCATCAATTCCTTGGTCGGCGGGGACATCGAAGCAAAACCCTGGCCGAAAGGAACCACCGTGAATCCCATTCCTTCCAGATCCTGCGATAACTGCGTTGCTCCCCACCGGTCATAAGCAATCTCCCGGATGTAGAACCTCTCACCCAGGCGCTCAATGAATTTCTCGATATATGCGTAATGAACCACATTCCCTTCCGTTGTTTCCAGAAATCCCTTCCGCTCCCAGACATCATAAGGAACATGATCCCGCTTCACCCTTAAGTCCAGCGTTTCCTCCGGAACCCAGAAATACGGAAGCACAATGTACTTATCCTCTTCATCCACTGGCGGAAATACCAGGGCAAACGCCGTCAGGTCAGTCGTACTCGACAAGTCCAGACCACCGTAACAGACACGCCCTTCCAGTTCATCCTCATCCACGGCAAAATTGCAGGCATCCCATTTTTCCATAGGCATCCACCTGACCGCCTGCTTCACCCACTGGTTCAGCCTCAGCTGCCGGAATGAATTTTCTTCCCCCGGATTCTGTTTCGCGGATTCACAGGCCGCTTTCACCTTGTCGATACCCACCGTGATATCCAATGAAGGATTCGCCTTCTTCCAGACCTTCGGATCCGTCCAGTTGTCGGATTCATCCGCGCCATAGATCACCGGATAGAAAGTCGGATCGATTTTCCGACCCTCCAATATGTCCTTCGCCTTCTGATGCGTTTCATAGCATATGCTGTTCGTATCCGTTCCCGCCGTCGTGATCAGGAAATATAACGGCTGCATCCTGGCGTCCCCGGAACCCTTCGTCATAACATCAAAGAGCTTCCTGTTCGGCTGAGTATGAAGCTCGTCAAACACAACCCCGTGAATATTGAAGCCGTGCTTACTGTATGCTTCCGCAGACAGCACCTGATAAAAGCTGTTCGTTGGCTGGAAGATGATACGCTTCTGTGAAGCCAGTATCTTCACCCTCTTATTCAGAGCCGGACACATCCTGACCATATCCGCGGCAACCTCAAAAACAATCGACGCCTGTTGCCTATCCGCAGCACATCCATATACTTCAGCGCGTTCCTCTCCATCTCCGCAACAGAGCAAAAGAGCCACTGCCGCTGCCAGTTCACTCTTTCCCTGCTTCTTTGGAATCTCAATATATGCCGTATTGAACTGTCGGTATCCGTTCGGCTTCATCGTACCGAATACATCCCGGATGATCTGTTCCTGCCAGTCGATCAGTTCAAAAGGCTTACCCGCCCAGGTTCCCTTCGTGTGGCAGAGGCACTGGATGAAGTTCACGGCAAAATCCGCCGCATCCTTATCGTAAGTTGAATCCTTCGCCCTGAACTTCGTCGGCTTATACTTCTTCAGCTTACGCATCTTCATCCGCATCACCACCTTTAAGCCACTGCCGGTACACCTGCTCGGATATCCGCGCCATCATCACCGGCGGAACGCTCATACCGCAGATATACTGGACGCTCTGATCCATAAAATCGTAATCCTGCGGAAATGTCTGGCAGTTGATAATATCCCGGTCAGTCATCAAGAGGCCGTCACACATCCGGTAAAGGCTGCTGCCTGAAACGATCGTCTGCACAGGTTCATCATCCCTGTTGATCGGCGTGGAGAAGCCATTGTTCTTGACCTTCCGCACCCTCTCATTGATATCCGCGATACAGCGGTCAGTCGGAATCATGTACTTCAAAAGTTTTGCCTGCATACTGTCCGGATCCATCGCCTTGCCATACGGCTCCCGGACATCCCTGAAGGGAATCGGCTTTGAATGGAACTCCATTGAAAGCTTCGGATATTTCAGGTCTTTCCGATGCGCGATAAAAAAGACGCGCTCCCTTTTCTGAGGCACGCCCATCCTCGCGGCATTGAACAGAAATATCTGCACCGTATATCCGGCATCATCAAATCCCTTCACGATCTGGTTGACCCAGCCCTTCGCATTTCCAATGATGATACCCTTCACATTCTCAGCTATAACCACCTTCGGCTGAAGGTGGTTCGCTATCGCTATGAAATACAGGAACAGGTCGTCCAGCCTCTGCTTCGCCTGTCCTTCCCGGAACACCTTTTCCGTATTCCAGCCTTCTTCCCTGACTCCCGCCGTGGAGAATACAGAGCAGGGCGGCGAACCATCCAGCACATCCAGATAGAACAGCTCTTCCGGCAACTTCTCATCAGGCAGCTTCAGGAAATCCCTGATATCCATAAGGAATGAATGCTTTGGATGATTGTTCTGCTTATAGACCTTCATCATATCGGGATCGATCTCGCAATTCCCCACTACATCAAATCCCGCCAGCTTATATCCCATTGAGGAACCGCCACCACAGGAAAAGCAGGAAAACACGGTATGCCCGTGCTTTGGTCTTTTATCCAGTTCCGACAGGCTCCACTTCCACGGAAACTCAGTTGAACCGGAAACCGCAGTTCGGGCATTCGTATTTGAACTCTTCATCCCCAAACACCTCCGCATCTATTTCCGTGGTACCGGTCAGTTCCTTATCAGAACCGCCGCTGCCATCTCCGTCCACAGGCAGGTCAGCCGCCATACCAAAAAAGTCGAACCCTTCCAGATCAAGTCCTTCCAGTTCGACTTCCAACTTCATGAGATCCCATGTCGCCTTTTCCCCGGTCTTGTTATCCAGGAAGCGGTATTTCTTCTTCTGTTCCTCAGTCAGCCCGTCACAGATCAGACATTCCACATCATCCATACCAAGCGCGACCAAAGCCTTGTATCTGGTATGGCCCGCGATGATCACATGATCCTCATCCACGATGATCGGCGTGATATAACTGCACTGGCGGATGCTTTCCGCAACAGCATTCACCGCATCATCATTCTTACGCGGATTATTCTTATATGGTTCAATATCCGCAAGTTTCAGTCTTTCCAGCTTCATACCTCGAACACCTCCCCGCAGCATGGACAGGTCATCATCTTAGGACCCGCCTCTTCCGATTCATCATCAGGAAGCGCAATCTCAGGCTGTCCGAAATCATAGCCCTGAAAATCCACATCGCATAATTCCGCAGAAAGCTTCTTCTGATCCCAGTATGCCATTTCAGCCGTCTTGTTATCATAAAGCCTGTACTTTTTCTTCTGTTCTTCTGTCAGATCGGAGGCGATCACAACCTCGCATTCCTTATATCCCAGCTTTTTCAGAGCCTTATACCTTGTATGTCCCGCCAGAATAAAGCAATCCTCGTCAATGACGATCGGCGCGATGTAGGAACACTGCCTGATACTTTCCACAACATCGTCCACCGCCTCATCATTTATCCTCGGATTGTTCTCATAAGGCTTCAATTCCGACAGCTTTTTCTTCACATATTTCATCGAAACCCTCCTATTTCTTCCTTGCCGATAGCAGATGTTCCATCAGGTCGTCATGCGGATTCGCGCTCCCGTACTCCACAGAGCAGTTTTCCTTCACGATCTGATAGATCTGATACCAGCACTGGTTCACCTGCTTCAGATAATTCTGGCTCATCGTCACATACGGGGAAGTTATCGCCGCCCCCGTGGTCGGATGCTTCGCCAGGAATCCGTATTCCGATATGCAGGTCTCGCACTGCACCCATCTGGATACCGACATCGCGTACTGCTCGATCAGCTGGGTGTTCACCAGCCGGTCGCACCCTCTTTCCTTCAGCCAGAGGAAAGTGCTTTTGAACACATCCTCCGCACAAAGGTCAATGCCGCTCTTCTGAGCAGCTTTCAGAAAATCCTTCACCGGCGGCACATCCTCACCGGTAATGTCTTCAGGCTCCGGAAGGTCAATGACCGTCGCCGCAAGCCCGCTGTCGATTTTTTCCGTCAGGGCTTTTGATTTCCTGCCGGAACCGACCCTTGCGCCGCCGCGCATAGTCCCGTCTTTGGCCATCTTCCTTCACCTCAATTCCCTGCAGGGGTTAATACCCCGTTTGATTTCTTCTTTTTGTGCGTGTGACCCCCGCGCCGTTCCCTGGAGAATATACGTGCGGGGATTTTCACTCCCCCTCCGGTCTCTTTCCCCATCGGTCTCCCCGCTCCGCGTGTATGCGCGAGTGACACGACTTGCACAGCGCGATCAGATTGCTCCGGTCGTGCGTGCCACCTTCACTCAGCGGCTTCTTATGATGGATCTCTTCCGTGGGGACTATCACCCCACGCTCAAAGCACAGCTCACAGAACGGATGCTCCGCAGCATACTTGTCACGTATCCTTTTCCATGCTCTCCCGTAACGCCTCTTTGTCCGGGGATCTCTCCCATACTTTTCATACTCACTGTTCACCTTGCTCTGGTGTTCCGGGCAGTACCTTCCATCCGTCAGGTTGGGACAGCCCGGATAAGCGCACGGCTTCTTCGGTTTCCTCGGCATCTGTCCACCTTCCTTCCCACAGAAAAAGCCGCTGCAGTTCTTCCCGCAACGGCGTCTCCGTTTCACTCCGGTCGGCGCTAAGCGCACATCCACTGGATGTGCAGCGCCCTCATCTTTCACTTTTGCCATCTTAACAATATCACATAGGCTTACTGTATCGAACTTGATTTTACTGTATTGTTTCCGGAATCTTGATTTCATCCAAGGCGTTCCTGTGAAGGCGGAATACATTGTCGATGCCGTACCCAAGCTCGATAGCGATCTCTTCCCATCTCATATAGGACAGGTACCGCAGCTCCAAAATCGTCTGAAGCTCTGTACTCTCCACAGCCTTTATCCTGCGGATGATATCTTTCTTCAGTTCCACCAGCTTTATCATGTCCTGGTTGATCTCCGTTTCCAGTTCGATGATCTGGATCACGGCGTCCTCCAAACGGGAATGACCCTTGTTCGGATTCCTCGGCATGTCCGAATATGTCACCGTCGCCTTCGTCGCCAGGTCATGCAGATCCTCAATCTGCCCCAGCTTGCTCTCTATCCTCTGATTCAGGCCGAAAGCCTGTGATAAGTATTTCTTGGCTGCCTGTTGATGTCTGTTCATAAGCTACCTCCGATCGGATTTATTTTTCTTCCCTCGGATTGACTCTGATTGTCTCACTTCTTCCTGAAGCCTCCGGATCAGGTATTTCCCGTCCACGCTTGTCAGCTGACTGTACCATCCGGAACGGAAAAACTTCTCAATCTCCAAAGCCTCATTTATGGCATCCCGATTCTTCGGATGCGCCTTTATCTTCTTCAGCGCCACCCTGTAATCGGCAACCGCCTGAAGAATGATCGCATTGGCAAGTCTCTCGTACGGATCCTCAGCCAGATTCTTATTTCCCGCCATAGGCACTTACCTCCGCTTTCACGGCATCGATCAGCCGGGACTGTGTATCGTCCTTTGCGGAAAGCGCCTTCATGATACGTTCGTCCACGGTTCCGGCAGTAATGATATGAATCACGGTAACTGTCCCGGAAGTCTGACCCTGACGCCATAACCTGGCTATCGTCTGCTGATACAGTTCCAAGCTCCATGTGATACCGAACCATACAATCACATTTCCGCCTGATTGCAGGTTCAGGCCGTGACCGGCGGAAGCAGGATGTATCAAACCGACCTGAAGCTCTTTCGCATTCCATTTTTCAATGCTCTTGTCGGAATCCAGCTTCTCATAAACGACCTTCAGCTTATTCATCCTCTCGGTGATCCTTGCAAGGTCATGTTTGAACCAATACGCCACCAGAATCGGCTTCCCGTTTGCGGATTCGATCAGATCCTCCAAGGCATCCAACTTTCTCTCATGGAAAGCGTTCACGGAACCGTCATCGTCATAAATTGCACCGTTTGACAACTGGCATAACTTCCCTGATAAGGATGCAGCATTCGCAGCCGTGATCTCGCCTCCCGGAAGCTGTAAAACCAGCTCATCCTTCATTTCCTCGTACTTTTCACGCTCATCTTCATCCAGATAGACCCTATATTCCGTACTCAGAAGCTCCGGCATATCCAGATAGTCCGTCGCTTTCATGGAAATGGTGATATCAGAGATTTTGTCGTAAATCCTCTCTTCTGCACCCGGCAACAGCTTGTAGGTATAAACAATAGGACCGTTCATCCTGTCAGGCTTGAAATAGTTGACCCTGTACTGGCTGATAAATCTTCCAAGGCGTTCTCCCATGTCCAGAACCTTGAACTCTGCGAATAAATCCATCAAACCGTTTGAAGAAGGTGTTCCAGTCAGCCCCACAATGCGCCGGATCTTCGGTCTTACCTTCATAAGCGCCTTGAACCTCTTCGCCTGCCAGTTCTTAAAAGAAGAAAGCTCATCCACGACCACCATGTCATAATCAAACGGCAGGCCGCTTTCCTCGATCAGCCAGGGGACATTCTCGCGGTTGATAATGTAGATATCCGCATCCGCCTTTAATGCCACCAGCCTCTCCGCAGCCGTTCCGACCGCAATGGAATACCGGATTCCTTTCAGGTGATCCCACTTTTTGATCTCATCAGACCATGTATTTCTCGCAACCCTCAGCGGTGCTATGATCAGAACCTTCATCACCTCGAATCTGTCATACATCAGTTCATTCAGGGCGGATAACACAATGCTCGTCTTACCCATTCCCATATCAAGTAGGATCGCCGCTATCGGATGTTCCTTAATGAACTCGATTGCGTATTTCTGATATTCATGTGGATTGTATTTCATCCAGAATCCCTCCAATCTGTTCCACCCCATCAATAATGTGGGTGTGGAACCCGAATTTTTCTAAAAGCCTGTGCCGTGATACCTGCAGCGGTCTCGGAACTTCTCCCGGTGCTTTGACCTCGACAAAACCGATATGCCGATCCGGCAGAAAAACAATCCTGTCCGGAACCCCGTCAAATCCCGGTGAGACCCACTTAAGACATATGCCGCCTCGCCTTTTCACGGCATCGACCAGTTTTCTTTCAATGTCTTTTTCACGCATCGCAGACCTCCATCAAATCAAGCCGCCGTGACGGTGGTGAACCTCTTTATACAACCTTTCCTATAAGCAAATTCTCAAAAAACATCCCCTTAAAGGACTTATGTATATTGAGTAACACCACTGTCACTTTTGGCTTAAAACCAACATTCTTAAAATCATGCAGATTCAGGAACATTTATAAAAATGACCTTCACCACCTGCACTCAGGACTGGCAGACTATCGAAAATGACTATCACCGACCGTCATCCAACCCATAGACCAGCACCGACTATCACAGAAAATCCTGTCCGTCCTTCAATTTCAGACCGTGGACAAACATCCCCTTATTGGTCTTGTGCCTTGTGAAACCAGCCTTCTCCACAGCCGTATAAAAATCCGTCGTGCTACGGACATACTCACCGGTCTGTATGCAATACGCCCTGTACTGCTGATAAAACTCACCGGACTTTTCCTTATATCCCGGATCGACATCACAGCACTCATCCAGAAATCTCCCCAGCCAGTTGTTATCTTCGCGGTATGCCTCAATAGCATCCTCCACAGCCTTCGGCAGCGGCGTTTTGAACTTCATCGATATCGCCTTCTGCGCACCTTTGATAATCCAGCGCATAATATAAGGACCTGCTTCTTCATACAAATACTCCGCATAGTTCTTGATATCGCTGTCGCCTTCGATCTTGGCATTGAAGGGAATAACGATCAGCCTGCGCCAGATACCGTCATCGTTCGCACCGACTTTCGGAAGATGATTCGTGTAAAGCACGATCGTATGGCTCGGTGTATAAGTGAACGGCGCCTTGAACTTCTTTTCCGCAAGGATCTCATCCGTGGAGCACAGCTGTTTTACAACCGAAGTATTCAGCCTCATTCCTTCTTCCATCTCGGAAGCGATAATGAGACGCTTTCCTTTAAGTTCCGCCATTTCCGGCTTCACATTTCTCTTGCAGTTCATGGTCAGTGTCTCTGCGGATATCTTCCCGCTATAGGTTCCCATCACCCTGGCGATCGTGTTCCAGAAGGTTGATTTTCCGTTCGCTCCACCGCCATATGCGATGATGAGATGTTCCTGATAAACCTTGCCGATAGCCGCCATCCCGACCACCACCTGCACATAATCGATCAGTTCCTGATCCCCGCAGAAGAACAGCTGAAGGACATCCTCCCAGACATCCTTCCCCTCATCACCGGGCGAACAGGTTGTCAGTTTTGTGATGTAATCCTCCGGATCATGTTCTTTTGCGCCATCAAGTCCCTTCTGCAAGTCATAAGTCGCTTCCGGCGTGTTCAGCAAATTCTCATCCTTGTCCAGATCCTTCACTTCCACCGCCAGCATCGGCTTCGCAACATTCAATGCTGAAACGACATATTTCCAGTCACGCCTTTTCATGACGAACGCCAGATAGGTCTTTGCACCCTGCAGGGCAAACTTCAGCCCCATGCTTCCCTGCGGTATCTGCTTATCCAGAGCCTTGCCGCCTGTCTTCACAACCTCTTCCGACACACCGGCATTTACCAATCCTGAAATTGCAGCAGCCAGGCATTCTTCCGCATCCGCAAGCTGCAGGTCAAGGAACTCTTCCATAGCGCCTACCGCCAGCTGTCTGTTTTCAATCCAGGCATCCCCGTCAAAACGGAGATAATCCGTGGCATCCGAATATCTGAGCACATCCCCGTATTCCTGGATCAACGCTTTGGCCTGCCCCATGTCTGAATAATCTCCGGGCTTGTAGCATCCGTTCTGGAAGTCAGCGTTGTAATCCTCCGGATCCACATATCCTTCCTGATCCTTGATCTTGTTCCTAAAGAACTTCACCGCCGAATACCAGATGCTCTTCAGCTCTTCCTTATCCAACGGCGGATCGCACTTCGCAGCTTCTTCCATAAAAATCTGCTTCGCCTTGTCGGTCTCTCCGAAACGCTTAAGCGCCTTACCTGCAAAAAGGGAAAGCGTATTATTCCTGGATCCCTGCGGTATCACTCCGCCCGTCCTGCCGCCATCCCATTCATCAGCGTCATCTTCTTCATCGATATCCGATTCCGGCTGAATATCCTCGTCAATCGTTGTCCAGCCTTCATGCCAGATCACATCTCCGGTATCCGCGCCGTAAATGAACCTTGCAGCATCAAGCGCCTTCTTATCAAAGAAGGGATATTTCTTCACTATTCCCCTCTTCAGCCCGGCATACAAATCCTTGTCCGTGATCCCGTCCGTTTCAAAATAAATATGAAACCTCGGTCTCACTCCCTTGCCCGGCTTGTCCTTCATGTGGTGGCGGCTGAATGCTATTGCATAGGAATAATCGCCCATCAGCTCTTCCACCTTCTCCGGTGTGATCCAGTCTTCCGGATCATCAGAGTGATCATTGTCGCAATCCATAACGATCACATTTGAGCAGATGAAGTTATCAATATTGCGGTAGTTCTTCTTATATTCCGCACATACATGATCCAGCTTCACCGCTTCCTTCATCCCGGCCGCATCCGTGACCTCTACCTTATTCGGATAAAGGCAGTTCTTCGGATCGCCGGATACATTCGCTGTCTGTAAAATCAAACGCATCCTTATTCCTCCCGAAAAATCTTTGTGATTAACCCAGCTTCTTCTTTTCTGCAACAATCGCTTATCCCATCGGAACCATCCCCTTTCGTATTTTTTGAAGCCTTCTTTTGACTTCCAAAGGGTCTAAGTTCCCATTCCGGTCAGTTTCCGATTTCTGGCCGGATTTTTTTCAACATTTTTCTCCCGGCTCGAATCGCTTCCTTTTTATAAGCAAATGACCACCTCGAATTTTTTTGCCCGATCATCGGAAAAACAGTCTTCCGGGAACTTATGCCTTGTGAAAGGGACAGAGAAAAAACTTTTTCAAAAAACTTTCCGGAAAAATCGGAAAACGTCGCTTTCGGGAACTTAGACCAGATAGAACGGCAGGGAAGCCGCTCGGAAAGGAAGGTGCTGCAGATGCAGAAAGAAATGATTGAAGAGACCGCTTGCTTAGACGCAGAAGATGAGGATCTTATCGACACCCTCACAGCCATCAGCGTCGTGGCAAAGCGGCTCGCAGTAAAACTCAGAAATGAACTGTCAACGGAAGGAGAAAGACAAGATGGGAAAAATGAGTGAATTATCTTCAGAACTCTCCGAACTGAAAACCTACGGAGAAAAGATCATCACCGTCACAGACACATTGACGGAACTGTTTTCGGATTTAAGGCGCGGGGGTGAGATCATCATCAGCATTGCGGACTCCCTGATCTCCCTGTTCTCTTCAGGCGATATCGAACCGGAAGAAAAGCCCGCTGCCAAACCCGCGAAGAAAACCCAGAAGGCAGCCCCGCAGGAAGAGCCACCGACAAAAACCTATACAAAGGAAGATGTCCGCGCACTGCTCTCCCGCACGGCAAATGAAAACGGCGGCAAGCATAAAGCCGAAGTCAGGGACATCGTAAGAAAGTATGGCAACGGAGGCAGCCTTACCGACGTCGATGCAAAAGACTACCCGGCATTGGTCGCTGAAGTGGAAGGACTGAAGGATGCCTAAACACGCATTACTCTCAGCCTCCGCAAGCCACAGGTGGCTGAACTGCCCGCCCAGCGCAAAACTCTGTGCGGAAGCGGATAACCAGAGCAGCCCCTACGCCCAGCAGGGAACTGATGCACACGCACTCTGCGAACACAAGGTTCTTGCAGCACTCGGAAGGGATTCCCCCGATCCTACGGAAGACCTGGACTACTTTGACCAAGAAATGACCGACTGTACTGATGAATATTGTTCCTATGTTATGGAGCAGCTTCAGGAAGCCAGAAAATACTGCAAAGATCCGGAAGTCCTCGTTGAGCAGAGACTGGATTTTTCCAGATGGGTACCGGAAGGATTCGGAACCGGCGACTGCCTGATCGTTGCGGACAAGGTGCTTCACATCATTGATTTCAAGTATGGTCTCGGCATCCTCGTTGATGCCAATGACAACCCTCAGATGATGTGCTACGCACTTGGAGCCCTGGATATCTATGACGGGATCTATGATATCGAAACCGTCAAGATGACGATCTTCCAGCCCCGCCGCGGAAATATCAGCACCTGCACGATGGACAAAATGGATCTCCTGCAATGGGCGGAAACATTCTTAAAGCCCACAGCAGCCCTGGCATATAACGGCGAAGGCGAATTCAAAGCCGGTGACCATTGCCAGTTCTGCGCAGTGAAGACAACCTGCCGCAAGCGTGCGGAATATAACCTCGAAATGGCTCAGTACGATTTTGAGATGCCCGCCAACCTGGATGAAGCGGAAATCGCAGCCATCCTCCCCCGCATCGATGAACTGATAGCGTGGGCCGGCGACATCAAGGAATATGCACTCCAGCAGGCTATGTCAGGCACGGAATATCCCGGCTTCAAAGTCGTGGAAGGCAGATCAGTCAGAAAATATACGGATGAAGCCGCTGTTGCTTCCGCCGTAGAAAAAGCCGGATTCGATCCTTATGAAAAGAAGGTTCTCGGTATCACGGCAATGACTTCCCTCTTAGGGAAAAAGCGTTTTGATGAACTACTGAGCGGCATGATCACAAAGCCGCCAGGCAAACCAGCACTCGTGCCGGATACAGACAAGCGACCGGCACTTAACACAGCCAAAGATGATTTCAGTGAAGAATAAGGAGGAAAAAATCATGGCAAACAAAGTATCTATTCCGACAAAGGTTATTACAGGCGTTAACACCAGATGGAGCTATGCGAATGTGTGGGATCCGAAGAGCATCAACGGCGGAACTCCCAAGTACAGCGTATCCCTCATCATCCCGAAGTCCGACACCGTGACGATCGACAAGATCAACGCCGCAATCCAGGCCGCTTATGAAGAGGGCCAGAGTAAACTCAAGGGAAACGGCAAGTCCGTTCCGCCTCTTGCAGCACTCAAGCTTCCTCTCCGCGACGGTGACAAGGAAAGACCGGATGATGAAGCTTACAAGAACAGCTACTTCATCAACGCCAACAGCGCATCCGCACCCGGTATCGTGGACGCGGACAGGAATCCTATCCTTGAACGTTCCGAAGTATATTCCGGCGTGTACGGCAGGGCTTCCATCAATCTGTACGCTTTCAACAGCAACGGCAACAAGGGTATCGCCTGCGGTCTGAACAACCTTCAGAAGATCCGCGACGGTGAACCCCTCGGAGGCAAGTCCAGAGCTGAGGATGACTTCGCAACAGACGATGAGGACGATTTCCTTTCATAACAAACGTAACCCTTTAACCCACGGGGCGGCGGCGATCCTGCTGCCGTCCCTCTTCTTTTTCAGGAGCAAAACACATGGAAAAAATCAGAGAAATGTCAATCGACTTAGAGACTTACAGCGATGTGAATATCTCCAAATGCGGTGCTTACAAATACGCTGAGTCTGACCAATTTGAGATACTGCTTTTCGGAGTCTCCATAAACGGTGGACCGGTACAGGTATATGATCTTGCCTGCGGTGACACCATCCCGGATGAAATCCTTGCAGCATTATCTGATGAATCAATTACAAAATGGGCCTTTAACGCTTCCTTTGAACGCATCTGTCTTTCAAACTGGCTGAAGCGCCACCGCCCGGAATACTTCTACGGCTACAGCATCCCGGAAGACCCGGCTTCAAAATATCTGGATCCCTTATCGTGGAAATGCTCCATGATCTGGTCCGCATATCTCGGACTACCGTTATCACTCGCAGGCGCCGGTGCGGTTCTCGGACTCGAAGAACAGAAGCTCACAGAAGGCAAAGACCTCATTCGCTATTTCTGTGTACCCTGCAAGCCCACGAAAGCAAACGGCGGACGCACCCGTAACCTTCCCCAGCATGACAGCGAAAAGTGGATCAGGTTCAAAGAATACAACCGCCGTGATGTGGAAGTGGAAATGTCTATCCAGAAACGCCTTGCAAAATATCCTGTTCCTGAGCAGATATGGGATGAATACCATCTCGATCAGGAAATAAACGACAGAGGCATTGCCCTTGATATGGTCATGGTGGAAAATGCGATCTTATTTGATGAACGCTCCCGCGCTGATCTCACAGCCTCCATGCAGGATATTACCGGTGTTGATAATCCGAACAGCGTAGCCCAGATGAAGCAATGGCTTTCCGATAACGGAATAGAAACAGAATCTCTCGGTAAAAAGAATGTCGCAAAACTGATTGAAGATGCCGACGGTAATGTGGAAGATGCCCTCCGTCTCCGCCTCCAGCTTGCGAAATCATCCGTCAAAAAATATCAGGCAATGCAGAATGCAGTCTGTAAAGACGGCAGGGCTCACGGCATGTTCCAGTTCTATGGCGCAAACAGATCCGGCAGATGGGCAGGCAGGCTGATACAGTTGCAGAACCTTCCACAGAACCACATGAAGGATCTCGCGGAAGTCAGGGAAATAGTAAGATCCGGCGATTATGAGACAATGGAGCTCTTATACGATGACATCCCGGACGCTCTTTCACAGTTGATCAGAACCGCCTTCGTTGCCAGGGACGGATACAAGTTCATTGTCTCCGACTTCTCAGCGATTGAAGCCCGCGTCCTTGCTTTTCTTGCAGGCGAAAAATGGCGCTCCAAAGTATTTGCTGAAGGAAAAGACATCTACTGCGCCAGCGCCAGCCAGATGTTCGGCGTCCCTGTCGAAAAACACGGGATCAACAGCCACCTCAGGCAGAAGGGCAAAATCGCGGAACTCGCCCTCGGATACGGCGGATCCATCGGTGCCTTAAAATCTATGGGTGCCCTCGATATGGGCTTGACCGAAGACGACCTTCAGCCGCTTGTTGATGCCTGGCGCATGTCCAATCCCTTTATCACGAAATTCTGGTGGGATATAGACCGTGCCATAAAAACTACCATCACCCAGCGCGTCCAGACCGAAGTACGCGGGATCAAGTTCATGTATAAAAGCGGGATGCTCTTTATCAAACTTCCTTCAGGCAGGCTTCTCTCCTATGTGAAACCTAAGATCGGGGAAAACAAATTCGGCGGAGAATCCGTCACCTATGAAGGTATCGGTGCCACCAAGAAATGGGAACGAATCGAATCATACGGTCCGAAGTTTGTAGAGAATATCGTTCAGGCAGTCAGCAGGGACATCCTCTGCTATGCCATGCGAACCCTCTCACATTGCTTTATCGTCGGACACGTCCACGATGAACTGATAATAGAATGCAGCCCCGGCGTTGACCTCAATGTAGTCTGCCAGCAGATGGGAAGATCCCCGGACTGGATGCCGGATATCCTTCTTCGGGCTGATGGTTATGAGACATTCTTTTACAAGAAAGACGACTGACACGAAAATCAGCCAGGAACGGCACCGCTGCCGCCCCTGGCATTTTCTTTTTCAGAAGCTATTACTTCTTCTTTTTCTTCTTGCCGCAGTACAGCCCAAAGAACTTCCTGCAGGCCTGCTCACATTCGTCAACAACCTGATACCCTCTACTGGATTTCAGCTGAAGCTTCTCGAAGATCTCGTCCATCTCCACCCCTGCAAGCTTCATGGTTACGATATCGCAGTAACGCTTGTCTATCGTTTCCAGATGCTTAAGCAGACGCGCCAGCTTCTCTTCGTCAGGCTCATTATCCTGCTCGCAGGGATACTGATCGTAGACACCGACTTCTTCAGTCAGATCGGAAAAGATGATCTCCGGATTATTATCCTTCTCAGGATTATAACGCTCATACTCGCCCTTATGGATGCAGCCCTTACAACGGTTGCTCTTCGGGCAGAGCTTCGGCGATCCGTCCTTCTTCTTTCCGATGATGCATCTACCGGCACGGTGCTTCTTCAGGTAAGCGTTGATCTGTTCATCGCAATCCTGCTTCAGCCCTTCGTACTTTTCCGGCGGAACCGCCACATAACCGATCAGGAACGTAATTCCCGCATACTTTCTGGTGGTCAGGTTCTCGGACTTGATATACGATGCTTCGTTTACAAAATCCCTCTTCAGCCATACCGGCGCCAGCACATATCCCTCCGGGATCGGCGTGCCGTCGTATGTCTTCTTCTCTCTTTTTTCCTGTGTTGACTTAGTTGCCTGTGTTACACTTTTTGTCATTTTCATTCTCCGTTTCTCTGAAACCGGAGAAATCCGATGACATTCCCAGCTTTATAAGGCGATCATCCATTGAAACATCCTCCGTTTCAGTGTTTGACCACGCCCGTCTGCAAGGCTGGCTTGTATTGAAATTTCAACAGCACCCGTACTCCAAGTCAGACAATGCCCTCGCGATAGGCATTCATCTTTCCGGATGCAGGTCTTTTAACGTCATCCCTTACAGGACGTAAATCTATGATTCACCGCCGTCGCGGATCTTCATCTAATGTACAAAGGAGATTTCAGGCTCATTTTTCTGACCTGTCTCCCATATTTTTAAGGACATTTGTTATTCCGTTGACCGGATCCGCCCTCACATCCCAGTCAAAGAAATTCTGTGATCTTAAACCCCTCTGCCGTATTAGGTATGAGATCCAGCCGTTTTCCGATTTTGGACATAAAAAATGCCCCTTGGACGCACTGAATCACAGAACTCTCGTGTATTTACACGGTATTAAGTCCTGCGATTCATGCGCTTCCAAGAGGCATCTTTCGCGAGTAACTTCTATATGTTACGCTGCAAGCACTCCTATAACTTCCTTGCTGTTCTTCACCTTACATTTGTGCTTTTCCTTCAGCGGTATTTTGCCGTTCAGGCTTCGTACATCGATCTCACCCAGACAGCAATGATCCTTGTGAAACGGGCACTCCGCCTTACCACATGTGCAGATAACTCGCTTAAATTCTTCCATAGGCAATTCCCTCCTTTAGACAGTGATAGCCGGGTGGTATCAATACTTCCACTTCTCGGCTTTGATTGATACTACCCGGCTTTGATACGCTATGATCGGCACTTCCAGTAGTTATTGGTTATATAAGTTATCCAGGTTGATACATGGTCCTGAACTCACCATTTGACTCAGCTCTTCGGGACGTATGATCCCCAAACATTGCCAGGGCTTGTCTTCGTTCCCCTTCATGATCGCTATGACGCGATCTCCGTGATACTTGGCTCTGTAGCCTACCAGTCCCGCATTGTTTGTTGTCCTAAGCTGTCGTTCGTCTTTTATCATTCAGTATCCTCCCCGTTAAATCCGTCAAAGAATGTCATCTGTCTGAAATCCCCCTTACCCTGTGCCTCTTCCTGATGTACCGGCATATCAAAATAGCTTTCAGCATCAGGGAAGTTGCAGCAAGGGAAGATATGTTCCTTAACGACCTTCCTCTCGTCAATATCGATCAGTATCGCTGACATACGATTGTTAAACTTTGCAATCTGCAGTGCATCGATAAACATATTGAAGTAAGTCTCATCTACAAACCCGAACGAGAACTTATTATGCTTAGAGTTTTCAGGCTCCCATGCATCCTGCAGAAAAACTACTGCATAGTTATCAATCGTCCGCTTGATATAAAAAGCGTCATCTCGCTCAGTATCATCCTCGTCCCGAAAACTCGACAACATCGAAAATCCCCATTCGATGTATTCCTTCTCGTCCGGAAGAGTGATTGCAAGATCACATACCCTTGCCCCGTCAAAGACCTTTGATGGCGATATCTCCGATCTGTCTGGAACCCCCAGCTTTTTAATTGCAATTCCCCTTGCAAATAACTCATCGGTAATAATATCTCTCATGTCTCTGCGGCGTCTCTGCCGTTCAGCCATAAGCTGATGCCTGCGCTCCATCATGCTGCGTCGTGCCGCCTGCTCCTTGGTCATCATACCGTTGGCTTCCAAAAGATCCTCCAGGTCAAGCGGGCACTCTTTAGCCTTGCACGCTGCAATCTTCTGAAGAATGTCTACGGCTATCGGCTTAGAATAGTTACCATTAACTATTCTTGAAAGCATGGATGTACTCAACCCTGTAGCGGCTGCAAAGTCAGCCATAGATCTGTCTGCGCCTTTCATCGCATTGACAGCTTCCGTCATCATCTGTTTTATCGGCTGTCTGCCCTGCACATAATCTTCTAATTTGATTTCACCCATCTTGATACCTCATTTCATATGTTCTGGGACACAATTTCATCTTACATGGGATAGTATAACCGCTCATTTCAAATCTGTCAAGAGGTAATTTCATAATATTTGCAACGCTTGTTTCAATTACTTGGGATTATTCTCTGAGAACTCCGTGAGCCATGCCAGAAACTCTTCCGTTGTTGCCATCCCATGCGCCAGCTTGTTCCTCCATTCCTTCACTTCGCTCGTCAGCCTGTTAAACTGCTCTTCGTAGCTTTCTTCTTCCGGGTGACGACGCATCAGCATCTTATAGCGCATATACACCTTCCGGTATTCCTTGGTAGTCACATCCGTCTTTTCCTTATTACTCCGGCTTACCTGAGCGCCGATATCCTTGCAGGTCTTCTCCGGATCCTGCGGTGACGGGTATGAGCAGTAAATCGAATCTGATCTTCCAGTCGGAACAAAATACTGTCCGCAGTTCTTACACTTAATAATCGCAGTCTCACTATCCATAACATGTGCTGTTTCAAACAGAATCAACGACATGGAAGATTTTATAGTGAAGATCTCAGCAAACTTGCCCTCTATCAATGCCAGCCTGTAATCGATATGCTGCATTTCCGTGTAATCCCCAAAGAAATTAAGGAAAGCATCCACATCATCCTTATCATCTCCGCCATCATTAGCAAGAAGATCCAGGCTATGCCGGAAAGCTACATACGAGCCGGCGAAACCCGCATAAGCGGATAAATAAATAGCCCCCATCGTATCTATGCTGAACTTATCCATCCCGCTGTTTTCAAGAATATACTGCTTTACCTTGTCATCCTGGAGCCCTTCATTCAGATCGTCCATAAACTGCTTCTTATACTTATCCTCTGCCCAAAGGTAATCATGTATAAGGTTTGACATATCCGTCAGGATCATTATTGCTGTTACCAGGTCATATTCCTTAAACAAAACGTCTGAAAACCATTTTGCCGATTCATCAATGGTGCTCTCGCTCGGAGCTTCTTCAAAAACAGGGCACTTCATAATGACGTCCTTCAGCGTATAGGGCTTAAATCTGGAATACTCACAGGCCAGACCGCCGATAGGGTATTCATAGATTCCCCCATCAAAAAACACTTTATAACCCTTTCCATCGAACCAAGTAACCAGTCCAAAATCCATCGCCATTTCATCCCTCCGTGTTATCAATCGCTATTTCATCTCACAAACTTGAGATTGTAAACAATCGTTGTTTTGTTTTACCGATTGATAACAGTATAATTGCAACAATCGCTTTTGTCAAGTACCTATTGTAAACAAAAAACAGGATGCAGATCATTTCCGCACCCTGTCGTTATCAATTTCTATTCTGTTATCATTTCATAATCCGGCTATTCCTCAGCAGGATCATCATCCTCCGGTGACGATTCATCACTATCCTCTGGCGGCAGTTCAGCAAGCTTTTCCTTTATCTTGCTCATCAGAAGGACAATGCAATCATAAACACGCTTTCCGTCCTTATCATCCGGAATGCAGTTTTCCACCTCAATGTCCTCGAAGTCCTTGTCCTCGCTGTAAAAAGCTTGATAGAAAGCCCTCACATCAAACTGGAGATTGGACTTCGCTATCTCAAAGACATTCTCATCATTTTCAAAACAGGCATAACCTGCATCCGTCTTCTTAAACTGAAGCATTCTTTTCATAACGTTTCCATCTCCTTCTCAGTGTATCCAGACCGCCCTCGATGTGGTCAGAAATAATATCAAGTATATTGTAATCTGCATCCCGATATTCCAGCGCCCCTGATTGAATATATATTTTGTCATCATCCTTCCCGATAAAGATAACATTATCAACATCAAGATTTACGATGAACTACGGTCTGTGAGTCACCATTAAAACCTGACGATGCTCACCCATGATCTTAAAACGGTCAAGCAGATAATCCCGGACAGCCTTCTGTGAAATATTATCTTCCGGCTGATCGATGATATACATACCATCGTGACTCGTTTCATAGGATAAAATGTCAAAATATATTTGAGCATCCAGCCCGGATGACAGTTCCTGTGTCCGGTCTTTTCCTGCCTGCGTTATCGTAAATTTATTCGCCAGATCGGCATCCAGCTTTTCCTGTATTTTTGATTTCAACTCATTCAGTGCTTCCGATGGAGCTCCGGTAAAATAGGAAAGCCGTTCTGACAGTTCATCCTGACTCATTTCCAGAACAGATTTCTTAGTGCCCTTTTTCATTTCAGATGCGAAAAGACCTTTGACGTATTCTTCATCGATTTCTGTTATGCCCAGCCTGCTATTAAATTCATAATCGTGGACACGTTCCGTCTGTATCTGAATCGTTTCCTTCTCGATGCGGAAATCAGGCACCGTAAGCTTCTCTCTCCTCCTGATAATTGCAGCAATCGCTTCGGCTGCGTTGTCAATATTCTCATTGTATGTTGATAGCTTCTTTTGCGTATCTGAAACAGAAGACTGGTATTTCTGCTTGAACTTACTGACGGCGTTTTGGAAAAGGGCAATTTTGGTATTCTCTCTTTCGGCTCTCTTCTTTTTCTTCTCGTAACGCATGGACATACTGTCCAGCTGTTCAATAATATACTCCAGCTGTTTCCTGTCATCCTGTTCAAGCCAGGTGCTTTCCATTATTGTTTCTATCTCTTCGACAACATTATCCAGATCGGCGCTGATATTATTATAGCCTTCTACACGCCGATTATTCTTTGCGACAGATCCAACAAACGTTATGCTCTCCGCCTGTTCAATATCTTCATCAAGTATCTTAAATCTGCCCAGTTGAGCTTCCAAAAGCTCCAATGCGAATTTTTCTTCCAAAAATGCAAAAATAACGTTCAGCTTTCTCTGAATCTTTTCTTTGTATGCACCTGACTTAATTGGAGCCGGATAATAAGGACTCAGGAAATCGTCAGACTTGATTTTTTCCTGTTCAAACTTATCACGGATCTCACCCTGCATATCAAAAGCAAATATCTCTGCCGCAGGAATTGTTGTCCCAATCTCAATATTATGCTTTTTCAGATATTTGTCATATCCTCGAACCACGGTCTTATTGAGCGGACCTTCTTGCTGCTTCCTGTATTCTGTCAGTTTGTGCAGTAACAAGGACTTTCCTATCGAATTATCTCCGATGATAACATTTATTCCTCGTGAAAGAGGAATATCATATCCTACCCCATCAATAGTAATCTGAATACTTTTGGTATAGGTCTCGGTCGGATTGAAAAAGCTGTTGACTGTCTTTATTCTTCTGTGATCTGTTATTGCCATAACCAGCCCTCTGAAACAGGGCAGGCATTTCACATATGTATAGACGAAATCCGTATTATCTTTTTCTATCTCTTTGGGATAATACTGCCAGTCATGACAATCGGAACCCGTAATGAATCGGATATCCTCAGTCAGATCCTGTGCATTCAGGAAATTCTTATTGAACACCTCGTTCTTACGGTTTTTGAATTCAAAAGCCTCAAAATAATCAGTGTAAACAAACTCTTGGAATTTCTCTTCTCCAACAGTCTTCGCATCATTTTTATACGGACGAGATGATGTCAGAGAACTCTTCTGATGAACGATAAGGACTGTATCCAGATCAATGTTTCTCAAAATGGAAAGGAACTTTTCCTCCGAAAAAGCACCATTCTTGTCATATGCAGTTTTTCCCTTATCATCTACCAAACAATCGGCGATCTTCGCTACTTTGGCTTCATCCTCATCATTAAATACAGCAATTACATGTAGCACGGTCGGACCGTTTTCTCCGATGAACTCAACTGTAAATTCAATACCGGGAAACACTTTAATAACAGAGCACTGATCATCATTTTCATAAGCCTTCAGTGCCTTGTACATATCGAATCCGAACGCATCATGATCCGTAATTGCGCACATCTGAACACCATTGGCATTCAGCTTCTCTGCCAGAACGCCAATGTTATCTATCGTATTGAAGGCCACCTTCCCTTTGTCCTTTGCACGAGAACAAACGGAGTGGATATGCAAATCAATTTTATATCCAGACTCTACTACCTTCATAAATCTCCTTACTCCACCCCCAGCGCCTTAAACACCGCATCCTCCGCACTCTGGTACGGGATCAGCTGGAAAGCACTCATAAGTTCCGGCGGCACTGTTGCAAAATCTACAAACGATGTCTGCGGAAGCAGCACCTTCTTCGCCCCGGAATCCAGGCACACCTGCAACGTATCCGCCAGGTTATCCACCTTGATCAGCGTACCGCTGATACTGATCTCTCCCAGGATCGCCGTGGAACTCTGCACCGGTCTTCCCAAAGCGATAGAACACAGCGCAATCAGTGTCGGCAGAGCCAGCTTCCCGGTCATGCCGATCCCCTGCAGATCCTGATAGTTGATGATGTAATCCTTCGATGTCGTGCTGATGGAGCCGCTGATCCTGTTGCCGTTCGCCTTCAGATAATTGAAGGCCGTATTGGAAGATTCCTTTGCGTCACGGTCAGAACCAAGCCCTGTCCGCTCCAGCTTGCCGTTGCCCGGCAGCATCTGACCTTCCAGACGGAACACGCCGATCATCCCGGACTTACCCTGCGATACGGTATAGACCTGTCCCGGATTGCACAGACCTTCAGGGATCAGCTTGCCGCCACCCTGCTCAGGTACCGAAACATAATGCTCGGACATATCTTCCAGATCGATATATGAGAAGTTCACATCATAGAACTCCATGCCGCCCAGCTTCTTCAGCTGTTCCTTTACACGCCGGCGCATTTCCAGTGAAATCTTCAGGATTTCTTCCAGCTGCTCTTTTGTATACTCACCGTCCGGATACATGAGCTTCACAAGACCGCCCACCATCTTCCGGACCGCAATCGTATCTCTCTGATTCAGGTTCCGCCCTAAACGGAAGTATTCATCCAGGGCATCCCCGTACTGTTCTTTTCTCAGCTCCCGTAGGAACTCAGCCAGATAATCGGTGATGAAACCATAGTCATTCGTAAAATGCTCCGGTCTGAACTTCGGAATCTCCCATCCCGGAATATAGCAATGCATACGGTCAAGGAACGCCGTATCGGTTCCCATCTCAGGCGGGAACGGATCAAACAGGCTGGATGTCTTCAGCAGCACATCCACGCTCTGATTGATGTTACCGACAAATACCATTGACGCAGAAGCAGCCTTCTCTTCCTTGCCTCTCGCAAAGGAACCGGACGCCATATAATCCTTCATGATCTGTATGCCGTCTTTATCCTTGAAGTTGATTCCGGCAACCTCGTCAAACGCCACGCAATCCCACAGGCCTACCAGACCAACCGTCTTCCTTCCCATGTTATAGAAAAGGTTAGCCACTGTCGTCTGTCCGCCGGATACCAGAATACTGTTCGGCGATATTTCTTTATACAGATGGGACTTACCCGTGGATCTCGGACCCAGCTCACACAGGTTGAAGTTATTCTCCACCAGCGGAACCATGCGCAGAAGAAGCAGCCACTTCTCACGCTCGGACAGCGTATCCGGCTCCATACCGATAGAGCGCATCATGATATCCAGCCACTCATCCTCTGTGAAACGCTTCCTGCCTTCCTTCAGCTCATCGATCTCCACATGAGGCATCTGGATAGGCGTCAGCTTCCGGATCTGTACCGGCATACCGTTCTTCTTTTCTTCTTCCACATACTCATAATCAAGCTGGACGATACACCAGATACCGCCGCAGAGCAGCCGGTCAAACTTCTCCGGGTATTCATCTTCCAGAAGCACGTTGTCAATACCCAGATTGGAAAAGCTGGCAATATAAATATTCCGCTTCATATCAAGCCTTGCCGTGATCATATCGATGACGGTATAGCTTCCCTTCTTCCTGAGCTTTGACAGAACCTTCTGCGCTTCATCCGGCCGGACAAAGTTATCAGCCAGGATCCTCTTCACATTCTGGACGCCCTGCTCAATGACAGAATCATCATCAGAACTGCAATACTGACCAAGAAGGAACTCCAGCACATACACCGGTACGTTCGCCCCTTCCTTGATCTTCTTCGTCAGATCCTTCCGGACAATCTTTCCGTCAAAACTCTCACGGAGCTTGTTCTTTATTTCCTCACGCTTGTCTACAGCGTTTTCAGCGATAGGCTCCATACATTCTCTCCTTCCGCCTTAACTAAAGAAATCAAATTCATCCACCGCAAAGGCGATATCTATCTGGAACTCTTCCCTGGATACGACCAAGCCGTCCGCATCCGCGATCACGAGATAATAGATTTCCTTGTTATCATATTTCAGCGACTTCAGATTGAAGCTGCACCGGAATGTCCTCTCCTGTCCGTTGTCACTGGTCTTATCCGCAATGATCTTCGCAATATCACTGATCTGCTTTCCATTGCTGTCCGTGAAATACAGTTGATAGGTCGCCGCCTCACGGTTATCACCCACCGGCTCCTTCTGGTAGAAGTTCAGTGAGAAGATCATATTGCTGACTTTATGCGTTGCCGACAGAAGGCTTACCTCCACCGGCTTCGTATCATACTTCTTCTGATTCCTCTGATACTGCTTGCTCTGATTTCTCAGGAAATGATAATCAATGACCGGTACGACCATTTCCTGCAGGCTGATACCGCCATGCACGAAATTAAGCCCGCCGCCCAGTTTCTTGATGCGCACATTCTCTTTCGGCGCAAAGGCATCATATTCCGAATTGCCGCCGAGGAACTCTACCTTCTGCAGATAATCCGGATTGGAATCTTTCATCATAATAGCGAAACGTCTGCCGTATTCCACGATACGGTTGACGAAACCGGACTGATCTATCTTGTCATCCTCTGTCAGCGGACTATAGGTATAAAGGAAACCATGATCCGCAGTAAACAGGATATGCGTCGCACCGAAATCGTTGCAGATGATCTTCGTCAGATTCTTCAGTTCCTGAATGGCATCATCGCAGGCCGGGAATACCATCGTATCTGCCGTGTGGCTTGCTTCATCAATGGTATCGTGATAGATATAAACTACATCCATTCCCTTAACCATCGCGCTTCGGTCAGCCCTTTTCGCATTAACCAAATCATTGTACTTTACAGCCACGCTGTTCGGCTTCACCGACTTCAGGATCTTATCCCTGTATCCGGCATCTGTTGAAACGCCGTCCGCCATAACCTTCAGGACTTCACCGTGAAGCTCCACTTCCAGTTCCTTATGCGGAAGCAATGCAGCCATACCAAACTTCGTAATAGTCGGGAAGATTCCCTGGACATCCTGAAGCTTTACATCCGCCTGCGTCTCTCTTCGCAGCTGCTCCGCAAGTGAAGCCGCCACCTCATAACGCAGTGCATCGGAAATAACGACAAACACCCTGCTGTCGGCATTCTTGATCCTGTTCCTGTAGAAATCCGTCTGCTGCGGAACTTCCATAATGCGACCATACTTCGCCAGTTCCTCGGAACAAACGGTAGACCAGTTCCCGCCAAGCTGTCCCAGGAACCAGTTCTTATACAGACCTTCCACCTTCTCCATTACAGAGCGGAACAGATCGTGAAGGTCAGAATTATATGCTTTCAGGCTTTCCCCGTAGCTCTTATGGAACAGACGGTAGTAGGTATCCATCACATAATACTCGGATGTATATTCCTTCCATACCTTCTTCGCCTCTGCCGAATGGAAGCCTGTCGTATGTTCTTTATAGAATGCCTGCATGTTGGCCACCTGCAGGATTCCCTCATAATAATCCTTGAACTGTTCATAGTTAACGCAGGTACGGCGCTTCTCCACAGTTCTCTTGATCTCATCCACATCAATGATATGGTCGCCGATCTCCGTCATCAGCTTTATCAGGATCACTTCATCCAGGCACGGGAATGTCTCCGTGTCTACCAGATCACTGACCTCCAGTTTCATGAACCTCTGCGGAAGCTTCAGTTCATCTTCCACGGACTTAGCAATCTCTATAAGCTGTTCCTGATCCTCGGCGTGCAGCCAGTCAGAAATGAAATCAAAACAGAATGCCTGATGCGGCGATGAAATGAAACCATCCAGCCCCGCCAGATATTCCAGCCTCATCGTCCTTGTGGTCGCCGTCAACAGCATATGCGTCGCCAGCATAGCGATATCCGGCTGCTCAGCTTCATAACCGGATCCCTGCTTCACCATGCTCCAAAACGCCTTGTCCGCTCCGTAGTTCACAAACTCCCGGTACAGATAATTCGTATTGATGTCCATTCCGGCTTTCAGGACTTCCTTCATGATCGCTGCGGGTGATACATCCTTCAAACCGCCCAGCGCTCCCATGACAGCCATATGAAGCTGTGCCGGAACCGTCGGTGCCTTGCTCTGGCTTGCGATCTTGTCCCTGCGCGTCTTTGCATTGAAATACTTCCGGTAATCCTTTACCTGCTTACGCATCGCAGGCGTTGACGGAATACCCAGCTCATCCATCCAGATAGAGATCAGATCCGCCCGGAACTCTTCGCTATACATTTCAATATCCAGAAGCCAGTTATCCTCCGGCTTCTCATAGGACAGCGGACAATATACCAGATAGTTGTTCGTGGTGTCATCCACCGCCAGAAGTTTTTTCACCGCAAAGTTATTGGTTCCGGTCAATGCGACCAGCTTTGCATTATTCAGCGCAACCTCATCAAGCCTCTCCCGGAACTCTCCATCTTCGTCGTACCAGAAAACGATACGGCGCTTATAGAACTCCGGAAGCGGCGCAGCAAAACGCTGATTCAATTCCTGTATGATCTTATCTGAATCCATAATAAAACGCTCAGCTCCTTAGTTTTCTTTCTTCAAGGTATCTCTAACATATTTGCCGTCTTCCGTCTTCCATGTGAGCATACCATTAGAAGTTCTTCCCGCCACAAACGATGCTGCCGTTGATAAGGTCGTAAATTCCACATCCTTTATCAACACCCCATCATCTCCATAACTTGAAGTATCATTCAGTTTATTCTTTACTTCGGATGATGGTTTGAAGCCTTTCCCTGCACGGATGTTTATTCGGCTTCCCTTTTTAACCGTAACTTTTCCATCCTCATAAACTGCACTTGCTTCATATAATCCATCACGCGAAATAGTGTGAAGCTTTAATTTCAAATACACCACCTCCTATTTCAGCTTCGCCAAAACATCTTGAAATATTTCATAGTTTTTTTTCACACCATCATCGAGATCAATAGAAATCATCTGGTCTGCCAAATGGTGAATCTTCTCTTCATATTCCCTTATCTCTGTTGCTTGATCTTGAAGGGTTGATAGCTGTTTATTCAGCTTTACCCGATCTGACGAGGATCCACTGTTGGCTCTTTGTTCAAGATCTGCAATAGCTGTTCTATAACGAGATTGCTGTTCGTGGACATAATCTGTTCTGATACGAGCAATCGTATCAGACTGATATCGATGGATATATACAAGGCACTTAAATCCATTTTTCTTTCCAGAGTCAAACAGCCAATAAATAGGCCGCTTTTGATATATTTTTAAGTGATCTGCATAAAACTCATTTATAAAATAATTCCTAATCACTTCACGGGAAGTCCCTTTTCCACCCAAAGCATCCGCAATGAACTTTAAGTTTACCTCAAGAGTCGCTTTGCCAAAGGCAGTTTCGATGAATTTTATGAATCTACCAACAATATCATCCTCAAAATACTCATCATCGCAGATAGGGATTATAGCGTCTCTATCTGGGCTGAAACTAATGTATTTCGTGTCATCCCATACACCACCCGCATATACTAATCCAGGTATATCCAATGAATATCGACCGAACATACATCCTACAGCATATGAAATAAGACTACGAATATCCCTTGATAAATCTGCGCATCTTAAAGTTACATCTTCATTTTTGACAGATGCTTCCACTTCATCCTGTAAGTGATATATCTCAATAAATTTGCGATTAAGATCTTCTTCGTTAGCTTTTAGATTTGAAAATCTATAATTGCACTCTTCAGACCATCTCGCATATCTATCTGAAATAAGCGAAACGGATTTCCTGCGTTCTTCAGAATTAAGTCCTGCCTCTAACTGTTCCCGCCGCTCATAAGCCATAGGTACAAGAGGATGTGACTTGAAATCCCAAGACGTTTCGTATGAATCCCACTCGTTTTTTGCCTCATCTATACAGGCGTTAACCTTCTCTGTTATCTCGTCCTCTTTAGAAAAAAGAATCGGTAATCTTGCAATGTCTCCCGCCTGGTAGTTTATCGTTGGCGCCAATAATTGAAGTATTTCTGATGCTATAGGTGTATTACAAAAGCCTAACAGATACTTAGTCTTATCCCCACCTTGATAGAAAGACATACCTGCTATATCTGAAAGATTACACTCCTTATATCTGAATGTTGGAACCCCAGTATTTATCAACGACCAGGTTCCAGAAGGCGAAAATTTCATTTCCTCCGGATAATCTTGAACATTTCTACCATCGGCCTTTGCGTGCTCAAAGATTTCTCTTCCTGAGTATTCCCAGTTTACGACATACTCATTATTTCCATACCACTTTCTGGCTTCTCCACCTTTGTTATATGGGAACCACTTTGCTTTAGACACAATCGCCTCATTAACATTATGTGCATCGCAGCATAATTTCTTAAAACTGATTTCCCACCAAAATCTTAAAAAGCGAGAATTATCACCTGTCTTCATTCCATTCCGCGCAACCGCTATTTTACCTAAAGGTTTTCCGTTTCTAAATGCGTTAGATATACCCTTGCCAACCCAATATGCGACTGGAGAACCCGGAATCTCACTGTATAATTCGGAAGCGGTAATGAACTGATTATTACCACTCAGGAACATTGATTCTTTTTCATTTTGAGACTGTCCATTTACCAAACGAGAATATGTTCCCCTATAATTACTGATATGGGTATTACGCCTAATAAATGATACTGTTTGAACTACTTCCCCTGCTATTTCTTCAAATGCACGAGCGCCTAAATGAGCCATATTAATCATGTCATGGTATAACACGATTGCTCTTAATTTTTCATATGTGGAAATAAACATCCAGCTATGCTGCGTAATCATTGCAGAAAAGGCTTTCTGTTTTGTCAAACTCATGCACTTTTCTATGAAAACTGCGAACATATCAGCTTTACTGTTCTCATAGTAATCCTTAACATATTGCACAAGCTTATTACTTCCATTACTCGTGGCCATATAGGGTGGATTCGTTACAACAGCATGGTATTTCTGAGATAAAGCCTCTCCAATATTAATAAGATCTTGTAGTCTTTCCGAAGCCTCTATTTCTCCATGAATATCCATTCTCATTTGGCCTTCGCTTATCCATCTTGGAACGGCAAAGCGCCGTAAAAGATCCCAATCACAGGATGTCACATGAATGATGCTTCCGTATTCTTTAGCATCATTCATTTCTTCAACAAGACGCATTGCTTCCTTTACAGCTTTTCCATACTCTTCCTGTGACAATCCAATTCCCATATCATGCATAGGAGCTGAAGTTATGCCATTGCTTTCTTCAATGGCATATACATGAGGCTGCGGGATGCATAGTTCACCATTCTCATCTTTTTTGCTAAAGAATCTGCGATCATATTGACGTGCCTTCATCATGACGGCAAAATAAGACAGCTGCGCCGCTCTTTCGTCAATATCAAGCCCCCACAAATTCTTCTCAACAATACTCTCAACCGCTTCACGCGCTGTATATCCATAATCCTCATAAATCTTCACAAGCACATCAAACATATAACAGAGGATATGGCCTGATCCCATACAAGGATCAATGCAACGGATTTCTTCCGGTTTCAAAGTCGCATATTCTTTACGGATTTCATCTAACTGTTTCTGAACATCGGCCTCTTGTTCTGCTTCATCCAGATAATATTTCCATTCGGATTTCAAGGCATCATTCGGATGTCCTTCAAGCCACAATCGACCAAGGCTGTTTTCCACCATATATCTTACAATCCAGTCTGGGGTAAATAACTGTGTGGCGGCTCCAACTGTTTTTTTGGATATTTTTATTTTCTTCTTTAAGTCGGCAAAAGCCTTATCTTTAGGCTCAATATTATAAAACTGGTATAACCAACCAATAATCTGAACCTGATCCGTCCAGTCTTCTTCTGGAATCAATGCGATCATCTGCTCAATCACACTACCCTCACGAAGCAGGTAATCCGGCAGAAGCAATTCTGTATAATGCTCAATCTTCTGGAACATACGCGGCAGAATAACAGACAGGGCATTACACTGAGTGATCAGAAGATACTTATACAGTTCTTCCGTCCTGTTTGCATCCTTCAATTCAAAGACCTTATCCATATTCAAACCTTCCAGATCCAACTGAATCGCATCAGCTAAAATCTGCGGCTTGAACTCACCGCTCTCATTGGTAAAAACTCTGGTATGGCTCGGCAGATAGTTATTTACTTCCATGAATCTGAGCGCAGTAAACCGGTTGAACCAAGTGTAGGCCACTTCCTCCATCACCTGTTCAAATCCATCTGCCTGAATCTTTTCTATCAGAGCTTTACGCTGATTTTTCTCAGCTTCTGTTAGAAGCCGTCCGCCGATGCTGTCAGCATCCTTCGGAGTAATCTTCTTCTCTGTAATCTCATATTGCTCTGCCTTCTGCGTGACACGTGCAATCAGTTCATTACGCGCCCACACCGCATATTTCTTAATCGCATTTTTGTCCATGATTGGCTCTCCTTTACTTAAGATCGATACCGTCTGACCCCTTCAGTAATGTCTTCAACTGATCTCTCAGCTTGTCCACATACGCATCGATCTCAGCATCGCTTTCCAGCCTTGCCGCCTTCAAAAGCGATTGACGGAATATTGGCTTGTATGTCTTCTTCACTACCGGCTTCACCGGATCCACGGGTTTCACGGGATCAACCGGCTTCGGAGGTTGCTTGCTAAACTCTATCTTGGAAACAGCGTCATCCCGGTAATTCCACATCGGAATCGGGAAGCCCTCCATCAATGCCAGGCTTGTCGTCTCTGCGATCTTCGTCTTCTGCTGATCGTAATATGTATCAGCCTTATCGCTGATTGCCTTAGCTGTCGGACTTCCGCCTGCTGCCGCCGTATGGATCTCTGCCATACACTGACGGACTACTTCCAGAAGCTCTGCCCGCTTTTCTTCAAGCATTGCATCATGGGAAGCCTTGACCTTCGCCATAAGCCCGTTCATCTCCGGAATCCTCTTGTAGTCATACTTTCCGTTGGAAGGAATCATCGTAATCAGACGGATAGTATTGAGCGCCTGATTCGCCTCTTCATCCTTCTTGATATAATCCAGATCATTTCTCAGATCCTGATCGAACTTCACAGCGGCATCGAATACGGACACCTGTGTCTTAAAGAACGCCTCCACATTCTGCATGGCTTCCTGAGCACCATACAGGTTGTCTTCCCTCTGAAGGACGCGCTCAATCAGAGCCACGTTATCCTTCTGCTGTGACAGCACATCCTTCACGATCTGAAGGGCATTGCTGACTACATTCCTGTCCGGATATTTGTGACCCTCGTATTTTGCCAGAAGGTCTTCATAGTGCTTCTGCAGACCTTCAAACTTATCAATGATGAACTGGATCAGGCCGTCCTCATCCGCAGGCACATCCATGAGATTGAAGTAATCCCGCATGAAATCCTTGACCGCCTTCATCCTTGTCGCAGATACCACCTGTCTCTTGGAAATCTGCGTCTTTCCGATCTCGCTCTTTTTCCTGAGCATATCCGGAAGCTTCGGATTGTTCGGCTGCACCGTGGAACCGGCATACTTGATCGTCACCTTCTGTCCTACGATCAGAAGCGCCACAACAGCCGCAATATCGATCTCTCGCCATCCATAAGGAATGGCCTGGTATCTGCTCTGTACATCCGCCATCGAAGTCGGCAGATGCTTCCTGTCCTGCATTTCCAGATATTCTTCCACCTTAGCGGCAGCATCCCTGTTCGGCTCCGTTCCCGGAATCATCGTAACAGCGCCGGTCAGAAGCGCAAGGATATCCGCATCGGATTCGGCGTTCTCAACGATTAAAGCCAGATCGCTGTAAACATGGGATACCAGATAATCAAGGGACTGGTCAATGACGCTCTTCGCCTTGCCCTTCTTGATCTCATAATCCCTCTTTACCGGATCCTCTTCCTTTGAGGAAACGGCTGCTGCCTTGATCTCAATCTTCTCGCCGTCCACATAGAACTGCGCATTGGTAATGGCATCCGCCAGATCCGTCTGCGCAGACTGCTCATACTTATCAGCTTCACTCTGATAATTCGCAATGATGTCTCTCACGCTCTTCGGAAGCTGAGCCACATTCCTCTGCTTCACATACTTGCGGATCTTCATTGCGTTTTCCAACGATTCATAATACGGCGTATCAGCCAGCACCACGATGGACTGGCCTGCGGATTCCGTCATCAGGCGAAGTTCTGCCTTCTCCGCAGAATCCGTCGCCACGGTCATGATCTTCAGCCTCATGCCGCCTGTCACCGCTCCGACCGTGGTATTATCCACCATCTGATCGAAGGCAAAGTCATACTTGCCATAGCGGAACTTCTTTGTTGTATAGATATCACCGAATACCATGTGCGCGATACGCTCCACGATCGCTGCGGTATCAACCGGTGTATTCTTGATTTCTCTCTGGATATCCTGCTCTTCATCCGTCAGGAAGTTATAGGTATCGCCCGTGCGTCCGATATAGTTCTGGCTCATCAGACGGTCAAGCGATCCCCTCACCTGTTCCCTCATGATGATCTTATCCATACGGATATCATCCGCCATCAGGATCACGATATTATCCAGATTTGCCTTAATATCGTCGATATAACGAACCAGATACAGAAGTTTCAATACAGACACATCCTGCTGCTCAATGCCGGCGTTCGTGTCAGCCGCCTTCTGGCAGCGCTCGATCACTCGGCGGATAGAGCTGTCAAGGAATGTGTGAACCGTATCATAGAAGAGATAAAACGGTGCCAGGGCGAACTCGTCCTTATCCTCAATCTTCTGTGCCGCTTCCTGGAATCCGGACAGCATGGAACGCTCTCCGCCGGACAGATGTTTTCCGGAATTGCCGTGCTTGCGGATCTCGGAAAATACCTTCTGCATGATGATGAACTGATACGGCACGAACGGGAAGTTCCTTGCAAACTCTCCCGGACCGTTGTAGCCCTTGATATCCAGAATGGCATCTGTGAAGCTGAACAGATTTCTCAGCACGGAATCATTCTCGTTATATACCTGCTCCAGCTGCGGCGTAACTTCATCCTTCTTGCGGAGAATACGCTTCTGGATAACCTCATCCGCAGATGAAGATGTCAGGGACAGTCTGGTCTTGAATCTCGCCTGGATACGTGAGAACTGATCCTGTCTGGTCTTGATGATCTCATCAATGGCTTCCTGTCCGGTACATACCACCCAGATCTTGCCGTTGCACTCGCTTCCGATCTTCTCCACAAGAGACTGCAAGTTCATCAACAGATCAATGCTATCGCCCACATACTGGCCAACCTCGTCGATCATGAACAGCAATCTGAAATCCTTTGGCTTGGCATCCACATATTCCTTCATCTCGGACACAAGCTGAGCAATGGAAGTCTCAATGGTCTCCGTGCCGTCAAACCAGTTATGAGCAGCTGTCTCACTCATACCCAGCACTTCTACCAGGGTATCCACCACATCATCCTCAAAGAAGGCGAAGGCATCACGGGACTCTACCCACGGTGAACCGTTCTTTTCCTCAAACACTCTGCGGAACTCTTCCGTCTTTCCCTTTTTATCAATAAACTGTTCCATCTTCGCGCACTTCAGGTTCTCACCATAGAAGCCCAGATAGTTGTAAAACATCTTCGCGAATACACGCAGAACAGCGGTCTTATCCTTGTTGATGGATCCCTCGATATCAATGTTGAAAAGGATCGTGTCGGTCTCCCCGCGGATCGCGCTTGCGATCTGCATGAAAGTCGCCTCATCATCAAACTTCTCGCGGAAATAATCCTCGACCTTCTTTCCGTCCACTTCCTTGTTTTCCAGAAGGTATGACAGCATCTTCAGGAAGTGAGATTTACCACTTCCAAAGAAA
>Ga0073906_1000838_pt1 | contig 53061 bp, 46 predicted proteins | sample Inofromicrocosms_FD_65485 | JGI IMG/M metagenome (GOLD analysis project Ga0073906, IMG submission 65485) | Mouse cecum microbial communities from Vienna, Austria - Inoculum for glucosamine and mucus D2O microcosms | ecosystem: Host-associated > Mammals > Digestive system > Large intestine >...
GTTTTAATGAAACACTATATACTGCGTAAAAAGACCGCAAGATTAGTCTTTATCTACTATATCTTGCGGCTTCTCTTTTTCGTCGTCGCTCCTGCCTACAATAAGCATCGCGTCGCCGAACGAAAAAAACCGATACCTTTCGCCTACAGCCGCCTCGTAAACTTTTAAGATTTCTTCGCGCGAGCAAAGGCAGGACACCAACATCAGCAGCGTGCTTTCCGGCAGGTGGAAGTTCGTGATCAGCGCGTCCACGCACTTCATGCGGTAGGGCGGATACAAAAATATCTGCGTTTCGCCCTTGCAGGAACGTATCAGTCCGCATTCGTCGGCAACCGTTTCGAGCGTGCGCACCGACGTCGTGCCGACGGCAATCACCCGCCGTCCCTCTCTCTTCGCGCGATTCACCGCCTCCGCCGCCTCCCCGCTCACTTCGTAATATTCGGAGTGCATCACGTGGTCGGTGATATTCTTTTCCTTAACGGGACGGAAAGTCCCTAACCCCACGTGCAGCAATACTTCGACGATTTCCACCCCCATAGCGCGAATTGTTTCGAGCAACTCGGGCGTGAAATGCAGACCCGCGGTGGGCGCAGCCGCCGAGCCGTTCTCCCTGCCGTACACCGTCTGGTAGCGCTCGGGATCTTTCAGTTTTTCGTGGATATACGGCGGAAGAGGCATGGTGCCCGCGCGGGACAAAACGTCCTCGAACGACCCCTCATAATCAAATTTTACATGCCGTTCCCCCGTCTCGGTAACACCCGTAACCTCGAGGGAAAGCTCCTCGTTGACGACGAGTTTGACGCCGATCTTACACTTTTTGCCGGGACGGACGAGCACCTCCCATTCGTCGAGATTCAGCCGTTTTAACAGTAAAACCTCCACTCTGCCCCCGTTTGCGGTATGCGCGTAAAGACGGGCGGGAAGTACGCGCGTGCGGTTCAAGACGAGTACGTCGCCCGCTTTTAAATACTGCGTAACGTCTCGGAAAATTCTGTGTTCGATTCGTCTTTCATCCCTGCGATACACCAGAAGCCGCGAGGAATCGCGCGGATCTGCGGGCGTCTGGGCAATCAGCTCTTCGGGCAAATCGTAATAAAAATCGCTCGTTTTCAAACTCATTCGTTGCCCCCGAACATGGACGTCTGCTTTACCGCGCTTGCGAGCATGGGGCGTCCGAGATGCGCATAGCCCCCCTTCAGACACACTCTTCCGCGCGGCGTGCGCGCGATAAATCCGAGTTGCAATAAGTACGGTTCGTAAACGTCCTCTATCGTGTTCACGTCCTCGTTGATCGTAGCGGCGAGCGTGTCCAAGCCCGCCGGCCCGCCGTTAAATTTGTCGATGAGCGCCCCCAAAAGTTTTCTGTCCGTCTCGTCTAAACCGAGCTCGTCGATTTCCATTTTCGCAAGCGCGTGCGCGGCGTCCGCTTTCGTTACCGTAGCGCTTCCTCGCACGGCGGAAAAGTCGCGTACCCGCTTCAACAGGCGGTTCGCGATACGGGGCGTACCGCGCGAGCGGCGGGCGATTTCGTAGCTCCCCTCGTCCGCAATCGCAATGCCGAGCGTGCGCGCCGAGCGCGTAACGATTTTTTGCAGTTCTTCGGGCGTGTACATTTCGAGGCGGCATAAAATACCGAACCTGTCGCGCAGCGGCGAAGAGAGCATTCCCGCCCGCGTGGTTGCGCCGATCAAAGTAAAACGCTTTAAGGGGAATCGGATATTTCGCGCCATGGGTCCCTTCCCCACGATGATGTCGAGCGCGTAGTCCTCCATGGCAGAATAAAGAATTTCCTCCACCGCGTGATTCAGGCGATGGATTTCGTCGATAAAAAGAACGTCTCCCTCGTTGAGATTGGTGAGAATGGAGGCAAGATCCCCCGAACGCTCGATCGCAGGTCCCGAGGTCAATTTGATCTGCGTACCCATGGTGTTTGCAATGATATGCGCAAGCGTTGTTTTGCCGAGTCCCGGAGGTCCGTACAGCAAAACGTGGTCGAGCGCCTCGCTCCGCCCCTTTGCCGCCTGCATATAAACGGAAAGATTTTCCTTTACCTTATCCTGACCGACGTAGTCCTCCATGCACTTGGGGCGCAGTACGTTTTCTTCGATATCGTAATCGCTCTTCGTGCTCGAAAGTAGCCTGTCGCCTCCGATCTCGCCGTCAAATTCGTCGTCAAACATAAATACCTCCGTCATTTGCCTTGCAACCTTCCGCCGTCAAGCGCCGTTTACGGCATTAGCATTTCACGGAATTTTGTTTTGTGCAACAAAACGAAATTCGTGAATCATTACATCCCTCTCAAAGCAAGCGCGAGCACGTCCTCTACCGTCTTTGCCCCCGCGGCGCGCGCACGTTCTACCGCGCGTGCGCTCTCCTGCCGCGTAAAGCCCAAGCCCATGAGCGCGGCAACCGCGTCGTCGTCCTCGCCCGAAACCGCCTTTACGGGGATTGCGCCCTTGCTTTCGCCGAGAAGCTCGTCCGCGGAAATCTTGCCGTGCAATTCCAGAATAATACGGTCGGCGGTCTTTTTGCCCAAACCTTTCACGGCGGAAAGCCGCTTTGCATCGGCGGCGGCGATCGCTTCGGACACCTCTTCGGGGCGCATACTCGAAAGTACGGCGATTGCCAGCTTCGCCCCCACGCCCTGCACGGAGGTCAATTTTAAGAACAGCTCCTTTTCCCTTAAATCGACAAAGCCGAACAGGGCTACGCCGTCCTCTTTTACCTGCAAATAGGTGTACACCTCGCCGTCCTCGCCCGCGCGCACACCCGAAAGACGCGAAAACGCCGCGCCCGAACAGACGACCTCGTATCCCACGCCGTTCACTTCGAGCAGCGCGTATTCGGGCGTTAAATCTTTTACTTTTCCCTTTAAATAACCGATCATAAATTATTCCTCACAGAAGTTTACAAAGATGCTCTTTGATAAACTCCGCATAAGTTTCCACTTTTTCACGTATGCTTCGCCCCCGCAACCGAGATTCAAGCGCCGCAAGCGCGTCCGCGCCGAACAACTTTTCCATACGCAAGAGATTTTCTCTCCCTCCGTCGGCGGTAATCGGCGCCTCTATCATCTGTCTCGATTTGTAATTTTCATCCATCTCCCAAAAGGAAGTAACGGTGATTTCCGTCCGCTTACCGCCGTAATACACGTCGATCTCGGAATTGACGAAATACGCCGTCATCGTAAAACCGTTATCGCAAAGAAAGCAAAAGGCTTTCCGGTCCCCTTTTCGGTATTGTAAAACCAATCTTTGAACACGGTTATTTTATCCCGAATAAATTTGCAAACCTGCTCGTAAACGCATGACAGAGAGCAACGCCCAAAGCATCCGCCGCATCGTCGGGGCGAGGAATTTTGTTTAAGCGCAGGTGCGAGGCAACCACGCGCTGCATCTGTACCTTATCCGCCTTGCCGTAGCCCGTCAACGCCTGCTTTATCTGATTGGGCGTATATTCGAAAATGCGCCCGCAGCGCTTGTTCGCCGTCAGCAACATTACGCCGCGCGCGTGAGCTACCGCAATCCCCGTGGTGATATTCTTGGAAAAGAACAGCTCTTCCATTGCCGCCTCTTCCGGCTTGAACCGATCGAAAATCCGATTAACTCCCTCTTCGAGCATACACAGCCGTACGGCAAGATTCTCTTCCTTGGGCGTTTTGACCACGCCGTAGTCAACGGGAACGCAATTGCCGCGCGCGTCTTTTTCGATCACGCCCCAGCCCATCGTACCGAGTCCGGGGTCAAGTCCTAATATTATCATAACTTTATTATATCCGAACGAAAGTTTTCTGTCAAGAAGAACGAATTTGAATTATACAGAAAATGCGCCGCCTTTTTCAAAGACGGCGCAAAATATCCGCGTCGGATTTACGATCACGCTGTGATTTCCGTTTTTTCTATCGTCTTTCCGTCCGAAGCAAATTACCAATATCCGCCGAACGCCCAAGCGCCGTCCGTTTCGACAGGCTCCGTTGCGGGACGGGCCGACGCAAACACAGATTGCGCATCTTGCGCTACTCATAGACGATTTGCGCAAGTCGAACCGATTATCACTTGCTTTTTTTACGAAAAGCGTGTACAATAAAAACACCAATTTTACAGAGGTCTTTATGAAATTATGGCAAGGCAGGTTTGCTTCCCCCATGTCGGCGGACGCAGACGCGTTTAACGAATCGCTCTCTTTCGACAAAAAACTGTACCGCGCGGATATCACCGCCTCCAAGGCACACGCAGAGATGCTGGGCAAATGCTCCATTCTCTCCGATGAGGATTGCACGAAAATCCAAAACGGGCTGGATGCGATTTTAGCGGATATCGAAAGCGGAACGTTGGAAATTCAGGGCGCGGAGGACATTCACTCCTTCGTGGAGGGCGAACTCGTATCGCGCATCGGCGACGCGGGCAAGCGCCTGCACACGGCGCGCTCGCGCAACGATCAGGTGGCAACCGACTTCCGCCTGTACTTTTTAAACAGCTGCGACCGTGCGGCCGAGCTGCTTAAAAACATCATTTCCGTGCTCGTATCGCGCGCTCGGGAGGGCGTAAAATACGTAATGCCCGGATTTACCCACCTGCGCAAGGCACAGCCTATCAACGCGGGACAGTATTTCAACGCCTATTCCGAAATGTTCCTGCGCGATTTAGACCGTTTTCATACCCTGAAAAAGCGCGGGAGCGTGATGCCGCTCGGCTCCGCCGCGCTCGCCGGCACGCCCTACCCCATCGACCGCGAGATCACACGCAAGCTTTTAGGCTTCGAGGCGATTTCCCAGAACTCTCTCGACGCCGTGTCCGACCGCGACTTCGCCGCCGAATATATCTTCGCCGCCTCCCTTGTGATGGCACATCTCTCGCGCCTGTGCGAGGACACTATTTTGTACACCTCCGAGGAATTCGGTTATTGGAATATTCCGGACGAATATTCGACGGGCTCTTCGATCATGCCGCAAAAGAAAAACCCCGACCTTCCCGAGCTCGTACGCGGAAAAACAGGCAGAGTATACGGGCATCTGACCTCCATTCTCACAGTAATCAAGGGATTGCCCCTTGCGTACAACAAGGACTTGCAGGAAGATAAAGAATGCTTCTTCGACACCGAAACAACGCTGTTCTCCTGTCTTTCTATTTACACCGCCCTGCTTGAAAAAATTACGCTGAACGTCAACGCCATGTACGAGGCGGCAGGCGGCGGATACTCCACCGCGACGGACGTCGCCGACTACCTCGTCGGCAAAGGCGTGCCCTTCCGCGACGCGCACGCGATCACGGGCAAACTCGTGAGATACTGCATCGAAAACGACAAACCCCTGTTTGCCCTGACCTTAGACGAATTTCACGGGGCAAGCGAACTGTTCTGCGAAGATATCCTGCAAGCGGTTACCCCCCGCGCTTCGGCGGAAGCAAGAAACAGCGTGGGCGGCGCCTCCAAACAGGCGGTGCGCAAAGCGATAAATTCCATTGTCTATCGTTTAAAACGCTATTGACATGATTGAAGAAAACGTAAAAAAACTGCTTGCCGAGATCAAGGGCGGCAACTGCTTTCATGAACCCGTAACCCTCGTCGCCGCAACCAAGACGCGCACGGCGGAAGAAATCAACCGTGCAATTACGGCGGGCGTTACGGAGATCGGTGAAAACAGAGTACAGGAATTTACTGCGAAGTACGACGAAATCGTCGGCGCGAACCGCCACTTTATCGGACGGTTGCAGACGAATAAGGTCAAATATTTAATCGGAAAAACCGCGCTCATCCACTCGCTCGACAGAGACGAGCTGGCAACGGAGATCGCGCGCCGCTCGGTTGCCGCAGGCGTTTCGACGAACGTTTTGGTCGAGGTCAACCTCGGCGAAGAGAGCAAGGGCGGCTATCCCCTTCCGAGCGCGTACGACGCGTATTTGCGCTTGCGCGAAACGAAGGGATTGACGGTTTGCGGATTTATGGCGATGCTGCCCGCACGGGGCGGTTTCGCGGAGCTTTCCGACGCTATGCGCGCACTGTACGACGAAGCGAAACGCGAGGACGATAATATCAAGTATCTTTCGCTCGGCATGAGCGGCGATTGGAAATTGTGCTTAGCCCACGGCTCGAATATGATCCGCCTCGGCACGGCGATCTTCGGAGGACGGAATTATTAAAATAGACAAAAGATTGGAATCTTCCTGCAAGTGATGAACGGAACCGTGCTTATACGATCGACTATGAAAGCACCGTACCCGCCGATTACGCAAGAACGGCAAGGCGCTTTGCTATGATACATCGCAGTATAATAACGGTTATATAATAATTTGTTATTCATCTTTCTGATAATGTGTAGTAAAAAGCGCTCAAACAAAATGTTCATTATCGAACGGGATATTTTTGCCGAAGCACCGCCGCGTGTGGAATATTCGCTGACGCCGCTTGGAAAATCTTTAAAACCCATCCTCGACGCCATGTCGGTACGGGGAACGGATTATAAAAATAGTTTGTAACGAAAAAGGACTTGCTTGACGGCAAGTCCTTTTTGCTTTCCTTAATTTCACTCGAAAAATTCCCGATAAACAGCGCGGACGGTTCGTTCGTAGTCCTCCGTATCGACGCCGACGATAATGTTCAGCTCCGACGAACCCTGATCTATCATGCGCACGTTGACGCCTGCGGATGCAATCGCACCGAACAGACGCGCGCTCGTACCCACGTTCTTGCTCATGCCGTGCCCCACGACGGCAATCAGAGATACGTCGTCGTACACGCGCAGATGATCGGGGTTCACCGCCTCTTTGATCTCCCGACAAATCTGTTCGAGCACGCCCCCTTCGAGAAGCGCGCCGTCGATCAAAAAGGACATGGTGTCGATGCCCGTGGGCATATGCTCGAACGACACGCCGTGGCGGTACAGCACGGAAAGCACCTTGTACGTAAATCCGATTTCGGCGTTCATCAGCGACTTTTCGAGAAAGATGACGGTAAAGTGTGTTTTGCCGGCTATGCCCGTAACCGTGCGTCCGCCGTAGCGATACTTGGACGGGGGCAGAATGAGAGTGCCGTCGTCCTCGGGACGGAAAGTGTTTTTAATCTGGATGGGAATGTCCGCCTCGCGTACGGGAAAAATGGATTCGCTGTGTAATACGTTCGCACCCATGTACGAAAGCTCGCGAAGTTCCTGATAGGACAGGGAGGGAATGCGCTCGGGATTCTCGACAATGCGCGGATCGCAAGCCATAAACCCGCTGACGTCCGTCCAGTTCTCGTACAAGTCCGCCCCTGCCGCGCGCGCCGTAATCGCACCTGTAATGTCGCTGCCGCCGCGCGTAAACGTCTTTACCGTGCCGTCTTTTAGCGCGCCGTAAAACCCGGGGATCACCGTCCTCTTCTTTCCCTTAAACGCCTCTGCAAGCAACGCGAACGACGCTTCGTCCAGCTTGCCGTCCGCGGTAAAACGAATGACGTCCTTCGCGTCGATAAAGTCCGCGCCGAGCAGCGCCGCCATCACCTTTGCCGCGAGGTACTCCCCGCGCGACACGGTAAAATCGGCGCTTCTTATCTTTTTTATTTCCTCTTCGGTACGGTCGAGCAGTTCTTCGATCGCAAAGTTCAGCCCCGTTTCCCTCACGACGGAAACATAACGTTCGCGCACCTTTTTAAAACTTTCACCCAAAGCGCCCGTCGCTTCCAGCGCGGTATGGGCGGAGTAGAGCAAATCGGTGATTTTTGTATCGCCGCCGTAGCGTTTGCCGGGGGCGGACACGACGACGAAGCGGCGCGACGAATCCGCATTGACGATATCCGCAACGCGCCTGAAATTTACGCCGTCCGCCATGGACGTTCCGCCGAATTTCGCAACTTTAATCATAACTGATTTCCCTTGCCTCTAAATAGTAGCGTGCGTCGCGGATCTGCCCGATGCAAAACGTCTGATACGGGAATACGACGCCCGCCTTCGCAGCTTTGAAAATATCGTCCTTATCCACGGCTTTCAGGGCTATTCCGACGCAGCCCTCTTCGGCTGCAAATTTCGCCAGACGGTCCGCCCCGTGCACGTAGCTGACTCTCCCGTAATTAGCCTTGATAAACGCCGCAATCAACTCATCCGTCTTTGCTACGCTTTCGTGGCTTGCGGGAAGCGCGGGCGTAAGCACGCTGCCCTTGCGCGTGCATTTCACGCTCTTCGTAAAAAAGTCGATAAACGCTTCCGCATCGATTTCCTTGATGAGACGGTGCACGGGATGAATTTCCGCCGCGTCATCCTCGGCGTTGACGAATTCCGCCAGCATGAACCGCGCGGGGTGGCGGCGCTTCGCGTCCTCGCTCAGCGTTTTTTTCACCCCTTCCCAATGCAGCTTTGCGGCAACCGCCGCAGCGTTGCCCTCGGCGACGACGAAGCTCGGTTCATGCTTGGACGTAAGCAGAGGCACGATCGCAGCAGCGAAATCCTCGGGCACGAAATAACCCTTCACCTTTCCGCCGTCGCCGTACAAATCGTAGGAATACAGCTCCTCCAAGTCCTCGTTTTTCAACAGCTTGTTCACCTTGTCGCGCGGATCGCGGTACAGAATTATCGTATGCGGCATCTCGATCGGCGCGTCCCTGCGCAGGCGCAGATAGCGCTCGGCAAGCGCTTTCGGCGTCTTTTGCATCGCGCGGACGGGAGAGAGCGTCCCCTCTTCAAACGAAAACGCTTCGAGGTCGATTGCCGCTACGACGCCGCGGCGGATACCCGCCGAAGTCTTACGCTCGACGAAGGTGAATCCGCGCACAAGCTTTTCGAGCCAATCGGCTTCGAGCGCTTCGTACTGCCGCTCGCGGATTTCATCGCAGCGCTCCTCGTCGCCGTCGCCGAAATACGCCTCGGGAAAAACGAGAGGCAGCGCCGTAGCGTCCGCCTTTCGTTGCTGTTCGTCCCAATAATTTTTGTCGTTTACAAACCTGTCGCCAGCGATCACGCACCAGCGGTAGCGGTCTTTGCGCGGCACCAGAAGACGCGGAATATAAAAGCAACTCTTCATACGGCGCAGAGAATAATCGCCACGACGAACGCAAACGCAACCGCAAGCAGCTTTAACGGGATATTCCGCGTAAAGAATTTTTTCAGTCCTTCTAAAAATTTCATGGTTTTTTCTCCCCTTCGGTTAAGCCTTTTTCCCTTCGGCGTTGAACTCCTTCCAATAGTACTCGCGCAGGAACTTCTTTAAACTCTCGCTGTCGATATACCGCGTAATTTCGCCGCGACGCACGATGGAAACGATGCCCGTTTCCTCCGACACGATAATGCTCGAAACGTCGGCGACTTCGGTAACGCCGATTCCCGCGCGGTGGCGCGTGCCGTAGTCCTTGGGAAAATCCTTCTGCGTCAGCGGAAGGAAGCACCCCGCCGCCTGTATCTTATCGCCGTAAATGATCATGGCGCCATCGTGAAGCGGCGCTTTGGGGATAAAGATCCCCTCGATAAGCTGGTTGGAAATTTTGGAATTGAGCCCTACGCCGCTTTCCACGATTTCTTTGGGCAGGTTGCCGTTCGAAAGCACGATAAGCGCGCCGATGTTATTCTTGCTCAGGCTCTGCACCGCCTTGACGATGGCGTTGATGCACTCGTCCGCACGGATGACCGCCGCGCCGGACTTCGACTTCGAAATCGTTTCCTTGCCCGAAGCCTGTGCGTGCGCGCCCTTCCAAATCAGTCGCTTGATTTCCACGCTGAACAGCAGCATAAAGAACAGACTGAGCAGCATGATAAACAGAAAGTACTGTGCCGCCCCGAACTTCTCCCCGAAAAACAGCGTTACGACGCCCATACAGAGAATGAGAAAGATATATACGAAGATAAGCTTTCCCGCGTTGTTCTCTTTCAGCGTACGGAACACGAAGTAGACGACGATGAGTACAACCAAAAATTCGAAAACAAACGACCATGAATCCTTGAAATTAAGGAACACGTTCGAAATGCTTTCCCAAACTTGTTGAGGTGCTTTCATAAATCCTCCCTAAGGTTTCTTCCGTAAAATTATTATAATCTTTCCCGCCGCAAAATGCAAAGCATTTCTGGCTTCAGGAAAAGAAAATTTTCGCAATTGCCTGCGAAAGCGCGCCCGTTTTGGAATATTTTCCGCTCCGCGCCCCCGCGCCCAACGCATAGAGACAGAGATAGTACTCCTTTACCCGCTCCTTTCCCAAACGCGCGCAGATCTCCCGATTCTTCTTTAACGGATATGCCTTTAAGTTCAGTGTTCTCTGCGCCGCCTCGTCCGAACCGCGGAAACGCGATACCTCGGTCAGCGTTTTAAAGTGCGCGGTCAACGACGACAGCACGGCGTATTCGTCCATACCCTTGCGGGTCAGCTCGTTTAAAATCTCCGTAAACGAGGAAAAGTTACGCGCAGACGCTGCCTGCGTCAACTCGTAAATGCGATATTCCGTATCTTTGGCGATCTCCGCATCGACCGTTTGCCGCGTAACGCGCCCGCCCTCGCCCAAAAGCGATTTCAGCTTTTCCGTTTCCGACTTCAAGCGCGCCGCGTCCGAAGCACAGTAACGCACCATCAGATCGCATACGTCCGCATCGGCGGAAAGTCCAGCCCTGCGCATAAGCGCGAACAACCAGCGCGAAAGCGTTTCTTCCGTCTCCCGATTGCAGTCGACTACGATCAGCTTTTTTTTCTTTAAATCGGCGGCGTTCGTCCGCTTCCCCGCATTGACGATCAACAGCACCGTCGATTCGCACGGTTTTTCGAGATATGGCTGTAAAACGCCCGAAAACTCCTTTTCGGAGGGATAAAACCCGTACACCCTAACGAGCCGCTTTTCATCGAAGAAGGGCAGCGTGTACAACTCGTCGCGGAAGGCGACGAGCCTGTCCCCTTTCAGCGCCTCCCCCTCGTATCTGAAGTCGTTGAGGAGGGGTTGCGTAAGATTCAGAGCCGCGCGAACTGTTTCCACGGCAGAATCGCGGAAATACGCGTCGTCGCCGTCGATAAGATACACGGGCTCTATTTTTTCTTTTAACGCTTTCGAAAACTGAATAAATTTCATATTACGCGAGCGAGATCCTGTCGCTGACCGAGCGGACGAACAACCCTTTTTCTTCCCCGTAGGCAACGGTGTCGCGTACGAACAAGGAGAATTTGTCGGTTACGCGCACGCCGTACACGCCGGCAACGAGCACCGTCAGCTCATCCATATAAATCGCAACCCGGTCCTCGAGCGCGGCGCGGATGAGCGCCGCCGTTTCGAACGGGGTGAAGTCCTCGTCCGTTTTGCGCACGGGCGTCCCGCTCTCCCCGCGGAAGGTAAGGGGCAGAATCGCTTTGGGATTCTTATAGTAATAGTCCACCCCGCTCACCTTTTCACGGAAGAACACGCAGGCGTCGATGAGCGCGTCCAGGCGCGCGTCAACCCGCGTTCCGCTCTTGGGAATGCCGAACGAAGCAAGGCAACGCTTTTTGAGGAATGCGCGGGAAACAGGTTCTTCCTGCGCGACGATCGCCCTCAGGCGCGCAGTGATTTCCGCATCGTGCTCCCCCTCCGTAACGAACGTGCCCGTCTGCACGCTTTCGACCGGAGTTTTCAGGAAACGGTATTCCTTGCGGTAACGTTTGATCTGCGCGCCCGTCTTTTTCTCCGCGCCCGTGATCTTATCGATAAAGTCCTTGATGCGCTTGATTTCGCGCTTGGGATTGTTGTAGTAATTGACGCTGTTGAGCCGCAGCACGTTCCAATTACCGCGCTTCAACGTTTGCACCTGCAAAACGTTTCTGTCCTTCACCGAGAACTGCCGCGCTCCGTCCGCCAAAATCGCAAGCACGAAGCGCCGCTTGTCCGCAGGGTCGATAACGGCGGCGTCGATTTTAAAGTCCGACGCACCCACGTCGTAACGGCATTCGTAGCCGTAAGTTGCAAGCTCCTTGGCAAGATACTTGCCGATCCCGCCCCCCTTCTTAACGAGGGAGGAACGCATCGCAAGCGTAGTTCTGCCCTTTTCGGCAAATTCGAGGAAAGCCTTCAATCCCGCAACGCCCTTCGACGAAGTCTTACCCAAATCGATCATGGCGGAGGTCATGGTGGAGAACACCACCATCTCCTCCCTGGCGCGGGACACGGCGACGTTGAGACGGCGCCAGCCGCCCGCCTGATTCAGCGGTCCGAAATTGAGGGAAACGCGCCCCGCAGCATCCGGTCCGTAGCAGACGGAGAAAAGAATGACGTCGCGCTCGTCGCCCTGCACGTTTTCGAGATTTTTTACGAACAGCGGTTCCTCTCTGTCGTACGCCGCGCCGTCCAGCTTGCGTGCCGAGAGCTCGCGGTTGAGCATACTGTCGAGCGCCTCCTTCTGCGCGTTCGAGAAGGTAACGATACCGATGCTCGAACGGGACAGCACGGGATCGGAGAGGCGGCGCACCACCTCTTTGACGAGCGCTTCCGCCTCGCGCACGTTGCGCTTGGTAAAGCCTCTGTCGTACGTGCCGTTGACCTCGACGAATTTGACCTTGCTTTCCAGCGCATCGGGCGACGGGAAGGTACACAGACGGTTATCGTAATACATCGCGTTGGAGAACGCGATAAGGCTTTCGTGCTTGCTGCGGTAATGCCAGTCGAGGTGCCGTTCGGGAAGCCCCAGCGCGAGGCAGTCGTCGAGCACGCTCTCCAGATCCTCGTTTTCAAGGTTATCCTCGTCCACGTACGCCGCCTTGAAGAAGGTCGTCGGCGGCAGCTGTTTGGGGTCGCCCACGACGATCGCCTTTTTGGCGCGCGCAATCGAGCCGACCGCCTCCGCCGTGGACATCTGCGAAGCCTCGTCGAAGATGACGAGATCGAACTCGTCCGCCGTCGGCTGCAGATACTGCGCAACCGTCGAGGGGCTCATGAGAAGGCAGGGATTGACCCGCGCCGAAAGCGTGGGGACCTCCGAGAAGAGCCCGCGGATCCCCGAGCCGCGCAGATTACTCTTGGAAAGGCGCGTAAACGCGGAAACCTCCACGGACAACGCTCCGTTTTCGGAAGGCAGGTTCGCTATCAGGCGCGCGCGGATCCTCTCGCGCGTGAGACGGACGAATTCGTCCTGCGTCATACGGAATTTTTCCACCGTCTCTTCGAGCGTCCCCACCGTCATGCGGGAAAGGTCTGCGTCGGCGGGAATGTTGATTTCGAGGAAATTCTTGTAGACGTTCTTTTCGAAGCCCGCAAGAACGTTCTCCCCTTTTAATTTGCCGCTTTCCAGCGCGTCGGAAATAAAGTTGAGCCCGAGTGCGGAAAGCTTTTTCCCCGTCGCTTTGTACATACACCAGTTGGGCAGCATATCGAGATTGTCTATAAGCGCGCCCGCTTTGGCGGAATAATAGTCGATGACGTCCTCGCCCTTGATTTTGCTCCTGTCGGCGTTGGTGCATTCGAGGAAGGCTTCCTCCGCGTTCAAAAAGCTTTCGGCAGCTTTCAGGTAGCCCTCGATTACGGGCATGGTATAGCCGTTCGACGCGCGGATGCACATGCCGTTGAACGCGTCGGGATTATAATCGAGAAAGGCGGAAGCGCACTTTTCGTGCAGGGCGTACAGCGGCTGCATGAACTCCGTTCTGCGGCGGTAAACGATACGCCCGGAGCGATCGAAAAACGCCTTGCCGAGCGCAGTGTTCGTCTTCATGCGCTCGACGGCGCCGAAAATTTCGACGAGCGTCTCGAAATACTTCGGCATATCCTCGTCGGCGAGCGGATGAAGCGCCGCCTTATCGAGATTTTTCTTTACCGCCTTCAAAACGCGGCTTAGTTTATAGTCTCCTCCCGTCTCCGCAAAACGCTGCAACTCGGCGTACTCCTTGTCGTCGAGGTCGATCAGCGAACGGAAATGATTGCGGTAGTAACCGTAGCACACGTCGAAACGCCTGTTCGCGTTATAGAACACGTAGAACTCCGCTTCGTTCGCGTCGGAGAAATATTTGTCGTATACCCCGTCCTTAAGCTCCTGCGCGATTTCCGAAATAATGCCGAGCTTCTTGGGCGTCAGCGTGGAAATCTTCTGTCGGTAAAATTCGAGGAAGAGCGCAAGGAAAGCCTTTAAGTGTTTGATTTCGGTCAACAGTACTTCGCACGAGCAGTCAAGCCTGTCTTTGAGCTCCTGCGAATATTCGTACAGATTGACGTTTTCGAAGGGGGAATTGTTGACCCCGCCGCACTCCTTCGCGGCAGCCGCCGCGGAAAGAATCATGCTTCTGCATTCGGAAAGCTTCTTTTCGTCGAGCGTATCGTAGAACGAGCTTTCGATATCGAGAATATCGGGCGCGTCCTTGCAGGAAAGGTAATGCAGGATCGCCTCGTAAACCGAAACGCCCAAGCGGCGTTTTTTGTGCAGCGCCTCCATAGGCGCGCGCAGCTCCCTGCGAAGCGCGGCATATTCCGAAGCGCACGTTTCAAACGCGTCGCTTCTCTCCTCCTTGGGGAGCGAGAGGGTGTGCTCCATGTGTCTTAAAACGTCCGACTTGTCCGTCTTGCTCGAATGCAGTTCAAGGCAGAAATCGCCCAACCCCACCGAATCGAGACGCTTCTTTACAACGTCGAGCGCCGCCTTCTTTTCCGCTACGAACAACACGCGTTTGCCCCGATACAGGGCGTTTGCAATGATATTCGTGATCGTCTGGCTCTTGCCGGTTCCGGGGGGACCGTGTAGCACAAAGCTCACGTCCTTGCCCGAGAGCGCGACGGCGGAATACTGCGAACTGTCCGAAGGCATGGGAGTCAGCACCTCTTCGGGCGGAATATCGTCTTCCCCGCCGCCCTCCGCGTCCTCCTTGACCGCGCGCCCCTTCAACAGGGCGTTGACGAGCGCGTTCTTCTGAAAATCGAGGAAGTGCGTGCGCAAATCGTTCCACATGAGGTAACGCTGGAAGGAGAACACCGAAAGATAGGTATCCGTAACCACTTCCCATCCCTTCATGCTTGCCGTTTCCGCGCGGAACATGGCGAGAATTTCGGAAATTTTCAGTCCCAGAACGTTGCCGCCCAGACCGCGCACGTCGATGTTATATTCCTGCTTTAAAAATTCGAGCAACGTAGAGTTTACGAAATATTCGCCCTCGGCGGAGGCAACGGAAAAATCCTCGTTCCCCTTGGCGCGTTTGAGTTCGACGGGCGCAAGCACGATGGGCGCGCGGTGCGGCTCCTTGCTTTCCTTGTCCGAATAGGCAAGAAAGCCGAACGCGAGATACAGGATCTTCGCCCCCGTTTCTTCGTCCGCCTCACGGTTTTTGCGCAGCAGCTTCACCGCGCTTTCCGCCGTCGTCTTGGCGTCCTGATAGGTACGCACCACGCCCTTTTTCATTTCGAGCGCGACGAGATCCTTCTCCTGCCGCGTCAGCTCCGCACCGAAGGGCGTCTTCTCCACGGCTCCCCCTTTCAGACGCAGGGGCTTTTCGCTCAACGTCTCCACGAGTGCGTCCGCGTCGGAAACACTCAAATGCACGGCGTTCTTTCCCTTAAAATCGAGCAGCGTGTTGCGGGAAGTCAAATCCAGAAGACGCCGCTCCCAAATCTTGTTTTTGGGTAGCTTTTCTTCGAGGGAAAGCTTGCCGAATTCAGGCAGCGGTTCGGGTGCGCCCTCCTCGCTTTCGGTGTAAATCTCGTAGCCGTCCAGCCCGCGCCCGCGCACGGGGCAAGAAACGATGCGCCCGAGGCGGCACCGCTGAATATCGACAAAGCATTCGAAATAGCCCGCCTTTAATTTCTGGCGGAAGTGTTCGCCCGAAGGCGTAAACGCGGCGTTATTGCCCGTAAACAGATCCTCCGTATCGAAGAACGCGAGATTGTTGATTCCGTCGGACACGTATTTCAACACGATTTCTTCATCGTCGGTAACGGGGTCTAAAAAGCAGCTGTCGTACAGCCACACGCCCACCGCCACGCTGTTTTTGCCGAGAGCGATGACGGGGTGCAGGTTAGCGCTTTCGAGACACGCCGCCGCAAATACCGCAAGGCGGAAGGAAGTGGAAACGCGCTCCTTCAACAACCCGTCGCGCGCCGCGCACAGCGGACGGGACAAATCCGTTTCGCCCGATTTTTCGATGGCAAGTCCCTTGATCGCAGCGTACACCGCGGCAGCGATTTGACGCACCGTATTTTTGTCCGTTCCGGAATAGCCGTAAAATTCGTTGTCTGCGTTCTGCTTTTTCAGACGCTTCCCCGCATCCTCCAAAACGCGAGAGCACTCGGAAAGGCGCGGACGAACGAAGGCGGCGACGCGCTCGGCGTTTCCATCGAGCCCCTCCCACCAATCGAAGGGAAGCGCGGAAACCGCAGAAGAAAGCGTGGTCAGCTTGTCCTCGCCGATGTACACTGCAACGTTCGCCGTTACGGTCGTGAGCTCGTCGTTCTCCGCAAGAAAGCGGGGCGAAAACACTCCCTCCGCCGTAAACTCCACCGAGCTTTCAAAGGGTATCTGCGCCGTTTCCTCGAAGGGGACGAACAGATCGTTCCCTTCCAGACGCACGGTCAGCGTAAGTGCTTCCTCGCTGTCGTTTCTCAATCGAACGGGAACTTGCGTACCCAGATAGTAGTCGCAATACCCGACGTACTTGGGCAGCAAAAACTCCATCGAAAATTTTTCTTTCAATGCTTTTTTCGGATTTTTAGCCATAGCTCCTCCCGCGGCGCCCACCGCAAAAATATTGACAATTTAAAAAAATTTATTTCTCCGTTTCTCATACGTAAGCGTTTTCGAAGTATTCGATTTCGCCCTCGTAAACGGAAGCGACGTCGAAACGGCAGGGAAGCTCCTCTCTGTTGCGGTAACAAAAGTACCCCGCGATCTGACGGTAACGCCGCCGCTTCGCCTCGTCCACCGCCTCGGCGGGCAGACCGAATGCGTCGCTCTCACGCGCCTTGACCTCTACAAAACAGTAATATTCCCCGTCGTACGCCACGATATCCGCTTCGCCGAAAGGCGTCTTGTAGTTGCGTTTTAAAATTTTATAGCCGTGCTTTTTTAAATATTTGCAGGCTAAATCCTCTCCCTTCCGTCCCAGAATTTTGCGACGAAAGTCCTGCGGTGAATTCTGCATATGCCGTACTCCCCGATTGCCTTGATATGTGCCGCCGTGCCGTATCCTGCGTGCCGTTCGAACCCGTATTCCGGAAATTCCCCGGCGTACTTTTTCATCAGCGCATCGCGGTGTGTTTTTGCAAGAATGCTCGCCGCGCCGATGGAATACACGAGCGCGTCGCCCTTGACGACGCTCTTTTGCGGATACGCGATATCGAGCGTCATATTGCCGTCCGTCAGTACGAAATCGGGCGCGGGCGAAAGCCGCTCGATCGCCCGTTTCATGCCGAGGCGCGTCGCCTGTAAAATGTTGATTTCGTCTATCGTCCCTTCGTCCACTTCTTCGATTGCGTACGCGAGGGCGGTCTCCCTGATCTTTTCCGCAAGGAACTCCCGCTTCTTCGCGGAAAGCTTTTTGCTGTCGTTTACGCCGATAATGCGTTTCGCTTCGTCGAGCGGCATAATCACGGCTGCGCACACCACGGGACCCGCCAGCGGTCCCCTGCCCGCCTCGTCTACGCCCGCAACCGCGCGATATCCGTTTGTGAAATATTCGTTTTCAACCGTCAATAAATCCATCTGCAAGCCCCGCCGAAACCGCATCGTTTAAACCGTCGAGAACGATGCGCCCAAGTTTCCCCTTTCTGAAATCGTCGATGAGCGCACGCTCGCCCCGTTCGTAATCGTATTCGTTTCCGCGCAGTACGAAACCCCGCCGTGCGCAAACTTTGTTTAACATTTCCAAAGGATCGCCCCCTTCGATCCCGTACCTCTCTTTGAGGCGGTCGGGATACTTTACGGCAAGCTCTTCGAGAAGCGCAAGCGCGATTTCGTCGTACTCGAGAATATCGTCGTTGACGCTGCCGAGATATGCAAGGCGGCGGGCAAACGCCTGGTTTTCAAGAGAGGGCGGCATCAGCCCCGGCGTGTCGAGAAGGTCGAACGCGCCGCACTTGACCCACTGCTTGCTGCGCGTAACGCCCGCCTTGTCCCCCGTCTTTGCCTTCTTTCCGCCCGAAAGCGCGTTGATGACCGTGCTCTTGCCCGTATTGGGAATGCCCGCTACGAATAAACGCAGCGCACGGTTGGAGCCCTTTGCTTTCAGACGTTCGGCTTTTTCTTTCACAAGCGCGTTCATGGCGTTTTGCAGGGAACGCACGTCCGCGCGCATTGCCGAAAAACACAACGCAGAGCGTCCGCTTTTTTTCATCGCGTCCGCAATTGCTTCCGCGCCGCCGTCGCTCAAATCCCGTTTGTTCAAAAGATATAAAACGGGCTTCTCCCTGACGAGCTTTTTCAGGACGGGATTGTAGGAGGAAGCGGGCGCGCGCGCGTCGAGCACAAAAATTACCGCGTCGCACAGCGTTAAGTTTTCTTCGAGCATCCGCACGGCTTTCGCCATGTGCCCGGGATACCACTGAATGGTTTTCACGAAAATTCTTTCTCCGTTATTTCGCCGTATTTTCGGTCATTCCGACGTTCGTTCGGAATGCCTAAGGAAGAAGGCACGGACGCGCCCGTTTATTTTAACAAATCGGGGCGGTTCTTTTTAGTGATAGCAAGTGCCTGTTCGCGCCGCCACGCGTCGATTTTGGCGTGATCGCCGCTACGCAATACTTCGGGCACCGTCAAACCGCGGTACTCCACGGGACGGGTGTAGTGAGGATATTCGAGCAGATTTTCCGAAAAGCTTTCCTGCACGAGCGATTCGGGCGCAAGCACCCCTTCCGCATACCTCGCAACCGCGTCGCATACCACCATGGCGGGCAGCTCGCCTCCCGTAAGCACGTAGTCTCCGATAGAAATTTCCTCGTCGAAAAACAAGTCGAGCACGCGCTGGTCTACCCCTTCATAGTGCCCGCAAAGCAATACGATATGCTCGCGCTCCACAAGCTCGAACACCTTTTCCTGACGGAAGGTCTGCCCCTTGGGCGAAAGATAGATGCGCCTTGCCTTATGCTCGGGGTCGACCGCCTCCACGGCGCTTCCGATGGGCTGCGCCATCATCACGAGCCCTGCTCCCCCGCCGAACGGATAGTCGTCGCATTTCATGTGCTTATCTTCGGTATAGTCGCGGATATTGACGGCTTCGATTTCAATGAGTCCCTTCTTCCGCGCCCGTCCGATAATGCTTTCGGAAAGAGGCGTAAACATTTCGGGAAAAAGAGTAAGGATGGTAATTTTCACAGAACCGCAACCTCGTGGAAACGCTTTTTATTTACTACGATTTTCTTCTCGGCTACGAGCACGTCTATCACCACGCCCGTCGCCGCAGGAAATAAAATCTCCTTCTCTCCCCGCATCAGCGTATAAACGTCCGTCGCCGCCTGACGCACGTCGGAAAGCACACCCAGCACCTCGCCTTCCTCCGTTACGATTTCGCTGCCCAAGACGTCGGCGACATAATACCTGCCTTCCTCCGGCTCGGGCGCGTCCTCGCGCGGGATCGTGATTTCCTTGCCGCGCAGAAGTTCTGCGGCGTTTCTGTCGGGCACGCCGCGCAAACCCAGATACGCCGCTCCGCCCCCCGTGCGCACGTTCAGCACGCGGTATTCGATCCCGTCGATATACACGCTTTTCAGCGCGCGGAATACTTCTGCGTCGTCCGTGTACGGTTTTACTTTCAATTCGCCGCGAATGCCCTGCGGCTTTACGATCAATCCTACGGTGAGTTCCATGGTTACCACCCGAACAGACGATTCACGGCAGCGCGGATATGCGCCTGCGTCTGCATCTTGTCCACTTCGCTCTGAATGATCGCAACGTTCTCGTCGGCAAAACGGCGGAAGCAGTCGAAATATCTGTTTCTGATCCTTTCCTGCCGCTCGAGCGTCTCGTAGCGGTCGCACTCCCCGCGGCGCGCCACGCGCTTCATGCCCTCCTCGGGCGTTAAATCGAGGTAGACGACGAGATCGGGACGAAGCTCCTCCCTTGCCGGACGGTTAAGCTCCTCCACCCAAGCGGAATCGACGAATTCCCCGTTGTAGGCGAAGGAGGAAAGATAGTACCTGTCGCACAGCACGGTGATTCCCCCGTTCAGCTTGGTCTTAATGCCGTCCACGGGATTTAAAATATGATCGAGCCTATCCGCGGCGAACAGCGCGGCGATCGCCCTTTCGTCGGTGTCGATCCTGCCCGACAGGCAGGAACGCAACATCGCGCCGATGGGCGAATCGGTCGGTTCGCGCGTTAAAACGCAGGACAAGCCCCGCCCCGCAAGATATTTGGAAAGCAGCTTCATCTGCGTGCTCTTTCCGCTGCCGTCCGTGCCCTCGAATACGATGAATTTCCCTTTTTGACGATTCTCTTCCATGATAGACACATTATACCAAAAAACCGCGTTATTGTCAACGCGGTAAAATGTCGTTTATCGTTTTATTTCAAGTAAAATTAAATTCTGCTTTTTTTCCGTCCCCTATGAAGAAAGGGGAAAATTCCCTTGGCTACCCCCATAAAAGCGGGCTCTGCAAAACGGTGGCGAGGGTTGCGATCATGTCCCCTTCGGTGCGCAAAGCAACGCGGACAGCCCTCCTTTTCGAGGGTAGGCGCCGAGAAATATCTTGACCTCATCGTTCCGCTTCTCCCGTTAAGAAAATCCACGACCGCAAAACTCTCATGGGAATTTGTTTGCGGGCATAACAAATTTCGTGAACTAATGTATCCACCCCATAAACGCCTTGAATGCCGACGGCAGGGCGTATTTTTTCGCAATTTCCTGTGCCGTCGCCCACACGTACGCGGAATAAAACTCCTCGGCACAAATCAGCTTTCCCGTCATGCGCCACTCCACGTGCGTAAAGATATGCACCGCGCTCTTCGTTGTTACGACCTCGCCGAAATCCGGCGGCGGCGTTTCGAAAAACGGAAACTGCCACAAGCCCGCAAGCAACCCCTGATCCGCGCGCTTTTCAAGGGCGTATCTTCCGTCCTTTTCGAGCACGCACACGGTTGCCTCTACGATTTTCCGCGCCTTCTTTCCGTTGCGCACGGGATAACGCTCCTCCTCGCCCGCAAGATGCGCCCTGCACAGCTTTTCCCACGGACAGCTTGCACACAGCGGCGCACCGTTCGGCACGCAGACAATTGCGCCCAATTCCATTAGCGCTTCGGCAAAATCGCCCGCCTCTTTCGGGTATGCCCGTTTCAGCGTTTGGCGGAATTCCGCCTTCGTTTTGTCCTCGTCAATATTGCTCCCGTCCGCGAACACGCGGGTCAGTACCCGCAGCACGTTGCCGTCCACCGCGGGACAGGGCAGCGAAAAGGCAATGGAGGAAACCGCCCCCGCCGTATAGTCGCCCACCCCGGGGAGTTTTCTGATTCCCTCGTACGTATCGGGAAAACCGTGTTCGGCTATGACCTTTGCCGCCTTATGCAGATTGCGCGCCCGCGAATAGTAGCCCAAGCCCTGCCAATATTTTAAAACCTCGTCCTCGTCCGCCGCTGCGAGCGCCTCCGCCGTCGGAAAACGATTTAAAAAGCGGACGTAGTATTCCTTTACCGCCTCCACGCGCGTCTGCTGCAACATGATTTCCGATACCAGAACGCGGTACGCATCCTTCGCGCCGCGCCAGGGCAGATCCCGTTTTTCTCTCCGAAACCAATTCAGAAGCAGCCGCACCGCTTCCGTTGAAAGCCCGTTCATTAAAATAATCCCGTAATTTTTCCGTTTTCGTCGACTTCGATTTTTTCCGCCGCAGGAACCTTGGGCAGTCCCGGCATGGTTAAAATGTTGCCCGTAAGTACGACGACGAACCCCGCGCCCGCCGAAATTTTAACGTTGCGTACGGTAATCTTAAACCCTTCCGGCGCGCCCAACAGCTTGGCGTCGTCCGAAAATGAATACTGCGTTTTCGCCATGCACACGGGGGTATGCCCGAAATCCATGCGCTCCAAACGCGCAATCTGCGCCTCCGCTTCGGGGGTGTACTCCACGCCGTCGCCGCGGTACACCTTGGTTACGATCGCGTTGATCTTCTCTTTGATCGAAAGCTTTTCGTCGTAGCAGAAACGGAAGTCGTTTTTCTCTTCACAGAGGGAAACGATCTCTTTTGCAAGCGCTTCCCCGCCCTTGCCGCCTTCCGCCCAAACGGTGGACAGCACCACGTTTGCGCCGAGCTGTTTGCACTTTTCGATGACGAGCTTTATCTCCGCGTCCGTATCCGAGGGGAAGCGGTTGACGGCGACCACTGCGGGCAATCCGTACACCTGCTTCATATTCGCAAGATGGCGCAAAAGATTCGGAAGCCCCTTTTCGAGCGCATCGAGATTTTCTTGCCCGAGCTCTTCCCTGTCCAGCCCGCCGTGCATTTTTAACGCACGCACGGTAGCCACGACGACGACAGCCGAAGGCGTTAACCCCGCAAATCGACACTTGATGTCGAGAAATTTTTCCGCGCCCAGATCCGCGCCGAAACCCGCTTCGGTAATAACATAATCGCCGAGTTTCAACGCCGTTTTCGTGGCGAGCACGCTGTTGCAGCCGTGCGCGATATTCGCAAACGGACCGCCGTGCACGATTGCGGGCGTGCCCTCGAGCGTCTGTACGAGATTGGGTTTTAACGCGTCTTTCAAAAGAGCGCACATCGCGCCCGCCGCCTTCAAGTCGCCAGCGGTAACGGGCTTATCGTCGTAAGTATATCCCACGACGATACGGGCAAGCCGCTCTTTTAAATCTTTGAGCGAAGTTGCAAGGCATAATACCGCCATAACTTCGCTTGCCACCGTAATATCGTAGCCGTCGTCGCGCGGTACGCCGTTTTTGCCGCCGCCCAAGCCGTCGCGCACGAAACGGAGCTGGCGATCGTTCATGTCCACGCATCTGCGCCACACGATTTTTTCGGGATCGATATTCATTGCGTTGCCCTGAAAAATATGATTGTCGAGCATTGCCGCCAGCAGATTATTCGCCGCGCCGATCGCGTGGAAGTCGCCCGTGAAATGCAGGTTGATATCCTCCATGGGCACGACCTGCGCGTATCCGCCGCCTGCCGCGCCTCCCTTAACGCCGAACACGGGACCCAGAGAAGGCTCGCGCAGCGCCACGACGACCTTTTTGCCGATACGCTTTAACCCGTCGGCAAGACCGATGGTCGTGGTCGTCTTCCCCTCGCCCGCAGGGGTGGGCGTGATTGCCGTAACCAAAACGAGCTTTCCGTCCTTTTGCTTGCGCTCGGCGACGGTAAGCGGGATCTTCGCCTTATATTTGCCGTAATATTCGATTTCGTCCTCGGAAAGCCCCGCCGCCACGGCGACTTCCCGAATATGACGCATCTTCGCTTCCTGTGCGATTTCGATATCCGATTTCATGAGTTCCCTCCTGTCTTTTTCCACATTCCGAAATATTAAATTTTTTCCAATATGCCGAAACGCCGCGCAACAATCTTACGAGTTTTTTTGCAAGGCAAGAAAAGCTGCGAATCACTTAAAATATTTTACTGCGCTCTCAAACAACTTCATGTCGTAATTCCCCACGACGTTCTTATACAAGCCGCAGCCCTTGCGCTCGGCGTGTCCCATTTTGCCGAACACCCTGCCGTCGGGCGAGAGAATACCCTCGATTGCGTTTGTGCTCCCGTTGGGATTGAAGCGCACGTCCATGGTGGGCTCGCCGTCCAGATCGACGTACTGCGTCATGATCTGTCCCTTTTGGGCAAGCTCTTTCACGAGCGCGTCGCTTGCAACGAATTTTCCTTCGCCGTGCGAAATGGGGACGGAGATGATATCGCCCGTATTAACACCCGCAAGCCAAGGGGAATGCACGGACGCAACCCGCACGCGCACGATACGCGACTGGTGCCGCCCGATATCGTTGTACGTCAGCGTCGGGCAGGTTTCGTCGGTGTCGATGATTTTTCCGTAAGGCACGAGCCCGAGCTTGACGAGCGCCTGAAATCCGTTGCAGATCCCGCCCATTAAGCCGTCCCGCTTTTCGAGCAATGCGGAGATTTGTTCCTTGACCGCGGCGTTGCGGAAGAACGCCGTAATGAATTTTCCCGATCCGTCGGGCTCGTCGCCGCCCGAGAATCCTCCGGGAACGAACACGATCTGACTTTCTCCGATTTTTTTTGCAAACGCTTCCACCGATTTTGCGACTTCCGAAGCGGAGGCGTTGCGGATAACGAAAATCTCGCTTTGCGCGCCCGCGTCATCAAACGCCTTGGCGGTATCGTATTCGCAGTTGGTGCCGGGGAATACGGGAATGAGCACTTGGGGACGGGCGCACTTCGTCCTTGCGCTTGCCGGGCTTCGCGTACCGAAAGTAACCTTTTCCGCCTTCGCGGCGTGCGCCGTGATATTGCAGCGGTATACGGGTTCGAGCTTCTCCTCGTACGCCCGTTCGAGCTCGTCGAGCGGCACGCTCGCCCTTCCGCAGGAGATAGCGCGCGCTTCCGTCGTTTGACCGATTACCGTGCCGACCTTTTCTTCGCCCGCAAGCTCCAACAGGAACGCGCCGTAGTTGTAGCCGAAAATTTCTCTGAGGGAAACGCCGTCCGAATATTCGAAGCCGACGCCGTTGCCCATGCACGCCTTTAATACGCCCTCTGCAACGCCGCCGAACGCAGGCGTATACGCGGACACAGCTTTCTTTTCGTTCAACAGTTTGTTTACGGTCGCAAAATTTTCAATCAGCGATTTTGCAACGGGCAAGCCGTTTTTATCGTATTCGGGCTTTAACAGCACGACGGTATGCCCCGCAGCCTTGAATTCGGGGGAGACCACCTCGCCTGCTTTGCCCGTGGTAACCGCAAAAGAGACGAGCGTCGGCGGCACGTCGATCCGCTCAAAGGTGCCGCTCATGCTGTCCTTGCCGCCGATTGCCGCAACGCCCAGATCGAGCTGCGCACGGAAGGCGCCCAGAAGCGCGGAGAGCGGCTGTCCCCAACGCTTTGCATCGCGCGCGGGCTTTAAGAAATATTCCTGAAACGTTAAATAGGTATCCTCGAAGGACGCGCCGCTTGCAATCAGCTTACAAACGCTTTCCACGACCGCAAGATATGCGCCGTGATACGGACTCTTCTCCATAACGTACGGATTTCCGCCCCACGCCATATACGAAACGGTGTCCGTGTGTCCCGTTTCCGTGGACACGAGGTGCACCATTGCCTGCGAAGGCGTTAACTGATATTTTCCGCCAAAGGGCATCAGAACGGTACCCGCGCCGATCGTGGAATCGAACCGCTCGGAAAGCCCGCGCTTGGAACAGACGTTCAGATCCTGCGCAAGCGCCCGATACCCCTCTGCAAAATCGACGGGGATCTCCCGTTCGTGATCTTTTATCTTTTCGGGTGCGATTTCGATATGTTTTTCCGCACCGTTCGAATTTAAAAATTCGCGCGAAACGTTTACGATCGTCTTTCCGTTCCACGTCATAACAAGGCGGGGAGTTTCGGTAACCTCCGCAACGACGGTCGCTTCGAGATTTTCTTCGTTCGCAAGCGCGATAAATTCTTCCGTCCTGTCCGCCTCGACGACGACCGCCATGCGCTCCTGAGATTCGGAAATGGCAAGCTCGGTGCCGTCCAGCCCGTCGTATTTTTTTGGCACTCTGTCCAAGTCGATTTTCAGTCCGTCGGCAAGTTCTCCGATCGCGACGGACACGCCGCCCGCGCCGAAATCGTTGCACCGCTTGATGAGCAGCATCGCCCGCTTGTTACGGAACAGACGCTGCAGCTTGCGTTCCTCGGGAGCATTGCCCTTCTGTACCTCCGCGCCGCAGCGCGTCAGCGATTCGAGCGTATGCGATTTCGACGACCCCGTAGCGCCGCCGCAGCCGTCGCGTCCCGTTCTGCCGCCGAGAAGAATAACCTTATCTCCCGCCGCGGGAACTTCGCGCCGCACGTTTTCCGCCGGCGTCGCTGCAATTACCGCACCGATTTCCAACCGCTTTGCGGCATACCCTTCATGATATATTTCGTCCACCTGCCCCGTGGCAAGCCCGATCTGGTTGCCGTAGGAGGAATATCCCGCCGCGGCGGTGGTTACGATCTTGCGCTGGGGAAGCTTCCCCTGCATCGTCTCCTCTACGGGACGCAGAGGATCTGCCGCCCCCGTTACGCGCATGGCGGCGTAAACGTAACTCCTGCCCGAAAGCGGGTCGCGGATCGCCCCGCCGATACAGGTAGCCGCACCCCCGAACGGCTCGATTTCCGTGGGGTGGTTGTGCGTTTCGTTTTTAAAGAGCAGCAGCCAATCCTCGTCCTTGCCGTCGTGATCGACTTTGATTTTGACCGTGCACGCGTTGATTTCCTCCGATTCGTCCAGCTTTGGAAGCAACCCGCGTTTTTTCAGCACCTTTGCAGCGAGCGTGCCGATATCCATGAGATTGACAGGCTTCGTGCGTCCGATTTCTCTGCGCGCCGCAAGATATTCTTCGTACGTCTTCTGCAACAATTCGTCCTCGAACTTTACGCCGTCGATCGTGGTTAAAAACGTTGTGTGCCGGCAGTGATCCGACCAATAGGTATCGATCATGCGGATTTCCGTAAGCGTGGGATCGCGCTTTTCCGTTTTGAAATAGTCCTGACAGAACGCGATGTCGTCCGCATCCATGGCAAGCGCATACTTCTGCACAAACGCTTCGAGCCCCGCCCTGTCGAGGTTTAAAAAACCGTGCAGAGTTTCTACCTCCTGCGGCAGGGGGTGCGATATCTTTAACGTTTCGGGAAGGGCAAGCGACGCTTCCCTGCTCTCCACGGGATTGATAACGTAGTTTTTGATTTGCGCAAACTCCGCGTCGGAAACGCTGCCGTACACGGCATACACCTTTGCCGTACGCACGAGCGGACGCTCCTTTTGCGAAATCAGCTGAATGCACTGCGCCGCCGAATCCGCACGCTGGTCGAACTGCCCCGGCAGATACTCCACGGCAAAAACCTTTGCGTCGCCGAAATTTATCTCCGTGCTCGCCCCGTCCATCTGCGGTTCGGAGAACACCGCGTTCACGGCGTAATCGAACAACGGCTTTTCGATATCCTCCGCGTCGTAACGGTTGACGATACGGATTTCCGTTACGCCCTTTACACCGAGAAATTCCTTTACGTCTGCCGTCAGCGCTTTCGCTTCGCGATCGAAGCCCTCTTTCTTTTCTACGTAAATTCTGTAAACCACCGTTTATTCCTCCTGCAACGCCTTCATCGCGTGTGCGCCGATATCCTTTCTCATATACGCGTTTTCGAATTTTATCTTTTCCGCAAGCGCGTACGCGCCTGCAATCGCTTCCTTTAAATTCCTTCCGACCGACGACGCACCGACGACGCGCCCGCCCGAAGTCAAAAGTTTTCCGCCGTCCCTCTTTGCGCCCGCAACGTAGAGATATTCCCCCTCCTTCGTTTCAGGCAGCGCGATCTCGTACCCCGTAGCGTACTTTTCGGGATAACCGCTGCTTGCCACGATCACGCAGCACGCCGCGCCCTCTTTAAAACGTACCATGTCCGAATTCAGACGCCCCTGCCGCACCGCAAGCATGATTTCGAACAAGTCCGTTTCCAACAGCGGCAGCACCGCCTGCGTTTCGGGATCGCCGAATCGGCAGTTGTATTCGATGACCTTGGGTCCCTTGGGCGTCAGCATCAGACCGAAGAAAATACAGCCCTTGAAGGTGCGCCCTTCTTTATTCATCGCCTCGACGGTAGGCAGAAAAATCCTTTCCATGCACTCCTCGGCGATTTCCTCGGTATAGTACGGGTTGGGCGCAACCGTGCCCATGCCGCCCGTATTCGGGCCCTCGTCGTTATCGTGCGCGCGCTTGTGATCCATGGAGCTCACCATGGGGATGATCGTTTTGCCGTCGGTAAAGGAGAGAACGGACACCTCGGGCCCCGTCAAAAATTCCTCCACGAGAATGCGGTTTCCGCTTGCGCCGAACACCCTGTCCACCATGATTTTGCGCACCGTCTTTTCCGCTTCGTCAAAGTTGTTTACGATAACCGCGCCCTTGCCCGCCGCAAGTCCGTCCGCCTTGATCACGGTCGGATAATCCGTATTCTTTAAGTACGCAATTGCTTTCTCCGCATCGGTGAACGTTTCGCTTTCCGCCGTGGGGATGCCGTATTTCTTCATGAGCTCTTTGGAAAAGACCTTGCTCCCCTCGATAATCGCGGCGTCTGCCGTGGGCCCGAAGCAGGGAATCCCCAGCGCTTCCAACCTGTCGACGCAGCCTAAAACGAGCGGGTCGTCCTGCGTGATCGCCGCAAAGCCGATTGCGTGCGATTTTGCAAACTCCTCGATTGCGTCGAGATCCGTCGCCTTGATCGGAAAACATTCGGCGTCGTCAGCGATTCCACCGTTGCCGGGGAGCACGTAAATTTTTTCAACCTTCGGATTTTTTTTGATTGCCTGCACTACGGCGTGTTCTCTTCCGCCGCCGCCGACGATTAAAATATTCATAAATACCTCGCGTATGGTTATTCTCACTTTCTATGAACGCGCAAGACAAAAAGGCGCAAGGAAAACCCGAAAGAGTTTACTAAGCGTAAACGACTGAGGGTTGCCGCAGCGCGACGCCGTATTGCGACGTTCAGAGGAAGTACATCAATGGTGAAACAATCTCATATTTGTAAACGCCATCACCATATTATGCTTATCCGCCGCCTCGATCACGAGATCGTCGCGCACCGAACCGCCGGGCTGCGCAACGTAACTAACGCCGCTCAGCGCCGCACGCTCGATGTTGTCGGAGAAAGGGAAAAATGCGTCGCTGCCCAAGGATACGCCCGAAACCGTTTTTAAATACGCCTTCTTCTCTTCGCGCGTAAAGGGCTGGGGACGCACTGCAAAGTTATTTTTCCAAACGCCGTCGCCGAGCACTTCTTCGTAATCGTCCGAAAGATACAAATCGATGATATTGTTCTTTTCGGGTCTGCCTACGCCTTCGGCAAATTGCAGCCCCAACACCTTTTCGTGCTGGCGCAAATGCCACAAGTCCGCCTTCTGTGCGGCAAGACGCGTGCAATGAATGCGCGACTGCTGCCCCGCCCCCACGCCGATCGCCTGTCCGTCCGCGGCAAAGCAAACGGAATTACTCTGCGTGTATTTGAGTGTGATCAGCGAAATAATCAGATCGAGCGCTTTATCCTCGGGCAGATTTTTATTCTTCGTAACGATATTCGTTAAAAGGTCATTGTCTATTTTAAATTCGTTGCGCCCCTGCTCGAAGGTAATTCCGAACACCTGCTTGCGCTCGATGGGCGCAGGCACGTAATTTTCGTCGATTTTTACGATATTGTAACCGCCCTTGCGCTTCGCCCTTAAAATTTCGAGCGCTTCGGGGCTGTACGCGGGCGCAATTACGCCGTCGGAAACTTCGCGCGAGATAATCTTCGCCGTAACGGCGTCGCACTCGTCGGAGAGCGCGATCCAATCGCCGAAGGAGGACATTCTGTCCGTTCCGCGCGCTCTTGCGTAGGCGCAGGCGAGCGGACTGTCGTCAAGCCCCTCGATATCGTCCACGAAGCAAGATTTTTTCAAGGCGTCCGAAAGCTTTTTGCCTACCGCCGCCGAAGTGGGAGAAACGTGTTTAAAGCTCGTTGCGGCAACCATGCCCGTATTCGCCTTGATTTCCCTGACGAGCTGCCAGGAATTGAACGCATCCAAAAAGTTGATATACCCCGGTCTGCCGTTTAAAATTTCCACGGGCAGATCGCTTCCGTCCGCCATAAAAATACGCGCGGGCTTCTGGTTGGGATTGCAGCCGTACTTCAAAGAAAAATCATTCATAACTTTATTCGGCCCCTTGCTCGTTTTTATTAAATAAAACGCTCTCCGTCTCCCCGCTCGCCAAATCGTAAGCGCGGCAGTAAAGCGAAATTTTGTTGTCCGCATTCAGACTCTGCCAGATTTCTTCCGCAAACGCCTTCAAATCGTTGCCGATGACAACGGGCTCGGGCTCGCCCTCGAAAGAAGGCAAGGGATCACCGTCCGAAATATACGTGTGGATAAAGTGTCCCGCGCCGTTTATCGGCTCATAGCCGAAAAAGTAACGGTTGCACTTTTCGCCCTTTCCGTCTGCGCATTTGAGGATGGAAAGTTCGTATGCATACTCGCCCGCAAGATGAATGATGCCGCTGATCCGAGGGGTATAATTGGGCGCGTCCGGTTCGAAACGGCGTCGTTTCAACGCGTGGCGGAAGCACTTACCCGCCTTTAACGCTTCCTCCACCGTATCCGTCTGATCGCCGTTGGTTACAATAACGTCCCTATTTACGACCTTGACCGGCGAATAGATGATAAGCGACGGATCCTGCACTTTCGCCGCATCGAAGGGCTCGGTGCGCACTTCGTCTCCGTATTCCTTAAATACGCGATTTCTGCTGTTTTCGCTTCTTCCCATAATGAAATATGCAAATACGGCTTTTTTTCCGTCCGCCGTCTTACCGATTACGATGCCGCGCCCCGGATAGGCGTTGCCCGTAAGTCTTTCTTTCATAGTCGTTAATTTCATACATCCTCCATAAATTCAATCCAAATCAACTCCAAAAAATAACTTCGTAAACAAACCCATTATTCTTCCAAAAGCTTTTTACAGACCGTTTCCACTGCTTCGGGAAGGATGATCCACTCCGCTTCGCGCATGACTCGCTTCTGCAAAGTTTCGGGCGTGTCGCCCTCTCTTACCTCCACCGCCTTCTGGGCGATGATCGGTCCGCCGTCGCACACCTCGGTTACGTAATGCACCGTTGCGCCCGTTACCTTTACTCCCGCCGCAAGTACCGCTTCGTGCACGTGCAGCCCGTACATTCCCTCCCCGCAAAAGCTGGGAATGAGCGCGGGGTGTACGTTGATGATCCTGTTGCGGTAAGCGGAAACGAAGCGTTCGCTTAGAATCGTCATGAATCCCGCAAACACCACGAGCCCGATATTATTTTCTTTCAGGCAGAGGAGAATTTCTTCCTCCCGCGCCGCGCGGGGATATTGCTTTTTGTCAAATACCGCCGTTCGGATATTCATGCGCTCGGCGCGCTTTAACACGTACGCCTCGGGAGAATCCGCTACCGCAAGCACGATTTCCCCGTGGGGAATCAGCCCCGCCTCCGCATTGTTTACAATTGCCTGAAAATTGGTTCCGCCGCCCGAACACAGGACGGCGATACGGATTTTTTCCATGTTATACGAGCTCCACGCCGTCGCCCGCGACGATTTTGCCGAGCACGTACGCGGCCTCTCCGTTTGCCTTTAATACGGCAACCGTTTTTTCCGCGTCCTCTTCGGCAACGACGACGCACATCCCCACGCCCATATTGAACGTGTTGTACATATCGTGCTCGGAGATGTTCCCGGTCGTTTGAATAAGGCTGAAAATCGACGGTACTTTAACATCGCTTTTTTTGATTTTCACGCCCAAACCCTTGGGAATAGAGCGGGGCATATTTTCGTAGAAGCCGCCGCCCGTAATGTGCGACACGCCCTTTACCCGCACTTCCTTAAAAAGGGCAAGCATAGATTTTACGTAGATTTTCGTGGGCGTCAACAGCGTTTCGCCGAGAGACTTTCCGCCGAGCTCTTCGCGCGGGGAGGTCAAATCGCAACGCTCGATGTCGAACACCCTCCTGACAAGCGAAAAACCGTTGCTGTGCACGCCCGTCGAGGGCAAGGCGATCATAACGTCCCCTGCCTTCATTTTGCGATTGTCGATCGCCTTGCTCCTGTCCACCACGCCCACGGCAAAGCCCGCAATGTCGTAGTCGTCCTCGGGCATGGTACCGGGATGCTCGGCGGTTTCGCCGCCCACGAGCTGGCAGCCCGCCTGCACGCAGCCCTCCGCCACGCCGCCCACGATTTCGGCAATGCGCTCGGGCACGTTCTTCCCGCAGGCAATATAATCGAGGAAAAAGAGCGGCTTCGCGCCCACGCATAAAACGTCGTTGACGCACATGGCGACGCAGTCGATTCCGATGGTGTCGTGCTTATTCAGAAGCTGCGCGACGCGGAGCTTTGTTCCCACGCCGTCGGTGCCCGACACGAGCACGGGCTCCCGAATATCCGTTAAATCGAGAGGGAACGACCCGCCGAACCCGCCGATCATGTCCGCCTTGCCGTCGGGGATCGTGCGGGCGACGTGCTTTTTCATCAGCTCCACTGCTTTATAGCCCGCGGTGATGTCCACCCCCGCCTGCTTGTAGCTCTCGGAATAACTCTTTTCCATAATAAACTCCTTTTTAAAATTTTATTTCGCGAATTTCTTTTCCTATACCTTACAAAAAGAAATGCCGCGCGTTGCTGTTGTAAAAAAATTTCTTACTTCGTTCGAAATGACAGAAGAGCACGGAACGGCAGAGCGGCTCAATTTCACTTTTTAAATTTCGGATTTGCACTGATTGGCTGTTCGAAGCGATTTTTATTACTCTGCATCGGAATTTCGGTAGGATAGTTCCCGTCGAAACACGCCATACAAAAGCCCGCGCCGTCTCCGTCCGTCAGCAAGCCCGCCTTATCCAAATCGAGGTATCCCACGCTGTCCGCGCCGATGATCCGCGCGATTTCCTCTTCGGTATGACTGCAAGCAATCAGATTTTCACGCGAGGCGATATCCGTTCCGTAATAGCATGGGTTTAAAAATTTAGGCGCAGAGGAGAGAAAATGCACTTCCTTCGCCCCCGCCTCGCGCAGCTGTTTTACAATGGGACGGCTCGTCGTGCCGCGCACGATGGAATCGTCCACGAGGATGACGCGCTTATCTTTCACCGCGGACGCGATAACGTTGAGCTTGATCCTCACCCTGTCCTCGCGCTGCTTCTGGTCGGGTGCGATAAACGTTCTGCCGATATATTTGTTTTTTAAAAAACCGATCCCGTAAGGGATCCCCGACGCCTGCGAATATCCGAGCGCGGCGTCCAACCCCGAATCGGGCACGCCGATAACGGTATCCGCATCGATTTTATATTGTTCGGCAAGAAACGCGCCCGCGCGCTTTCTTGCATCGTGCACGAAACAGCCGTCGATCACACTGTCGGGGCGGGCGGTATAGAACAGCTCGAATACGCACAGCGCCTTCTTTTTACCGCAGTGCGATCGATCGCTTTTCATGCCGTCCTTCGTAATCACAAGCATTTCGCCCGCTTCGATTTCACGCACGAAATGCGCTCCCACCGCGTTGAGCGCACAGCTTTCGGATGCGACGACGTACGCACCGTCGCACCGTCGCCCCAGACACAGCGGGCGGAATCCTTGCGGATCGCGGGCTGCGATCAGTTTTGCCGGCGACATGACGACGAGGGAATACGCACCCTTTATCTTGTCCATGGCGGCGAGCACCGCCTCTTCGATCGAGGCGCGTCTGACGCGCTCTTTCGTAACGGTGTACGCGATAACTTCGGTATCGGAAGTCGTATGAAAGATGCTACCCTCATTTTCGAGCTCGGAACGCAGCTCGTAGGAATTTACGAGATTACCGTTATGGGCAAGCGCCATATTTCCCTTTAAGTGGTTAACGACGACGGGCTGGGCATTTTCTCTGCCTCCGCCGCCCGTCGTGCTGTAACGCACGTGCCCGATTGCGGCTTCGCCCTCGCCGAGTTGCTTTAAAATATCGGCGGTGAAAACGTCGTTGACAAGCCCCACGTCCTTATACGAAGAAAACACTCCGTCGCGGTTGACGACGATCCCGCAAGATTCCTGCCCGCGGTGCTGCAACGCAAACAGCGCGTAATACGCGGTTGCCGCAACGTCCTGTGTTTGCGCGGAAAAAATACCGAACACCCCGCACTCTTCGTGAATATGATCCGTCATACGTTACCTCGTTTTCTATTCTCACGATACACCCATTTGCTTTCCGTAAGCAAGCAAGACAAGGCGTGCGCCGCTTAGAGGACGCAAAAAATTATTCGCGTCCGTTCCAGCAATAAGTACACAGCTTACAAGGCTCGATTCCGATCGCCTTCTGCAGCCCTTCGAGCGATTGGAATTCCAACGATTCGAAATGGAAATTATCGCAGATCGCCTTGCGCATCGCCTTACCCCGCTCGGTTTGTGAGTCGCTGTATTCTCCGAGATGGGAAAATCCCTCCTCGCCCTCGAGTTGCATGATCGTGCGGCGGGTAATCAAATCCATTTCGCCCGTCGAACGGGAGAAGTTCAAAAACTTGCACCCGTACATGATGGGCGGACAGGCGGAGCGCATATGCACCGTCTTTGCGCCGTGCGAATAGAGAAATTCCACCGTTTCCTTCAACTGCGTGCCGCGTACGATGGAGTCGTCCACGAGAAGCAGATTTTTATTTTCGATCAGCTCGTGAACGGGAATTTGCTTCATTTTTGCGATCTTGTTTCTGTCCGCCTGATTCTGCGGCATAAAGCTTCTGGACCAGGTGGGCGTGTATTTGATATACGGGCGGGCAAAGGGAATGCCGCTGCGGTTGGCGTATCCGATCGCGTGAGGCGTGCCCGAATCGGGAACACCGCCGACGTAATCGATACCGTGCAGATTGCCCCGCTTTTCGTCCTCCTCCGCCATGATCCCGCCGTTGCGCGTGCGCATGATTTCCACGTTGACTCCCTCGTACGTGGAGGTGGGATAGCCGTAGTACGACCAGAGGAAGGCGCAAATGCGCATCTCCTTCCGCGCGGGGGAAAGAACCCGAATACCGGTTTGCGATATTTCTACGATTTCACCCGCGCCCAACTCCTTTTCGAGAGCGTAGCCGAGCTTCTGGAAAGCGAACGACTCGAACGATACGCAATACCCGTCGCTCCCCTTACCTACAAGCACGGGCAACCTGCCCAAGCGGTCGCGCGCGGCGATCAGGTTTCCGCCCTCCTTTAAAAGAAGAATGGAAGCCGTGCCGCGCACCTGTTCCTGCGCGTAGCGTATTCCCTCTTCGAAGGAATCCTTTGTATTGATAAGCGCGGCGATCAGCTCGTTGGAGTTGACCCTGCCGCCCGTCATCGCGTCGAAATATCCTCCGCCCGCAACGACCTTCTGCATCAGCTCTTCCGCATTGTTGATAATTCCGACCGTGCAGATAGCGTACCTGCCAAGCCGCGAATACATCAACAGGGGCTGCGGGTCGGTATCGCTGATACACCCGATGGCGGAATTGCCCTTTAAAGTATCGACTGCGCGTTCGAACTTGGTGCGGAAGGGCGAGTTTTCGATATTGTGTATTTCGCGCTGCAAGCCGAGCTCGCTGTCGTACGCCGCCATGCCGCCGCGCTTCGTCCCCAAATGGGAATGGTAGTCCGTACCGAGAAAGACGTCGATGATTGCGCTACGTTTGCGTACCGCGCCGAAAAATCCTCCCATGCGGCGTTAATCTCCCGTTACGCGCTTGAAAATTTCTTTATAAGCGTCCTCTACCCCGCCCATGTCGCGGCGGAACCGGTCTTTATCGAGTTTTTCGTTGGTTTTCGCGTCCCAGAAGCGGCAGGTGTCGGGCGAAATCTCGTCTGCAAGCACGATTTGTCCCTCCGCCGTCTTTCCGAATTCGAGCTTGAAGTCGATAAGCTTTACGCCCAGCGTCAGGAAGTAGGCTTTGAGCACGTCGTTCACCTTGAACGCGTACTTCTTAATCAGCTCGATCTCCTCCTTGGTCGCAAGCTTTAAGGCGAGCGCATGATAATCGTTGATCAGCGGGTCGCCCAAGTCGTCGTTCTTATAGGAAAATTCAATCGTGGGCTCGTCGAAGGGAATTCCCTCCTCCACGCCGTAACGCTTGGCAAACGAGCCCGCGGACACGTTGCGGATAATTACTTCGAGCGGAACGATTTTTACCTTTTTTACCACCGTGTCGCGGTCGGAAAGCTCCTTTACGAAGTGCGTGGGCACGCCCTGCTTTTCAAGCAGTTGCATCATCATATTGGTCATGCGGTTGTTCACTATGCCCTTTTGAGCGATCGTGCCCTTCTTCAATCCGTTAAACGCCGTGGCGTCGTCCTTGTATGATACGATGCACAGGTTTTCGTCCTCGGTCGCATAGACCTTTTTCGCTTTGCCTTCGTAAAGCTGAACGGTTTTTTCCATTGTTGTATCTCCTTTGGTTTTTTTCGCATTGATTGATTCGTGCCGCTTACAGACGGTACTTCACCGAAATTTCGGCGTCTTTTTTTAACACATTGTCCGCACCCGCCTTGCGCGAGGCAAGAAACGCTTGCTGCAACGCTTCGTCGCCTACGGCGAGAATTTGCACCGCAAGATACGCCGCGTTCTTCGCCCCGTCGATCGCCACCGTGGCAACGGGTATGCCCGAAGGCATCATGACGGTGGAAAGCAACGCGTCGATTCCGCCCAGACTCCCGCTCTTTACGGGAATCCCGATGACGGGCAGCACGGTGTTTGCCGCGATCGCGCCCGCAAGGTGCGCCGCCATGCCCGCCGCCGCGATGATCGCGCCGAACCCGTTTGCCGCCGCGCCCTCCGAAAACGCCTTCGCTTCTTCCGGCGTTCTGTGCGCCGAAAATACGTGCGTTTCATAGGGAACGCCGAACTCCTCGAACACGGAAAACGCCTTTTCCACAACGGACAGGTCGCTGTCGCTACCCATAATAACCGCTACTTTTTTCATTCCGATAACCTCCGAAAAATTAAAACAGGACGGTTCTATTTCCGTACGTCATACGGAAATAAAACTGCCCAGTCGGTCGACAAAATCAATTCCGTCTCCCACTCCCTTGCGGGACTCCGCATTTCCGACAGTTGCGGGAAACGATTTCAATTGTTTTCATGAAAGAATTATAACAAAAAAACCTCCGTCCCGTCAAGCGGATAGAGGGGTGTGAACACAAAATTCTTTTGGAAAAGAACGGCGCGTTTTTTGACGAAAAACGCTTGCCTCAAACAAAAACCCGTGATATAATATCGCAGGTTATACGGAGAGCGTAATTCGGGAGGTTTTACGGATGTCGCAAACAAAAGAACGGCGCGCGGCGCGCAAACGGCAGATCATCGAGATTTTAAAGTTTACGGGATTTTCCGTTTCGGCGGGCGTCATTCAGTTCATGTCCACGGGAGTGCTGTCTACCTGGACTTCTCTCATTCCCTACTATTGGGTTGCATATCTTATCGGATTGGTGCTGTCCGTAATCTGGAACTTTACGCTGAACCGTAAATTCACCTTCCGTTCGGCAAGCAACTTGCCGCTTGCAATGACGCTCGTCATAATTTACTACTGCGCGTTTACGCCCCTTTCCACCTTCGGCGCAGACGCGATCAATGCGGCGTGGAAAACCGCCGCAGGCGAGAGCTGGAAGGAAAATTACGAACTCGTAATTACCGCCTCGATGATGATTTTAAACTTCGTAACGGAATTCCTTTGGGATAAATTCATCGTATTCAACGATAAAGTAATAAACAAGTTGCTGCGTAAATTTAAAAAAGAAAAATCCGTGCCCGACGCCGATAAGGAAATTCCGACGAAAAATACGGATCATTGGTTTACGGTAGAAAAAATCGACGACGGCACTTACGTTATCAGCGAATACCGCCACCCAGAAGAAACACACTGCTATCTTCTGATCGGATGCGAACGGTGCCTGCTGATCGATACGGGGCTCGGTATTTGCAATATTTACGAACAGGTTCGCAAGCTGACAGATAAACCCGTTACCGCCGTAGCGACGCATATTCATTGGGACCATATCGGCGGACACGGATACTTTCCCGATTTTTACGCCCATGAAGCAGAGTTGGATTGGCTGAACGGTAAATTTCCGCTCTCGATTCAGACCGTCCGCGATGCGCTGACAGATCGATGCGTTTTACCCGAAGGCTTCGACGTAAACGCTTACAGTGTATTTCAGGGCACGCCGACCAAAATATTACACGGCGGCGAAACGATTGATTTGGGCGATAGAAAAATCAAAGTCCTCCATACCGCGGGACACTCGCCCGGACACCTTTGCTTTTGGGAGGAAGAACGCGGCTACGTGTTTACGGGCGATTTGATTTATAAAGATATGCTGTTTGCCGATTATCCTTCCACCGACCCCGAGGCATATTTGCAGTCGCTGGAAAGGATTGCGGCGTTGCCCGCAAAGCGTCTGTTTCCCGCCCATCACTCACTTGATATCAAGCCTGAAATCGCAGTCGGAATGCGCGACGCATTCCGCGATTTAAAAACGCAGGGAAAGCTACGCCACGGTGTCGGAACGTTCGACTATGGCGACTGGTCTGTTCGGCTATAACAAAATACCGAACCGCCGTTTCCTTTAGTTTGCCCTGTTACTTCGGTCATTCCACCCCGTCGTTTCAGTCATTCCGAATGTCCGCTTAATCCCCCGCGCGAAGTCTGTTACGCTTCGCCTCATAAGATTATCGAAACGCCCGCGCCGACTTTTTTCGGCGCGGGCGTTATGGTTTTAAATGATTATTTTATTTCCCCAGTTTGTCCTTTCTCATCGTCAGGGAAATGCGTTTTTTGTTTTCGTCCACTTCTTTTACCCATACGGTTACGACGTCGCCCACGGACACCGCCTCCGACGGATGGCGGATAAATTTATCGCTGATTTGAGAAATATGTACCAGTCCGTCCTGATGCACGCCGATGTCCACGAACGCGCCGAAGTCGATGACGTTGCGCACCGTACCCTTCAACTCCATGCCCGGTTTTAAATCTTTGATTTCCAGAACGTCCGTCCTGAGCACGGGAGGCGGTAATTCGTCGCGCGGATCGCGCCCCGGTTTTTTTAATTCCTTGGCAATATCGAACAACGTCAAAAGCCCCACGCCGCATTCTTTTGCCGCGCGCTCGTCGCCGTAACGGGCAAGCCGTTCCATCAGATTGTTCAGCCGTCCGAAACGCACGTCCTCCATGGTATAACCGCAGATCTCGATAAGTTTTTCCGCCGCCGCATACGATTCGGGGTGCACGGAGGTATTGTCCAGGATCTCCTTGCTTTCGGGAACGCGCAAGAATCCCGCGCACTGCTCGAACGCCTTTGCCCCGAGCTTGGGCACCTTTAAAATCTGCTTTCTCGAAGTGAACGCGCCGTTCGTCTCCCTGTATTTCACAACGTTTTCCGCCGTGCCGGCGTTCAAGCCGGACACTCTTGCCAAAAGCGGCGCGGAGGCGGTGTTCAGATCCACCCCGACGGAATTCACGCAATCCTCCACCACGCCGTCCAGCGTTTCCGCAAGCCGCTTTTCGGGCATATCGTGCTGATACTGCCCCACGCCGATGCTCTTGGGGTCGATTTTGACAAGCTCGGCAAGCGGGTCTTGCAGACGCCTTGCAATGGAAACCGCCGAACGCAGGTTGACGTCGTATTCGGGAAATTCCTTTGCCGCGAGCTCGGATGCGGAGTACACCGACGCGCCCGCCTCGTTGACGATAGCGTAAGATACCTTTGGATCGCCGCCGAGGGAGGAGATAAGCTCGCAGGTCATCTGCTCCGTTTCGCGGCTTGCGGTGCCGTTGCCGATTGCGATATGGCTGACGGCGCTCTTTCTGATCATAGCGCTAAGCTTTGCGATACATTCCCTTTTCTGCCGTTCGCCGTACGTGGGATAAACGACGGCGGTATCGAGCACCTTGCCCGTACCGTCGACAACGGCAACCTTACAGCCCATCCTGTAACCGGGATCCAAACCCATCGTTACAAAGCCCTTGACGGGGGGCTGCATCAACAGAGGGCGCAGATTCAGGGCGAACTGTCCGATTGCTCCCTCCGACGCCTTTTCGGTGAGCTCCGCACGGATCTCCCGCTCGATCGAGGGCGCAATCAGTCGGTCGTACGCGTCCTCCGCCGCCGAGCGCACGAAGTCGGACGAAGCGCACTTCGGCTCCTTCACCGTCTTGACGACCACGATATGTAACGCCCCGTCGCGGTTGACCTCGACGGCGACCTTCAAGACCTCCTCCCGCTCGCCGCGATTGACGGCAAGCACCTGATGCCCCTGAATTTTCGCTACCGCCGCGTTGAACGCATAGTAATTGCGGTACACGGTATCCTCGGGGTTTTTCTTTGCGGCAACGGAAGAAACCGCCCCGTTTTCCCGCCAATAATTTTTTAAGATTTTACGGATATCGGCATCGTCGGAAATCATCTCGGCGACAATATCGCTTGCGCCCGCAAGTGCCTCTTCCGCGGTATTGACGCCCTTTTCCTCGTCGATATATTTCTTCGCTTCCTCCAAGGGCTCGGGACAGTCCGCCTCTTGCGCGAACAATATCTCCGCCAAGGGCGCAAGCCCTTTCTCCCGCGCGACCGTTGCGCGCGTACGGCGTTTCTGCTTATAGGGGCGGTACAAGTCCTCGACCTCCGCAAGCGTTGCCGCGTTCTCTATTTTTTCCGCCAGCTCTTCCGTCAGCTTGCCTTGATTTTCGATCGAAGTTTTCACTTCACCGCGGCGCGCTTCGAGATTGCGCAGATATTGCAGTCTGTCGGCAAGCGTACGAATCGCCTGATCGTCCATCGCGCCGTGCATTTCCTTGCGGTAACGCGCGATAAAGGGAACGGTGTTCCCCTCGTCGAGGAGATTCACCACGTTCGAAACGTACTCCTCTTTTTGGTTGAGCTCCTCCGAAAGTATTTCTACAATCGTCTTCATGAATTATCCTCCGTTGCGTTCAAAACGGCAAACGCCTTATTATCCTACCACAAACGGATTTATTTTTCAAGAATTTTTTGCAATGTTTTCAAAAATTTCAGAGAATGAGCAGAATGCTGACGCATTGCAGAACCGTTCCCGCAACGTCGAAGAGGTGCCATACGGAATGAAAATATTTCACCCTTTTGCCAAGTGCGTAAAAGACGATACCAACCGAATACGCGACTCCGCCCGCCAGAAGCAACGCGAACGCAGCCGCGGAAATACTTTTCAACAGCAGCGGAAACGCCGCGACGATCAGCCATCCCGTTACGACGTACAAAAACATGGAAATGATTTTTACGGCTTTTTTCTCCATGGCTGCCGCGTTCATCGCAATGCCCGCCGCGCAAAGCGCCCACTCCGTAATAAGGATCGCAAGTCCCGTGCGCGTTCCGCCGAGCGCAATCACCGCAAAGGGCGTATACGTGCCCGCAATCAACAGAAATATCGTACAGTGGTCAAATACGCGGAATACCGTCTTTGCGCGACCGACAGGGAGAAAATGATAAAGCGCGCTCATCGTATACAGTACGGTCGCGCCGAAGCCGAACGCCGAAACCGCAAGCGCTTCTTTCGCTCCCGTCGAAAGCAAGGCAAGTAAAATCCATGCCGCAAGCGAAAACGCCCCGCCCGCGATGTGCGATACCGCGTTGAATATCTCCTCGCCCTTCGTGTAAAAGGAAGCGAATTTTTTCTTCTTTATCCTATCCGCCGTCGTTTCCATCCAAAACACCTCCGCAAAATTTATCGTTCTCCTTCATCATAAGCGCGGACGGCGAAAAAAGCAACCTATCCTTGCATTTCGCAGCGCTACCCCTTCGGCGACCGTTTCTACTCCGCAAACTCCCGACTCTACGGAAAAAATCGCCGTTCTACGCTCGATAGAAATCGTTCCTGCGCGCCCGGTTTCCGCTTAAAATAAATTTTGCGCTTACCCTTGAATTTTGCGTGAAAGTATGCTATAATATACGGAGATTGACAACAAAGGAGAAAACTATGAACAAAGATTTGGAAAGTCTGGTTCTGAGTGAAGATCAAATTGCCGAAAAGGTGAAAGACGCCGCCGCATGGCTGGACGAACGCTTTAAAGCAGGCGATACGCCCCCCTTGGCAATCAGCGTTTTAAAAGGCAGCGTGTTTTTCTTCTGCGACGTCGTGCGCGCCATGCAGACGCCCGTCCAACTGGATTTCATGACCGTATCCTCCTACGGAAGCTCCACCAAGAGCACGGGCGTGCCCAAAATCGTGATGGATCTCTCCTCTTCCGTGCAGGACAGGGACGTAATTTTAATCGAAGATATCGTCGATTCGGGGCACACGCTCGTGAGAATGAAGGAGTTGATCATGGGGCGCGGCGCGAAATCCTTTACCGTCGTGAGTCTGTTCGATAAGCCCGCGCGAAGAGCCGTTCCCATTCGGGCGGATTATTCCTGCTTCGAAATCGGAGACGAATTTATCGTAGGCTACGGGCTGGACTACGCGCAGCAATACCGCAACCTGCCCTACGTCGGCATCTTGAAGCGAGAAATCTATGAGAAGTAATACGCCGCCCTGCTGCATTCTGGTATCGGGAATCCCCGCCGCGGGCAAGAGCACGGCTGCAAAACTGATTTCGGAAGCTCTGGAAATTCCGTGCTTCTCGAAGGACCTGATAAAGGAACGCCTGTTTGACACCGTCGGCTTTTCCTCCCGCGCGGAAAAAGTAAAGCTGAACGCGGGCGCGACGGCGGCGCTGTACTACGCCGCAGAGCAGCTGATGAAAAACGGATTGCCGTTCGTTCTGGAAAACAACTTCGAAAACGGAACAGCAGACGAAATCAAGGCGTTGATAAAAAAGTACGGCTACAAAGCAATTTGCCTCGTGCTGACGGGCGATTACGAAAGGATATACGCACGGTTTTCACAGCGGGAGCTCAGTCCCGAACGACACAGAGGGCACGTCGTAAACGATTGCTACCCCGAAGACGACCCCGACCGCGAAATCCCCAAAATGACCTATGGGCATTATTACGACATCGTAACCAAGCGCGGCATGGATCAATTTCGGGTCAACGGCGAAAATATCGTCGTGGACACGACGGAAATCGAAAGCGTGGATTGGAACGCGCTGACCGAAAAAATCAAACGACTGATATGAAAAATAAGCCCGCCGTCTTTTGAAAAAGACGGCGGGCGATTTATTTTCGTTACCCGTGCGGGAGCTTGAAAACGCTTCACGTTTACCCTTTATTCAGCGTGATGATCAAAATGATTCCGACCGCAACGATAAATCCGACGACCCAGGAAACGATTTTTATCGTTTTCATCTTCTTTTCGTCGGGCGGATTGTACCCGCGCGGTTTCAATGCGCCCCCGCAATAGGGACACTGCGTCATATGATCGAGCACCGTTTTCCCGCAATGCGGACAGGGCAGTTTATGACGGCTCTCCCGCCGTTCCTCTTTCGTGCTTTTCATGTTACATGCTCTCGTGAATGGTACGGGAAATGACGTCGTCCTGCTGTTCCTTCGTCAGCTTGTTGAAGTTGACGGCGTAACCGCTGACCCGAACGGTGAGCTGCGGATATTTTTCGGGATGCGCCTGCGCGTCGAGCAGCGTCTCTCGGCTGAAAACGTTTACGTTGAGGTGATATCCTCCGTCCCCCACGTATGCGTCGAGCATATCTACCAAATTTTCCGCCTGTTGTTTGGATGCCATAATAGTTTCTCCTTTCTTGTTTACGATTATTTTATGCGACGATTCTGCGGAGTGCATTTTCCCCTCAGTCGTCCTTTCCCAGCGACTGCGGGGTAACGCTGAACGTATTGGAAATGCCGTCGAGCGCGTACGAATAGGGCAATTTTGCAACCGATTCAAGCGAAGCAAGCGCCCCCTTCGAATCCCGTCCGTGCATGGGGTTCGCCCCCGGAGCGAGCGGCTGCCCCTTGCGTCTGCCGTCGGGCGTATTGCCCGTATTCTTGCCGTATACGACGTTCGACGTGATCGTCAGTATGGACATGGTGGGCACCGATTCGCGATACGTTGCGTGCATTTTGATTTTATTCATGAACGTCTTTACGAGCCAGACGGCAATTTCATCCGCCCTGTCGTCGTTGTTGCCGTACTTGGGATAGTCCCCCTCGATTCTGAAATCGGTAACGAGTCCGTCCTCTCCGCGCACAGGATACACCTTGGCGTAGCGAATCGCCGAGAGACTGTCCGCCGCGCACGAGAGTCCCGCAACGCCCGTTGCGAAAAATCTGCGCACCTTGGTGTCGTGCAGCGCCATTTCGATTGCCTCGTAGCAGTATTTGTCGTGCATATAGTGGATGACGTTCAGAGTGTTCACATATAAGCCCGCAAGCCATTCCATCATCTGCTCGTACTTGCGCAGCACCTCGTGATAATCCAAGGGTCCGTCGCCCGTAACAGGAGCAAACTCGGGCGACACCTGCATGGGCGTGCCGTTCTTTTCCTTGCACAGTTCGTCCTTGCCGCCGTTGATTGCATACAGCAGACACTTTGCAAGGTTCGCCCTTGCACCGAAAAATTGCATATCCTTGCCCACGCGCATACTCGAAACGCAGCAGGCAATGCAGTAATCGTCCCCCATTTCGGGACGCATCAGATCGTCGCTCTCGTATTGGATCGCGGAGGTCATAATGGAAATCTCCGCACAGAACTTTTTAAAGTTCGCAGGCAGACGCTTGCTCCAAAGCACGGTTAAGTTCGGCTCGGGCGCAGGTCCGAGATTGACGAGCGTGTGCAGGATCCGGAAGCTGTTTTTTGTTACGAGCGTTCTGCCGTCCGTACCCATGCCGCCGATGCTTTCGGTAACCCAGGTGGGATCACCGCTGAACAGTTCGTTATATTCCTTGATACGCATGAATTTTACGACGCGCAGCTTCATGACGAAGTGGTCGATAAATTCCTGCGCCTGCGTTTCGGTAATCGTCCCCTCGTCCAAATCGCGTTGGATATAGACGTCGAGAAACGTCGAATTCCTGCCGATACTCATCGCAGCGCCGTTCTGATCCTTGACGGCGGCGAGATAGCCGAAATACAGCCACTGAATGGCTTCCTTCGCGTTTTCGGCGGGACGCGAAATATCGAAGCCGTATTCCGCCGCCATCTCTTTGAGCGCGCCGAGCGCTCTGATTTGCTCGGAAAGCTCCTCCCTGTCGCGGATTTTTTCGGGCAGCATTTCCCCGTCCATCAACAGCTTATCTTCCTGTTTCTTTGCAATCAGATAATCTACGCCGTACAGCGCGACGCGGCGGTAATCGCCGACGATTCTCCCCCTGCCGTAGGTATCGGGTAAGCCCGTTAAAATATGTGCGTGGCGGGCGCGGCGCATTTCGGGCGTGTACGCGTCGAATACGCCCGCATTGTGCGTCTTTCTGTACCTCGTAAAGACGTCCTTTACTTCGCCGTCGATCCGATAACCGTACATGGCAAGCGCCTCTTCCGCCATGCGAATCCCGCCGAAGGGTTGCAGGGCGCGCTTAAAGGGTTCGTCCGTCTGTATTCCGACGATTTTTTCGAGCGACCGGTCGAAATACCCCGCCTTGTGGCTGTTGATCATGGAAACGATTTTCGTATCCGCGTCGTACACGCCGCCCTTCTCGCGCTCCTTTTCTGAAAGACCGCACACGATTTTCCAAAGCTTTTTCGTCGCCTCGGTTGCGGGCGCGAGAAACGCGCCGTCCCCCTCGTAAGGGACGTAGTTACGCTGAATAAAATCGCGCACGTCGATTTCCTCGCACCACTTTCCTCTTTCAAATCCGCGCCATGCTTCCATAAGTTATACCTCTCGTGTGATTTCCTGTATTTTAGCTTCGATCCAAACCTCGAGGATTTCCTCGGGCTGAAACCCCGTGCAACGGGCAAACGGCGTTCCGTCCTTTAACAGAATGACCGTGGGCACGCGCTCGACTTCCAACGCCTGCACCTCCCGCAGATTCGCCTCGTTGACTTCGAGATGTCTGAGCGGAAGATGTTTCTCCTCCGCGATTTTTTTAAGTACGGGCAAAAGCGTCAGGCAGTTTGCACAGCTCTCGCCGCTCACCTCGAGAATTTCGATTTTCATATTTCGCCTCTCAGAATACGACGCGCGTTCTCCGCACGCTCGCGGCTCGGCGCCTGCACGCCCGCCAGCGGATAGGGAATCCCCAATTTTTCGTATTTGTCGACTCCCATCGTATGATAGGGAAGCACCTCGACCTTTTCCACGTTCGTCAGTGTGCCGAGAAAGGCTTTCAACGCCCTCAGCGCGCCGTCGTCGTCGGTAATACCGGGCACGAGTACGTGCCTGATCCACACGGGTTTGCGGTTGTCGCTTAAAAATTCTGCAAATTTCAGGGGCGCGTCTATCTTCTGCCCCGTCAGAGCTTTATGCGCTTCCGCGTCGATATGCTTGATATCGAGCAGCACCAGATCGGTTACTTCGAGCAATTTACGGTAACGTTCGTCCTCTTCCCGAAAGCAGATCCCCGACGTGTCGAGACAGGTATGAATTCCCTTCTTCTTCAACAGTCCGAAGAGTTCCAGCAAAAAGTCGAGCTGCAACAAGGGCTCGCCCCCCGTCGCCGTAACGCCGCCGCGCGTACCGAAATATTTTTTGTACTTCAACGCCTCCGCAACCAGCGCCTCCGCCGTCGTTTCCGTTCCGCCCGAAGCATCCCAACTGTCGGGATTATGGCAGTACTTGCAGCGCATCGGACAGCCCTGAAAGAAAACCACGAACCGAATTCCCGGTCCGTCGACCGTGCCGAACGTTTCTACCGAATGAATTCTACCCATACGCCCTCTTTCTACTTTGCCTCGCGCGCGGTTTTTTATGCCTTCCGCAAAAGGTTCGGCGCACGGTCGATGCGCGAACGCCGCCCGCAAGACGGAAAAATAAAAAGGCAGTTTCAAAAAAAACTGCCCAGACGAACGGCGCCGTACCGTGTCGGTTCCATCGCGGTGCTCCGCAGATTTCGTCAGTTGCCGCACGGGTTTCTCTTGTTCCACTATCATAGCACGCCGAAATTACTTTGTCAAGCGAATCACGCAACATTTTTCGGGTAATTTATTTTTGCTCAACCACAAAATATTGTGCCGAAAAACTTATTCGGCACAATATAATGTTACTCTTCGCCGCTCTTTTCCGAAGCGCAATTCTTCTGGAAAAAGGCGAGCAGCGTTTTGCGCTTTTCTTCGAGATTTTCCTCTTCGTTTAAAAATTCGTGGCGCGACCCATCGAACAGCACGAGCGAAACATTTTTCATCTTCGCCCTCTTCGTATAGAATGCGTACAGCTTTTTCACGCCCTTGCCCATATCGCCCACAGGGTCGTTTTTGCCCGATACCAGCAACAAAGGCAAATCCTTGGGCAGTCCCGCAATATACTTGCGCGTGTACAGGCTTTTCAGCCCGCGGAAAAAGTCGGCGTAAAAACGGTTGGAACAGGTGAATCCGCAGAAGCGGTCGCTGTGGTACGCGGCATTATTTTTCACATCCGCCGAAAGCCACTCCCCGTCGTCGAACTTTTTGGAATACTTTCCGAACGACAGATTTTCAATCGTCGCGGCGGGTTTCGTCTCCTTGCCGCATCCCGCCACGATCGCGCCGAGATACACCTCGAAATCCTTTTTCTTGTTACTGCCGCCGATGACCGCCCCGTTCACCTTGTCGCCGTACTTGGAAATATAGCTCTGCGTCAAAAACGAACCGTAAGAAAACCCGAAGATGAAAATTTTCAAATCGGGATAATTTTTACGGTAATAATCGGTAAGCGCCGCCTCATCGCGCACCGTATCGGCAAACATGTCCCCCTTGCAATAACCGAGCGTGTCGGGGTCTGTATAACCATGCCCGCGGTGGTCGTCCGCAACCACGAGAAATCCGTGCTCGTTGAGATACTGCGCAAAGGGCTGATAACGCGCGCCGTGCTCGGTCATGCCGTGCACAATTTGCACGAGTCCTTTGGGATTTTGCGCATTCAGCCATTCGTGAACGAAGATTTTTTTGCCGTCGAAACTTTCGAATATCATATCTTTTTCCATCCTCCCGACGAATCGTCGGTGTGTTTTCTCCTTCTATTATAGCTAAAAAAAGGAAAATTGCAACCCTCTTTACAAAATTTAACTCAATTTCCACAAACCCACCTGCATTCTTCCCTTGAAATCGGGTTGCGGGTATGATATGATAAATTCTCCGATAGCCCTATTGTCGGAAAAAAAATACAAAGGAGTAACGACCATGAAAAAATTACCCCTTGCCTGTACGCTGGCTGCAATCGCCTTTGCATTGCCTGCCGCAGCGTGCAACACGGGCATACGCCCGAACGGAACGGAACCGAACGAGGAAATCGGAACGCTTCCGCCCGCAATCATCATTCCGAGCGAAACGCCTCTGCCCGAAACGGACGCGACGGAAAAACTTCCGAACGAGGAGCCGAATACGGAGGAGCCCCCCGTAACCGAAGAACCGCCCGCAACCGAAGCGCCTCCCGCAGAAGAACCTGCGGACACGGTAAAGCCGCAGCCGCCCGAAACACCCAAGCGTACGGAATATCTGAAAATCAACGCAAGCAGCCTTACGGTGAGAACGGGCGCGGGCACCTCGTACTCCGCTCTGGGCAGCGTGGAAAAGAATATCTTAATGAAATACACGGGCAAAACCGACGACTGGTACGAGACGGCGTATCGCGGAAAAAAAGCGTACGTCAGCGCAAAATACGCAAGCGTCGTATCGCTTGAAAAGGCGGACGCAGAGGTCGAAGCCGTCGTCGAAAACGGATTAAAGTTTATCGGCACCCCTTACGTTTACGGCGCAACGCGCCTGCACGACGGTAAGGGAAAACTGTTAACGGGGTTCACAACGGCGAAGTTCGACTGTTCTTCCCTGATGCAGTATATCTTTTACAACGGCGCGGACGTATTGCTGAACATGACCACGCGTACGCAGATTTTACAGGGGAAAGCCGTAAAAAGCGACGATTTGAAACGGGGCGATCTCATGTTCTTCACCAACGCGTCGCGCAAGAACAATACGGGGATCGAGCGCGTGGGGCACGTCGCCTTGTACCTCGGCGACAACTATATTCTGCATACTGCCTCGGACTATGCGAAAATCGAACAGATTTCTTCCCAGCGGTGGAGCTATTTCATTCAGGCAAGAAGAATGGTGTAAAAAACCGTTTCCCTCCCTTCCGTCCCGCCGTTTCGCTCATCCCGAGCGCAGCGAAGAATCCCGCAGACGCAGTCCGTCAAGCGAAATCCCGCGCTTTGCTTTAAATAGAAAAAAAGCATTGACAAGAAAGTTAAATTATGGTACAATAATCGGGATAAACTTGAAAGAGGTAGAAAAATGATTGATTATTCTTTAAAAGCGCTTACGGCAGACGAGCTTTTCTTTAAGGTAAACCCCATCAAGGCCACACCCGATATGAAATTCGAAATCAAGCCCACGTTTTCCCGTCAAATCAGACAGGCGAACGAGAACCCCGAAATCAATATCGTCATGCTCGAATGCAAAATCGAGAGCAAAGAAGATTCCCCCAAGCCCTTTAACCTGACGGCGCGCTTCGTCGGCGTATTCGAGGTGAAAAACATGAACACAGATGAGGACAAGCGTATCTTCGCAATCAACTCTACGGAGACGATTTTCCCCTATCTGCGCGCCGCAATCACCAACCTGACCGCAGACGCGCTCGTCAATCCCCTGACGCTTCCCGTCGTCCCCGGAGCGACTCTGTTCCCCGAAGACCGCGGCGCAGGCGGCTACACCCTCAACGTAGACCCGAAAATTTTAAACTGATCGGAACAGAAAAGACTCTCGGACGATTCTCCGAGAGTCTTTTATTTTATCGAATTTCCGTCAAAGAAAAATTCGTCTTGTCGCACGAAGTTAAAAAATATTCGATTCCGTTCTTCTCCGTCTTCAACGGATAGTATCCGTTGCCGTGCAGGTGTCCGAATACGACCTTTTTTACGCCGTTCTCCTCGAACAGCTGCGTAAACAGCGTATCCTCTCTTTTAACGTTCATGGGCGGAAAGTGCTGCAAAACAACAAGCTCGTCTCCCTCTTCGATGACCTTTTTGACCTCTTGAAAGGCAAGGCGGAAGCGCTCTGCCTCGCGCTTATAAATTTTTTCGTCGTGCTCCTGAAAATCGGCGCTTCCGGGACAGGACCATCCGCGCGAGCCCGCGATCACGTATTTGCCGATTTTTACGCAATCGTTTTGCAAAAAGAAAAAGGAGGGATCGGGCGCTCCGCCGCGCACGTGCGAAATACCGTTCCACCAGAAATCGTGGTTGCCGCGCACGAACACTTTTTTGCCCTTTAACTCTTTCAGCGAGCGCACGTCGTAAAGCCCCTCTTCGAGCTTCATCCCCCACGAAGTATCGCCGCCGACGAGCACGATATCCTCGTCGGTAACCTTATGCTGCCAATCGGCTTTTATTTTTTCGAAATGCCCCTCCCAATTGGCACCGAACACGTTCATCGGTTTATCGGCAAGCCCCGAAAGGTGTAAATCGCTGATTGCAAATAATCTCATAAAAAAATTATACCATGCCCGCAGGAAAAATGCAAGAAAAAAGCCGTTCGAACGAGAACGGCTGAACTTTTTTGTTTAACGTTTTTTGTTTTATTATATACCGAATCGAAAATAACGACAAGAAAATCTTTGTTAAAATTTTTTTCTTTTCGCGCTTGCATTCTCAATGCGATTATGCTATAATCAAACAAAATCACAGAAACTCACACTCAAGAAAAAAGGACGAAAATGCACACGGATGAAAACCGCAAGCCGACGCAGCTAACGGACGTTGCATCCAATCGGGAAGGGGCGGTTCGGCTGCAAAAATCCAATTTACCGCGTATCAATCTGCGCTTCTTTCTCTATCCTGCACTCGGACTGATCTTCGGTATCTTCCTATATTGCAGAATTCGCTTCGGCGGAATCAGGGCAACTGATTTCGTCTTTTTTATTTTGCTGTTCGCGCTGTCCGTCCGCCCCGTTTCGTGGAAACGCTACCTTGCGATTTTTCTCTCCTTTCTGCTGCTGGCAGGCGCGGGCGCGGGGCTCATGCACCTGTACGCCGAGCGTTACCGTTCGGGCATGGATACGGGCGAGTACGAAATTACGGGCACGGTCGTCTCGTTTACGGTAGACGAAGAAGAGACGTACGTCGTTCTGAATCACCTCTCTTTCGACGGAAAACGCACGGACGGAAAGATGCAGGCGACGCTTGCTTCCGAGAACGTGCGCACGGGCGACGTCGTAACTCTTTCCGCCTTCGTTTCCCACCTGTCGCTACCCGAAAATTCCTACGGAACAAATCTGTTCGTAAAAAATATACGCTACTCTGCGGACGTCGTCCATTTCGACGTAACGGGACGCTCGTCCAACCTCTTGCTGCGTCTGAACGGAAAATGTTACGGCGTTCTTCACAACAATTTGGGCGACGACGAAGCGGACGTCGCATACGCGCTTTTAACGGGCAATTCGGGCGGGATGGACGACGGACTTGCAACGGCGGTAAGACAGGGCGGAATCGCGCATATTTTCGCCGTGTCGGGGCTGCATATCGGTATTCTGTACGGCGCGGTCGCTTTGGCGTTAAAACGGTTCCGACGCGCCCGCGTGATTCCCGCTTCCGCGCTTGCTTTCGTCTATTCGGCGTTCTGCGCCTTTTCGGTATCCTCCGTGCGCGCCGCGATCATGTGCACTGTGCTTGGGCTGACGCAGTCGTTCGGCAGAAAATACGACTTCCTCGAATCCATCTCCTTTGCGGTCATCGTTACCCTTTTGATTCGCCCCGCCGAATGGCTCTCTGCGGGCTTTCGGCTCTCCTTTGGCGCGTGCATCGGTTTAGCTCTGTTTTCGGGTACGTTTAAGCGCGGACTGAAAAGAATAAAATGCCCCGCCTTCCTCGCAGAGTACCTTGCTGCAAATCTGTCGGTCCAGATTTTTACCTTTCCCGTTCTTTACGAAACATTCGGCTACTACTCGGTCTGGGGAATGCTGCTCAACGCGATTTTGATTCCCGCTCTGCCCGCGCTCTTTCTCGGGCTGTTCGCCTGCACCGTCTTATCGCTTATGATTCCGCCAGCCTCGTCATTTTTCTGCACCGTACCGAACGGCATGATTTCCGCCCTTCTCTATCTCTTTTCCGTCGCGGATTTCTCCTTCGTGCTGACGGGTTTTTCGCTCGGCGCGGGCGCAGCCGTCTGGATTACGGGAGCCGCCATTCTCTCCGAACGCGTCCGCCTCGGACGTGCAGCCCGCATCGCCGCAGCGTCGCTGCTTGCCGTATTGTTTGCCGCCTGTCTCGTCGTGCGGAACGCCGTCTGGAACGGCTGCAAAATCGTTGCTGCCGAAAACGGAATGATTCTCGTGCGCACGAAAAACGAATGCGTGCTTATTCTCGCAAATTCCACGAATCTTTCCTCTTGCGAACGTTTTCTGGCGCAGCACTACGGCGGCACGCTGAGCGCCGTTGTCGCTTTCTCCGATAACGGATTTCAGGCGGTAAATACGGCGCTCTTTCTCGACGCAGAGGAAATCCGCTTGATGAAGGAAACGGATTTGGGCTTACAGGAAACAAACGTCGTCTACGGCGAAACGTTTGCTTACGGTGAGCTTTTATTCCGCTACGAAAGCGAACACAAACTGACGCTGACCTGCGAGGACTGTGTGATTGAAATCGACTTTGACGAAACGCAAGCCCTGTTCGGGGATTTATTTTTTAACGGCAATGCGGGTTCGTATTACCTTCACGGCGGAAAAATCGTTCGGCTTACGGAATAAACTTTTTTATTTCGGTTACAACGCGCCGTACTTTTACTTGACATTCCGCCTTGCATTTGATAAAATAATCGAAAATAACGTAGGATGTTCGGAGCATACAATGCCCGAACGGTGAAATAGGCAGACGCAAGGATTAAATCTCTCGGGCAGAATAATAGCCCAAAAGACTGAAAACTTAACAAAATCCATGCCCGAGTGGTGGAATAGGCAGACGCAAGGGATTTAAAATCCCTCGGTAGAAATACCGTGCCGGTTCAAGTCCGGCCTCGGGCACCAAAGACGATAAAGGTTGAACCTTTAATTCGTCAATAGCCTTGTCGTTATCGGCAAGGCTTATTTCTTTAATGTCCTTTTCGTTGCCGAAGGTTAGGTATGTAACTATGTGGTTGTCGTACACAAACACTTTGTAAACAAGATTGTCAATGAGTTGCTTTTGGTATTCCTTGTCTGCGGGGTCGCCTTTCAGCATTTCCGCGATAAAGTCAATGATTGTGTCTTTCGTAAATCTCTTGCCCCGTTCGAGTTCAATTTGCGCCTTGCTTGCAGATAAATCTTTAATCAGAATTTCAATCTCTTGCATTTTCTTTTCTATATTCGCCCGTAGCATATCGTTGCGCGCCAGTATAAAAGCGTTTGTAAGTTGTTCCGCCTCGTCTTGCGCGTGGCGTATTCGCGCCTCTATGCTCCGCAAACTGTCCTCGCCCGTGCGCTTTTCGTAATAGTTTATCGTGTCTTGCGCGACAAGTTCGGCGTTTTCCCGTC
>Ga0073906_1000851_pt1 | contig 52471 bp, 67 predicted proteins | sample Inofromicrocosms_FD_65485 | JGI IMG/M metagenome (GOLD analysis project Ga0073906, IMG submission 65485) | Mouse cecum microbial communities from Vienna, Austria - Inoculum for glucosamine and mucus D2O microcosms | ecosystem: Host-associated > Mammals > Digestive system > Large intestine >...
GAAACGCCCAAAACAGACATTGAGCTTTGGGATTATGGAAAGAGCGTTCTGGAGGAAATTTATCCTGACGGGAAAAAGCCCCTTTCTCTCCGGGCGCTTTCTATTAAACATGGCATATCCGCCTTGATTATCAACTATTCCGGGGATCAGGCGTATAAACAGCTCACACCTTACCTTTTCCGGCTTTACCAACGGCTGGAGCAGTGCTATGCCCAAGTATGGCTGTATTCCGGACTGCCCAGAAACAGTGCTTTACAGCTGCCGGCCGCTTACCAGGACTGTCTGTTGCTTCAGGAACACAAGCTGGCTTTAGAGAACCATTTTGCCATTATGCAGGAGCTGCCCTCCGATTCGCCTATCGAATACCCCTTTGAGCTGGAAAAACAGATACTAAACAATCTATTGTTGGGAAACAGCGACGGCTGTTTTGCCTTTTTAAACCGTTTTTTCCAGATGGTATTAGCGCCGCAAAGTGGATTAAGCGATATTCAAATCAGAAACTATTTGTATCAGCTTCAAAATGCTATCCTGAAGCGAATCTCATCTCTGCCAATCTCGATACGGCTGGGCGACAGAACAAATTTGGACGATATCCAGACAAAGGAGGGCCTTTTGGAATGCTTTAAAAATTTCATTCAAACCGCGTTAGAGGAAATCAATCGAAAAAATTCGCAGGATGAAACGATCCTTTCCCAAAGTGTGTTTCATTATATTGACGAAAATCTGCTTTCTGAAAACTTTAATCTAAATAGTATCTCTTATCATTTCAACCTCAACAGAAACTATCTGGCCGAAATCATCCGGGAAAAGACCGGTTATACCTTTAACGACTATATCAATCAAAAAAAGGTGGCTATGTCCAAGCAGCTTCTTGCCGATTATTCGCTGACCATTGAAGCCGTTGCCCACCAGTGCGGGTTCAGCTACGCCCACTACTTTATCAAGATTTTTAAGAGCTTTGAAGGAATCACCCCTGGACAATACCGAAAAATGTTGGGAAATAACAAAAATGCTCCATTGTCATAGCATTGCATCATTGTTATTTATATTTTCTTTCTACAATCATATGATGGAATTGTGCAAGACGCACATTCCCAATGCAGCGAGTACCACAGTTGCTGCAAGCTATCACTTTAACAGGAGGAAGAAAAATGAAGATGAAAAAGGCGATGGCGCTCTCCCTTACGGCGGTCCTTGCGGCTTCTGTCTTTACCGGGTGCAGTACCGGCAGCCAAGGCAGTTCCGGCAACAGCCAAGTATCCGGCAGCACGACACCCAAGACATCCACCGCAAATTCAAGTTCCACGTCCACTGCGGATTCAGCCCCCGCTCCTATCCGAATCTTTAACCGTTTAAACGCGGAGGTGCAGGTAGACAACAATCCTATCCTACAGGAACTGGAAAAGAGGCTGAACATCATTATTGATTATGAGGCCCCCCCATCAACAGCTACACCGATAAGCTGCAAATCACAATGGCCTCCGGCGATCTTCCGGACATTATCTACAACCATGGAGGATCCGATACCAACTACGAGCAATGGGTAAAAAGCGGTCTGCTTGCAGACGTGGTGCATTGGAAACTAAATCCGACTCTGACGTACCGCCTTTTCCCAGGCGGTACGTTTTTGTCGGAAGGGACGTAAGATTGTAGGCAATGGTGATTTTGAAATTATCGTCATCTTCATCCCAGACCGTTACGGAGTTCACGAACAGGTCAATCAGGAGCCTGCGGAAATCTTCATCCTCAATATCTCCGTCCTTGAACTGGTTCAACCAGAAGATGACCTGCTCTTTGTCCAGGTACACGATACCCTTTTCTTCTTTCCGAAGTTCGGACTCAATGACCTTTTTATCCTTCTCCAACTCTACCATGCGCTTGACCAGGGTTTCAGGAGCAAGCCCGCTTTCAATCGCTTTGGTAATGTTGGCGAGGGATAATTTTGTTTCATGCAGTTTATCCCGCAGGACAGGGATATGAGTTTCCGTTTCCACTTCCCTGACATTGGTAGTCACGGCAATGGTGGCAATTTCCTCTATCCGTTCGTCTGTGAGTAGGGAGAGAGCGTCACGGGCTACTACTCCCTCAATGAAGTCTTTTTTCAGGTTTCGTTTGTGGCAATTTTTGTGAAGGTTCTTCTTGCCGTAGCACTCATAGTAAGCGTACCCGGCATTACCGTTACTGTTGGCGTTCATCTTGCACCCGCAATGACCGCAGAACAATTTTCCAGAGAGTAGGTACACCCTTCTGGCCTTGTAGGTTCCTGGGGTATGACCTACCTTTGACAGACGGGCTTGCACCTGCTCAAACAGTTTCTTGTCAATGATAGGTGGTATCACGTCCTCTGCACGGTAGTCATGGAACTGGTACACACCAATATACTTTTCATTGCGAAAAATTTTACTGAAAGAACTCTTGCCGAAGGGTTCACCCTTGGAGGACTTATACCCTTTGGCATTGAACGTCCTGCATATATCCGCAACGGTATGACCGTCTGCATACATAGTGAACGCTTCTCGAACAATAGGAGCAGTTTCTTCATCTATGACCAGTTTCTTACCCACGGACTTATACCCCAGAGGAATAGACCCGCCTATGGAATTATGCTTATAGGCAGACTCCCGCAGGCCACGGTTGATTTTCTGGGAGAGTTCAGCACTATAAAACTCTGCCATACCTTCAAGGACGGACTCAAGGATAATACCTTCTGGGTCATCACTGATATTTTCTGTGGCTGAAATAACTTGGACACCATTCTTTTTCAGACGGTATTTATAGTTTGCACTGTCATAGCGAGAGCGGGAGAACCTGTCCAGCTTATAGACTATCACTGCGTCAAAGGTATGCTTTTCAGAGTCCTTTATCATCTTGAGAAATTGAACCCGTTTCTCAATGTCCTTACTGGCTGACGTTGCCCGGTCTGCATAGACCTCTACAATTCGTATGTCATGGCGGGTACAGAACTCCCGGCAGACCCGGATTTGCCCTTCAATGGATTGTTCTGTTTGGTTATTGCTGGAATATCTAACGTATAGACAAGCTGTTTTAATTTCTTCATACATGGTCATCCCTCCATATGTAACTTATATCTATTACCCTGCATTTGCGCTTTCCCCTTTTGTAGCTTCTACTCTGCGAGTTTCGGCTATAAGGGTGCTTTCTACCATTGTGCGCCCTTCTTTATCCAATCTGCGTAATTTCTCTATGAACCATTTTTCGTCTGCGGTCAAGGTAAGAGCCGGGTTATCTAATATGGTCATGGCTTTTTCTTTTAAGGTATCAATTCCTAAAAGGTAGTCAGATGTGACACCAAAGTATTCACACAGTTTAGCCAAAGTTTTACCGTCTGGCGCACTATCCTTGTCCTCCCAGTATTTTTGTTGGTTCTTTCCGATTTCTAATACTGTGCTTACCTCTTTCCAGGTTACGCCTTTCTCCTGCAATAGACCCTTCAAACGCTGTGAGAAAATCATAAAAATGCTCCTTCCCGTGATTAGGGAAAAATAAATCCCTAAATTTTTTCATTTTCCTCTTGACAATCCCTATATTAGGGATTACAATATAAACAACAAAAGTTCCTACGAACAGGGCGCACGAAACCCGCCCTCCCAGATAACGGTTTTTCGCAAAAACTGTACCTGGCAGGTTTCCACTGGTTATATGGCTTGACACCCTTATTATAACCACTGGGGAATTGTTTGTCAACTTTTGTTTGCAAGATTTTTTCGATGAAAGGAGGGAAAAGACGTGGAGGAACTGGATTACATTCGTGACCGCCTTAAACGACACCGACTCTCGTTTGTGTGGCTGATTTACCAGTTGAGCCAGAGAGATATTGTCACTGACAAGACCGAAGTGAGTTCTATCTTTGCCGGGACTCGTAAAGGTGCAAAGGCTGACTCAATCGTTCAGGCAGCAGGCGCTATCCTGGATGATTACGAACAGGGTAAGGTGTTCGTCCACGAAGCGTGAGTGACCTGGCGGTAGTCCTGGAAGAAAAGCGGTCTTTCAGCGTACTTCTGGTGAAGAAGGTGGAAGATTATTTTCGGGACGAGGAAAACAGGAAGCGCTTTGAAAACTGGTATAAGAACAAGTATGGCAAAGATTACGAATGGAGGTAGGTGTTATGCAGTGACCAATAGAGCATTAGGCAGCGGCTTTGAGCAGGAGTTATGTGACCTGCTGGCTGAACACGGCTACTGGGCGCACAATCTGGCACAAAACCAGATAGGGCAACCCGCAGACGTGATAGCGGTCAAGGACAACATAGCGGTCTTGATTGACTGCAAGGTGTGTTCCGATAACCGCTTCCCTCTTTCACGTATTGAGGGGAACCAGGAAGGGGCTATGACCCTCTGGGAAGTAAGGGGTAACGCTTACTGCTATTTTGCTATGAAGCTGACGGACGGTTCTATCTACATGGTGCATTTTGATGACCTGAACCTGCTGGAAAGTTTCGGGCAGCGGGCAATCACCGAAGCGGAGTTCCAGAAGTACCCTACCTTTGAGCAATGGCTTAAAGATATGGAGGGTTCGGGATGATTACAGAAGTTGGAAGCTATCTGACCATTACTGACCCGTCCCCGGCGCTCATGGAGTGGTGCAAGAAGAACCTTGAGTTGGTGAACCCGGAGTACCAGAAGAAGGTACGTATGCACCTGTGGACGGGAAACACGCCCAGGACGCTCTTTCTGTACTCAACCAATGGAAATACCTTGACCCTGCCTTTCGGCTGTCTACGGGCTATTCTGGGGCTTCTGGAAGGGGATTTGATAAAGCACTTCCCCGAACCGAAGAAGGTTGACTTTGGGGGTTACGTTCCTCTGTATAAGTATCAGGAAGCTGCGGTGGCGGCTATGCTGGCGAACCACTACGGTATCTTGCAGTCCCCGGCTGGGTCTGGCAAAACGCAGATGGGAATTGCGCTGGCCTGTGAATTGGGAGTCAAGACCCTTTGGCTGACGCACACAAAAGACCTGCTGACGCAGAGCAAGGCCAGAGCCGAACAATACCTTGACCCCGCACGGCTTGGGACTATCACGGAGGGTAAGGTAAGCATTGGAGCGACCATGACCTTTGCGACCATTCAGACTATGTGCAGGCTGGATTTAGACCAGTACCAGGATGAATGGGACTGTATCATCGTGGATGAATGTCACCGTGTAAGTGGGACACCTACGGCGGTCACGCAGTTCAGTAAGGTTCTGAACGCTCTAAGCGCCCGTCATAAGTACGGCCTATCGGCAACGGTACATAGGGCGGACGGTCTTATCAAGGCAACCTACGCAATGTTGGGAGAAGTGGTCTACACCGTCCCAGACGAAGCGGTAAAGGCCAGAGTGATGACCGTAAATGTTCTCCCACAAGGGACAGGAGTTGGGCTTGACGCTTGCTTTCTGAACAGTGACGGTACTGTGAACTACGCCCAGATGATAACATACCTGACCCAGTACACAGAGCGGAACAAGGTTATTATGGCTGATCTGCTGGCAAACCGTGACCACTACAACCTGATTTTATCGGAGAGGGTCAGTCACCTGGAATATCTCTACGACCAGTTACCCCCTCTGTTGAAAAGGCAGGCCGCTGTGATTGACGGGAAGATGACCACAAAGGCTTTGAAAGCCAAACGGGAACAGGCCATTGAGGATATGCGGACGGGAGCAAAACGCTACCTGTTTGCGACCTACTCACTGGCGAAGGAAGGTCTGGACATTCCCAGACTGGATAGGTTGTACCTCACCACTCCGCAAAAGGATTATGCGGTCATCGTGCAGAGCGTAGGCCGGGTGGCGAGAGTATTTGAAGGCAAGCAGCAGCCCATTGTGTATGACTATGTGGACAATATCAAGTCCCTGCTCAAGTCCTACAAGAAGCGCTGCACCAGTTACCGCAAGTGCGGTTGTAAATTTATCAATCAATAACTATAAGGAGGACTTAACAATGAAGTTGTTCAGAACTATTGAAGCGGTTGCCGATGGCAACTATACCGTGGGTGACGTGATTGATTTCACTCTCAATGACGGTGAGGAGGTTCAGGCGCTTGCCGTGAAGCAGGAGGATGGCGGTATGCTGTTCGTTCTGCTGGACTGCTTGGCTGACGAGGAGTGCATGAACGAGGAGAACAGTAACCGTGGCGGTTTTATTGCCAGTGACCTGTGTGCAAAGCTGAACGGCGCTATCCTTGACCGCTTCCCGGCTGAAATCCGTGAGAAGATGGTTCCTTTCTCCAACGGCCTGACCCTGCGGCTTCCCACGGAGAAGGAAATCTTTGGGAAGAACGAGTGGGGCAAGGAGGAAGGTGACGCTGTTCAGCAGTGGGAACCCATGAAGCAGCGGCGCTACCGCATTGCGTTCCAGGGCAAGAACGGCGCATGGGAATGGTACTGGCTGGCAAACCAGATGGACGGTTCCGCTGCTTATTTTGCCTATGTCGACTCCGTCGGCCGTGCGAACTCCGACGGCGCTTCTAACGCTTCCGGCGTTCGTCCCGCTTTCAAAATCTCCAATCCTTAATCAAACCCCCTTGTGGGGTTTGAGGAGTGAAGAAAGCACGAAAGGAGGAAAACAGTGCTGAACGTACTATCGCTATTTAGTGGCATAGGAGCGTTTGAGAAAGCCCTTGAGAACCTGGGTGTACCGTACAATCTGGTGGGCTATTGCGAGATAGACCCCTATGCCAGTAAAGCCTACTCCCTTCTTCACCATGTTCCCATGAGCATGAACTTTGGGGATATTACGAAGATTGACGAAACCCGGCTACCGTCTGACATTGACCTGATAACCTACGGTTTTCCGTGCCAGGACATTTCCGTAGCAGGCCGAAAACAGGGGTTCTTCAAGGATGATGGGACTAAAACCAGAAGCGGATTGTTCTTTGACGCATTACGTATTATCGAAGCGACCAGGCCGAAAGTGGCTATTGCAGAGAACGTCAAAAACCTTACCAGTGAGAAGATGAAATCTATTTTTGACCTTGTTTTGAACAGTCTGGATGAAGCAGGTTACAACAATTACTGGCAGGTTATGAACGCTGCGGATTATGATATGCCGCAGAAACGGGAAAGAGTTTTGATTGTGTCAATCCGAAAGGACGCAGATGACGGAACTTTCACCTTTCCTGCTACTGTGCCACTGACAAAGTGCATGGATAATTTTCTGGATGATGAAGTCCCGGAAAGTTTCTATCTCTCCGCAGAGAAAATAGCCAAAATCCAGCATAGCAATTTCAATCAAGAAAAGTACCGTGTCCAGAATAGGGGGGGGGATATGTGCAACCCTCTTGGCACGGGACTACAAAGACCCAAAAGTGGTGAAGTGTCCTATGGAAATTAAGCAAATTGCGGACTTGCACCACTACGGCAATGACCAGATGAACCGGGTCTACTCTCCCAAAGGTCTGTGTCCTACCCTGAAAACGGTATCTGGGGGGGACGTGAAGTGAAGATATATGACGGAGAGCGCTACCGCAATCTGACTCCTACGGAGTATTTCAGGCTTATGGGGTTCTCTGATACGGACGTTCAAACCCTGGTTCGGAACGGTATCTCTAAAACGCAACTTTACAAAATGGCAGGTAATTCCATTGTGGTAAATGTCCTGGAACACCTGTTCAAACAACTCTATCAAGAAAGAAAGGAGGTAGAACCGTTGGTAGATGGAACCTACATTTTCGATTGTGAGGTTTTCGCTCATGACTGGCTGTTCGTGTTTAAGGAACTGGCAACCGGGGAGTACACCATAATCCATAACGACAATGACGCAGTTTTGGCGTTTATGGAACGTGACCCCTTCCTGGGTGGGTTCAATAACAAGCACTACGACAACCATATTCTCAAAGCCGTTATGGTGGGCGCTGACCCAGAAACCGTCAAGAAAATCAATGACGCTATCATTGTGGAGGAAATCAACGGCTGGGATATTCCCTACCTGCGAGAGTACAGAGTATTTTTCAGCAGCTTTGACCTGATGGATGACTGCCAGATGGGGCTTTCCCTGAAAGCTATTGAAGCGCACCTGGGTATTCCCATTGAGGAAACCGAAGTGGATTTCAATATTGACCGCCGTTTGACGGAAGAAGAACTCCAACAGACCATTGCCTACTGTAAGTATGACGTGGACGCTACGGAAAAACTGTACCACCTGCGGGAAGCGTATCTCAAGAACAAAGCGACCCTGGGGAGAGCAAGAGGACTGGACGAACGGGCGGCTATGTATATGACCAACGCAAAGCTGACTTCCGTATATCTGAAAGCGGTTAAACCTGAAAAACCGTGGACAGACGAGCGGGAGTACCAGTACCCTGACAAACTGCTGCGTGAGTACATTCCGCAAGAGGTCTTTGACTTCTTTGACCGTATGCACGATGGCAGCATACCGTCTGACGAACTGTTCAGCAGTAAGCTGGAACTGATGGTGGGTGAGTGTCCTTGTACGATTGCCTATGGCGGTATTCACGGCGCTATCCCTACATACACGGAAGAAGCTACGGAAACCCGCTCTATCCGCAATAAGGACGTGGCGAGTTACTACCCTCACCTGATGACCTTACCTCTGTCAGAGGGGCAGCAGTACGGTTTTTGCAGCAGAAATATCCCGTCCCCGCAGGTGTTTGTAGACACCCTTGAGGACAGGGTTAAAGCAAAGAAAGCCGGGGACAAAGCTACCGACAAAGCGCTGAAACTGGTTCTGAACACCACCTACGGGGCAATGCTCAACGGCAAGGATGGAGAAGCGTTCAATGACCTCTATGACCCCCTTATGGGACGGTCAGTGTGCATTACCGGGCAATTACTTCTTCTGGAACTGTCCATGCACCTTATCAAAGAGTGTCCTACCTTGAAAATCATCCAGTTAAACACGGATGGTATCATGGTCAGTCTGGATAACTCCGATGAACCGAAGTGGCAGGAAATCACCCAGGAGTGGCAGGACAGAACTGGGTTTGAACTGGAAGAAGATTTTATCCAGAAGATTGTCCAGAAAGACGTGAACAACTACGTGGAAGTCCCCGTAGGCGGCGGTGAGCCGAAGGTAAAAGGCGGGCAGCTTGTTCGTGGTATTCCCGCCCAGGGTGCTTTCAATATCAACAATAATGCCGTAGTGGTGGCAAGGGCTATCAGAGAGTTCTTTGTAAACGGAACACCCCCGGAAGAAACCATTGCAGCGAGTACGGATATTCTGGATTTCCAGTTGATTGCAAAGGCTGGCGGTAAATACTCTGGGTGCTATCACCAGGTAGGAGAGAAGCAGATACCTGTCCAGAAGGTCAACCGGGTTTACGCCACGTCTGACCGCAGTAAGGGAACTCTCTACAAGACCCACGCCCAGACAGGCCGGGACGCTAAAGTGGCGGGACTCCCTACCCATTGTGTCATCGACAATAACAACGAACTCTCTATCAGTGTGGTAGACCGTAAGTGGTATGTGAAGCTGGCACAGAAGTATATCAATGACTTCCTGGGAATTAAACCGCCCCGGAAGAACACCAGACGGATTAACTCTCTCAAGAAGAAATCCCTGGCAATTTTTGAAACCGATTAAGGAGGAATTTAGCAATGGCTAACATTTACGAAACCATGAACGTGCGTCAAAAGCTGGCAAAAGCCCGCCTGTACTTCCTGAACCAGAAGGTCAAGAAGTCTGGCAAGAACATGAAGTTGGAGTTTAAGTATTTTGAGTTGGAGGACATTGTACCCCCGGCGCTCCGTATCTTTGCCCGTGTCGGGCTGGTCACGTCCACCAACTTTGACGGTGAGAAAGCTATTATGACCGTCATGAACACAGACAATCCCCAGGAGGAAGGTATTCAGTTCGTTGCTCCGTATCGGGAAGCAGGGCAGATTATCAGTAAGGCGGGCAACGAGGTCACGAACCCCATTCAGGCGCTTGGTGCTTCTATCACCTATCTGCGGCGCTACCTGTGGATGATGGCACTGGATATTACGGAACCTGATGACGTTGACCCTAACCTGGGTTCGGAGGAGCCTACCGGGGAGAACGAGGACGGGTTCACCACTCCCCCGCAGACCACGAAGAAAGCCCCGGCTACGCCCCAGGAAAGGGCAGCGGCAAAGGAGGAACTGACTTCCACTGACGGTGCTGCGGATGAAGCCCAGATTACCGAACTCAAGCAGTTCTGCAAAGACCTCATGGAGAAAGATGAAAGTATGGAGGACTTTGTTCAGCAGATTGCTATGAAAACGGACGGGTTCACCAACATTACCGCTTCTGCCTGCACTGAACTGGTCAAGAACCTCAAGGAAATGATTGAGCAGTACGGCGAGTAAACGGAGGGCTGGTCATGGACAAAGTACAGGTTCACGCTGAAATCTGCGATAACATCAAGGATTTGTATAAGCGGAAAAACGCTGACTACGGTGACAGTTTTGCAATGGCACGGCGGGAAGTCCCGAACTACACCCTTGGGAAACTGTACGACAAGTTCAGACGGTATATGACTCTCACAGTCAATGGTGAGCAGACCGCCCAGGTGGAAGAAACCCTGGATGATACTCTGATGGACTTGGCGAACTATGCCATTATGGAACTCACCGAACGAAAGTGTGAAAAGGAGGGTAAGCATTATGCGTAAACTGCTGCGGAGTGTGGCACGGCACAACATGATTAAGGCCGGGTACACGCAACTGAACAAGAAGGGCGCTGACGGTAAGAGCAAGTTTTCTAAGCTGTGGCGCAATTACATCTAACGAAAGGGGCCAGAAACCATGAAGTGGAATGACAACGGTACGATTACCATTACACCCCCGGCACGGCCTAAGAAGGTCACGGGAACTCGGTTCGCTGCGATTATGGGGCTGAACCAGTGGACTACTCCCTTTAACGCCTGGTGTGCTATCACCCGTACATACGAGGAGCCGTTTGAGGAAACGAAGTACACGGCGGCGGGCAAGGCTATTGAGCCGAAGCAGGCGGCGTACATGAAGGAGAAGTATTTCTGGAAGAACTTCATTACCCCTACGGACGTGTACGGCGAGAACTACTTCCAGAAAACCTTTGGTGACTTCTTCAAGGAGAGTCCGATTTTCGGCGGTATGTGGGACTTCCTCTTTGCGGATAAGGCCAACAAGCCTACCGCTGTGATGGAAATGAAAACCACGAAGCGGGCAGAGGACTGGCTTGAGGACGTTCCCGAATACTACGCTTTGCAGGCCGCTCTTTACGCCTACCTGTTGGGTGTAGATGACGTTATCATGGTCTGCACCATTCTGGGAGAGCAGGACTATGACCACCCGGAGGACTTTGTTGTAACCCCGGAAAACACCTTTGAGCGTCCCTTTAAGGTATCGGAGAGATACCCCGATATGACGAAAACCATTAAGAAGGTTGAACGCTGGTGGAAGAAGCACGTGGAGGGCGGCGTTTCTCCGAAGTTTGACGAGAAGAAGGACGCTGACATTCTCAAGGTGCTGCGGGCAAACAACCTGACCCCAGACACCGACCTGAATGCTTTGGTTGCCGAAGCTGAAAAGTTGCAGGACACCATTGATACTATCATGGAGCATGAGGGTATTCCCGACATGGAGAAGCGCTTGAAAACGCTGAAAGACCTTATCAAAGAAGCCAGTGTCGGACAGTTCCGGGACGGTGACAAGCAGGTTATCATTCAGGGTGGCAAGTATGAGTGGGTTACTTCCCGCAGTGTGTCCGTCAAGGTGGATGAAGCCGCTATGAAGAAAGACGGAGTTCTGGATAAGTACAAGACGAAGGAAACCGTCATGTACCGCCTGACTCCGAAGGAAAAGAAGGAGGACATTTAACATGGCAAAGATTGGTTTGAGCGAAGGGTTTTCCCTTATCCCGAAGGGAACCCATGTATTCCAGATTGTGAAGGTCAACTACAAAGAGGACTTTGGCAAAATGGAAGTGACCATGCAGCTTGCTACTGGTCAGAAGCACGTGGAGCGCTTTTCCCTGCTGAACAAGGATGGTGAGCCGAACGAGGGCGGCTTGAACGCTTTCAGCTATTTTGCGAAAGCGGCCTTGAATGACTTCTCCCTGACGGAGATTGGCCATGAGGACTTGGTGGGCTGCTTTATCCGCTGCGAGGTTGACCATGAGGAGGTTGAAAGCAACCGTACCCCTGGCAAAATGCTCAAGTTCGTGCGGCTGGGTGAGAAAGAGTCCGCTGATGGGTTTGATGAAGCCCCTGCTGTGTCCTCTGCGCCCACTCCGAAGAACGAGGGTAAAACTACCACCCCTACGGCAAAGGCCGCAGGAAAGCCCACGCAGGCCGCACAGAGCGAGTCTAAACCGAAGTTCGACCTGAACAGTATTCTGGGATAATCCCCATAAGGGGCATTGGAGAGGGCGAGGAGTTGATACTCAAACTCTCCAATGCTTACCCTTATTAAAAACGACTAAAAAGAACAGGAGTGTAATATCATGAAGAAATTTTTGGCTATGCTGCTTGCCCTACTGATGGTCATGGTCTGCTTGACGGGTTGCACCGAAAGTGAGCAGGTCAGCTATAACATTTCCAAAGAAGCCGACAACTTCAATGTGACCCGCAGGCTGACCGTTATCAATGCCCGGACAGATACGGTTCTGCTGGAAATGATTGGCACGTTTGCCTTGAAGAATAACAGTTCAAGCGAACTGGAAGTCATTTGTGAAGTGGCTGACGGTACGTACCAAAAGCACTTTGTCTACCTGAACGAGTACACCCTATACGTTGTGGAGGATATTTCCAGGGCAAGCGTGGATAAGTACCACTATGAAATCAATTTCCTGCCAGAATGGGGTTTCAAGCCGACATACAGTGATTAACTGGGAAGGGGACTCTATGAAGCATGAACAGAAACCCTAAGAAAAACAAAGAGGGGTACGATGACCCCACGGCCTATCACGGCACAAAACCCCTGGTGGACAGAGATAACCAGATTGAGAAAGCGCATAGACAGCTTATCAATTCTGTTCTTACTCTGGCTGGGCTGGCGGGCTTTCAGGTTGAAAGCCGTATCGTGCTGCGACACAGAGAAACAGGCCGTATTTTCAAATAAGGAGGAATACCGCTATGACTGGTATTGATTATCAGCGGCTTGCTATGCGAACCAACGATGGCAAGGCCACTTCCCGCCTGATGGAAAAGGTGGGTGAAAACGCAGAATTTCCCTGGGACACCGATATTGGCGGGGTTCTGAACGGCTGTCTGGGGCTTGCCGGGGAAGCTGGGGAGTTCAACGACATGGTGAAAAAGTGGATTTTCCACGAAAAGCCCTTTGACCCCGACCACGCTATGAAGGAACTGGGTGATGTTCTCTGGTATGTGGCAATGATTTGTCATTCCTTTGGGTGGAACCTTAACACCATTATGCAGATGAATGTGGACAAATTGAAAGCCCGCTACCCGGAGGGGTTTGACGTTGATAAGTCCGCACATCGTCTGGAAGGTGACGTGTGATGAATTTCCACAATATCACCCATGAGGATATGAACAACGGTGACGGGCTGCGGGTGGTTCTCTGGGTTGCAGGGTGTGACCACCACTGTAAAAACTGCCAGAACCCTGTCACCTGGAACCCGGATGACGGGTTGCCCTTTACGCTCAAGGATGAACATGAAATCTTTGGCGCATTGGAGAGAGAGTACATTGCGGGGATTACCTTTTCAGGTGGCGACCCGCTGCACCCGGCGAACCGCAGTTCTGTTTTGAAACTGATGAACACTATCCGCAACAACTTCCCGGAAAAGACTATCTGGGTCTACACCGGGTACACCTGGGAAGAAATTCTCCAGGATGGGGAACTTCTCTCCATGATGAACCCCATGGACATTCTGGTGGATGGACGGTTTGTTGAGGAACTGAAAGACGTGACCTATCCCTGGGCGGGCAGCAGAAACCAGAGGGTCATAGACGTTCAGCGCACACTTAAAGAAGGGAGGGTCATTCTTCATGAAAGTCATTAAGAAGGACGGGACGCTGGAACCTTTTGACGGTCAGAAAATTATCAATGCCGTTACAAAGTCCGCTTCCCGTGTGATGATTACCATAACGGACACCCAGTTTCAGGGTATTGTGGCGGCGGTTGTCGCACTCCTTCAGGAGAAAGGGCTTGAGGAAATCCCGGTCAGTGAAATGCACAATGTCATGGAGCAGGTGCTTGAGGATTTCAACCCGAAGGTAGCGAAGTCCTATAAGGACTACCGCAACTACAAGAAAGACTTTGTTCACTTGATGGATGAAGTCTATATCAAGAGTCAGTCCATTCGTTTTATCGGAGATAAGGAGAACGCAAACACGGACTCTGCCCTGGTAGCGACAAAGCGCTGCTTGATTTTCAACGAACTCAACAAGCGCTTGTACCGCAAGTTTTTTATGACCAGGGACGAGTTGCAGGCTTGCAAGGAAGGGTATATCTACATTCATGACCAGTCTGCCCGCCTGGACACAATCAACTGCTGTCTGTGTGATATTCAGAGTATCATGAGCGGCGGCTTTGAAATGGGGAATGTCTGGTACAATGAGCCGAAAACCCTTGACACGGCCTTTGACGTGCTGGGTGACATTATCCTGGCTACTGCGTCACAGCAGTACGGCGGGTTCACTGTCCCGGAGGTTGACAAAATCCTTGCGCCCTATGCGGAGAAATCCTTCCAGAAATACTTCCTTGAGTATGGGGACATTGCGAAGGAACTTACCGAAGATGGCAAAGTGCTTCCTTCTGGGATTTACGGCTACGCTATGCGAAAGGTGGAGCGGGATTTTGAGCAGGGTTTCCAGGGTATTGAAATGAAGCTGAACACCGTGGGGAGTTCCCGTGGTGACTACCCCTTTATCACAATGACCTTTGGGCTTGCCACTGACACGTTCGGTAAGATGGCGGCTAAGACCTTCCTGCGAGTGCATATGGAAGGGCAAGGTAAACCCGGCAATAAGAAGCCCGTTCTGTTCCCGAAGCTGGTATATCTCTATGACGAAGCCCTGAACTGCGAGAGCGGCGAAAATGAGGACGTGTTTGAAGCCGGGATTGAGTGCAGCGCTAAGACCATGTACCCGGATTGGCTGTCCCTGACCGGGGAAGGGTACGTGGCTGATATGTATAAAAAATACGGCAGAGTGGTTTCCCCTATGGGTTGCCGTGCGTTCCTCTCCCCTTGGTTTGAGCGTGGCGGGATGACCCCAGCTGACGCTGATGACAAGCCTGTGTTTGTGGGACGGTTCAATGTGGGAGCCGTAAGCCTGCACCTGCCTATGATACTGGCAAAGTCCAGACGAGAAGGACGAAACTTCTATGAGGTTCTGGATTATTACCTGGAAATGATACGCAACATTCACAAGCGTACCTATGACTATCTGGGTGAAATGAGGGCAAGCGTAAACCCTATCATGTTCTGCGAGGGCGGCGCTTATGGCGGTCACTTGCAACCTCATGACAAAATCAAGCCGCTGCTGAAACCCATGACCGCTTCCTTTGGCATTACGGCCTTGAACGAATTGCAGGAACTTTACAACGGAAAATCTATTGCAGAGGACGGGCAGTTCGCTCTTGAGGTCATGGAGTACATTAACCAGAAGGTCAATGAGTTCAAGCAGAAGGACGGATGGTTGTATGCTATCTATGGGACTCCTGCGGAAAGCCTTTGCGGATTGCAGGTTGAGCAGTTCCGCAAACAGTATGGGGTTGTGGAGAATGTCAGTGACCGCCCTTATGTGAGCAATTCCTTCCACTGTCATGTAACGGAAGAACTGACACCTATCCAGAAGCAAGACCTGGAAAAACGGTTCTGGGATTTGTGCAACGGCGGGAAAATCCAGTATGTGCGCTATCCCGTGGACTACAACATTGAAGCGGTCAGAACTCTGGTTCGCAGGGCTATGAAGATGGGGTTTTACGAAGGTGTGAACCTGTCCCTGGCCTACTGTGATGATTGCGGTCATCAAGAACTGGAAATGGAAGTCTGCCCGGTCTGTGGAGGTACGAACCTTACAAAGATTGACCGTATGAACGGCTACCTGTCTTATAGTAGAGTTCACGGCGATACCCGTTTGAACGCTGCGAAAATGGCAGAAATCGCAGAAAGGAAGTCAATGTGATGGAGTTTACCATATCGAAAGAGAAAGGCAGCAGCCGTTATTATGTTCACCCCGTAGGGGAGCCGAATAAGCCTATTCCCGGCACATATGCGCCGAAAAAGCGGGCTATGAAAACGGCAGCGCAGATGAACGGCATGGATTACCGTGAGTACCTGAAAGCCCGGAAACAGGGTGAGGACTCATGATTGAAGCCACAATCAATCTGATACTGATTATTGCAGGAGCCGTTTTTCTGGTGGTCTGGATAATATCACTGATAAACTGGGATGGGAAGTATCATTGCGATAAAAGCGAGTGTGATACCTGCCCGTTTCCCTGCAAGGAAAGGAACGACCATGATTATTCTGGAAAAAACTGAAACCTATGGATGGGAAGCGGCTGTCCGTGGTATGCGGAACCCTATGAACTCCTGGGATAAGACAGACAGTGAGTGGTGTACGAACGCAAGTGACAATATGCCTTGCGTAAACTGCTACTACTTTGAGAAGGGCTTGCCTACTTGCCGTTGCCCAAAAGATAAGGCCGTATATGTCATTGGAGATAATGACCTTGCCCTAATGAAAAAACTGGCGGCGGCTGGTAATGACCACGGGAAATTCCTGCGGATGATTACCGTCACGGTAGATATTACCGCTCCGCTCTACTGGTGGAAAGAGTTTGATACCTACAAGGTGGGAACCGTTGCAAACTCCTGTTCTACCATGCACAAAATCCAGGCGAAGGAGTTTACCCTGGATGACTTTTCTCATGAACATCTATGGAGTACCGCCCGTATGCAACTGGAAGCCACTATCAAGGTTTTGAACAACTTCCGGGACGCTTTCAATCATCCAGGAGCAGAAAGAGATTACAAAAAGCACTGCTGGTGGCAGATGATACAACTGCTTCCGTCCTCCTACAATCAGAAACGCACGGTGCAGATGAACTATGCAGTTCTCAAGAACTTCTACCACTCCCGCAGAAATCACAAGCTGGACGAGTGGCACGTTGTTTGTGACTGGGTGGAGAAACTGCCATACAGTGAACTGATTACACAGTAAAGGAGTGCGGGGATGATGGACTACACCAGAATACCAGACAAATTGAAAAATCTCAAGCAGTGGGTGTGTACCTGGAATGGTTCCAAAATCCCCATGAAAGCCTTTCAGAAGAAAGCCGCTTCTTCTACCGCCCCTGACACTTGGGGAACCTTTGAGCAGGCGCAGGCGGCGGTAGAGGATGGGCTTTATGACCAGATAGGCTTTATATTCGCTGATAATGGACTGGTAGGCATTGATATTGACGTAGGGTTTGAGGATGGGCTTATGACCCCTCTCTGTGCGGACATTATGAAGGTTTGCCACTCCTATACGGAGAAGTCCAGAAGCGGACGTGGGGTTCATATCCTGCTGCACGGGGACTTACCGTTCAAGGGCAAGAACAACCTTAAAGGGGTGGAAATCTACAAAGCCCGCAGGTTCTTCATCATGACAGGCCGGGTACTTATCTTCCCTGAAATTGTAGAGAACCAGGAAGCCATTGATTACGTGGTAGAGAAATACTTCCCGGTCACAGAAAAGACAGGAAGCAAAGCGGCGCAGGTGCAGAAAATCTATTCCCCGGTCTTTCGGAAGCCCGAAGCGGGCAAGGTCTTTGTCAGACCTGACTACCCAGAAATCGTGTCTGGGGGCAGAAACCTGTCACTCACTTCTCTGGCGGGAGCAATGCACAATACTGGATATAGTAAGCAGCAGATTTTTACCGAACTCTGTTATGTAAACCAGACACGGTGCAAACCCCCTCTCCCTATGCGGGAGATTGAAACTATCTGTGACAGCGTAACACGATATAGGAGGTAAATAGTATGGCGCAGACATTATATCTCCTGGATGGTAGCACAGAAATTGTGTTTGGCAACCCGGAGGAAACATTGCAGAGAGTTATCCGGGAACGTCTGGGACGGGACTGTGAGGAATTATTCACGGAACTTCTTGAGGAAGCCCGTCACCCGCTGGGCGGCGGTGATGACTTTGAGAAGATTGCGGACGGGTATCTGTCTGCACTGAACAGCACAATGGAGGAGATTTCCAGTGTACTGAAAGAGTTTGACAAGGCCAGACTGGATAGAGCGAAGGTTCACAGAAGCCTGAAAAATATCTGGAATGACTTGTATAAAAATCTGTGAGAAAGGAGGGTTTCACAATGGTAGAGAAATTTATTACTGGACTCTGTTACATGGGCGGTGGGTTGCTGGCCTTGACCATTGTGGGACTGGCAACCTGGTTTGCCTGCTGGGTATGGATTAAAGCCTCCTCCCGTTTTAGAGGGATATGCAAGGCCGAAAGCCTTATCTATGAGTACAAGAACAACCGGGACGATTTCATGTACTGGAAGTACATGATTAAGAAGGGTGGCGAAAAAGCTATCCTGGCAGAACGGGACGCTGCTGTGGCTGAACTTGAGAGAATACAGGAATTTACTGAAACTGACTTCCTGAATTACCTCAACAATACCATTCACCCAGAATGTGGGTATTCTTACTATACGGCCTTATTCGACCTACTGTGCGAGGTTACGAATTGGCAATACAAAGAGTGGCAGAAGGAGGATTGACTATGTTTGACGATTTGAAACCTTGTCCGTTTTGTGGTAGTAAAGCCCGGATTGAGGAATATGCTATGGGACATAAAGGCAACGGAACTTTCACAGCTTCCTATAAATGCAGCTGTGATAACTGCAAAATCTATTTTGCACACAATTCCGAATTTACCCTTGAGCATGGTCAACCGAAGTTCATTCACAATGGTTACGACATTGTAAGGGAACTGTGGAACAGGAGGACGGACAATGACTGATGAACTGTTTCAACTTTCCAATGGGCGCTACATTGCGTCAGAGGAATTAAGCAAGAAAATGTACTATATCAAGTCCGTTCACCCGGAACTTCCCTATCAAGAGAACTCCACGGGCTATTCCTGGGATGAAGCTGGTATGGCTGACCTGTTCAGTGAGTGCTACCAGAATGACACACGGTTCTGCCCGGAAGCAAAGTCCTGGTACACCTATGACAGTGGGAAGTGGCAAAAAGACGTTGGTTCCCTGCTGGTGGCTGCAAAAATTAAGGAGTTCGTGCGGCTGATGGCGCTCTACTGCGGTGAAATCCAAGACGAGGAAAAACGAAAACAGTACATGGCCTTTGTCGCAAAGATGGGTGACCGCCGTTTCCGTGACCGCCTGATGAAAGACGCTGCGGACAGTATGAGGATTGAAGCGGAGAAGTTTGACACGCACCCCTTCCTTATCAACTGCAAGAACGGAACCTATGACCTGGAAAGCATGACCTTCCGGGAACACAACTGGGAAGATTTCTTGACCATGCAGACAAACTTTGAGTACAGTATGCAGGAAGTTCACTGCGAACGGTGGGAAAAGTTTATTGCAGAAGTCACGCAGGATGACAAGGACAAGGCTGATTATCTGCAACGTGCGCTGGGTTATTCTATCCTGGGAACCAGTAAAGAGGAATGTATGTTCATTCTGCATGGCAAGACTACCCGGAACGGAAAGTCTACCATGCTGGACGCTATTCAACACCTGCTGGGTGATTACTCTACGGTTGCGCCCGTGGAACTTATCTGTAAGGCAGAACGGACAAAGAACGCAGAAGCGCCCAGTTCGGTATTGGCAAAACTGAAAGGCCGCAGGTTCGTAACCATGAGCGAGTCCGACACGGCGGGTAAGCTGGATGAAGCGACCATTAAGCAGTACACTGGCGGTGAGGATATTACCGCCCGTGAACTGTATCAGGCCGCAATTACATTCAAGCCGCAGTTTACAATGTGGCTGTCCTGTAATGACCTGCCCGCCGTGAAGGACAAGAGCCTGTTTGCTTCTGACCGTGTGCGGGTGATTGAGTTCAACCGTCACTTTACGGACGCAGAACAGGACAAGGGGTTGAAGGATTACTTTGAGTCCCCCGAAGCTATGAAGGGTATCTTTACATGGCTGGTTGCCGGGTACTTCAAGTATCGGCGGTTCGGCCTGGTCATGACCGACAAAATGAGAGCCGTGGTCAGGCAGTATGAGAAGGACAATGACCTGATATTGCAATACCTTGAGGAGAAATGTGAGCGGATTGCAGAAGGTTACACGAAAGCCAAAACGCTCTACGATACCTACAAAATCTGGTGTAAGAGCAATGGCTATTATGTATGCAGCATGAAGAAGTTCAACGCAGAACTGACAATGCACCCGGAGTGGTATCATGATAAGTCCGTTATAAACGGCGTAACTGTCTATCACGGGCTGGGTGTTAAGGCAAATTGAGTAGAGATATGTAGAGTATTTTCATGTTTTGCAGTAACTTTTCTTTATAGGCGGCCTACTAAGAGAAAGTTATAATAAAATTCGATTTTACTCTACTACTCTATATTTTGAAGGAGGTCAACAACATGGAAAGCTATGTCGAACGCTGGAAGCGAGAGAAAGTTCAATGTTCCAGCTTGTACGGTGAAATGAGGAAACCCGTGAAAAAATCAGGAAAGCGCAGAAAGGCACGGGAGGAAACCCAGGTGAGGGAGGAAACCCGTAGAGAGGAGGAAACCCAGGATGGCACGGACAGCAGGAGCGAAGGACACGAAACCCCGTAAGCCCAGGTCAGACGGGGCAAAGCCCGCCTATGAAAATTCGCCTATCATTCAGGGGCATAACCCTGATTTGCCCGCTGGGTACAACACCCGGCGTATTGCCTTTATGCAGGCTATTCTTCCTACGGAACCGCTTGACCATGATGACGTTGCAGAAATGGAACGGCGCTTCATACGTTATCTTGATTTATGCGCCCAGTGGGATATGAAGATAGGCAATCAAGCGGCCTATGCTGCTATCGGGATTAACAAAGATTTAGTCTATGAGTGGACTGTACGTAGACAAACGAACCCCGCCCGTACCGAATTTATTAAAAAAGTTCAGCAGTTTTGCGCTATGTATCGTGAAGGACTGATGGAGGACGGGAAGGTGAACCCGGTCACTGGTATCTTCTGGCAGAAGAACTATGATGGTATGCGTGACCAGCAGGAGGTTGTCTTGACTCCGAACGTCAGCCCCCTGGGAGAGCAGCAGGACACAGAAGCGCTTAAACAGAAATACCTTGAAAATACCTATGGTATTACTGGGGAAAGCGCAGAAGGGGCAGAAAGCACCTCGCTTGAACTTCCAGAGGGCGCAGAACGGCAGAAAGAAACCGCAGAAAGCGCAGAAGGGACGCAGAAAGGCGAATAAGAGCGCAAAAAAAAATAACCCGGCTGGGCTGGTAGCCTGACCGGGTTATTTCTTACCTGTGAAAGAGTCTTACAAGCCTGCGGCGGGGTTTCCAATACTCCACCATGTTTTTTAATTGTTCGTCTGTCTGCATGGGAATATTATAAAGCGTCATCCCGTCAGGGGTCATATAGTAGCCTTGACCATATCGGGGTAAAAGTTCGCAACCCTTCACACCTAAAATATTGCGGCTGTCTTGGGCGCTGCGTGTTCGCAATCCTACCCGGCTATCAAAATTAACTTTTATAGCGGTAGGAATAACACAAGCAAGGGGGCATTGTGTAGCGGCTATAATGTGGACGTTAGCCGCCCGGCCTATCTGTGCAAGCCTTTGTAAAAGCGGCTGCACGTGTCGGCGGTCGGTGGTCATCAAGTCCGCTAATTCGTCAATGATGACATAAACGGCAGCGCCGTTATATTTCCGTTGTCCCTGGGCTTGCATGGCTTTATAGCGGGTTTCTGTTATCTCCATCGCCTTTTCCAGCGCTTGCACCATTTCCCCCGGTTCACTGGCATATTTGATAGTATGGGGAAGCTGTTTATATTCCACCAATTCAACCCGTTTAGGGTCTATCAAGATAAATTGCACCCGTGCGGGGCTGTCATACAAGGCAGTATATACAAGGCCATTTATAACAACGCTTTTCCCGCTTCCTGTTGCGCCTGCTATTAGTAAATGGGGCTGGGATAGCATATCCTTATAAAGCGTGTAATATTCCCCGGTTGGCGTTGTGTACTTTTTCAAGCGGTTTTTCCCTCCCTTCTGTATATGCTCCACTCTGCATTTATGCGGGCTTGTGACCGTCTACGGCTGCATTAGAGCGCCCCGCCTGGGCTGGTTTCCTGGGCGGGGCTGTCGGGGCTTTACTGCCCTATATAACTATAATCATATTCTTCTACGGTTCCCAGGGTGGCGGCTGTCGGGGCTTTGCCTGTGAAGCGGTCAACCGTTCTAACAGGGATATAAAAAGCCGTATAGCGCCCGGTTTCGTTGTTTCGCAGGTTGTAAAACTCAAAAGCATTTAAGGCGCTTTCCCAGGTTGCGCCGCTTTTCCCTGAAATACTGATTTCAGGATGAAAAGGAAAGCCGGGGCGCAAGTTACACGGGCAGAGAATAACCCGCAAGCCGTTGTTGTAAGCACGGCGGGCAGTGGTCTTGTTTACCCGCTTGAAAGTGTGGTTTCCGTCTTTATATGTGTATTTTCTCATGGTTCAAACCTCCTATAAATGATTGTTTGTTTTGCTCCCCTCTGCATTTTCCCGGCTTGGGACGGGCTACGGCTGCATTAGAGCGGGGCAAGCGCCCCGGCCTATTGAGTTTTAGAACGCCATACAAAGCGCCGTATTTCTGGCGGTGATTGCGTATAGCTGGCCTGTTTTGGTGTCCTGCAATAATCCACCATTCAGACCATAAACCCCGGAAGAATAGCCGATTTTGTCCAGGGTGTGAGCGTGTAAAAACTCTTTCATTTCTTGAAAGCCGTACCCGGTCACGTCTTGCGCCGCTCCAATGTGAACAAGGTTCTTTAATTCTCTTTGCGTGTATTTCCTCATGGTTTGACCCTCCTGTTATTTGTTGGTTGTTCTGGTTCTTCCAGACTCCCAGCACAAGGCCGGGGCGCTGGCGGCTTAACTGGCTATTTATACTCACCGCCACGGGTTCAGGCTTTTATAAGTTCTCTATAAATTAAGTTGGTTAAAAGGCTTTCGGCCTGCTGTTCAGTGTACCGGGCTTTTTCGCTGTCCGTTTCTTCCAGGATTGCGCCCAGGTCATCAACGGCGCTGCGGTTGTAGTAATAGCAAGTATCTAATACACTGGCTAAACCTTGCGCCCAGTCTATAAAGCGTTCTTGTTCGGTCATCCTGGCATAACTTCCAATAGCGGGTTTTTCACTCTTGAAGGTGTCCAGGATAAAAGCGGCGATTTCCGGCCATTCCTGCGGCGGGTTGTCTGTGTAGTTCTCCGGGGTGAAGTTTTCCAGGATATACGCCCGGATATTTTCACGGGCTTTCTTGCTATTGGTTTTTAACATGGTTTCAACCTCCTATTTATTCATTGGTTTTGTATATTGCAGTGGTGCAGGATTGCAAGCCAATATAAATTAGTGCGGGGCTTGCTTTCCTTTATCGTGACTACATTATAACACGATTAAGCGATATTGTCAAGCGTGAAATCGTGTTTTCGCGATATTTTTTCAGAGCGTCCCGGCCTGACCTGCTGTACCGTCCCGGCCTGGTTCCCTGGGATAAAATCGCACGATGAAAACAGGGGCGGGAGGGGGATTTTAGGCCGGGGCAGGCCGGGGCGGGTGAGGGTCAAAAATTCCGCAAAAATAAAAAAAAAGTTCTTGACATTATCGTGAAATCGTGATATAACGTAAGTACGAACCGAAGGAGGTATCATTTAATGAAAGCCAAAGAAGTTATCAAGTCCCTCATGAGTGACCGACATATCACCCAGGGTGACATTACAAAAATGATGGATATGAAAAGCCAATCAGCGGTCAGCGGGGCTTTGAACAGGGATATGAAGATTACTACTTTAACCCGTTTTTTGACAGCGCTTAACTGCGAACTGATTATCCGGGATAAAGACAGCGGCAGAGAATACATGGTTGAGGAGTAAAGTAGGGTAAAACAGGATTTTGCAGTAAACTCTTTATAGAGAGGGTCTACTAAGAAGAAGTTATAGGAAAAATAGAAAATACCCTACTTCACTCACCTGGGAGGAAGAACCATGATTAAAGCGTTTTTCACATTCTGCGGTATGTTCGTCAGAATTATGATGTATTTAGTGACCGCCTTTCTTTTTCTCTGCATGAACACCTTCACCATTCCCTTGACGGTACTACTGTGGCTGGTATGCAAACTGGTCAAACTGCGAACACCCCGTTTCACCAATTATTCTTTGATGGTCTATCCAACATGGAACCGGGAACCGCATAAGTCCTTGTGGGAAGATATACAGGAGATAAAGCGTAAAGAGGACGCTAAGATGAAACCATACAGACCTATCCAGGCGTTGGAAGAATATTTCTTTGGAGGATGACTATGAAACGAGTATTGATAATCCTGCTTGCAATCGTATTTTCTTTGTCAGGGTGTAGTTCATCCGAACCTGAACATACCCTTGAGTTTATTGAGGGAAAGACCGTAACGGTTGAAGTAAATGGTGAAAATGTGGAATACATAGGTGTGTTTTGCACTTACACCAACAATAGCCGGGAAACGTGTATGCCTGCTGACGGGATTAACGTAACGGCTTTTCAGCATGGGACAGAATTAGTAGTGAATGTGTTTACTGGGCAAAAGACAGAGGGAGCCATTCAATGTGATACCAATGTTCAGCCGGGAACGTCTGCTACGGTTGTCTGGTTATTTTTGAAAGAAGATGACTCTACCGTTTCTGTGGAATTTACAGACGGACAAGAGTTTTCATTTGAAATCGAATAACTATCAAAGCAGCGGCTTTGATAAGTCCAATGGGGCTACCTGATACGGGTAGTCCCATTTTTCTGTATAGGAGGTCATTATGAATTACGAAAAACTGAAAGAGAGGATATTGCAGGCGGTCAACACCCGCCCGCTGGATTTTGAAGCATACAACGATATGTTCGCTTTGTGCCGGGAGTATGAACAGGAACAGTTTGCAACTGCTCATGAATGGAACCAGACCTTTCGAGTGGATATAGGGCTGGCGCTGCGGTATGCCGTGGATAAAGGAGATTTTCAGGTTGCGGAAAGGTTTAATGACCTGCTGTTTCGTTCTTTGGTTTTCGGCGCTCCGCATTTCTTTGATGATTATTTGCAGGCCGTTGAGTTCGGGAAGCCCCTGGACAAAAAGTTCTATCAGCCCCGCCGACATTATCTCAAGAGGTATGTTGACGCATATCAAGAAATTCTGGATGGCAAACTGGACTTCCTCTCTATCTCCATGCCGAAGCGTGGCGGCAAGTCCCAGTTGGGTATCAATTTCACCAATATGCTGTCTGGGAAGTTTCCTGACCGTTCTACCCTGATGGAAGGAACGGGTGATGACCTTGTAAAGTCTTTCTATCAAGGGTGCTTGGAATATTTGCAGACTCCGAACGATTATCACTTTTATGACATTTTCCCGGAAGCGAAGCTGGTACAGACCAATGCGGACACCAAAATTATCAACCTTCTGCATAAGTCCAGGTTCCCTACGGTCATGTGCCGTTCTATTGACGCAAGGCAGGTTGGTCTTTCGGAAGCTACCAATTTGCTCTACCTGGATGACTGTGTGGAAGGCCGTGAGGAAGCAAAGAACAGACAGCGGCTTGATGATAAATGGGAAATCATTTCTGGTGACGTTATCGGACGTGCTATTGAGGGAACCCCTATTGTTATCTGCGGAACCCGGTACTCTCTGTATGACCCTATCGGGCATTTGCAGGAGGAAATGAAAAAGCAGGGCAAGCGGATGAAGGTTATTGAAACCCCGGCGCTTGACCCTGTGACGGACGAAAGTAATTTTGAGTATATGCGGGAAGGTAAGAAAGTTTTTACTACACAGTATTTCCGTGACCAGCGTGAAATGCTGTCCGCAGAACAGTTTGAGAGTGAGTTTCAGCAGCAGCCCTTTGAAGCGAAGGGGTTACTGTTCCCGGCTGGGAGTCTGAATACCTTTTTTGAACTTCCAGTTGACCGTGACCCTGACAGTATCATTGCCGTATGCGATACCGCAGATAAAGGTGAGGACTATTGCTCCATGCCTATTGCAGCCGTTTACGGTGATGAAGTCTATATCATTGCCGTGGTCTTTGATGACTCTCCCCCGGAAACCACAAAGCCAGAGTGTGCAAAAGCATTGATGGATAATGGCGTGGTAGCGTCCACCTTTGAGTCCAACAACGCAGGTTCTTACTTTGCCAGGGACGTTGCAAAGCTGCTTGAGGATTGGGGGTACGTCTGTAATATCCGAACAAAGCGCACGATTTCCAACAAACAGACCCGTATTGAGTTTGCGTCTGACACGATTTTGAAGCATTTTTACTTCAAAGACCCTACAACCTATGCCCGGAACAGTCAGTATGCGGAGTTCATAAAACAGTTGACTACCTATACCCGGTCTGGCAAGGTTCCGCATGATGACGCTCCTGACTCCCTTTCTCTGCTTGAAAACGAACTGCGGGGGCTTGTCGGCGCAAAGGTGGAAGTGTTCAAACGTCCGTGCTAACTCTCTACACCTTATCGTGTTTTCGTGCTTGACAAAAGGATTGGAGAGTTGTATAATAGAACGAGATAAACCATGTGGGAAAGGAGGTAAGCGGCGTGGCTATGATACTGCATGGCAGGCGTATGATTAAAACAGACGCAACCGAAGTAACCATTGACAATGTAGTGACCATTCTGCGTAAGGCGCTTCCCTACCACTGGAAAAACAGGTCTGAAATTCAATACCTCTGGGCTTACTACAAAGGCAAGCAGCCTGTCCTTAACCGGGAGAAGCAGGTAAGACCAGAGATTACGAACAGGATTGTGGAGAACCGGGCGAACGAGATTGTGTCTTTTAAGTCTGGGTATCTGATGGGTGAGCCGCTGCAATATGTGTCCCATGGCAATGGGAAAAACCTTGCGGACGCTATCAACCAGCTTAATGAGTTCGTCTTTGCAGAGGAAAAGTCCGCAAAGGATAAGGAACTGGCTGACTGGTTCCATATCTGCGGTACGTCCTTCCGCATGATACTCCCGGATGAAGAAGGGGAGGAAGATGACTCCCCCTTTGAGATTTACACCCTTGACCCCCGGAATACCTTTGTTGTCTATAACAACGGCCTGGGGAATAAGCCCATTTTGGGTGTTAAGTATGTGGTGGATGAAAACGGCGTGGTACATTACTCCTGCTACTCTAAGTATGAGTATTTTGAGATAGTGGAGTCTAAGATTGTGAATGTGCAGCCGCATATCCTGGGTGATATTCCTATCATCGAATATCCCCTCAACCTTGCCCGTATTGGTGCTTTTGAGTTGGTCATCCCCCTGCTGGACGCAATCAACCTGACGGACAGTAACCGTCTTGATGGTGTGGAGCAGTTCATTCAGGCGCTTATGCTTTTCCACAACGTAGACATTTCCTCTGACGATTATCAGAAGCTACGGGAGGAAGGGGCTATCAAGTTTAAGGACATTGACCCGCAACTGAAAGCGGAGATTTCTTACTTGATTAGTTCGCTGAACCAGGGTGAAACCCAGACCTTAGTTGACCATATGTACCAGACGGTATTGACTATCTGTGGTATGCCGAACCGCAACGGCGGTTCTTCCACCAGTGATACCGGGTCTGCGGTCATTATGCGTGATGGCTGGTCTGCTGCCGAAGCAAGGGCAAAGGATAGCGAACTCATGTTCAAGAAATCGGAACGGCGGTTTTTGCGGTTGGTCTTGAATATCTGTCATACTCTGGTAGGTATGGACTTGAAAGTAAGCAATATTGAAATCCGCTTCACCCGCCGTAACTATGAGAACATTTTACAAAAGGCGCAGGTGCTTGACCTGATGTTGAAGAACAACAAGATACACCCCCGTCTTGCATTTGAACACTGCGGTCTTTTCGTAGACTCCGACCTGGCGTACACATTAAGTGCTGAATATGCAGAGGAACAGGAACGGAAAGCCCAGGAGCAGCTTGAGCAGCAGATGGCTATGAAAGCGCAGGAAGCCAATAACAATACCAATAACGAGGAGGGCGGCAACAATGAAACTGAATGAACTGGTGCAGACCTATGACGGTGATGTGCTGTTTGACGCACGTGAAACTGAACTGGTGAGGGATGACGTGCAGGAGCGGCCTATCGTGTCCTTTGACCGCAACGAGAGGGACGCTATCAAGTCTGAAATCCTGGAACGTCCTGTTGAGAAGTTCCGTGTGGAGGTCAGTCCCGTCAACAACGTAAGAGGGAAAACCTGCAACGTCACCATTGTTGCGGTTCTGGGGGAAATGCCCGCCGAGGGCGGGGATAACACCGACCCCGGTACTGAACCCACTCCTGACCCTGGTACTAATACTCCTTCCGAGGAAGTTTAAGGATGGGAGGGAACGAGCATGACCCCGGTTATCACGAAGGAAATGAAGGAGCAGATTGAAACGCTGCTCAAGCACGGAAGCAGGGTGGAAGTCCTGATTGAACAGGGCAAAGTCACCATTGTAGAAATCAAGCGAAAAATGAGAATGAAGGAAGCGTAACCAGGGCAACGGTTCTGGTAAGTCCAATGGGACTGTGAGCGACAACCGCTCATAGTCCCGTTTTCTTTTGGAGAGATATGGAATGGATGAAGTTATTTCCAGTTATGCGCTGGCTTTTGATGAACTGAATATCCTTACGGCAACCAGCTTTTATTCCGCAGACGGTGAGGACTTGTCTGCGAAGATAGCCCAGGTTGCGGATGACCTTCTCTCTTTTCTCATTAACGGCTATACCTTGGGAATAAACAATGCGGCTAAGATGTTGGGTTCTGACCTGACGGTGAATATTGGCAAGATGGAGGACGCTATCTATCTGGTCATTGATGGAAAGACCTTTAAGGATAGGGTTGCTGACCATGTTCTTGCGGATGACCTGACCGGGTTGCAGACGTTGGCAGAGTCCGAATTTCACCGAGTTTACAACGCTGGCGTTGTGGATGGTGGACAGGAGTATGTGGACACTGGGGACTTTGGGGTAACAAAGACTTGGGGAACCATGCTGGATGAACGTGTACGGGAAACCCATTCTTACCTTGAAAGCGTATCGGTTCCGTTAGAGGAGGAGTTTTTCACCTTTGATGGTGACCATGCTCCTTACCCCGGATTATTCCAGAACGCTGAAAATAATGTCAACTGCCGCTGCTTTGTTCTGTTAAAACCTTCCGATGGATTGTAGGAGTCAACCCGCTCCTGCTTTACATGGCGGTAGGGAAACCGCCTTAACAACACGCAAGGTCAGACAAGACCGAAAAACAGAAAACAGTGCGGAGTGAACCGCCACAATGAAAACGCAAAAGGAGGACTTCAAGATGGATTTGAAAGAGTTGTTAGGTGAAGCCTACAAGGAGGGCATGACTTTTGAAGAAGTGGAAGCTGCCTTGAAGGATATTACGCCCCCGGACACCAGCACAGCGGAGGTTACCAGGCTGAAAGCGGCGCTGTCTAAGGCCAATTCCGAAGCTGCGGGCTACAAGAAGCAGTTGCGGGAGAAGCAGACTGGCGAGGAAGCCGCTGCCGCTACCCAGAAGGAGGAGCATGAGAAACTGGTTCAGGAGAATACCGACCTGAAACGGTCTATTGCCCTCTCCGAGAGAAAGGCCAAACTCCTTGCTATGGGTTACGAGGAGAAACTTGCCGAGGAAACCGCTACCGCTATGGTAGACGGTGACATGGACGTTGTGATGGCGAACCAGTCTAAGTATCTGGAAGTCCAGAAGAAGCAAATTCAGGCTGACCATATGAGGAAAACCCCCAGACCTGCGGCGGGTTCCGAGAATACGGACGGTATGGATTATGCGAAGAAGATTGCCGAAGCGCAGGCAAGCGGGAACTATGCCGCTGCCGCATACTATACCCGTCTGCAAGCCCAGGACGAAGCCGACCAGACGGGAACCGAATAATTTACAGGAGGTAAATCATCATGGCTGACGTAGTTGCAACCAGTTTTGGCGTACTGAATTATAGCGGTATGCTTTTCAACAAGGGTAACGTGCGTACCCCGCTTTCTTCCATTATCGGTAGCAAGGCGAAAACCACGAACCATGTAGAGTTCGTTACCGGGCAGGAGTACACTTCTGGCGGTGACGGTGAACAGCCCGCTATCAGTGAAACCGCTTCTCTGACCGCCCCGGACGCTTCTGTGGTGACCCGTGAGCAGAAAACCAATGTGACCCAGATTTTCCATGAGTCCGTTGGTATCTCCTACGGTAAGCAGAGCAATATGGGGACTCTGAACGGTATCAACATTGAGAACCAGCAGGCGAACCCCATGAACGAACTGGACTTCCAGGTGGCGGCGAAAATCCAGAAGGTGAACCGTGACATTGAGTTCACGTTTATCAACGGTGTTTTCAACAAGGCCACTAAGGACAGCGAAGCCAACAAGACCCGTGGCCTTGTCCCGGCTATCACTTCCAACGTAACCGCTATGGGTAAGAAGCCCCTGGGTCTGTGGGACATTGCCGACATGGTGAAGAAGATTTACGGCGCAAACGCCCCGACTGACGGGCTTTGCCTGTGGTGTGACGCTGTGACGCTGTTCCAGATTAACGCTGACGCTGTTCAGAACGGCCTGACCGTTGTTCCCGCTGCCCGTGAGGTCAACGGTATTGCCCTGTCCAGTGTGATTACTCCTATCGGCGTGGTCTACCTATATCTGGGTGAGTGTCTGCCTGCTGGCACGGCGCTGCTTCTGAACCTGGACGTGATTGCCCCGGTTCATCAGCCTGTTCCCGGCAAGGGCAACTTCTTCCTGGAGCCGCTGGCTAAGACTGGCGCTGGTGAGAAGTATCAGCTTTTCGGGCAGATTGGCCTTGACCACGGCCCAGAGTGGTATCACGGCAAGTTCACGGGTATCAGCACCGACTTTGAGAAGCCCGCTTATAGCCGTTCCGTCTTTGTGGCGAACGCTGCGGACTTTGGCGGCGGTAGCGCTGGGGCTTAATCGGAGAAAGGAGGGTGGACAACATGACCTATGACGATAAACTGACCATGCTTGAGCGCATGACGGATGAAACGGAACAGGGGGTGTTGTCCACCTATCTGCTCCTGGCTGAACAAGTTGTCATATCTAAGGCTTATCCGTTTGATGACGTGGAACGTCCTGCGGTAATGCCCGCCCGGTATGACGGGGTTCAGGTAGAGATTGCGGCCTATATGCTGAATAAGCGTGGCGCAGAGGGTGAAACGGCACACTCTGAAAACGGGGTAAGCCGCACATATGAGAATGGGGATATTCCCGCTTCTCTCCTGCGGCGCATTACCCCGATGGCGGGGGTGCTGTGATGAAACTCATGAAGCGCAATCTGCAACCTGTATGGTATGCCCTTTATGACACAAAGGAGCCTATCAGGGACGAGAACGGGTATGAAACCAGCGAGGTTAGTATCACGTATAAAGACCCCGTGAAGCTGCTGTGCAGCGTGTCCCCGGCGAAGGGGTACGCTCAAGGGGCTATGTTCGGGAACTTGGAGTCCTACGACAAGGTTCTTATCACGGATGACATGAGTTGTCCGATTGACGAAAATACGGTGCTGTTCATTGACAGGGAGCCGACCTTTAACGCAGACGGTTCCCCCGCCTTTGACTACATTGTGCGCCGTGTAGCTAAGTCCCTCAATAATATTTCCTACGCAGTGAGTAAGGTGAATGTATCGTGAAAAAGCGGGTTATCAAGGTCAAATTGACAGAGGACAGCATTGACCAGGCTATTCAGGAACTCAAGCGCTACAAAGAGTGGCTGCTTGACCGAACGCATAAGTTTCTGGAAGCGCTGGCACAGGAAGGTATGCAGATTGCTACCGCTAAGTTTGCGGAAGCGGTTTATGACGGAACCAATGACGTGTCCTGCTCTATTGAGGAGCGGGGTAAGAACAAGGTTGCCGTGGTTGCCCTGGGAAGTGCGGTTCTGTTCATTGAGTTTGGTACTGGCGTTAAATATCCCGATGACCACCCGGAAGCTGGCAAGCACGGGATGACCCGTGGAGAATATGGATATGGTCTTGGCAGACTGGAAAAAGGATGGCGGTACAGTGGTGACCCAGGAACTAACGGTGAGGTTATCACTACTGGAAAACACGCTGGCGAAGTTCACACTTACGGCAATCCTGCAAACATGAGTATGTACCAGACTATGAGGGAGTTGGAGGAAAAATTTGAGGAGATAGCAAGGAGGGTGTACGTATGAACGATTGTGAAAACGAGGTTTATACCCGTGTTGCTACGGTTCTGCGTGAACAGTTTCCCGGTATCAACCTTTCCGGGGAGTATGTGAAAGCACCGTCCTCTTTTCCTCATGTGAGCATTGTCCAGAGTGATACCGTTACGGTGTATATGAAAACCACTGACACAAGGCAGTATGACCGACTCCTGTTTGAAATCAATATCTATTCCAACAAGGCGGCGGGCAAGAAAACCGAGTGTAAGGCTATCGCAAAGGAAATTGACCGTATCATGTTCTCTATGAACTTTCGGAGAATGAGCATGACCCCTGTTCCGAATATGGAGGACGCAAGCATTTACAGGATGGTTGCCCGATACCGGGTGACTACCGATGGAAAATATTTTTACAGGAGGTAACGACTATGAACGCAACCAGTACGTACATGACCTTCCTCATGCACCGTAAGGCCGCTGCCGATGGTGACGCTGCTGCGGATTATGAGAAGCTGATTGACATTACCGAGTTCCCCGACCTGGGGACTGACCCGGAAATGCTGGAAACCACTACCCTGTCTGACCGTATGCAGACCTTTATCCTGGGTATTCAGGGTAACGAAGCTATGAACTTCAATACCAACTACGACCATGACGGGTATCTGGCGCTGAAAGCCCTTGAGCGTAAGAACGAGGGCTACGCTGTGTGGTTCGGCGGTACGGAGAACGCTGACGGTACTGTGACCCCGACTGGCACGGAGGGCAAGTTCTTCTTTGACGGTCAGCTTTCTGTCCGTGTGACTGGCGGCGGTGTCAATGAGGTTCGTGGTATGGGTATCACGATTGCCCCGACTACCGTTATCCAGGAGGAGTAAGGCAACACTACAATTTCAAGAATTGGAGGAATTAAGCAATGGCTAAGACAATCGGCTTTACCTATGAGGGTAAGGATTATACTCTGGAATTTACCCGGAGGACTATCAAGCAGATGGAGGATGAAGGGTTTGTCGCAAAGAACATTGATGACCGTCCTATGACCCTTCTTCCCGCACTGTTCGCAGGTGCTTTCAAGGCACATCACAGGTTCGTCAAGCAGGACGTGATTGATGAAATCTACGCCAATATGCCGAACAAGGATAAACTCATTGAGAAACTGGCAGAAATGTACAATGAGCCTATCCTGGCGCTGATGGAGGAGCCGGAGGACAGCGCAAAAAACGTGGACTGGATGACGAGTTGGTAACGGACTTGTCATCACCTGACGGGGGCGGCGGTACGAAAGGCCGTCCGTCCCCGCCTTTACGTTACGGGGATAAATTTGAAGAACTCTGCGGGTATTACATGAGTCTGGGTATGTCCTATCATGATTACTGGGATGGGGACGCTGCTATGACTCTGTATTACCGCAGGATGGACGAATACCACCGTGAGCGCAGGAACTACGAACTCTGGTTACAGGGTGCATATATCTACGAAGCCTTGTTGGACGCTTCCCCCGTGTATAATGCTTTGAGCAAGCAAAAGAAACCCTTCCCCTACCGTGCTGCACCTATTCCGATTACTACGAATGAGAGCAAGGCCGCAAAAGAGCGTGACAAGCAGGAGCGACTTAAAAAGGGCAAGGAAGCTATGCGGGCTATGGTTGCGAGTATCAACAAGCGCTTCCGGGACAATCAAAGAAAACGGGAGAAAGGAGGGGAAGTGAACGATGGCGATTGAACTTGAAGGTCTTGAGTTTCAAATTGAAGCGAAGTCCGAACAGGGAGTTAAACACATTGACGCTCTTGCAAACAGTCTTGGTAAACTGAAAAATGCTACTAAGGCTTTGCAGGGATTGGATGGTGTTTCCGATAAGCTATCGAAGTTGAACAATGCCTTGAGCAATTTCCATGTGGATAAACTGGAAGCGCTGGGAAAAGGCTTGCAGGCTATCGGCGCTGCGGGCAACGTAAAAATCTCTGCTTCTATCCCGAAGCGGATTAACGATATAGCCCAGGCCGCAAACAATCTGGATGACAGCGCTCTTGACAGGCTGGAACGTCTGGGGAACGCTTTGCAGAGTATCAGCGCTGCGGGGACTGTGAATATCAGTGTACCGACTGTGCAGACTCCGAACGTCAATCAGGCTAATGCCGCTGCCGCTAACGGTGTCGCTCCGCAGGCTGCTACCAGTCAAGTTCAGCAGGCAACCAGTACGGTTCAGCAGTATTCTGGCGCTGTGCAGCAGGCCACGGGACGTACCAATGTCCTCAAGTCTATCTTGAGTGGTATTGGCGGCGTGTTTCAGAAAGGGTTCCATGTTGGAGTAGGAGCCTTGAAGAAGCTGGGCGGTGCTATGAAGTCTGCGGGTTCTGCCGCAGGGAACCTTTTGAAAAAGGCGGCGCTGCTGCCTGTGACTCTGGGTTCAAAACTGGCGGCACACGTCAAGCACACTACTTCTGCTCTTGGTGGGTTATTCAGCAGCTTAAAGCGTATCGCTATGTACCGGGCTATCCGGGCGGCGATTGCAGCGCTTACCCAGGGGTTCAAGGACGGTATCAACAACCTCTACCAGTACAGTTTGTTGATGGGAACTACGTTCTCTCAAAGCATGGACTCCCTTGCTACCAGCGCACTGTATCTGAAAAACTCCCTGGGCGCTATGGCTGCTCCTCTCATTGAAGCCCTTGCCCCTGCGATTGACTTTATTATTGAAAAGGTTGTGACGCTGTTCAATCTTATCAATCAGTTGTTCGCAAGGATTACAGGTAAAAGCATCTACACGGCTGCAAAGAAGGTGGCAACCTCTTTCGGGGAAGCTGCGGATGACGCTTCTAAGGCGGCAAAAAAAGCCGCTGACAAAATCAAGAGTTATACCGTAGGCATTGATGAACTCAACATTATCCAGGATAACCCGAACACGGGTTCTGGCGGTGGTGCGGGCGGCGGCGCTGGCACTGACTATGGTTCCATGTTTGAGGAACTTCCCATTGACAGCAGTATCAGTGACTTTGCGGATAAGCTGCGGGAAGCCTTTGAGAACGCTGACTGGGAAAGCCTGGGCAGACTCCTGGGCGCAAAGGTCAACGAGATTTTTGACAGCATTGATTGGAAAGGTATTGGCACAAAGCTGGGTAAGGGAATTGACGGAGTGGTTAAGACCCTCTATTACTTCCTGGACGAGATTGATTTCTTCAAGATTGGCAAGCATTTAGCTGAACTGCTTAATGCCGCTTTGGAGCAGATTGATTTTACCTTTGTCGGGCGGCTGGCAGTAAAGCCCTTCACTTCCCTACTTGACCTGATAATCGGTTTCCTTGTGGAACTGGACTGGGGACTGGTCACAAAGAGCATTTGCGACTTCTTCATTGGAGTCTTTGACGAGTGTACCGACTGGCTGAATAGCTACGACTGGAAGGAACTTGGTCAAATTCTCTGGCAGAAAATCAAGGACGCTATTGCCGGGGTTGACTGGGGTGCGCTGGCTACAAGCCTGTTCACATTCCTGGGTACGGCTATTCGTTCCGCTGCACAGTTTATAGGCGGTTTCTTTGGAAGCATTGCCGATGACATTAAGAAGTGGTGGGACGAGGACATTAAAGGGAAAGACTGGAAGGAAACTGCCGGGAACCTGCTGTCTGCGATTGGTCAAGGGTTTGTCAATATCGGCGGTTGGGTCATGGACAATATTGTTGACCCGTTCTGCAACGCCCTTCTGGGTGAAGATGTTTGGGAGGGTATTAAGCAGGCAGGCCGTGACGTATGGAACGGTTTCTGCGAGGGTGTGACCGAGTTTTTCAAGCACCCGCTGAAATGGCTGAAAGAACATATCGTTGACCCGTTTGTGGAAGGGTTCAAAAACCTGTTTGGTATTCACAGTCCGTCTACCGTCATGAAGGAGATTGGCGGCTATATCGTTGAAGGTCTGCTGGAAGGTATTCTTGCGCCGTTTAAGGCAATCGGAAACTGGGTCAATGAGCATATCTTCACTCCGCTCAAGCAAGCGTTTGAGGACAGTCCCGTTCTTGAGTTCGCTGTTGGCGTGGTGAACGGCGCAAAGACCTGGTGGAAGAACGTCAAGAATTGGTGGGCTGGGGTATCGAAGGAAGGTGTGAGCCTATCCGCACTGGTGTCCCTGGTGAAGTCTGGGTGGACGAAGGTTTCTACCTGGATTGGTAAAATCCCTGTTCTTTCCCAGGGGATTTCCCTTGTGAAGTCTGCGTGGACTACGGTAAAGAACTGGGTAGGCAACATTCCGACTCTTGACCAGGCAATCCAACTGGTGAAATCCGGGTGGAATACCGTCAAAGCCTGGATAGGTAAGATACCCACGCTTGACCAGGCCATTCAGCTTATCAAGAGCGGCTGGAACACTGTGAAGGAGTGGATTGGCAACATTCCGACTCTCGACCAGGCCATTCAGCTTATCAAGAGCGGCTGGACAACGGTAAAGAACTGGATAGGCAATATCCCGGTTCTCTCCCAAGGCATTGCGCTCATTAAGTCTGGCTGGAATACCGTAAAGGGTTGGATAGGGAACATTCCCACGCTTGACCAGGCAATTCAACTGGTAAAGTCTGGCTGGACTACGGTGAAGAACTGGATTGGTACGATACCTATTTTGTCCCAGGGGATTTCTCTTATCAAGTCTGGCTGGACTACGGTGAAGAACTGGATTGGCACAATTCCCGTGCTGTCCCAGGGTATCAGCTTGATAAAGAGCGGCTGGACTTCCGTAAAGAACTGGATAGGCAATATCCCTGTACTGTCGCAGGCTATCAGTCTGATAAAATCCGGGTGGAGCAGCGTTTCCAGTTGGATAGGTCATTTGCCCGTGATTTCTCAAGCAATCAGTTTGGCGAAGTCCGGGTGGAGTACAATAAGCGGCTGGATAGGGAGTCATACGGTGTCCGTAGGTGTGTCCCTGTTCAAGTCCGGGTGGAACTCTCTGTCCTCCTGGGTTGGCAATTCCGTGTCCGTAGGTGTGTCCCTGTTCAAGTCTGGATGGAACAGTATCAAGTCCTTCTTTGGCTTGAGTTCTGGCGGCTACGATATAGGCCACGGCTGGAAGTTCTTTAAGCAGGGCGGTTTCATCGACAACGGGCAAGCCCAGTTCTGGAACGCTATACCGAAGTACGCAGACGGTACGGCAAACGCCCACGGAAGTATGTTTGTAGCTGGTGAAGCTGGCCCAGAAATGGTAGGTCATGTAAACGGACGTTCCGAGGTTCTGAACAAGTCCCAGTTGGGACAGATTATGCACCGTTCCATTGTGGACGGTATGGCACAGTTCGCAGGCTATTGGCAGTCTGTGAACAATCAGTTGGTGACCTGCACGAACGGTATTATCTCTGCAATGCTTGTGTCTGCTGATACGCTTTACGCAGGTGTGCAGACCGGGAATGGGTACACCGTTCAGGATATTAGTTCTTGGATGGAGCGTATTGGTGACCGGGTAAGCGCTGAACTGGATGAAGCAGGCAGCAGGAAAGATATTGTTGACGGAGTGCGTGAAGGTGTGTACGAAGCTACTACCCGTCAGAATGACCTTCTGCGAGAGCAGAATGAATTGTTGCGGCGCATTGCCGACAAGGACACGAAGTTGCAGATTGGCAACAAAGTTATCAAGGACGCAGTGGTAACCCAGGAGAAAGCAGATGGTTACCGCTTCACGAAGTAAAGGAGGGTGGTAGCAATGGCCTATATCGCAATCAACGGGTATGAGTTACCCCCTCCGAAGCGTGGCGTTGCACCCATAGTGACAACCATTGTGGACGCAGGCCGTGACGCTAACGGTACAGTGGTGGGACAGCGGATTGGACGTGACCAATATAAGCTGAACGAACTGGAATGGCCGTGGCTGACCGCCGCACAGTGGAGCAAGATATTAAGTATCTTGAGTCACTTCTTTGTGTATGTCACCTTCCCTGACCCAGTAACAAATAGCCGTATCACAATCAAAATGTACCCTGGTGACCGCACGGGTGAACCCTATTATGTGGATGGGAACGAAAACCCTACACACTACCGCAACTGCCGGGTGAACCTGATTGACGTGGGAGAGTGATGAAATGCAAAAGGTATCTGACGCTTATAAAAAGAGCATGAAAGAAGCGCTCCGTGAACGGGCATACATCATGATTTCCTTTGGCATGGTCAATCAGGAGTTGCAGGCAAAGGCAAACGTCAAGCCGGGGAACTTTGCATATTATTCCAACATTAGCAACCTGTTTGGGGAGAAGAACGATGATACCATTTACGCCACACTGGAAGAAAACTTTACACGGGTGGATGGGTCTATGTTCTTTCTCCCCCGCAGGAACGCTTCTGGCGCTTACTATGACACTGGCCTTGTCGGTGACAGGCTGATTTCCGAAGTGGTCTGTGAAGTTGTCATTAACTTCAACACTGTGGCTACGGACTTTAAGGGTATCACAATCAATTTTGGAGAGAATTACCCGGTTGACTTTGATATTATCAGCGATACCGGGCATACCGTAGAGTTTCGGGACAACAATCAGGCAGAGTTTACTACCGAGGAGGTCTTTGAAAACACTGTAAGGCTGACGCTGCGGTTTTACCGTATGCTGAACCCTCAAAGCAGGCTGCGTATCTACTCCATACGGTTTGGCTACGGCCTGGTGTACTACAACGACTCTGTGATGGCTTCTACGCTGGAAAGCTATGTATCGCCCATAGGAGCGGATATTCCGCAGATTGATTTCAGCGTGACGCTCAAGAACTACGACAAATATTTTAACGTGGATAACCCAAATTCCGCTATCAACTACTTGGAAACAGGACAGGAAATGGATATTTTCTACGGCTACCAGTTACCTGATACCGAGGAAATTGAGTGGATTAAGGGTCAACACCTGTGGTGCAGCGAGTGGGAGTCTGATGACTATACTGCCATTATTCGCTGTCAAGATATTTTCCGAAGCATGGACTCCGAGTATTTCAAGGGTCTATACACCCCGGCTGGGAAAAGTTACTTTGACCTGGCTGTGGAAATCCTGCGGGACGCTGGTGAAACGAAGTATTACATTGACCCCCGGCTGAAAGAACTCTACACGAAGAACCCCATGCCGAGAGTCAAGCATAAGGAAGCGCTACAAATTATAGCCAACGCCTGCCGCTGCGTTCTTACCCAGTCCCGGACAGGACAGATACAGATTAAGTCCAACTTCAACCCCCTGGCAAAAATCAGTTCCAACGGCGAAGCGGAGTATTCCAATATTGCCAACGTCATGAGGGAGGGCGCAAAGGACGAGTACGGTACGTTTGGCACAAACTATACTGTGACAGACGGTTCCATGTTCTTTCTTCCCAGGACGTTAAACGGGCTGAACTTCAATACAGGGTTTGTGTCGAAGGAGCAGTCCGATGGAAACGGCAAGTTCAAAACGAACCCCGTTATTACTGTGACCCAGGAAGCAATCTGTATGTACTACGGTATCAAATTGGAGTTTGGTCATGCCCTTCCTTCCGGGATTGTGGTGAGAACCTACAACACCGGGGAATTGGTGGAGGAGTATGAGGTTGAGGATAAAATCACACAGAACATGGTGGTTCTCCATGACTTTGATGACTTTGATACTATGCAGCTTGAGTTCACTGGTACGGCTGAACCTTACAACCGCATTATCCTGAACTACTTTGCCTTTGGTGAGGTTACAGAGTTCACCATGACAAAGCGGGACATGACTGCTTCTCCTACGGCTATCAAGCAAGAGTTGGTCAAAGAGGTCATCGTTCCCTGCTACAACTACCAGCCGGGGGACAAGGTAGAAAATCTGGTCTATCAGGAAGTGGAGGTACAGTCTGGGGAGGTTGTCACCTACTATCTGCAAGAGCCGTGTTATGGCTATAAACCACTGCTGGATGAACAGGAAGGATTGGCAGAGGTCATTGACTGGGCGAACTACTACGTGACGCTGAAATATAAGACCACTGGAAAGTTCATTCTGATGGTCAACGGGTATCGGTGGAAAATCGTAGAGCAGTATGCCACAAAGACCCTTCATGCAAGAGGTAAGACGGTCAAGTGGGAGAACCCCCTTATTTCCGACATAACGATGGCACGGGACTTGTGCGAGTGGATAAGCGATTACTACGCCGCTGGCATTGAGTATGAGTACCCGACCAGAGGGAACCCAGAGATAGACGTAAACGACATTGTGTTCCAGGAAAACGAGTTCCGGGAAAACATGAAAGTGACCATTTACCGGGCAACGGTCAACTTTAATCAATCCTTCTCTGGAAGGATAACTGCCCGGAGAGTGGAGGGATAGTATGTGGCAGACACCTAAGACAGACTGGTACGGCGCAGTGGACGCAGACGGTCACTATATTGGGGACAGGTTCAACGCTGTGGATTTCAACCGTATCAAGAACAACCTTCAATATCTGCGTGACCTGGCAATCCAGATGTATGAGGAGTTCAGTATTGTGTCGCTGGGCGCTGACCGTACTCCCAGGGATTACTTCTATGCCGATGAAATCAATCAGCTTGAAGCAAACCTTATGACCATAAACGATAAAACCTTGAAGCGGGCATACGGGGACTCTCCTTCCTATATTGACAACGGAAATACGATGGATTTTAACGAGTTGAATAGGTTGGAGGGAGCAATCCTTGACCTGTATGACCGATTGCAAAATCAAGCGGATGGAAGGAGGATGTTCACATGGAACTTTGGAATGAAGGGAGGGGGCTTGTAAATGTCGTGGGAACTGTTACCAGTTAATTACACAGACGCAGTGTGGAGCGGTAATAAAAAGTACACGCAGATTGACAATCCTGACGGTACAGTGTCTTTCCTGGACGTTACGGCCTACACTGGGCGGGAGAAATCCTTCTTTGGTGCGAGGGAAGCAAACCGCATGAATGAAGCGCTGAACACACTCATGAGCATGGTGGAGAACGGTACTGACCTGTATGCAGCGTTTCAGAACTACTTCAACATTCAGAAAGAACTTTTTGCCGCAGAAGCAGATAACAAGTACGCTGATTTTGAAAGGTACGCACAGGAACTTCAAGACCAGGGTGACGCTATCATTGCCGCAATCAAAGACAGCACTGATACCCAGTTTGCAGATTTCCAGAAGTACGCACAGGAACTTCAAAAGCAGATTGACGCAGTGCTGGCGGCAATCAAAAGTTCCACCGACACGGAGTTCAGCGACTTTGAGGACTACGTTGCCGAACTGAAAGCGCAGGGCAGTACCTCCATTCAGAAGGTACAGTCCGATTGCAGCGCCGATTATCAGACGTTTCAGACCTATCTTGCACAGTTGATGACCAACGGGAACGCTGCGCTGGACTCCATTGAGAAGGGTTATCAGGAGAGAATGGCAACCTATGAGAGCAGTCAGCAGGCGGCTTTCAATGAATGGTTCGGTAGCCTGCAAGAGAAACTTTCCGGGGACGTTGCAACAAAACTGACCGCCGAAACTACCGAACTGGACGAACGGCTGGCACGGCTTGAACACATGGTTATCCAGAATGACATTACCGCTCCTGTCACCGATGATGACGGTGCGCTTCTGGTGGATGACCTGGGGGTTGCAATCGTAGCTGACTGGAAACATAAGGAGGAATAAAAGATGGGCGCTATTGCTATTGAAACTAAGAAAATGGGAGAACTTGACCAGGCAACCGCTGTTGGTGTCAATGACCTGGTACTTATCCATACTGCGGAGGGTATGAGGGTCTGCACCGTAAAAGCCTTGCTGGATGGCGGCGGTATTGACATTCCCGTTGCCACGACTGCGGCGGCGGGCATTGTCAAGCCCGATGGCACTACCATTCTGATTAGAGCGGACGGTACGCTGTCTGCCGCTATTCAGGAAGTGAGTGTAGCTACTGCCGCTGCCGCTGGTATCGTCAAGCCTGACGGTTCCACTATCACTATCAAAGCGGATGGTACAATCTCTGCGAAGCAGGCCGAGAGCGCAGGTATCGCTACGACCAGTGAAGCGGGTATTGTCAAGCCCGATGGTGACACGGTGACAATCCAGGCAGACGGTACGATTTCCGCAAAGCAGGCTGATACCGCCACGGCAAACAAGCTGGGTCTGGTGAAGCCTGACGGAAGCACCGTGACTATTAAGGCCGATGGTACTATTTCTGCGAAGCAGGCGGGTTTGGCTACCGCTGCTGCGGCTGGCTTGGTGAAGCCTGACGGTACAAGTATCAAAGTAGCCGCAGACGGTACTATCTCTGCCGCTATGGTTGTGGAAAGTAATGCCGGGGCGCATAACGCTATCTACCGTGGCAAAAATCTGGGTTCTACGGTGACAGCCGCCCAGTATGCCGCTATTGCGGCTGGAACCTTTGATGACCTGTTTATCGGGGACTACTGGGTTATTGGTGGTGTGACCTACCGCATTGCGGCTTTCGATTACTATTACAACACGGGTGATACCGCTTGTACCACACATCATGTAACCCTGGTTCCTGATAGTAATATGTACACGCACTGCATGAACGATACCAATGTCACGACTGGCGGGTATGTGGGGAGCAAGATGTATAAGGAGGGGCTGAACCAGGCAAAGACCACCATTCAGAGCGCTTTTGGTGCAGCACACATTCTGACACATCGTAACCTGCTGACCAATGCGGTAACGGAAGCCTATGCGTCTGCGGGTTCCTGGTATGACAGTACCGTGGAACTGATGACAGAGCAGAATGTGTATGGCGGTAAGGTGTTCGGGAATATCTCTTGTGGCACAGCGCTTCCGTACAGTTACACCGTGGATAAGAGCCAGTTCCCGTTGTTCGCACATCGTCCTGATTTGATTGGGAACCGTGCATGGTACTGGCTGCGTGACGTAGTTTCCGCTGCTGCTTTTGCCCTTGTCAGCGCCGGCGGCTATGCGGACTGCAACCTCGCTTCTTACGCTGCCGGCGTTCGTCCCGCTTTCTCTATTAAATCGTAAATCATAAATCTGCACCCCACAAGGGGGTGCAGTGGAGGTAACAACAATGTCTGTATTGAAAAACAAACGCAAGCAGTCCCAGTTTGAAGTGTTCCACCATTTGAACAAACTGCGGAGGGATATTACTGACCTGCTCCTGCGGGATTTTGGGTATAGTTTTGAAAAGGCCGAAGCCCGCCTGCTCAAGCAGTTCGGCGGTAGGACGTTAGAACAGTTGTCCGAAACCGAAAGAGAGCGGTATGAGAAAACGAAGCTGCGGCTGGAAGCCTTTGACGATTGGTTCATCTACGACCAGCGGCAAGTCATTGTAAACTGCCTGCGGGATATTACGAAGGAAGTCTATATCGCAAACAATATCTACCCTACGGTCATGGAGGAACTGGTTCAGCGCAGGTTACACCAGGAAGAAGCTATCGGTCATTGCTACCGCTTGGTTCAGGAGTTGCAGTATGCCATTGAAACCCTTCCCGTGAATGTGAACATTTTCTTGCAGTTTGGCGAAGCAATACAGACAGAAATCAACCTGATTAAAGGCTGGCGCAAGGCCGATAACAAGTTCAAAAGGGCAATCTCTGACTCCGCTGCTAATTTTGCCAATGTCAACAACAACGGCAATGCGAACTACAACAACGCTTCTAACGCTAACGGCGTTCGTCCCGATTTCAACCCCGCAGTTGAATAGGCATTTGACCGTTCTGTGGGGAGAGAAAGGAGAGATTGTCCTTCCGTGAAGGTAAATACTAAACACGACACCCGCTCTTACGAGAGTACCAGTAATGGTGAAAGTGGTTATCAGCGTGAAATATCTGATGGCAATTCGCTCTATGATGGTTTTCTTAGGGCTAAACAGGGTAGTGACTGGAAACCAATGGTGCAAAGGTTTGAAATGACCTACCTGCTTGGACTGGCAGAAATTCAGAAGGGGCTTGAGGGTGGGAATTATCAATTTCATCCCAGTACGGAGTTCCCGTTACATGAAAGGGGTAAGGTACGATGGATTACGGGTGAGGAAATCAATGACCGGGTAGCAAAGCACAGTCTGTGTGATGAAGTCTTGACTCCCAGTGTCACAAAGTATTTGATATACGATAATGGCGCAAGCCAGAAAGATAAGGGAATAGACTTTACACGCAAGCGGCTACTGGTTCACCTGCGGAGATACTACCAGCAGCACCAGTCAAACGAGGGTTACATTCTACTGATTGATTTCTCTAAGTATTATGACAACATACAACACGAAGTCCTGTTGGAGCAGTTTGCAAAGTATATCCACGATGAAACCGCTATGGATTTTCTGCGGAGGGTGGTGGAAAGGTCACGGGTTGACGTGTCGTATATGACGGAGGAAGAATATGCGGGCTGCATGGACAGAGTGTTTAACTCCCTGGAATATGGACAGATTGACCGGGCTTTGAGAACGGGAGAAAAGTTCATGGATAAACACCTGAATATAGGTGACCAGGTAGCGCAGGTGGCTGGAATTATCTACCCGATACCCATTGACAATTATGTAAAGATTGTCAGAAGCGTGGAGTTTTACGCAAGGTATATGGATGACAGCTATGCAATTCATGAGAGCAAAGAGTTCCTTGAGGACTTACTTGTAAATATCGTAAGGATAGCTGATGGGCTGGGTATCACCGTGAACCTGCATAAGACCCGGATAGTCAAACTCTCAAGTATGTGGCGCTTTCTGCAAGTTCAATATTCTCTGACGGAAACAGGCCGGGTCATTCAAAAGATAAACCCGAAGCGCCTAACCGCTATGAGGAGGAAAATGAAGAAGGTTGTCTACTTTATCTCTGAAAAGGAATTTGATGATTGGTTCAAGTCCTGGATGGAAAGTCACTACAAGATAATGAGTAAGCAGCAGAGGGAGAACATGAACTCTCTGTACCGACAATTAAAACAGGAGGTATATCACAATGTATAAGATTACACTGGCTGACGGTACGGAACTGGAAAACCTGGAACTGAACGGCAATAACTACATTGCCGAAGGAGTTATTGAGGACTCCGTGTTTGAAGGGAACCTGGCTACCGTCACTATCACCGATGGTGAAACCACCGAAACCTACACGGATATGCGGCTTATGAGCAACCGGGTAGAGGACGGACGTTCCTGGTTTGTGCTGGGCGAGAAAACCGCACAGCAGAAAGCTATGGAGCGGATAGAAACATTGCTTACGTCTAATGCGGACAGCATTACGGACGTGCAGGTGGCCTTGGCAGAGGTCTATGAAATGATTTTGGGAGGTATGTAATCATGGCTAAGATTTATGTGTCGCTTATTCGCAAGGGTTTGAAAACCCTCAAAGACGTTCCCGCTCCGCTTCTGGATGAAGTCAAGAAGCTGCTGGAAGCAGAGGGACAGTAAAGTGTTCCGTCTGTTTGGCAAATACATCTTCATTATCGGGAGAAAGGAGGTAGACAAAATGGCTATTATCTATGTGGCGCTGATTGTCAAGGGTAAGCGTACCTTTGAGAGCGTTCCCGCCCTGCTCAAGCCGCAGGTGAAGGAACTGCTGGGTGACCTGGAACTGGATAGCGTGGTCACGGAGTAAGGACAACTGGGAGGAAGCGATTGTGGTCAAGCCCCGCTTCTTCACCAACTCACAGAAAGGAGAACTACCATGCAGATTGACGTATCGCTGCTGATTTCCTTCCTGTCGTTGTGTGTAGCCGGGGTGGTCATGATTACCAACGTGTTCCGAAACAAGGCTACCGATGATAAGAAGGAAGCGTCCGAAACTACCACCCTCATTGTCAAGTTGGAGAATATCAACTCTGGCGTAAACGAAATTAAGTCCGATATGCGGAACATGAGGGGTGACATTCAGGATTTGCGTGACCGCCTTATTATTGTGGAACAGTCTACGAAGTCCGCACATCACCGTCTTAACACTATGGAAGGGAAAGAGGAGGAATACCCCCAGGTGTAAGAAAATGTAACCGTCAAAGCAAAGGCTTTGGCAAGTCCAATGGGGCTATGGGCGCTATGCGCTTGTAGCCCCTTCTTTTATGAAAATGGAGGTATCTATCATGGAACTCAACTGGAAAGTGCGTATCAAGAACAAGAATTTCTGGCTGTCTATCATCCCCGCCGTTCTCCTGCTGGTGCAGGTTGTAGCTGCTGTGTTCGGCTACACCCTTGACCTTGGTGACCTGGGGAACAAGCTGCTTGCCGTGGTCAATGCGGCCTTTGCGGTGCTGGCTATTCTGGGTGTGGTCACTGACCCTACCACGGCTGGCGTGTCTGACTCCGACCAGGCTATGACCTATGAGGAGCCTAAGAAGAAGGGAGAATAACCATGAATTTGCGGAAGCTGATTTTTGTCAACAACGCCTGCTATAAGGCAGGCAGAAAGATTGTCCCGAAGGGGATTATGGTTCACAGCACAGGGGCTAACAACCCCTGGCTGAAACGCTATGTTGGCCCCGATGACGGACTGCTGGGAAAGAACCAGTATAACAATCACTGGAACCAGGCTATGGACAGGCAGGTATGCGTACACGCCTTTATCGGCAAACTGGCTGATGGGACGATTGCGACCTACCAGACCCTTCCCTGGGATATGCGGGGCTGGCATGGAGCGTCTGGTAACAAGGGGTGCTGCAATGATACCCATATCGGCTTTGAAATCTGCGAGGACGATTTGAAAGACCCCGTATATTTCAAGCAGGTGTATCAGGAAGCGGTGGAACTCTGCGTCTATCTGTGCAACCTGTACGGCCTGACGGAGAAGAATATCATTTGCCACTGCGAGGGTCACGCCCAGGGCATTGCGTCCAATCATGGGGACGTTATGCACTGGTTCCCGAAGCACGGCAAGAGTATGGACACTTTCAGGGCTGACGTTAAGGCGCTGCTGAAAAAGGGCGCTTCCCCCGTGACCCCTTCCGTCCCTGCTACGGATAACGAGTCTGTTATCTGGAACTTCCTCAAGAGCAAAGGGCTGAATGATTTTGCCGTTGCGGGTATCATGGGGAACCTTTATGCGGAGTCCGCATTGAAGCCCACGAACCTGCAAAACTCCTATGAAAAGAAGTTGGGCTACACTGATGATACCTATACCGCTGCCGTGGACAACGGCACATACGGCAACTTTGTAAAGGACAGCGCCGGGTACGGTCTGGCACAATGGACGTATTGGAGCAGGAAGCAGGGGCTTTTGGATTATGCAAAGTCTGTTCAGAAATCCATTGGTGACCTCTCTATGCAGCTTGAATATCTCTGGAAGGAGTTGCAGGGGTATACGGGGGTTATGGCAACGCTCAAGGGCGCTACGTCCATTCTGGAAGCGTCTAACGCTATTCTGACCGGGTATGAGCGGCCTGCTGACCAGGGCGCTACTGTTCAGAAGAAACGGGCTGGGTATGGTCAGACTTACTTTGATAAGTACGCTGGTAAGGTGAAAGAGCCTGTTTCTGGGGTGACTTACCGTGTTCAGGTGGGTGCGTTCTCCCAGAAATCTAATGCCAATAAACAGCTTGCCGCTGTGCAGGAGAAGGGTTTTGAAGGGTTCATTACCAATCTGAACGGTCTGTATAAGGTGCAGGTGGGCGCATACAGTGTCAAGGCCAATGCAGAAAAGCAACTTGCCCGGATGAAAGCCGCTGGGTTCTCTGACGCTTTCATTTCCACGGCGGGAGCCGGGACGGTAGTTGCGACCACCCCGGCAAAGAAGTCCGTGGAGGAACTGGCGAAAGAGGTTCTGGCTGGCAAGTGGGGCAACGGTGACGCACGAAAGAAAGCCCTGACCGAAGCGGGGTATGACTATGCTGCGGTGCAGGCAAAGGTCAACTCTCTCTTGTCTTAGTCCACGTGTGAGGTTTCCAATGCGCCGTAGTGGTGTGCAGCATGACCGTTCCTTGAATAATCGGATTTGACTTCACTGCTGGAGGATATGCTCCCCAATTATCCCAATCTAGTGGAAAACATCCCCACGGAAATGTTTGAGGCGGTTCGTTCCATTAACGATCAGCGTATTCATATGATTCCTAAAACCAATATGGACAACTACTACGGGCTTCTGATTAACAAAGATTATATGAAAGCCCTCAACCTGAAAAATCCCACTACCCTCGACGAGCTGGCTGAGGTATGGAGGCAAATGACCTTTAATGATCCAGATGGAAACGGTCAGAAAGATACCTATGGAATTACTACTGCTGGTGGAGTTAAAGTAGAGGCGGTCCAATTTGCTTTTGGCCTGTTTTGGAAGGACGGCATTGCGGATCGGGACGGCTCCTACAAAATCCACCAGAAGATGAGCGGATACATTCCCTATCTCATCTGGATGCGCGAACGGTATGCCGAGGGTGTGATTGATCCGGAATTTGTAACCAATAAAACCACCACTGCCAGCGAAAAGTTCATGGCCGGAGCAACCGGTATGCTCAGCAGCCACCAGGCAGGTGTCATTTCCAAAGTCAAAACACAGCCAAACGCGATTGAAATTTATGATTACATCGCCGGGCCGGTGGATATTGAAACCGGAGAGCTGAATATTTACAACAGCCTGCCGATTTGGGGCGGCTATATGATTTCCGCTGACAGTAAATATATTGATAAGTGCCTGGAGCTGTTGGATTACTGCAACGGTCCGGAGGGCTTCCAGCTGATGGCTATCGGAATTGAAGGGGTTCATTATAACAGCTATGACCTGGCCACCCAGCTGATTGACCGCACAAGCGATCAGGCAGCACTCTATAATACCGTCGGCAGCACCTACTTCACCTTTGCCTATGCCCGCGGCGGCCAGACCTGCATTATTGAGGGCGGCGATACAAAAGAACGGGTTGATGCTTTCCACGCCATGTTTGATCCAGTTAAGGAGCGCTGCAACTATGCTCACGTGCCGTCCATCCGTACCCCTAAATATTCCAGCTGGGGAGCCGATCATCCTGATTTGCAGAAAGAATTCCAAGAAATGGAAATCAAGTACGTTGTCGGTGAGATTTCTCTGGAAGAATTTGAAGCTTTCCTGAACAGCAAATATTTTCCGGCCTGGGAAGAGGCAGAAGCAGAATATATTGAATATATGGAAAGCCTGAAAAAATAAAACACCCACAAGGGCAGAGGTTATCCAGATTTTCCGGACAGCCTCTGCTTTATTTTTGCAATTTTATAGAAAGGATGCTGTCAATATGCTGATTTGCCGCACAATTAACTGGCCTGAAGTCCGCCAAAAAATCGAGAGCGCTGATTGGGCAAAGGCCTGCTTTAACCAGATAAAAGAGGACTTTGCCTTTATTTCAGAAGTATGCCCCTCCCTTCCTCCGCTGGAGCCAAGCGAGTGGGCGCATTACTACTATTGCCCCGACTGTGCCGTCCGGCTGAGCTTTTCCTTTGACGAGCCGCACCATCACTACTGCCCCTTTTGCCATAAGGATGTTTCAGGTGGCAATTATGATGGAGCTTGGCGCAAAGCGGTTCATGGATCCATCGTAAGCAATTTGGAGCGGGCAGCCGTTCTGGCCAATCTTCTGGAGGATCATAAGCCTTATATCGAATACATCCGGCGTATGATTCTCTTTTACGCAGATCATTATCAAAACTATGATGTCCATGGCCGCCATGCTGGCCGCGGTAAAGTCATGCCCCAAAGCTTGACCGAAGCTATTTTTATCATTGAGCTGGAGCATATTCTTCGCATGGTAAACGGTCTTGAGCTTTTTTCCAAAGAAGAGTGGACACACATTCAAAAGGACCTGTTCCTGCCCGCATTTGAAATGATCAAGCCGCAGATAACAATGATCCACAATATTCACGCATGGATGACCAGCGCCATTTGTGCCTGCGCCTCGGTGCTGGAGGATAAGGAAATGCTCCATGACGCTATCTATGGTCCTCTGGGCTGGCTGGAACAGCTGGAAAAAGGGGTAAACGAGGACGGAATTTGGTACGAAATTTCTCCCGGTTACCACTTTTACAGTATGCAGGCGCTTCTCTCTGGCGCAATGATTGCAAAGGAAAATAATATTCCTGTCTATCAAAATCCCCGCCTGCTTAAGATGGGAACCAGTATTTTTAAGATTGCCTATCCAAACGGTCTTCTTCCCTCCTACAATGACAGCGGCTCCGATATCTATTTAAGCGGGTATGCTCATCTTTTTGAGGAGCTTTATTCATTACAGGCGGATTCGGAATGCGAAAACCTTCTCAGCTTTTGTTACAGCCACAGTGAAGAGCATGGATGTACTCCGATAAATGCGCTGCCCGATTACGCGAAAACGCCCTCCAACGTCTTTCCGCGTAATTCCATCAGTGCCTTATTGTATGGGAAGCCCCAGCTTTCCAAATCGGCACTTCCTCCTTCGGAAACCACCGTCCTGACCCATGCAGGCATTGCCGTTTTGCGGCAGGGAGAGCTGCGTGTTGGCTTAAAATTCTCGCCGAACTGCCGTATGCACGACCATTGTGATAAGCTTTCACTTGAGGTGTGCAGGGGAACGGAACGGCTTTGCTTTGACACAGGCACGGCAGGCTACACCGCACATCTAACCAATGAATGGTGCCGCACTCCCTTGGCCCATAATATGCCAGTCATTGACGAAGCGCGCCAGGCGTACTGCGACGCAAAGCTTCTCGGCTATGGGCCGGATTATGTAGAGGCCCAAGCAGCCGAATCTTATCAGGGCGTAGTTATAACACGCAAAATCCAACTGACCTCTTTGGGCTTTGAGGACATTTGCCATATTGGCTCTGAGCAGAAGCATATAATAGATTACCCATTTCGATGTGTGGGAAGAATTCGCTGTTCCGTTGAAACACAGCCTTCAGAGCCTTTTATTAAGGCTAACGGATATAACCAGTTGTTCAATGTTAGAAAGGCATTTACCGATAGCGCCTTTTCTGTTTGCTGGGAAACTGATGAAAGTCGAGTTATGCTGGAAATAAGTGCTTGTCCTCAAACAGAAATTTTTATAGCAAACTGCTATGGTGTAAACCGTTTACAACCGCAGTCTATTCTCATTGTACGCCGTCAAGCCAGTCAGACAAAATTCCATGTTTGTTGTTCAGTGAGCAAACGTTGAAAAAAGATTGAGCGTATAGGTTAATTGAACTATATTCCTAAAAACATACAGTACAAAAAGCACCTCCTGTTGTAGAATAGAAACTACAACAGGAGGTGCTGTAAAGAACGCTCATCATCGCCTGTTCTCCTGTGTTCAGGGCCGCACCCGCCATCCATCGGGCCTTGTGTTCGGGAGGGAGCTTCTCCATCAGTATCTGGAACTGGTTTTTCCCCTTTGTCAGGCTGGGAGCAAGAAGTTCCTGTATCAGCTTGTAGACCGACGTTTTTCCGGCGGACAAAATTCAGCCACCAGCATAATGGTCGACGCCAGAAGCCCTTCCGCGGAATCGTAAAAATAGGCATTCTGCCCATAGTCACCGCTTCCCCCAGCCTGAATAATTGTCTTTGCGCAGATTTTCGCATACTTCTCCATCTTGGACTTTGACCGAAGGTCTGCCGGATTGTTTCTGTACAGATCGGCATACTTAGAGATAAGGGAAAGCATATTGAACCCATGGCTTTTCGTCGGATTTCGCAGGTCGATTACCGCAACCCGGTAGCCATATTTTTCCTTCGCAATGGTTCCATAGTTTCGTACCACGTCTCCCTTCGTATCAGTTACCAACAAGCTCACCCCGGAAGCAAAGGCGTATTCCAGGGACGGATACAGAAAATACGCAGTCTTTCCGACGCCTGACGCGCCTATCATCAAACAATGGACATCCCCAGTATCTGCCAACGCTGTCGTCCTTTTCTTTCGGGGAATGGAACCAACCACTAACCCCTGTTTTTCCGGCAGATGTTTTCCCTGCCGCCATAAATCCGGTGTGAATGGAACGTGCAAAAATGCTTCTTGTACTTCTTTAGCCGTTGCCCATCTTGCTGTCCCATGCTGGCCATCTCCAACCTGCTTGCTCTTAATCCCGTTGAGGTTGGCATTATCTGAAAAGACAGCGATAGCTCCAAATACGGTTACTACTAAAATCGCCGCCAAAAGCAGCGGCCATATCTGTTCCAGATTAAAATCCAAGAGATAAACCTCCTTCTTGTTGCTGTAATGAAATTTCTTCGCTGAGATCGTTATTCCAGTCTTTATTTTGGGGAACTATCTGAAAAACTACTTTTCCCAACTTCTCCAATTGTCTAGCTAACCGTTCCGAAGCCGTCTGTCCCGCCTGGTCATTATCCAGAAGGATGGACCTATCTGGCTTCCGTAATGGACCTGTGCAGCCGCAAGATTATCGGATATGCCTATGGGACATCCATGACAGCGGAGCTGGCAGTGGAAGCGGTAAAGAATGCCTGCCT